>Ga0172368_10008150_pt1 | contig 10751 bp, 11 predicted proteins | sample Lak11m_FD_114540 | JGI IMG/M metagenome (GOLD analysis project Ga0172368, IMG submission 114540) | Freshwater microbial communities from Kabuno Bay, South-Kivu, Congo - kab_022012_11m | ecosystem: Environmental > Aquatic > Freshwater > Lake | place: Democratic Republic of the Congo: South-Kivu...
AGGGCTTTGCAGATACCGAAGCCACTTCGTTGAATCGCCAAACCATCAATCCGATAAGCAGCCCCAGGATAAGAGACCCGGAATCGCCCATGAAGATCTTGTTCTTTTTCGACAACACATTGTGGTAAAAGAAGCCGGCCAATGCCCCAAAGAGGATGGCAGCCAGCATAGCGAACTTGGGGGCTTCGGCAAAATAGAAGTACAAGCCAAAAAGAAAGGTAATCTGCATGCCCAATCCGGAGGCGAGTCCGTCAATGCCATCGATCAGATTGAAGGAGTTGATGACCACCACGAGGATAAAGATCGTGAGGGGAATGCCCACGGCTATGTGGATATGATAAATCCCCAGGAAGCCGTGCAGGTTGGTGAATACAATGCCGCCTGCCATGACAAAGCCGATGGCGATGACCTCACCGATCAATTTTTTCATAGCCCCTAAATCATCCAGATCGTCGTGCAATCCGATGAAAAACAGGATCAGCATCCCGGTGAGGATGCTCTTGAAATACAAGATGGTGTTGAGGGAGGAGAAGAAAATGAGGGAGAAGGTGATGGCAATGAAAATGGCCAGTCCGCCAAGCCTTGGGATACCACCATTGTGTACATCCCGGTGGTTGGGAAATACCAGCAGGTTGTGTTTTTTGGCGATTTTTACAATGGGTGGAATGGAGAGGAACGAAAGCAAAAAGGCAAAAGCCACGGCTAAGGGGATGACGATGGGAATATAGGGCGAAAAGTCTAACATGATTTTGCTATTTGCTGTTTGCTTTTAAGTGAATCAATTGTTTATTTTCAAACCAGAGAATAATCATAATGAACACAATGATGTAGATCAGTATATTGAATACATCATGGTGGTCGAACCGTATGGAATCAAATACAGAATATTCCTTTAATGAACTATTTGGGTTATCACGCAAAAGCCATGCGAGGAATGACATCCTGAGGATATTCAGCAATTGAATGATGAAAATACCAATGAGAATATAGGCTGCTTTGATTTTTCCTCTTCCTTTCGATGCCAGAATAACAGCGCTAAAGAACCACATAACACCTATTCCTAGGCAGGAATAGCCAATAAAAATGGAGGAACCTCCAATAAGTTTCATTAAGAAAACAGGGTATCTGTATACTTCTGATGTAAAAAGAAGTTCATTCTCAAATCCTGCCATCGACAATAGCCATGAGGAGGAATGCATAACCAGGTATGCCAGATGGTACACAGGAAATGAAACACTGACCCATTGTTGTATTGCCGGATTCGACCGCAATAGTGTGAATGCCAATGCTGCAGGAGCAATTAGTATAAACAGCCTGAATATGAATAATCCAACCGGTCGTAATTTGAAATAGGACAGTATGGATTTGATCATGTGTCCAAATTTATTCTGGGAACAGTATTCCAATTTATTGTTTTTATGGCACCGGATAAATCAGTAAATGCAAAGTCCTGAAGCCATTTATTTAATTTGGAATAGGAGTATTTCAAACCATAATAGGATTTAAATTTTCTATAGGCAGAAAGATCTCGCAGCATTGGTTGATCAGGGTCAAAATCTCGTGGATGGAAATATGTCATGATGTATTCCGACTGGTGTGTCCAGTTTTTTATCCATCGATAGGGGAAAATACGAAAATATCCACCACCTGAAAACACCAATGGTTGGCCCATGATCTTTTTCGTACTGATCGGAAATTCTCTTATTGACATCCCATTCATTGTTACCAGGCACGGTGTATTTGCCGGAAATTTCTTAAACCCCCCATGAGCTCTTTTAGCTGGGAAAATGGACGAATCTGTTTCGATACCTGCACTGATTAGGTATTCAAATGCCCATGGTGTTTTTTCGGTAATGGAAAAACCTGGAGCCCTGAATGAGGTTACTTTTTTTCCTATTGAATCTTCTAACGATTTAACCGCCGAATCCAGGTCTTTTCCAAATTCAGATGGTGATTGCTCGAATACTAATTGATGCAGATCAGAATGACTGCCAATTTCATGTCCCAATGAAACAATTTTTCTGATAACTTCCGGATATTTCTTGCCGATCCAACCAAGGCAAAAAAAAGTAGCTTTGATTGAATGATGATCAAGGAGATGAAGAATCAGATCAACAGCTGGAACAAATCGGGAAGGGTATTTATTCCACTGATCCTCACCTTTTGTCGAAGAGTGGTCCAACAGATGGAACCAATCTTCCAGATCAAAAGTCAGGATACGCATCATGATTATAAATCATCCGAATCAATCCACATTAAATGCCAGTTTTCTGGTGTAAAAAGTTGATTGTCGGTAAAATGATTTGTTAGCTTCTTGATAATAAGGACAAATTTGAATGGGGACTTTAGATATCCGTTTCTCATGAATTTATAGAGTGACGCCCATTTTGAACTTGCCATTACCAGAATGGCTTCCAAATTCTCTTTTCTGGCAAGCTGTTCTATTTGCCAATGCATGTAGCTCAATATGTGTTTTTTGGGATTGGTAACCATAATATCAAGAATCGCTAAAGAGGAAATCCCTTCTTTAATAGTCTTTGTAGTGATTACAAAGCCGCATAGAGTGTTGTTTTTATATACGGCAATAAGGTTGTATCTTTTTTCAGGAGCCCCTAACCTCCACTTTAAAAACTCTTTCGACTTAATAAGGTAGTTAGTGATGCTTTTCTTCCATGTTGTAAAAAAGTCATCATAACCTGGTAAAGAGTCTATTTCTTCTGGTGAAATTATTCTTGTCGAATATTGTTCCTTTGAAAAAAACCGTACTGAATAAACCAGGTCAAGAATCCAATTGATAATTGGTGAAAGAAATTTGAAGCGCTTAAAAATGGAAAAATTATTGACTTTAAGAACCTTAATATAAAGTGGCAAGTCCATCACAATTTTCCACCCTACCTTGAGATGACCGGGAATAACCTCTTTCCGAATGGGATACCCTGTTGTAAACGGAATACACTTTTTGGATAATTCGTCAGTGGAATATGCACCAAGCTTGGTAAAAATACCTTTGCCCCGTGCTTTCACACCAGTCATTACATCACAAACCATGCCAGCAGAAGCGGAGTCATGATTGATGGAATAAGGATATGGTAGTGCAGCATAATATCCCATGAACTCGCCCTCATCATTTCGAGCAATATATTCAAATGAATGAGGGTTAAATGGTCCCGAATGAAACTTCCAAAAATAGTGATCTAATGATTCAACAGATGTTCCTTTATTCTCAGGAAAGCATTCAACAAAAAGGTCTCGTTGCTTTTGCAGATCCTGCTTTGCATTAAATTTTTCGAAAATCAAACTCATTCTTTTTATTTAGAAAAGACCACCATTTATATCGATGGCAGTACCTGTCAAGTAGGGAGCATTGATTATAAATTTTATTGCTTCGAAGATGTTTTCCGGATCACCAAAAGCCCCAACAGGAATTTTCGATTTGATAATTTCTTGTATTTCCGGCGTAACTTCATTGATCATACCAATATTGTAATAACCGAGATTCAATGTGTTTACTGTTATTCCTTTTGAAGCATTTTCTGCTGCGACAGCTTTAGTTAACCCCCATAGGGCTGCTTTTGAAGCAGCATAAGCTGATGTTCCAGGTATGCTCATCTGTGCAACTACGGAAGAGAAATTGATAATTCGCCCATATTGTTGCTCTCTCATGATGGTTAGAAGATGATGTATCATGTGAAATGTTCCAACAAGGTTAATATCAATCACCTTCTTCCATGCATCTATTTTCGCTTTATGAGCAAATCCACTATAATTGGCACCTGCAGAGTTGATCAACACGACCTCCTGTAATCGGTCTTTAATTTTTTGAATAAATTCCTGTACCTGTTCATAATCTGTAATATCAACCTGATACATGGAGTTTGGTTTTTTTTCTTCTACGGTTGTTGAATTGTAGGTTCCAATAACCTCCACTCCTAAACCGGAATACTTTTGAAAGAGAAACTTCCCGATTCCCTTTGATGCGCCTGTGATAATAATCATACTTTATAAATTTTAAAGTTAAGCCCATTTAATTATTGCTGCTCCATAAGTCCAGCCACTGCCAACAGCAGCAAACAGAATATTCTTACCTGGTTTAATTTTCCCTGCTCTATTTACTTCATCTAACAAAATAGGCAGCGTTCCACCAGAAGTGTTTGCATACTTATCCATATTGGTCATTACCTTTTCGAAAGGTAACCCAATGATCTCTGCTGTTTTTTGCAATATTTTAATGCTTGGCTGATGCGGAATCATCAAATCAATATCATTAATAGACAGTCCTGTGTCTGCCAGAACCTGGTTAATTGCTTTTGGTAAAACTATGGTTCCGGTTTCATATACGGCTCTTCCATTCATTTCAAAATAGTGCTTTCCTTCATCCACTGTCCTGTGAGATGCTGGCATATAAGAACCACCTGCCGGTATGGTAAAATGATTTTTACCTCTGCCGTCTGAATAAAGACGGTATGCTAGGAAGCCACCATTTACATTGGAGTGTGAGATGACTGCTGCTCCAGAACCATCACCAAAAAAAACTGCATCCCTTCTTTTCCAGTCTGTTATTTTTGAAAATGTATCGGCTCCAATAACCAACACATTATCATAAACACCACTTGCTATGTATTGGGATGCCACCGACATTCCAAATAAGAAACCGCTACATACCGCAGCAATATCGAATGCTACCGCATTGTAAGCTTGCAATTTATCTTGAACAATACATGCTGTGGATGGAGCCATACGATCAGGTGTCGCAGTCGCAACGATAATTAGGTCTATATCTTCTTTGGTTAGTCCTGCATTTTCAATAGCTTTCAAACCTGCTTTCCAGGCAAGGTCACTGGTAGCTTCATGAACCGATGCAATACGCCGTTCTTTGATGCCTAAATTTTCAAATATCCATTTCGATGAAGTTGGAAGAATTGTTTCGAGGTATTCGTTGGTATAAACAGATTCCGGGACAAAAGAACCTGTTCCTATTATTTTAACGTTGCGAACCAATTGTTTCATATTGCAAAAATTGAGAAATAAATTTCCTTCTTCTACAAAATATCTATCCAGAAAAGGAATTTATCTTATTAATTATTTGAATCACTTAGTGTTAAGTGAAAATACAGTTGTGACTTCTTAAATTAGATTGTTCGTTAATTCTCCAAAATTAATAAAAACCAAAAAAGGACAATTATAAAAATAGAAGGAAAATAGAAGGCAAAGGCCCATTATTACTCAAATGTTCTTACTGTTGAATAATAAGAATTCAAATATTTTTTGCTGTTGAAGGATATTATTATTTTTCGATAATAGAAGTTAGGCATGTATAAAAACAGAAGGAAAAAATAGGATTTCACTAAGGGAAAGCCTAAAATCTTATTGTAAACTTCAAGATTGTATTTTACAAGATTCCATTTATTCGATGTTAACGAATCATCTCTTTTACGACATTTCCATAAAGGCCAGTTTATCGAGTAAAGACAATCAGTTTTTTCGATAATTCGCAACCACATCACCCAATCCTGCCTTTTTCTTATCAATGGAAAGTAAATTTTACCAATTCTTTTAGTATCATAAATTACTCCAGGAGTACCAATGTTACATTCGTAAAGCAAGATATTTCGTGTTACTTTCATCCTTTTCCATCCAATACCAATAATATCAAGATTTGAATTTACATACTCGTTTGCAGAAAAAACAAATTCATAAGAATTAGCGCTCATGAAATTCATTTGCATTTCTAGTTTATATGGATACCATAAATCATCACTATCACAAAATGCGATAAACCTCCCATTTGCTGCTTCAATTGCTTTATTTCTTGCAGCTCCTGCACCAGAATTATTGTCTAATGTAAACAATATAATTCTACTATCTTTACTGATATATTTTCTAACTATCTCTCTTGTTCTATCAGTGGAGCAGTCATCAGTTATTAGTAACTCCCAGTTCGTAAATGTTTGGTTTATTATGGATTCAATAGCATCACCAACATATTTTTCCACGTTATATGTTGGCATAATGATAGAGATTAATTCTTTCATTTCGAATGTCTAACTTTTATTTATTTATGAGAAGAGCTGACCTAATAGATTAATTTATTTTCATAACATAGAGTCCCCTTTTTCCAGTTCTTGGAGAATCAAAACATAACAGCTTGCCGTTTTTCGAAACTCTTGGATGTAAGTCGCATGCAATATGTCTATAGTATGTTTTTGTCTGAAATTGTTTTGGAGAATAAGCAGAAACTAAATGCTCAACCTTATTAGAGGAAATACTTACCTTATACAAATTAGCCATACGATATTTATCAGGATATGTATCAGTTACAAATTCGTCTGATCCTATAAAGCTTTGATGACCATCCGAATTCAGTTTTTTAACCGCAATCTTCTTGTACTCCAGACTTGGCATATCAAAGAGTACATGACAATCTTCATCATCTATATTGCAGTAACACAATATTTGGTTGCTATTATTCCAAACATAATGTGAGACGCCCCAGCCCGTTGTGGGGACACTAAACCAATAACATTCCTGTAAATCATATACAATTAGCCTGGTCCAACGTTTTTTAATATCTTCACCAATCCACCTATGTAAAAAAGAAACATATCTTCCGTCATTAGAAAATTCTGAATGTGTGATGAAATGCCAATAGCCAGTTTCGTATTGTTTATCGTTCAATTCTTTTGCCAGGTCGAATATAGAAATTAGTAATCTTCGCGTGTTTTGCTGCAAATCTACAATAAATAGTCCAGTTCCCTTGGGGCTAAAATAGTCCAATAAACCTTCGTCCTGGTAGATATAGCCGTATCCTGGCATACATCTTTCTAACCGTTCGTAGCTAAACGAAGTCGCAATCATTTTTTGTTTACATATGGTGTCAATAGGATAATTAATAACCTGTTCACTCCCAAATTCAATATCAAAAATTTTAGATACAAGTTTATTATCAATAGCAGAATTATATATTATTTTGGTATCAGTAAGCCATTGTAAGCGACATCCTTTATGGAAATTCCACGAAAAAGAAGATCCAATGCAGTGAAAATTACTCAAAACGTCATCAATTAAATCTATATATCCGACATCTAAAGCATTTTCTTTTTGCGGCATTTGCAAATCTAATAATGTGTAATTTGTCAATACTTTTGTACAATCAGTTGAAAACGGATCAATGTCATGAAAACCAAAGAAATAGTTTTCCTTATATTGGACGGTATTGGATAGAAATTCTTTTTTCTTTGGTAGCAGGTCGAAAAATGATTGATACAGATTTCTTAATAGAAACTTTATCCATGGAGTTCGTTTTACCATATTGTAAACGAATTTTTCAATTTTGTTCATAGAAGGTTTCCATTAAATATTTTACTGCGTTGAAATTTTCTTTGCAATATGACTTTGAGCTCATTTTACTCGTAGAAGCATGTTCCAAATCTATTATTTTAATATTAGGGGAATGCAAAACTTTCAGGTTTACTTTTTTTATTAATTCGGCAAAAAATATTTCTTCTCCAAAGAGGAAAATAGGGTAGCTTATCTTTTCATAATGCTGAAAAAACACTTTTGTTAAAAGTATGAATGAACCATGGCCGGCATAGATCTCAGATTGTGTAATAATTTTTCTTTTACTTTTCCTATGATAAAAAGTTTTATTATAAATTTCAAATAATAATGGGAACCTATAAAAGGTTCTAATCATGCTGATCTTTGTTGTGGATAATCTTGATCTAATTTTTGGATTCCTATCTCTTTTCTCTTTTTCGGAATATATTTGAGGTGCAATCCATGCTATATTATTATCGAATCTCGTTCCTAATAATTCAATAAAAAATTTTTCACTTACTAGTATATCAACATTCGATACTATAATAAAATCGTAAATTAAAATTTCTTTTATCTCGTTATTAATAATCGCAGATGCACCACCTAAATATCCTAAATTTTCGAATAAGAAAGCTTTAATATTTATGTGGTGATATTTGTCTATAATTAGTTCCTGTTTTTGAGTAGAATTGTCTGCGATACAAACATCCACGATACAATCTGGACAATTCATTTTGGCTGTTTCGATAGAATCCAGATAGTTAGCCAAATGCTCGTAAGAGTTGTAGTTAACACAAACGATAAGTATGGTTTTCATAAATATTGTTTAAGATTATTGTATCGGCATTCCCATGTATTTTGTAAGGCATATTTTTTCATTTCCGTTTCATCCAATTTGCTAGGCTTCCCATTGATTATGTTGTTTGCAAAATGAATAAAGTCGTCAGAATTTTTATATAAAGAGATATAATCATTAAATTTCTCTGTTTCGCCATATCTTGATGCAATAACCGGTTTTCCGGAATATATGTATTCATATAATTTTACCGGATTTACGGAAAGAATCAAATCATTGATTTTAAAAGGCATAATTAACGCTTTTGCATACTTCATTACCTCGTATATGGATTTGTGCTCTATCGCACCCATAATATGTAACCTATTATGAACAGGAACCGCAGAAGAGCCTACAGGCCCGAATAGGAGAACATTGATGCTCTCATTGTAATTTAATAAAGCAACTACCGAATCAAAATCAAACCATGCGGAAATAGTCCCAATATAAATAAAAGGATTTTGAAAACTTTTGATGGTTTCGATCACGGTTTTATTCGATGTAGAATTACAGTCACTGTCTTCATAAATAGTAATAGCATTGTTTACAACATAGATATCCCTTTGAGTATCATATCTTTTTTGCAATACAGAGGCCAAATGAGAGGCAGAACAAAAAACTATATCGGCATTTGAAATAAGTTTTTTTTCGAGATTATGAAATTTATTTCTAATTAATGGATTATTTTGTACGTCTGGAAATTCTAAAAAATCGTCCATGCAATCATAAACCAATTTTGTTTTCGTGTTTATATGTGATATGTATTGATAAATAAGCGGGCTTGTAATCCACACATAGTCATATCGTTCAAGTTGGTTTATTGAAACACGAAATAAAATTCTATTTATCCAGTTTAAATTAAACCGCTTAATGAAAGGGATTTTCTCAAACGAAATCAATCTGTAACCACTTATTTTTAGATTTTGTGACTGTTGTGGAATTTTGTTTATCAAATGGCTCTGATTAAGCCGGTTCGATTTCCGTTGTCTAACATCAACATCAAAATCTTTCGACAGATATTCTGCAATGAAATGAGGTCTTTGTTTAATCCAACCCCAAGGGATGTGCATTATATACAAGATTCGTTTTTTTTTCATGTCGATTGCTTATTGAAATATTCAACAATTCGTTTACAAGCAAATCCGTCGCCATAGGGATTGGTAGCTTTACTCATTTTTTCGTAATATTCTTGGTTTTCGATAAGTTTAGAAACTTCATTTGTGATTTTAGCATAATCCGTTCCTACAAGTTTTACCGTTCCTGCCTCTAATGCCTCGGGGCGTTCTGTCGTATTGCGCATTACCAATACGGGCTTGCCCAATCCGGGAGCTTCCTCCTGTATACCGCCGCTATCTGTTAAAACAATATGGCATTTCTCCATTAAATAGACAAAACTCAAATAATCTAGAGGCTCGATGAAAAACATATTCACGATTGTATTCTTCTTTCCAAAAACTTCTTGAATCGGTTTTCTTACATTGGGATTTAAATGCATGGGATATACAAAATCAACATCTGGGTATTTGAGCGTTAAATCCCTAATAGCAGTACATATACTTAGAAAACCATCACCGAAGTTCTCTCGTCGATGTCCCGTGATAAGGACTAATTTCCGACTATCTTTAATCCGATAAATATTATATCCTGCATTTTTGATGGTAGCTTCCACTTCGAAACCAATCTGCGAGTTTGATTTTATCTTATTGATTACCATATAAAGTGCATCAATAACCGTATTGCCTGTAACCGCAATTTGGCTATCTGGCACATGTTCATTAATTAGATTTTGACGACTGAGGGTTGTTGGAGCAAAATGGTACTTAGCAATTCTTCCTGTCAGCTGCCGATTCATCTCTTCAGGCCATGGATTGTAAATATTGTTTGTACGTAATCCAGCCTCAATATGAGCTACTGGTATTTGCAGGTAAAATGCTGCTAGTGAAGTAACCATTGAAGTTGATGTATCGCCGTGTACAAAAACAATATCAGGTTGTACTTTTTTTAAAATATCGCGCATTCCAATTAAGACACGTGTTGTAATATCATAGAGATCTTGCCCCTGTTGCATGATATTGAGATCGAAGTCTGGTGAAATTTCAAATATTTTTAACACCTGGTCAAGCATTTCGCGGTGTTGTCCTGTAACACATATAATGGTTTCAAATTGCCTTGCGTATTTCTGGAATTCCTTAATAAGAGGCGACATTTTAATAGCTTCAGGTCTGGTGCCAAGAACAATCACTATTTTCTTTATCATAGATTTTTACGTCAATAATAGACCGTATTTCACTTTATAGATTTTACAAAGTACTTCGCTTTATTAACTGATATTGAGACACATGCGGTGGATGGTAGTACATTTTAAACTTTTCGCATACGGTCTAATGAAAAATATTATTAACATTGATTGTTCTAAAATTATGAAAATATTATCATTGAAGGCACTGCTTATTCGTAATATACGGTCGGTTGTTTACCGTCCGGGTAGAGCGGATCGTTACCTCCCCGCTCCCCCACAGATCCGGACGAGCGGATTTCCCGCATCCGGTTCCTCAAGTTATGGATTCGCTGCATAAACAGAGTGGTAGATTTTAGGCAA
>Ga0172368_10008151_pt1 | contig 10750 bp, 10 predicted proteins | sample Lak11m_FD_114540 | JGI IMG/M metagenome (GOLD analysis project Ga0172368, IMG submission 114540) | Freshwater microbial communities from Kabuno Bay, South-Kivu, Congo - kab_022012_11m | ecosystem: Environmental > Aquatic > Freshwater > Lake | place: Democratic Republic of the Congo: South-Kivu...
TGTGTTTGAAAAAACCAAGCTTATTCAGCTTGTTGAATGCACGAATTACAACAAATTGCCTGATTCTATTAATGCTCCTGCTAACCAGCTGAAATTATTTGATGTTTATTAGGACGCTCATGAGTAATTATATGTGATTTCCGAAAATATCTTTAGCGCAAAACACGATTGCGGCACAACCAAACCGGATGCCATATAAGATTAATGCAATGTTAGTGGACATCAATTCGCCGATGGTATTACCTGAAGCCAGCACAGCTGACCAGGAGGGCACCAGCATCGGGGTCGAGCAGCCGCACGCCTTCATGGCCCGCGCGGAGCTGCGTTCCTATATTAGAAAACATTTTGAGATCGTTTTTCTCGCCCTTATTCTGGTCGCCACCTTTGTCATTCACTACCTGATACCGCAGAAACTCGCATTTCTTGATTTTTACTTTCTCCCCATTATCCTGGGCGGCTATTACCTGGGGCGCCGGAACGCGGTGCTTGCGGCATTTTTGACCGTATTGGTGATGTTTCTCTATATAATAATATACCCGGACGCAGTTTTAACGGAAGCCAGGTCAATCTATTTTTATCTGCGCATTGTCACGTGGGGCTGCTTTCTCATTCTTGCCGGCGCTATTGTGGGCGGGCTCCAGGAAAAACTGGTTGTGGAGGTAAACACCACCAGAAAACTGAACCAGGAACTCAGACTCCAGCAGGTGGAACTGAATAGCGCGAATGAAACCCTTAAGGATTACAGTGAAAACCTGGAAACTAAAGTCAGGCAGCGCACAGAAGAGCTTGACCGCGCCAATAACTCATTGCGTGAATACAGCGAGAATCTGGAGGTCATGGTCAAGCACAGGACCGGAGAGCTTGAAAAATCGAAAGAGGCGATAGAATCGCTGAAAGGCAAAGTGGAGATGGCCCTCTATTCAACCATGGATTCTTCTGTGGTGAAACTGCTTATTGAAGGGCGGCTGCGGAATGAAAAGCGCAATGTCAGCATCCTCTTTTCCGATCTGGTCGGCTTTACCGCCTATTCAGAGGACAATCCTCCGGAAATAGTCATCCGTGATATCAATCGCTACTTTGCCGATATGGAGCCGATCCTGATCACGTATAACGGGCATATAGACCGCTACATGGGAGACGGCATTATGAGCGAATTCGGCGCCCCGCTTGATTATTCAATGTATCGTCTGATGTCCGTGCTGGCGGCGTTTAAAATGCAGGAGAAGATGGCCCGGATGGAGTACCCGTGGCAGATGCGTATCGGTGTGGCATCGGGAACCACGATTATAGGTCTGGTCGGCAACAAGCGCCAGGCCTATACCGCGATCGGCGATGTGGTCAACATCAGCGCCCGGCTGCAGAAAGCCTGCGCTCCGGGACAGGTATTGATTGATCGCTATACGTTCGAAACCGTAAGCAGGTTTATCGATGCCCGCAAAAAACGCGAGATATCCACCCGGGATGTCATCAATGTGGAGCACGAACTGCATCTGGATGAGCTGCACGCAAAGGCAGCAGCAGAGCCGGATAACCCCGAGCACTATTACCGTATTGGTAAAATTCATCTGGACATTAATGAGCCGGTTGAAGCCCTGCAGTTTTTTGAACGCGCCATGCAGCTCAACCCGAATGATGCGAAAGCCAAGCTCTCCTATGCCGAAGCGAGCTTGAAAATCCGCGAGCAGAATTCAATCAATATCAGGGGGAGGCGGCAGCGGATAGAAGCCTACGAGATTACGGGTATTAAAGACCCTCTTGATGACCGGAGCAAGGTTTCCCGGCGTTTTGCAGAGCAGCACCGTACGGTCGCGGACCTCATTAAAATACCGGAGGATGTGCTGCTGCCGGTGGAAGCGCTCGACGGCAGTATCGGTCACGGCAAGATGGTTGCCATATTCTCCTATGCCATAGCCGGCTATTTAGGCTTGTCCGACAGGGAAAAAACTGATATCCTGCACGCCGGCTATATAGCAGACATCGGCAAGGAGATAGTTCCCCATCACCTTTTAACCCGGAACGGAACGCTGTCTTCCCGCGAGATGGATCTCATCAAGGAGCATCCGGCTGAAGGTGCCAGCTCGCAGCGAAAAATGGGCTATGACAATGAGCACATGCTGAATATTGTGCGCCACAGCCATGAAAATTTTAATGGCAGCGGTTATCCCGACGGGCTCAGTGGCGACGCGATTCCCCTGGGCTCGCGCATCATTGCCGCAGCTGATGCCTATGATGCCCTCATATCGTGGCGGCCGTACCGTGATGCATGGGAGCGCTCTGTTGCGCTGGACGAAATAGTAAGGGAGACTGAATCGGGGATGTATGATCCCACCGTGGTCTCGGCACTCATCAACATCCTTGCCTGAACAGGCGCCCGGCTTGTATCTTCCCGCCCGTGCCTGCAGCTATTAAACCGTGTGTAACGTCCGTATCTTCCTGTTTCCCATGCGTTTTGGATTTCATATCTCAATCAGCGGCGGTTTTCTAAAAATTGTTGAGCGGGCACTGACAAAGAAGTGCCAGACCCTGCAGTTTTTCTCCCGCAACCCCCGCGGCTGGCCCGCTAAAGAGCTTGATGCCGGCCAGGCACGCGCTTTCAGGGAATCCCTTGCCGCAACCGGCATTGCACCGGTCTTTATCCATCTGTCGTATCTGCCAAACCTGGCATCATCCGATGCGCCCCTGTTTAATCGCTCGGTCAATGCGCTAAGTGAAGAACTGAAAAGAGCGGAGGCATTGCATGCCGCTGCCGTTATCGTCCATGTCGGGCACCGCGGTGATCAGTCCGCAGATCAAGCCTGTGAGCAGGTCAGCCGCGGTATTGACAGGGCTTTTGCCATGGCCCGCAACAGCATGACCGTGCTGCTGGAAAACAGCGCCGGTCAGGGGACTGAAATAGGCCATACCTTCAGCCAGCTGCGCCGGATTGCGCGGGGGGTGCAGGACCGGGACCGTATCGGCGTCTGTCTCGATACCGCCCATGCCTTTGCCGCCGGGCACAATATTGCCACCCGGTCGGGGCTTGAGAAAATGCTGGATGAGTTTGAAGCCTGCATAGGGATCCGGAAGCTGCGTCTGCTGCACCTCAATGACTCAAAAACCGCGCTTGGCTCGCATACTGACCGGCACTGGCATATCGGAAAAGGATTTATCGGCCGCAGCGGTTTCCGCCGCATCGTTAATCATACGGCCCTGGCGCACCTGCCGGGCATCATGGAAACTCCCCGCAGCACGGACCGCGATGATATCGAAAATATGAGCACAATGCTGAAGCTCGCAAAGGGCTGATACGTGCGCACCTATACCGGCGTTACCCCGCTGTTTTTCTGCCGCACGAACCCCCGTGGTCATACCCGCTTTCCCGGGCCTGCTGCACTCTCTTCGCGTTTCAGTTTTAGTATACTTTAAAGATTAGTTTGCAATGTCACAAAATAATATTATATAAAAGCAGACACCAGACAAACCACGTAATTAGCCCATGAAACTACTGCGCACCATCGTCCTGATACTTTCAGCCGCGGTACTGTGCCTTGCGGTACTAGTGGTAGTATATGCCCAGCTGACGCTCACGCCGCAGAAAGTGCGGCAGACTTTTGCCGCTGAAATCGCCGAATATTTGCAGCGGGAAGTTTCCTTCGGGGTCGTTCAGATCAGCCTTCTGGGAACAATCCGGATGAAGGATGTGGTGCTGCGCAAGTCCTTTGACTGGGAAGAAGACGATGTTTTGGTCTGCCCGGAGGTAACGATACACCTGCGGCTGCTGCCGCTGCTCGTCAACCGGCTGTTCATTAAAGGGCTGGTTTTAGATAACCCGCAGATCCGTTTTTTTCAGCGCGACGCGGGCCAGTATATCAGCCTCTACGGCCGGATCGGCAAACGTATGGCCATCCCCGCATCCCGACGCGCGGGGCTGTACAGCGTCATCTTTCTTCCCGGACATGTTGAGGTTCGCAACGGCACGGTTATGCTGAAAAGCATTGCCCGGGAGCTCCCCCGTCCGGTCACCATTTCACTTGATCAGGTGCGGCTGCTGGTGAGCGACGTGTCCGCGCTGTTTTCATTCCCCTTCAGCGTGACTGCGCGTATTAACGGCAGCGCCGGCTCAGTGTTTAGCGTGAACGGAGCAGTTTCTGTTCCGAAAAGGTCCCTGACAGCAGATATATCTCTCAGCAACACCGACCTCTCCGCCTTCCGTGACTATCTGAATATCTATAAAATTCCCGTGCAGGCCGGATCCGTACGCTTTGATTCAAAACTGCAGCTGGATAAGCTCGAGTCCCTGAAGTTGAACGGCAATGTGTATCTGCAGGGCGTAACGGCCGGTATCTCCTCATTTCTTGACCAGGAGGTAAAGCAGCAGATTTATCTGGAGGGGGCCGAGGCGACGCTGCATTTTGCCTCGCTCTGGGATATTCCCAAGCAGCTGGTCACTCTGCAGAAGATTGAGGGAACTGTTTTGTCCGGGGCCTATCATGGAGAGGGATTTATCAGGGGCATTGGCAGCTCACCTTATTTAAAGGTTGTGCTCAAGGCCGATGATTTTCCCCTGGAAAATGTTTTCCGGCACCTGCCGCGCAACCTTCCGTTTATGCTGGATCAGGCAAGCATTGCGGGCAAAGCAGATCTTACCATGAATGTGGAAGGCAAGCTGCCGGATTCAGTTTTCACCAGATTCAGCATCTCGTTCAAGGGCAATCGCATTAATTATAAGCCGCTGGGTGGTTATCAGCCGGACCTGGAGGGTACCGGGCTGGCGGACGGCACGAAAATTTCCCTGAGCGATTTGAAAATCGGGGTCAAAAAATCAACCATCACCCTGGCAGGAGAAATTCGAAACTACCTGCAGGGAGCGCCGCAGGCCAATATACGGGTCGTTTCGTCAAATATTAATGCGGCTGATTTTCTTCTGAGCACCACCACCTCGCCGGAAGAGGCGGAAAAAGAGGAGGTTGGCCCCTTTGATCTCACGGGATTGACTCTCGGCGGGCCTATTGACATGGGCAGCGTCTCTGTTCTCGGGATGGCGATTAATAATCTGACCGGCGCCTATACTCTGGAGGAAAATAAACTGCACCTGAAGGAACTGACAGGAAGCATCGGTGATGGAGCATTCAGGCTTTCCGGGCTGGTTGACCTGGGAGTAAGAGGGCTTGATTACTCTTTGAACCTGCGGCTGGATCAGGTATCACTGAAAAGCATGGCAACGGCACTTGCGCCCTACTATCAAAGCCCCGTAGACGGAACGATTTCCGCCTCCTGCTCCCTGAACGGCAACGGGGTGACGCCGCTGCGTTTCATAAAGAACCTTAAGGGAGAAGGGGCCTTTACCGTGCGTGACGCGATGATAAAAGGACTGCCCGGCATGGGCAGCATTGCCTCGTTCATCAGAATGGACGGGGGCGACGGATTGCGTTTTGACCAGGCCCAGGTGCAGTGCAGGCTTCATGACGGTACGGTGGATATTGACGGGGCGCTCACGAACCCGGATCTTGGTTTATATCCCTCAGGCCAGATTGACATAGACGGCACGCTGAATGTTGACACAACCATGAAAATATCTCCTGCTCTGGCGGGGAAAATGGTGAGCGAGAAGATCAGGCAGTACCTCCCGCAGGAGGACGGCTGGACCGTGCTCCCGGTAGAGGTGCGCGGCACTGTCTATAATCCCCGTGTTTCGCTGTCGAATGAAACGCTCAATATTTTTATAGAGAAAGTGCTGCCCGCTGTTTTAAATGAAATGCTGAAGGAAAAAGCCGGGCAGTGACACAAACTTTGGCAGCGTATTAACGCCGGCCGGCGGGTGATGACGGCTGCAAGGCCGGGACGGCCGCCAGCTCCTGATTATAAAATGAGCCAGGGCTGGGGAAGAAAAATTTTCTCATAGGTGCTGAAGGCGTAGCGGTCGGTCATGCCGGCGATAAAATCGCACACCTGGGTCTGCAGGTCTTCGCTGCCCGGGCTTTTCCCCGCCTCATGAAAGAAACGATCGCTGTGCTGCAGATAGTAATCAAAAAGCTCGGTGATAATTTTTGACGTCCGGTTGAAATCTTCGAGCAGTCCGGGCAGGTAATAGACCCGGTCGTTGAGAAAGCGGCGCAGCTCTCGCGCCGCTGCAGTCACCCCCCGGCTGGCCGCAATTTTCTCCAGATGGTTCTCCTGCGTGGTGGTAATGATATCCCGCACCATGGTGTCGATTCTTTGCGAACTGGTGCTTCCGAGAACCCCGGTGATGTCGCGCGCCCCGTCCAGGAGATCTTCCTGCGTCAGCAGCCCTGCCCGCAGCGCGTCATCCAGATCATGATTTATATACGCGACCGTATCGGCAATACGCACAATCTGCCCCTCCAGGGTGCCGGGCACAAGCTCCGGGTCATCGGGCAGAATTTCCCCCTCCCGTTTTGAGTGCTTCAGTATCCCTTCACGCACTTCATGGGTAAGATTGAGCTTTTCCAGCTCATCCACCACCCGCAGGCTCTGCTCGGGGTGGCGAAATCCTCCCGGAACGATTCTGTTCAGAACTTCTTCTCCTGCATGGCCGAAGGGCGTATGCCCGAGATCATGGCCAAGGCTGATAGCCTCAGTCAAATCCTCATTGAGAAAGAGCGACCGGGCGATAGTACGGGCGATTTGTGAAACCTCAAGCGTATGGGTGAGGCGGGTCCGGTAGTGGTCGCCGCCGGGAGCCAGAAAAACCTGGGTTTTATGCTTGAGGCGGCGGAACGCCTTGGAGTGGATGATGCGGTCGCGATCGTGCTGGAACGCCGGCCGCAGGTCGCATTCGTCTTCCGCCATGAGCCTGCCCCTGCTGTTGCAGCTGAGGGTCGCCTGCGGCGCCAGGGTCTTTTTTTCAATCGCTTCCAGCTGTTCCCGGATATTCATTGCGGGGCTTCTATCCTTTTAGAAAAAATAACTGCGGGTACGGTATGTACCTACCAAGAAAGAGTGAAAAAATCAATGAACAAACAATGAGCTTTATTGACATGGCATGTTTGGTTTGATAATACTTCTCTTGTGGCGCCTGCGCACGCGTGCGCAGGACAACGCACGAATAATCATTAAACAGGAGGGTACACATGGCCGCAGCAAAAAAAACAGCAAAGAAACCCGCCAGGGCAGCAAAAAAGCCGGCAAAAAAAGCTAAAAAAGGATGTGGATGTAAAAAGTAGTTGGCATCCCCCCGCGTTCTAAGGGAATGCGGGGGGACGCCAACTACGGCGATTGCCGCCCCTGCTGTGACGAACGATTATTTGAAGCCGGCAGAAAACATGCTATAATTATAGTATTAGAAATACAGCCCGTACTACGGAGGTGTGCAACAGTATCAATATGCAGGTATATAAGTTGTTACCGCTGCTCATAGTGTTCTCTATGGCGGTGTTTGCGGGATGCATGGTTCATCCCGTAACCCTGCAGAGTGAATTTAACATTGTGAGCGAGGAGCGCGAGCTCAACATCGGCAGGCAAGCGCACGCTGAAATTATTAAGCAGTTCGGCTATTACCAGAATGAAGATTTGCAGCGCTATGTAAACGAAGTGGGGCAGAAGCTGGCGGGTGTGAGCAAACGCCATGACATTACCTACCACTTTACCGTGCTTGACACGCCAATGGAAAATGCCTTTGCCGTTCCCGGCGGCTACATCTACATCACGCGCGGGCTGCTCGCGTATCTGAACAGCGAGGCGGAACTGGCCGGGGTGCTCGGCCATGAAATCGGGCATATTGTGGGCAGGGACAGCGCTAACCAGATATCCCAGTCCATGCTTGCACAGGTTGCGGTTCTTGCGGGGATTGCGGCGCCGGGAGGCGCTGATGTTGCCCAGGCTACCGGGATGCTGCTCAATTCTGTTATGCTCGGGTACGGCAGGGAAAAGGAATATCTTGCCGACCAGCAGGGTATTGAGTATATGTGCAGGGCAGGCTATGACCCGGAACAGATGTCGTCGTTCCAGAAAAATCTCTCCCGGATAACCCAGGGCCCTGTCGGCAATCAGGTCTATAACTCAACGCACCCTGATATGTTGAACCGTATCGAGCGGGCAACAGCACAGGCAAAAGTCATGCTGGCCATGAATAATGCCATGCAGCAGATCAATAATGGGCTACCAGTCGCGGCGCAGGGCCTTGCGGCAAAGGGCCAGATAGCATCTGACCGGTACAAGGATTATATTGATGGGCTTGCCTACGGCCCGAGAGAGGATTTGCGCCACATAAAGATTTATACGGCGCAGGAGGGCGACACGTTTATGCTAATCGCCAGGAAGACGTTCGGCACCGAGCAGCAGGCAAAGCTGCTGGCGGAAATAAACGGCATGCCGGTAACCATGCAGCTTGTTAACGGATATAAAGTAAAAACAATCTACTGAGCAGGTTAAGATGAAGGCACAAAGGCTGAAGGCATAAAGGCACAGAGGGAAATGCGGAATTCGGATTTCGGAGCGAGGAATTAACTGATTGACAGATTGGGGAAAAAAGGCATAAATTTTAAGGGTACCTCTAATAATTGGTTTTACGCTAAACTGCGGAAAGAAAAAACAATACCTTACATTCATTGAGCGCGTTGAAAATTCTATTTTTAGAGTCCCCCTGAAGAGGGTTTCCGTTCTCTGCTGTCTGTTTTTCCATTCTTTTATTTAGCACGCTGGATTTCACGAGCTTCTAACCCTGAGTCCCGAACTACGAAAAGTGGTCACGAAATCCGAGCTACGATTCTCAAATCCCTGATGTCCCCAAATTTCATTCCGCACTTCGTAGCCGCGCCGTAGTCTCACAAAGGACGCAGGCGGGTCACCTATTCACCTACTCACCCATTCACCGATCCTAAATAATCCCTTGCAATCTTAAGTATATTGTAATAAAAGCGTTTTAGCTCCCGTTGATCAGTCCGTTGCCTGTCCCACAAGAGCGGGGTATTATCTTCTGATTTGCGGAGACCTCAGAGTTGTGTGCTTTACGGTTGCGCCGGAGATATGCACAATGAAAAAAGATCATCTGGAAATTCTCCTGGAAGATATACGCGGTAAATTCGACCTGGTTCTGGAGGGTCATGATTCTCTCCGCAAGGAGATTCGTGATGCGCGGGAAGAATCAAACGAGAAACATGACCTGACAGCTTTCCAGATTAAGGCGCTTAATAACAAGCTGGATGATAAAACACAGGAGCTGCACAATAAAATTGATGCTGTCAATACCAGTTTAAATAAAAAAATTGATGATGTTGAGGGCAGACTCGATAATAAAATTAACAATGTTGAAAGGACACTGACTAAAAAAATTATAAGTGTCGAGGAAAAACTGACTGATAAAATTAACAGTGTCGACAAGAAACTGACTGATAAAATTGATAGTGTTGAGGAGCGACTGACTAAAAAGATTGATGCCGTAGGAGCGGAACTCGCAGCACACCGGGCCGATACGGAAGGGCACAAAAGAGAATATAGGGTGTCTGAGTAACCGGAAGTTGTCTGACGTCTGTCTTCTGTCCTCTGATATCTGTATTATTTTTTACGGGCCACTGGTCACTAGTCACGAGCCACTATTTCGGGCCACTTGTCACTGTTTTTTGCCTATTTTACACGAACCACGAGCCCCGAATCCCGAGCCACTATTTCGGGTCACGAATTTATAGATTGCTGAAAGCTAAAGGCTGATAGCTTATTTCCCATTTTTGTGACACCATGCGGTTTATCGAGAAACATATTTCTAAAGACAGGTTTGACGATTTCTGCCGTCGAAATCACATAGGGAAAATCTCGTTGTTCGGATCGGCTCTGCATGGCGAACTGCGGCAGGACAGCGATATTGACCTGCTTGTGGAGTTTGAAGATAACCATGTCCCCGGTTTGTTTGCCCTCTGCCACATGGAAAACGAACTGAGCGATATGCTGGGCCGCAAGGTTGACCTGCGCACCGAGCAGGAACTGAGCCGGTATTTCCGTGAAGATGTTGTCCATGCAGCCGTGGTGCAGTATGAGTCCTGAAGACAGAATCAGGATTCAGCATATGCTTGATGCCGCACAGGAAGCATGTGAGTTTTTGGGTGACACGTCATTTGCGGATTTTAAACGTAACCGCCTGTTAATAAATGGTTTGGTGCGTTCGATTGAAGTGATCGGCGAGGCTGCATCGCAAGTGTCGTCTGAGTTCAGGGCAAGCCATGGCAAGATTCCCTGGCGGGATATTATTTCGATGCGCAATCGGCTGGTTCATGCCTATTTTGATGTTGATTACAGTGTGGTATGGCGGACGGTTAAAGATGATCTGCCGCAATTTATTAAACAGCTGAAAGAAATTCTCAAACCGTAAAACAAATAAACTTGGCCCTGGTTGCCGAAAGCTTTCGACTCTATTGCCTTGTGCCTATTGCCTATTTTTTACTAACCCCTAATCCCGAACCCCGAGCCACGAATTTTATGAAGACGCAAGAGGGGAACACCAAATCAAATGAATTCAATCAAGAGCTTTTATCAGACTCTGTGCTGGTGGAAGCTTTTTTATTTGGAAGGGCATTGCCTATGCGTAGCAGGTTTTCCTATCGCCTCACGCCTATTGCCTGGTATGTGAATCACCGGGGAAGGGGATAGATAATGATGTCCCCACTCCACTTTCCATCTATAAATTTTAAAAGAGAGGTCATGAGTGTCCTATACCCAACTGCACACCTTTATAAAAAACCCACAACATCAGCAGGATAGACATGAAAATACTTTTTTCGATTTGAAATAAGTTTTGTATCATTGCCATTCCGACAAACAA
>Ga0172368_10008152_pt1 | contig 10749 bp, 12 predicted proteins | sample Lak11m_FD_114540 | JGI IMG/M metagenome (GOLD analysis project Ga0172368, IMG submission 114540) | Freshwater microbial communities from Kabuno Bay, South-Kivu, Congo - kab_022012_11m | ecosystem: Environmental > Aquatic > Freshwater > Lake | place: Democratic Republic of the Congo: South-Kivu...
AAGGGAGCGCCGGGTCCGGGCCTGACCTCTACGATGTCCGTGTCTCGCCCCGCAACGACCTCAGAGCCCACGAGTGCGATCCGGACCTTGCCCGCGGCAAGGCTTGCGAGCAGGTCCCTGGCGCGGTCCGCCAGGTCGGCGACACCCGCGTCCCCCTCTATGATGCGTGGTCGAGGCCTGGGCCGATAATGCAGCAGCCGAGGCCCGGCGATCAGGATGACCTCGCCGGCCAGGCGCGGAGGAGCGACATACTCGATGCGCTGACGACGCGGGCCCGCGTGTTTCAGTATCTGCCTTGACTCTGCCATGCCGCCGTCAAATGTGCGCGTGGTCTGCTCAGCAACGTAAGGCGTGGTCTGCCCCGAACGCAAGAAGCGCTGCAGCGCCTGGCGAGCTCGTGGTGCTCGAATGAGCCGCGGCTGACCGTCGGCAGGAGCGGTGGAGCCGAGCAGCGCCAAGAGCGTGAGGGCTCTCACCGATTGGCCGGCTCCGAGTCTACAGAAGGTCTTCACCGCTTCGTTCCGCACCTGCATTGGCCGCCAGGTTGGCGACGGTGATGTCATCCAGCGGATTGGATGCGGCAAGGGCCATGCTCTGGACGCCGGTCGTACTGAGCGATCGTGCCACTTCGCGTCGGCGAAGCTCGTCGGCCCGGCTCGCACGCAGGTGAACCGACCACGTAAGGACGCCCAGGAGCGCACAGCCGGCCGCAACGGCCAGCGGTCGGTACCACCTGCCGAGCGTAGGCAACAGCGCCGCGCTAAGGCCCCGGCTCGGTACCCGGGCCGACAGTCGCCGGTCCAGCTCAATCGCGAACGCCTCCGATGCCGCTGCGGAAGGTGTCGCTCTGAGCTCACCCACCATCCGTGCGAGATCGTGGGCGAGCACGCTGCACGAACGACACTCCACGAGGTGCCTTTCCAGCCGGATGTGGTCTCTTGCGGACAAGTCGCCGTCCTGGGCGACCGATATGAGCCGCTGCGCCCTGTGACACGTCATTGGTTTGCCTTTGTGGCGCGTGGCTGGCTCGACGAAGCCCCGTTCTCGCCGCGCAAGTACGGGGTAAGAGCACTGCGGAGAGCCATCCGTGCGTGGAAGAGCCGCGACTTTACTGTTCCGAGCGGACAGCCGACGACCTGCGCGATCTCGTCGTATGCAAGTCCTTCGAGGTCGTGCAACAGGACGACCGCGCGCAACCTGTCGGGCAGACTCGCTATGGCCAGCCGTAGCTGGGCTCCCAGCTCCGAGTCGGCTGCCACTCTAGCGGGATCATACCGGCTGTCCGGCAGGTCACGCGGCGAGACGTCGTCGCCGCTTGCAGCAGGCGCGTCGAGCGATACGAAGACCCCGCGCTTCATCCGGCGCCTGCGATAGTCTATGCAGAGGTTCGTGGCAATGCGGAATAGCCAGGTGTGAAGCGTGGCGCGGCTTTCGAACGAACGGAGACCGGCATATGCGCGTACGAAAGTGTCCAGCGCGATCTCGTCGGCATCATCGCGATCCGACACCATGCCGCGCACGTAGTTCAGCACCCGGTCCTGGTACCGGGCGACTATGTCGTCGAACGCTCTTCGATCATTCGCCTTGCAGCGCCTTACCAGCGCGCTATCGGCTTCGGCCACAGCCTGCACCCCGTCTCGCGCCTCCTGCGGATGTCGGTCGCGCCGACGCGACCCACGGATTATAGACGGCGCTCGTTGCGCGATGTTCACAGCCCCCGCACAACCGAGACGGCCGTGTCGGTTGGCGTGACGGTGGGCCAACTCACCGATCACGGTACTGTGCGCCTGACCTGAGCTTGACACGCCTCGCGGGTGTGGTCTATACTATTGCCCAACGCCATGGTTCGGCGCCGCTTCGTTTTGCCTTAGGGTTGCCCTGAGCGCGTACTTTCTTCCAGCCTGGATTCCTCAAGCGTGAATCCGACCGACGAAACCGTCATTGTCCTCGACTTCGGGGCCCAGTACACACAGCTCATAGCTCGTCGCATTCGCGAGTGCCAGGTCTACTGCGAGATACTGCCGTTCGGCACTCCGGTGGGGGATATAGTAGCCCGGCGCCCAATGGGGCTCGTGCTGTCTGGAGGTCCAGCCAGCGTCTACGAGCAGGGAGCGCCGGTTGCCGATGCCAGCGTCTACGATCTGGGTGTACCGGTTCTCGGGATCTGTTACGGGCACCAGTTGATGGCCAGGCAACTGGGCGGTACGGTGGTTCAGGCTGAGAAGCGTGAATACGGCTCGACGGCTCTGGAGGTCGTCCGCCCGACGGCATTGTTGCAGGACGTGCCCTGTGATGCCGTATGCTGGATGAGCCATGGCGATGTCGTTCTGGAGCCCCCGTCCGGGTTTCGAGTCACTGCACGCAGCGCCACGACGCCTGTGGCGGCGATGGAGTGCGCGGAACGCCGGCTATACGGGGTGCAGTTTCACCCTGAGGTGAAGCACACGCCGTTCGGCCGAGACGTCCTTCGGCGGTTTGTGATGGACGTGTGCGGATGCGCCGGGCGCTGGACGGCGGGCTCATTCGTAGAGGAGGCCGTGGCTACCATCCGGAAGCAGGTTGACGACCACGGGGTCGTTTGCGGCGTGTCGGGGGGCGTGGATTCGTGCACTGTGGCTGCCCTCGTTCATCGGGCGATTGGCGACCGGCTGACCTGTGTCTTCGTGGACCATGGGCTGCTCCGGCAGGGCGAAGCAGAAGAGGTACGTGGCGCCTTCGCCGATGCGTTGGGGATACGCCTCGTGTGTGTGGACGCCGCAGACCGGTTTCTGGGCAGGCTTCGGGGAGTGACGGACCCGGAGCAGAAGCGGCGGATCATCGGCGAGGAGTTCATCAGGGTGTTCGAGGAATGCGCGGCGGGTGTCTCTGGAGCGCCCTACCTTGCGCAGGGCACCCTCTACCCGGATGTGATAGAGAGCGGAACCGCAACGGCGGCGACGATCAAGACGCACCACAATGTCGGCGGTCTCCCGGAGAGAATGGGACTCAAGGTGATCGAACCGCTTCGTTACCTCTTCAAGGATGAGGCGCGGGCGGTTGCGCTCGAACTGGGTCTGCCGGAGACGATCGTGTTCCGGCACCCTTTCCCTGGCCCTGGTCTGGCGATAAGGATCACGGGCGAGGTGACAGCGACGCGACTGGGCATGCTGAGACAGGCGGACGCGATATTCATCGAGGAGCTCCGCAAGGCAGGGATGTACAACGGCATCTGGCAGGCGTTTGCCGCACTTGCGCCCGGCATCAGAAGCGTTGGCGTGATGGGGGACGCGCGAACCTACTCGCACCCTGTCATACTGCGCGCGGTGACCAGCGACGACGCGATGACCGCGGACTGGGCCAGACTCCCGTACCAACTGCTGCAGACGGTCAGCAACCGGATCACCAACGAAGTGCCCGGCGTCAACAGAGTGGTGTACGACATCAGCTCAAAGCCGCCGGCGACCATCGAATGGGAGTGACCCCGGGCGGCGCCGATCCGCAGGCCCCGGCGCTGCTCATCACCGTCGAGGCGATTCAGCGGCGGGTGGGGGAACTGGGTCAGCAGTTGACGACCGACTACAGCGGACGTCGGCTCGTTGTGGTGGGGGTCCTCACTGGGGCGCTCGTGTTCGTGGCGGACCTGATTCGCCACATACGCTTGCCGATGGAACTCGATCTGGTGGAGGCTTCGTCCTACGGAGACGCTACACGTCCCCGAGGTGACGTGGAGCTTGGGCGGTGGCTGTCGCGTCCCGTGGAGGGCAAGTCGGTGCTGATTGTCGAGGACATCGTGGACACGGGCGCTACGTTATCGGACGTAAGGGGCCTTATACTCGGGATGGGACCGCGCGACGTTGCTGCGTGCGCGTTGCTCGACAAGCCAGCCCGACGCGCGAAGAGCGTTACTCTGGAGTACTGCGGTTTCGTGATCGAGGACCACTTCGTGGTCGGTTACGGTCTCGATAGGGCAGGGCTCTACCGAAATCTACCCTACATAGGTGTGGTGCAATCGTGAGACGTATGCGTGCGCCGTCCGGCGCCTCATCCAGGACACCTTCACAAAGGTCAAGCGGTTCCATGTCATCTCGCGATCGGAGACCCGACGGCGATCAGGTCATCCAGCCGCCGCATGACGTGTCGGACCTCGGTGTGGAAGAACCGGCCGTCACCGTTCGTACCCACCAGGGCGTCCCCGACACGCCGCGCCGTCATCCCGACGGGCACGGTGATCGCAATGCAACGCAGCCTGCCCGAGGGGTGCTGGAGATCCTGCCCGATGGTTGGGGGTTCCTCCGGCGTAGCGACTTCGTGCCGCATCCCGATGACATCTATGTTTCGCAGACTCAGATCAAGCGGTTCGGCCTACGAACGGGCGACCATGTCGCGGGCCAGGCCAGGCCGCCAAAGGACTCCGAGAAGTTCTTCGGTCTGTTGCGCGTGGAGGAGGTCAACGGGCTCGACCCCGAAGTGGCCCGCGCGCGCACGACCTTCGATGACCTGGTGCCGATCTATCCCGACAGCAGGATCGTTCTGGAGACGACGTCGGCGGAGATCGCCGGACGCCTCATTGACATAGTCGCTCCGATCGGCAAGGGGCAGCGCGGGATGATCGTGGCGCCGCCGAAGGCAGGGAAGACGACGCTGCTGAAGACAGTTGCCAATGCGGTCGCTGAGAACCACCCGGAGATCGTCCTGCTGGTGCTGCTGATTGATGAGCGTCCGGAGGAAGTGACCGACATCCGCAGGTCCGTCAAAGGGGAGGTGATCAGCTCGACCTTCGACGAGACACCGGAGAACCACATGCGGGTGGCGGAGATCGTGCTTGAGCAGGCCAAACGTCTCGTCGAATCGGGCCAGGATGTTATCGTCCTGATGGATAGCCTGACGCGCTACACTCGCGCATCCAACCTCACCGTCAACCCAAGCGGCCGCACGCTCTCGGGCGGCCTCGATCCCGCGGCGCTGTACCGACCGAAGCGGTTCTTCGGAGCGGCACGTAATATCGAGAACGGCGGCAGCCTGACGATCCTGGCAACCGCGCTGGTCGAGACGGGCAGCCGCATGGACGACCACATCTTCGAGGAGTTCAAGGGAACGGGCAACATGGAGCTGGATCTCGACCGGGGTCTGGCCGACAGACGCGTGTTTCCGGCCGTGGACATCCTCAGGTCCGGCACGCGACATGATGAGCTGCTCTATCCTGACGAGACGCTGAAGAAAATCACGCAGCTCCGCCGTCTTCTCTCAGCGCTTCCAAGCGTGGAGGCCACCGAACTGCTGATAGACCGCCTGCGGCACACCAAGTCCAACACGGAGTTCCTCAAGGTTGTTGAGCGGACCATGAAGGGCGGCAACGGGGATTAGGCCGCTCACGCCGAAGTACGGAGTGCGACAGTGTCAGAGGATTTCAAGGATATCCTGGGGGATTGGGAGCCGTCGGACGACCGACAGCCCGAGGATGGCGAAGAGCGAGGTGAGCGGCGTCTGGACGAGAAGCGTGTCACCGTGGTCGGTGTGTTCGAGCACGGCGAGCCAGGCCCCCAGGGCACGCCTCCGCAGACGTTCGTTCTCCTTCAGGATCGCCATGAGCGCAAGGTACCGATCTGGATCGGGCGGTATGAGGCGTTCGCCATATCCACGGCGATTGAGGGCGAGCAGCTTGACAGACCCATGACGCACGACCTGATCCGACTGATATTCGAGCGGATCGGAGCCACCGTGGACCACGTCATCGTGGACGATCTCTGGCAGGAGACGTTCTACGCGAAGCTCTGCATTACGCACGGCGAGAGCCACTACGAGATCGACTGCAGGCCGTCGGATGCGATCGCCATCGCGGTCAGGACCAAGGCGCCGATCTTCGTGGCCGAGCCGGTGTTCGATGCGGTCGAGCCCAAGTCCTGACCGACAGGGCTACTGCAACATAACGGCCATTATCGGACGTTGCTGGGAGCAGAGACGGACAAGGGGCTCCGTGCGAGATGTCGCGCGGAGCCCCTTGTGTCACTCTTGGCTTAGCCGTTGGCGGGCAACTGACCCAGGTGCGCCTGTATATCGCGCATCCTGGAATGGCACTCCTGAAGTATATCGCGCACGCCGCGCAGCCCCAGCCGGTCGCCCCGGTCCGTTCTCATGCGCCACCAGTACAAACCCGACACGACAGCCACCGCAGCAGCGGCGGTTATCAGGCTGACCACCACGATGGTCCGCCGGCCCGCGTCTGTGGCCGTTGGCTCCTTACTCTTCGACGACATGGCTAGAGCTGTATGCGCCGCTCGCCCTGCGCCTCGTCCTCGAGGGACTTGAAGACGCGCTTGACGAACGCCTTGAGTTCCATCGGGTTGAAGGGCTTGGTCAGGTAGCAGTCCACACCCGACTGCCAGCCCCGGAACACGTCCGCATCCTGGGCCTTGGCCGTTAGCATGATCACCGGAATCTCGCGTGTGTCCGGCTCTTTCTTCAGTTGCTGCAGCACCTCGAAGCCATCCATGTAGGGCATCATCACGTCGAGCACGATCAGGTCGGGGCGCTCACTGGCAACCTTCTCCAGCGCTTCTCGACCGTCGTACGCCGTCACCACCTCGTAGCCCTCACGCTCGAGGTTTACCTGCACCAACCGCACTATGGCCTTCTCGTCGTCAACCGCCAGTATCTTCTTAGCCATGCTGACGTGTATCCCCCTTCGTATATGACAGACACACCTCTACACTTCAGCGTAGGAGACCTACGCCAATCACGTTCCGATGATATCACAAGTGAGCCTGTGTGTCAACGCCAACCGCGCTCCGCATGCCCGATGCGGCAAACAGTTCCTCCGGCCGCCACGCGCCGACCGTCAAGCGGGCGCCGAGCGCTGATGCAATGCAGCGGCTCGCCGCAGCCTCCAAGGAGGCATTGGGTACGCACCCGAGCCGTCCGTCGTACAAGCTTGCCCCCGCTCCGAAGACGCGGCAGGGGTCCACTGGGTGCGGATGATGAGGCAATGAGATCTGCTCCAGCAGCACCCCGAGAGACCGGGCTTGAGCGCCTCCCGCAGCTTTGCATCCGTCGGCGTAGACGAGATCCGCCTGCGTCGCGACCGAGAAGCAGTCGCCGGAGCCGGGTTCTGAGAGCTGTCCGCCCGCGTCTCCCCGCCTGCTTGCGCAGCCAACCTCCCTCAGGGCCTCGCTCAGAGCGCCGAGTATCAGGGCGTGGCTGGCCGCGACGCTCGTGTGACCCGGTTCCAGCCATGGAATCGGTGCGGCAAGGGCTATCGTCAGGTCCCCCCCGTGCAGGACGCCGCGGCCACCGGTAGGTCGCCTCACGACCGGCACGCCCAACGCGCGACAGGTCTCGAGCAACACGGTACGTCCCGCGTTCTGGTATCGCCCCACTGAGATCGCGGGGCGATCCCACCTGTAGAGACGCAGGGTCGGAGGCGACATGCACCTGCCGACCTGGTCGAGCAAGACCATGTCAAGCGCCATGTTCATCCACGGGTCCCCTGCCCCATCGGCGAGGAGCCGCAGCTCGGGACTAGGCGCTGGGCCACCGGACATCGAGTTGCTTGACTGCAGCCGTCTCATCAAGGCGGCTGACGGCGGTGCTGTGCGGCGCGCTCCTGACCAGATCCGGATCAGTCTCGGCTTCACGGGCGATGGCGATCATGGAGTCGCAAAAGGCGTCGAGCGTCTCCTTGCTCTCGGTCTCGGTCGGCTCGATCATCAGCGCTTCGGGAACGATCAGCGGGAAGTAGTTCGTGGGCGGGTGGAAACCGTAGTCCATCAAGCGCTTGCTGATGTCGAGGGCGCGGACGCCGCTCCTAGCCTTCTGCCTCGAGGCTGAGATGACGACCTCATGCATACACGTGTCGGGGTGAGGAATGTCGAAATGCTCGCTGAGACGTGCCCGGACGTAGTTCGCATTCAAGACCGCGTGTTCGGCCACCCGGCGCAGTCCGTCGGAGCCGAGCGTCCGAAGATAGGCGTACGCCCGCACTGCCACGAGGAACGCGCCAAAGAACGAGTGAACGCGGCCCACCGAGAGAGGGCGGCGCTCATCCAGGGAGTACCGACCTGGCTCCATCTCGACCACGCGTGGCACCGGAAGGTAGGGCCTGAGCACATCACCGACCGCAATGGAGCCGCATCCCGGGCCGCCGCCGCCGTGAGGCGTTGAGAACGTCTTGTGGAGGTTGAAGTGCATCACGTCGAAGCCCATGTCGCCCGGGCGCGCAACGCCAACGATGGCGTTCATGTTGGCCCCATCGCAGTAGACCAGCCCCCCGGCCTGATGCACCATCGAGCATATGCGGACTACGTCGCTCTCGAACAGCCCAAGCGTGTTCGGATTGGTCAGCATCAGCGCTGCCGTCGAGGGACCCAGCGCACCCTCCAGTGCCGCCAGGTCGGTCAACCCCCGGCCATCAGTGGGCACGCTACGCACGGCGAAGCCGCATCGCGCGGCGCTGGCCGGATTGGTGCCGTGAGCAGAGTCTGGGATCAGGACGACCCTGCGGGCCTCCTGACCATGCTGGCGGTGATACGCCCTGATCATCATCAGGCTCAGCAGTTCGCCGTGTGCTCCCGCGGCCGGCTGGATCGTGGCCGCCGACATCCCCGCTATCTCAGCCAGAGCCTGCTCGACGCCATAGATGAGCGCGAGCGCTCCCTGGACCGTAGCGGGGTCCTGCAGGGGGTGGATTCCCGAGAAGCCGGGCAGCCTCGCGATCACCTCATGCACCTTGGGGTTGTACTTCATCGTGCAGGATCCCAGGGGGTAGAACCCGAGATCAATGGCGTAGTTGTGCTGCGACAGCTTCGTGAAGTGACGAACGACGTCCAACTCGGACAGCTCGGGAAGGGGCAGGTCCTCGCGGAGGGCCTCCGACGGCAACAGGTCGGGCAGCGGGCGCTCCGGCACGTCGCAGAGCGGCAGGCGGGCGCAGACACGGCCTGTCGCGCTTTTCTCGAATACCAGTGGTTCGCTCATGCCGCACCGCCCTCCATCGCGACCCGCAACGCCTGTGCATACTGATCTACTTCGGCCTTCGTTCGCTTCTCGGTGACGCAGACCAGCAGCGCGTCGTGGAGCTCCGGATAGGCCTCACCGAGCGGGTACCCGGCCAGAATGCCGGCGCCCAGCAATGCCCGGCTGACGTCGTGCACGGACCGGCGCGTGTCCAGCCTTATCACGAACTCCTTCAGGAACGGATGATCGAACACCTGCGCCACGCCCGGTACTGCGCAGAGGACATCGCGAGCGTAGTGCGCTTTCTGCAGGCTCAACTCCGCCAGGCCTCGTAGACCGGATGGACCGAGCGCGCACAAGTCTATGCTGGCGGCCAGAGCGAGGAGCGCCTCGTTGGTGCAGATGTTCGACGTTGCCTTCTCACGCCTGATGTCCTGTTCGCGGGTTCGCAGGGTCATGGTGAAGCCCCGACGTCCCGCGGCATCCTGGGTGCGCCCCACAATGCGGCCAGGGAACTTGCGTTGAAACTCACTTCGACATGCGAAGAACCCCAGCAGCGGGCCGCCGAAGGCCGTCGGTGAGCCCAGGGCCTGTCCCTCGCCAACGACAACGTCGAACCCCACGGCCCCCGGGGGCTTGAGGAGTCCCAGCGAGACCGGGTCCACCGCGACTATGGCACGAGCGCCTGCTTCAGCGGCGCATTGCCTCAGGGCCGGCAGGTCCTCGATGACCCCCAGGAAGTTGGGGTTCTGCACGGCGACGCAGGCCGTCGGCGCCTCAAGCGCCTGCGTCAGCGGATCAGTAGCGGTCCGGCCGTCGGCGCACGGCGCCTCGCAGTACTCGACATCGGCGGCGCAGAAGTACGTGCGCAGGACCTCGCGGTAGTGCGGATGGACCGCTCTCGACACGGCAACACGCCGACGACCCGTCGCCTCCACGAGCATCAGGCAGGCTTCGGCCATGGCCGTCGCAGCGTCGTACATGGATGCATTCGCGATGTCCATGCCGGTCAGGGCGCAGATCAGGCTCTGGAACTCGTACATCGCCTGCAGCATCCCCTGGCTCATCTCAGGCTGGTATGGGGTGTACGCCGTCAGGAACTCGCCCCGCGATACGAGGGCGTCCACCACGGCGGGGACAAAGTGATCGTAGATACCGGCGCCGAGAAACGACACCGCCTCCTCTCCGCTGGTGTTCCTTCGCGACAACTCCCGAAGGTGTCTGATAAGGGCCGGCTCATCCAGGGCCTCGGGCAAGGACAGGGGCCGGCGAAGAAGCACCTCGGGCGGAAGCTGCGCGAAGAGGTCGGCGATCCTCTCCACCCCGATGGCCCGCAGCATGGCGACCCGGTCGCCGTCGGTGTGCGGCACGTAGCTCACCGCCCGATGTCCTCCACGAAGGCAGTGTACTCCGCTGCGGTCAGCAGGTTCTCCGGGGCCACGTCGGCCGGAACCCTGACGCGGATGAGCCATCCGCCCCCATAGGGCTCGGTGTTCACCAGTTCCGTGTGGTCGTTGAGCGCAGCATTCACCTCGGTGATCTCGCCGGTCACGGGGCTGTAGAGATCGGATACGGCCTTCACCGACTCAACGGCACCGAAAGCAGCTCCGACCTCCAACGCAGCCCCAGGCTTAGGCAGTTCGACGTATACGACGTCGCCGAGTTCGGTCTGCGCGTGGTCGGTTATGCCCACCGTGGCGATGCCGTCCTCCATCCTCACCCATTCGTGTGTACGGGTGTACTGCAGGTCGTCTGGTGCGTCCATCCCCTATCCCCCTTTCGACGTCGTCAGCGTGCACTCGCGGATCAGCAACTGGGTCT
>Ga0172368_10008159_pt1 | contig 10743 bp, 10 predicted proteins | sample Lak11m_FD_114540 | JGI IMG/M metagenome (GOLD analysis project Ga0172368, IMG submission 114540) | Freshwater microbial communities from Kabuno Bay, South-Kivu, Congo - kab_022012_11m | ecosystem: Environmental > Aquatic > Freshwater > Lake | place: Democratic Republic of the Congo: South-Kivu...
CATGTACAACTGGAACACTGACGAAAAAGAGCTTAAAAAAAACAAAAAGAAGCATACTATTTGGCACCTGGAGCAACTGGTAAATTTTGGCTTAAATAAAGAAAAAATAGACAAAAAACAGCTAAAGAAATACTGGCCGGTCCTACACCTTGACCCAGCCAAAAAAAAATACCTCAAATTTATTTTATGGCCATAAAAACAATTCTTACCGTCAGCCAAACAGAGATTCTAAATCTAATCAGCAAAAATGACTTTATTTACCAAAACTTTTATCTTGGCGGAGGAACTGCACTCGCTGAATTCTACCTCCATCATCGGCTTTCTGAAGATCTAGATTTTTTCAGCGAAACCGAATTCGACCCTCAAAGTATCTGGATCTTTCTTAAAACCATTCAAAAAAAACTTGGAATAAAAAAAATAGATTACGAACAAAGTTTCAATCGCAATCTTTTTTTTCTACATTTGGAAAAAGAAATAATCAAAACAGAATTTACTTTTTACCCATTTCCAAGAATTGAAAAATCACAAATAAAGTTTGAAAAACTACAAATTGATAGTTTAACCGACATCGCAGTAAACAAAATTTTCACTATTTATCAAAAAGCCCGCTCACGCGATTTCATTGATTTATATTTCATTTTTCAACAAAACAAACTCGAACTTTCCGATCTGGTCAAAAAGGCGAAAATCAAATTTGACTGGCATGTCGATCCTCTACGCCTCGGAACACAACTCTTGCAGGCAAATTCGGTAAAAGACCACCCTCACATGCTGAAAAAACTGGATCATCAGGTCTGGCAAGATTTCTTTCTAAAAGAGGCCAAAAAACTCAAAAAAAATATCCTCAAATAAAAAGCCCCACCAATTAAGGCAGGGCTTTTAAAAATAACAAATATCTTTACTTAACCAAATTACCAAGCTTAATAAGCATTTCTAAACCATCACTATTTTTCAATGAATCCGTAGGTTTGAAATCCAAACCTTTAAATGGTGCTACATCAGTAATTCCTACAATAGCAGCAGACTGAATCCAGCTAACATACCAAGCGGCACCAGTCACATCATTATAAGCAGCCTGGCCGGTTGGATCCAAACCTGGTTTACCTTTAATTGATTCATAAACAACTTCCATAAGTTTAACCGCCTCAGCTCTAGTCATCAAGTTATCAGGACCAAAAGTTCCATCCGCATAACCTTTAACATAACCCTTGTCTTTTAAATAACAAACAGCTTGTTCATATGGTTGACCTATCACATCTGGAAAACAACCTTTATAATTTGTGTCTGTAAATCCAGCACCTTTACTTACACCCAAAATCGCCACCAAAGCACGAGCAAATGTAGCCTTTGTAGTATTATATTTTAAACATAAACCAGTTAAATCACCCTGAGATAATCCATAAGTATTATTATTCTCATTCGTTTCAATCACTTTGTTATCCTTATCTATAGAAACAAAAACCGTTGGCGTACTAATTACATTTTTACAGAATTCACTCTCAACCAAAATATCGTTTGCGATAAAAGAGGTAGTACCAGTTACTTTATTCCCAAATTTAGCTGATACATTACCAGAGATTTCGACTGACAAATCCGCAACGACATTTGATGGTGCTTTGTTTGCAAAATTAACAGTCAAATATTTATAAGCATCGCCCGACTTGCTGGGAGATATAGAATAACCACTAACAGCAAAATCCACGGCCTTAGAAGGAGCCCTAGAACATCCCCTACCAATACATCCCAAAAGTCCCGAACCTCCAGCTAAAAAATACCCTCCAACGGCCACAGCCGCCACCACTACCACCGCAGCTAGAATTCTTACATTTTTCTTCATTTTTGTTTTTGTTAAATATAATAACTAAATATATTATACCGCAACACCCCCCCCCGTTTGTCAAGCCTCGAATAAGGCTACCAAATAGCTTTATGCTAAAATCAGTGCATGAGAATCATCGATCAAAAAATCACCATCATCGAACTCCAAGAAATGTCGAAAAAAATGTTCGGTAATCTGGTAAAAGCTGTTGTGGACATTGAAAGAGAACTAATGGCCGTAGATGCGGCACTACATGCCGATCAAGAAGCTTTTCTACTGGAAAACGGCTCTGAACAGCAAAATCTTTGGGGAATAAACATCTATCCAGAGCTGACGGGCGAAGATATGATCGAGTTCGATTCAATGATCAACCTACGACCATACATGGATAATCGTTCAAGCGGAGTCGAAGATGAAAAAACTCGCATTAAAATAATTGAAATAGTAAAAAAATTAGTAGAATGAACTTCCAACATCAACAACTGGCAGAAACCTGGCATAATCTAAACATTTTCGAACAAATGGCCAATATTGGCAGTGAAGTAATTCGCGCTATCAATTGGAAAAATAAAAATAACCCAGAATACTCCAGAATGGCTTTTGAAAGAGCATTAGAGCTAATTTATTTTACAATTTCCGACCCGAAAAATCACAAACGCCTGCGCGAACTCACTCGCATGAAAGAACTTCTAGTCGACTATTTTACCGGCGACAATATCTACAAATCTTCTGATGAAAATTGGCAAAAATATTTTTACAGCTTCAACTACGCCGCGCGAGTATAAAGCCCATCCTTTTATCATAATGATTGGACCACATCTCGGTCTTATAACCGGCGCGTTTGAAAATTTCCATCAATTTCACCGGATTCATTTCCTGAGTATAGCGATGACATTCCACATAAAAATTTTCAATTTTTGAAAAAATAGCGCGTCCTCCATCCGCAGACTCAAACAAACTTTCCAAAATTTCAAACTCCGCGCCCTCACAATCCATTTTCACCAAATTCACTTTTTCAAGATGATTCTGCGCAAAAATTCTCTCCAAATTCACAGCCTGCACTTTTACTTCTTCTCCTGAAAAATCACCGGTCGCTTCTACGCTCAGAATAGAATGATTATGAGAATCGCGACTTAAATACAAAACGCGCTCGCCAAGGCTCGCGCCCACCGCCACATTTTTAGCCTTCACATTCTTCACATTATTTAATCTAAAATTTTCTTTCATCGTCGTAAAATTTGCCTCATCAGGTTCATAAGCAAAAATCTTCACCGCCGAATTCAAAGCCGCGCAATAAATAGAAAACATTCCGGTATGCGCGCCAATATCCAGAATAGCACCATTGGCTTTCTCAATTATCGGTTCGAGAATTTTATATTCACGCTCTTGAAAAATTTCTCCAAACACCGATTCATCAGCATCGGAATTAATTTCAATTTCTATATTCTTTTTATTGTAAACTATTCTTTTCTTATGAGACATTTTATTCCTAATTTACAGGTGTAGTTACGATTTTAGAGACTTTATTACTTTTATTTCCACTCATATTTACCACCCAGAAACTCACCGTATAAGAAGTATTCGCAGATAAAGCTCCCAAAGACAAAACTCCATTCAGGTTTTTTTCAAAGAAATCTTTACTGTAAGTTCCGGCTTGCAGATTCGCCTGAGGATCGGAAGAAGAATCAATACTATATCCATATTCCGCGATAGGAGTACTTCCCGCATAAACCGGCTTATCAACCGTAAAAGACACACCATCCTTGGTCAAAGATGACACTGTCACCGCCGGAGCATCCGGATTTGCTGAAAGACCGGCAAATTTCACAGTGGTTTTTTGACTTACTTTTCCATTTTTATTATTAACCCAGAAAGTAAATGAATAATCTGGCTGCACGGCATTGCCGGCTTTAGCATTCAAAGTATATTTCACCGTCCAACTATCAACAATTTTATTAGCCTCAATACCTACAGAACCACTCTGAGTAGAGCCATCATTTGGATCCGTAAAATCACTAAAAATAGAATCCAAAGCACTATCGCCGGTATATTTCGGCAAAGTCACTTTCAAACTAATGGTTGAAAACGTCTGATCCACTTTTTCCACCACCGGTGCATCCGGCTCAAGCGGCTGAGCGGTAGTAATAGTGAAAACATTTGAATAATCACTGACATGTCCATTTATATTCACTGCCTTTACCCTGAAATGATACATAGTATTTGGCGCGGCCGTTAAAACAATTCCGCCATCGGACTTCAATTTTGCATTATAATATTCAACTGAATACTCCACACTCTTATAATCCAAATCATTCGCAAGTTTATAATCCAAAGTATACATTTTCAAAGCACTATCTCCGGAATTCGCCGGAGTGGTCCAATTAAGCAAAACTTTTACAGGATCAGTCGATGTCACCGTCAAAACCGGCGCGTCAAATTGCTGAGGGTTTACGGTATTTGTTTGACCCAAAACCACCTGATCAAAACTTCCAACTTTCTGTTCAAGAACAAGCATGGTTCTATAAATATTGTTGCTCGTCTCTCCTCTGGTAATAAGTGCCTGAGGACCATATTTACCACCCACAATATCCACGATATCCATCGCTTCAGCCACATACATATAAGGACCATACCACTGCGCGAAATCCACATCGCTATAAATAGACTTACCCACAGGCTGAGTAGTAATCGGCACTCCTTCCGAATTTAATAACATTTTTATCGCTTCCACTTTTGCCGCAGGCTGTTCCGGTTTAAACAATCCATCACTAAAACCCTGAACCCATCCTTTTTCTTTGGCAAAACAAACATATTTTGCATACCACTCTTCATGCACATCGGGAAAACAATTTTTATATTTAGTTGCATCAGGATCGGTATAACCGGCACCACCAACCAAAATTTTCAAAAGTTCCGCTCTATTAATTTGGCTATCCGGCTTAAAAGTTCCATCGTCATAACCTTTAACAATTTTTTTGCTAAACAAATATTCAATCGCCGTCTGATATTTATGTCCAGCTATATCACTCAGCGGAGTAATAGGAATAGCCAAAGCCGTTCCGAAAGATTGAAAGACAAAAAGTACAGCGAACAAAAAACTAAAAATTTTTTTCATAGAGAAGTTTGTAAAGAACTTGGGGGATTGCTAAGCAAAATGATTTTACAATACTTAATCACCCTTCGCAAACCTCTGACGCATGTCACTTTCAAGTCGAGTCCCTATAAACGGCGTAATGGATGGATGACTAAATTGTCTTCCCCATATATCAAAAACCATTTTACATGCAACTCAAAAAAGTCAAATCCTTGCTAGCAAATCCCAATTAAACTATATTTAGACAAAGATATTTAAATCCTCTCTATGCAATTCTTTCTCGACACGGCAAACTTGGAAGATATAAAAAAATATGCCTCCTGGGGCATAGTCGATGGTGTCACCACGAACCCCTCGCTGATCGCCAAAGAAGGCGCTTCACTTGAAAAACGCATCAAAGAAATCGCGAAAGTAATCAAAGGTCCCATCAGCTCCGAAGTGATCAGCACAGATCTTCAGGGCATGCTGAAAGAAGGTCGCGCTTACGCCAAATGGGCAAAAAATATTTATGTAAAAGTACCGATGACCCCCACAGGACTGCAAGCGGTCTCTGTTTTCAGCAAAGAAGGAATCAAAACAAATGTAACTCTAATGTTTTCTCCGGGACAAGCGATTTTGGCGGCTAAGGCCGGCGCTGATTTTGTCAGCCCTTTTATCGGACGTCTCGATGATATTTCCGAGGATGGCATGGCTCTTATCGAAGAAATCGTCAAAATTTATCACAATTATAATTTCAAAACCAAAGTGCTCGTGGCTTCCATCCGTCATCCGCGTCATGTAATAGAAGCCGCAAAGCTCGGTGCCGATATCGCCACTATGCCGCCGGCCGTAATGAATCAACTTTCACGTCATCCACTCACCGACATCGGCATCAAAAAATTTCTTGAAGATTGGGAAAAAGTAAAAGGACTGCAATAGCCAGTCGTATTTTTGCCGTCCGCAACATTATTGACCAACAGTCAAAAAAATTATATTTACATGTGCGCGTGCACACTTTTTAGTCGATTTAATTGCTAAAATAAGCCATTAATACCCCGAACCCACAAAGCCAAAAATTGACCACTAAATACAAAAAATGTATATTCCAAACATGATAAACTTTCAACTCGAAAATCTTTTAAAAATCAATATCGGCAATGGTCAGAGTACTCAAATCAGCGAATATCTAAAAAAAATCCACGCTAGAGAACAAGGTTTTTACGACATCATCGATGACAAAAAAATCAAAGATCCCGCTAAGGCGGGACAGCTCAAAGAAATTTTGAAGTTCGCGAAAACCGCGCGCAAAAAATACAAACATTTCGTTTTACTCGGAATTGGCGGATCAGCTCTCGGTCCACTCTGTCTGGAACAAACTTTCGGTCATCTTTTCAAAGAAAAAAAATTGCTGGTCCTGGACAACATCGACCCGATTCTTTTGGCTGAAGCTGAAGACATAATCGACTATCGCAAAACTCTCTTCATCGTAATAACAAAATCCGGCACCACTCCTGAAACGATGTCTCAATATTTCTATTTCCGTGAAAAAATTAATAAGAAAAAACTTGATCCGAAAAAACATTTTGTTTTCATCACCGATCCGAAAAAAGGTTTACTTCGTCAAATAGCAAATGAAGAGAAAATTACATCCTTTGAAATTCCTGAAAATGTCGGTGGCAGATTTTCCATATTAAGCCCTGTTGGCTTACTGCCAGCCGCTTTGCTCGACCTCAAAATTGAAAAAATGCTCGCCGGAGCCCGCAAAATGCGTGAAAAATTTCTCAGCAAAAATCCCACGGAAAACTTGCCTTTCCAGTTGGCAAAAATTCAATACCAGATGGCGCAAAAAGGAAAATCAATCAATGTAATGATTCCCTATTCGCAAAAACTTTTCCGTCTCGCGGACTGGTATCGTCAACTTCTGGCCGAAAGCATTGGCAAAAAATTCGACAACAACGGCAAAGTAGTAAACATCGGAATCACTCCTGTAAACGCCCTCGGCGTCACCGATCAACACTCTCAATTACAACTTTACAACGAAGGCCCGAACGACAAACTTTTCATTTTCTTAGAAGTTCAAAAATTGAAACCTACACTCACGATTCCGAGACCGAAAGTTTACAAAAATAATCCTGACTTAAACTTCTTGGATAAAAATGTGACTTTTTCTCAACTCCTCCAAATAGAAAAAGACGCCACTGCCTCCGCGTTAACTCAAAATTCACGTCCGAATCTCACTATTCAGCTCGATGAAATCAACGAAGAAAATCTCGGCGCGCTCTTCATGCTCTTTGAAGCCTCCACCGCTTTCCTCGGCGAAATGTTCAACATCAACGCCTTCGATCAACCCGGCGTAGAACTCAGCAAAAAACTGACTAAACTGGCTTTGCTAAATTACTAGGATTTCAAACCACCTCTCCCTCCTCTACCGCCCTTCCCAAAATAAACCTGCAAACTTCGAGCCACTCCTCCAATTGTAGCTCCCACATCATCCGGACCAATGTCGTAAGGAGATTCTTGTCCCTCTTTTAATTGATTTGCCAATACTTCATCAGGTGAATTACCATTTCCCAAAGCCAAACAATCGGGAGACACATTCATCATACTTCCAGCTCTTGGTCCATCTACAATCTGCACCCTCACGTAATTTCCCCTATAACTAAAACTATCAAACTTCACATAAGTTCCTGTAAATTCACCACTAATAAATCTATGAGTCGCTCCTTTCGGTACAACCAAAGCCTCAGCAGCATTTTCTTGAGCTTGCACAACTGCAAGCAATGCTCGAACCTCTCTTGATTCTTGCCCATAAGTAAATTCTCCAAGACGCTCACGCTCAGCTTGCGCAGGATCCACAACCCCCTCACCGGCGCTCGGAATAGGCGGAATACTTTCACCATCACCTCCTCCATCCACGCTCTCCAATAATTCATCAATTGTAGCAGCACCTTCCAACTCTCCAGGTCTCAAAACTCCAGCCATTTTAAGTAAATTTAAAAATGTTAAGATGCGATTATCTCATCAAAGTCTATTTATGTCAAATAAACAAAACCAAGAGTAGACTATCTGATCAAAATACGCTAAACTGCTGCAAGAAAAAGCCATAAATCCACCACATGACCATTCCCCAACTCAGCCAAGCTCTTACTCAGGAACAAGTAAATTTTCTCCAGACTTTCAGTAAATCTTGTCGCAAATCAATTTTGGAAATGGTGACAAACGCGCAAAGCGGACATCCCGGTGGATCACTTTCCTGCATAGATTATTTGGCTGTTGTTTATTCTTACATCATTTCTCAAGGCGGCGAAAAAATCGTTGTCAGCAACGGACATATTTCCCCAGCCGTGTACAGCACTTTGGCGGAAATGGGCTATATTCCAAAAGAAGACGTGGTAAAAAATTTCCGCAAAATCGGCTCAGTATATGAAGGACACATCACCAGGCACGTACCCGGAATTTGGTATGGCACCGGTCCTTTGGGCATCGGCGTATCCGTGGCAAGCAGTTTCGCGTGGCAAGAAAAACATCGCGGCACCAATCAAAAAGTTTTTGCCCTCGCCGGCGATGGCGAGTGCCAGGAAGGCGAAATTTACGAGACCATGCACTTCGCCAGAAAATACAAACTGGATAATTTAATTCTTTTTGTCGATTACAACAAAGTTCAATTAACAGCAAGCATTAAAGAAACAATGAATCTCGACCTCCCAAAGATTTTCGCCGCTTCAGATTGGAATGTCATCGAAGTCGACGGTCATGATTATCAAAAAATTTGGGAAGCTCTCGGCAAAGCTTACGCGAACACAGAAAAACCTACCGTAATTATCGGACACACGATAATGGGACAAGGCGTGGATTTCATGGAAACTACCGGTCAGGCGCACAAAGCGGATTGGCACGGCAAAGCGCCAAAAGCAGACCAAATCGCCGATTCACTCAAAACTCTCACTTTGACTGCGGAAGAAGAATCTTTGCTCAATGACTTCCGTCAAAATTCAATTAAATGGAAACCGGCAAAAGCCGATTATCCCGAACTTTTAAGTCCTACAAAAATTAATCCTGGCGCACCAATCACTTATACCAAAGAACAACTCACCGACTGTCGCACGGCATACGGACAAGCACTTCTCGACCTCGCAAAAAATAATCCGGAAGTAGTAGCACTTACCGCCGATCTCAAAGACTCGGTAATGACCAAGTTTATCGCCGCTGAATTTCCCGACCGTCATATCGAATGCGGAATTGCCGAACAACACATGGTTTCAGCATCCGGCGGACTTAGCCTTGATGGACTCACTCCATTTTGTTCAACCTTCGGCGCTTTCATGAGTAGTCGCGCCAAAGATCAAGCCCGCGTAAATGATATCAATTACACCAACGTAAAAATGGTCGCTACCCACTGCGGACTTTCCGTAGGTGAAGACGGTCCGACTCATCAAGCCATCGACGATATGAGCTCTTTCCTCGGCATGTTTAACACTATGGTTGTCGAACCGGCCGACCCAAATCAAACCGATCACATCATTCGCTATATCGCTTCACATTATGGCAATTTTTACGTGAGAATGGGTCGCCACAAATTCCCTATTATTACAAAAAAAGACGGCACACCATTTTATGATGCTGATTACAAATACGAATATGGTCGCAGCGATGTCATCCGCGAAGGTTCACAAATCACCATCGCCGCCACGGGCGCAATGGTAAACGAAGCATTGAAAGCATATGAAAAATTAGCCGCTTCAAATCCTGAAATCTCCATTGAAATCGTCGCCGTAAGCTCTATTAAAAAGATCGAGGCTAAGGCTCCGTGTCGAGCGGGATGCGAGACCGACGACACTCTCTTAAACTCCATCAAAAAAACCGGTAAAGTTTTGACCATCGAAGACCACAACGTAAATTGCGGTCTCGGCAATAATCTCGCCGCCCACCTCACAGAAAACGGCATAAAAGTCAGCACTTTCAAATCCCTCGGTGTCTCCGCCTATCAGCTTTCCGGCACCTCCGACGCCCTCTACCACGCGAACGGATTGGATGGAGAAGGAATCGCGAAAACGATAAAAGAAATTGGCTGTTGACGAAGCTTTAAATATATCGTAGAATACGAGACTATTTAACCTGCCTTATGTCTTTAGATCGCTTTCACGAACCAAGAACAGACGCGCCACAAAATATATCACAAGCTGCCCCCTCTAGAGCTGCCCACCCGCTCTTTTCCAAAGTTTTGAGATTAGCCGCTCTAGCGATAGTAGAACTTTCCGGTTGTCAAAAAAGTCCTGAAGAAACACAGGCCGAGGCAAAAGCCGCCGCTGAAGAAGCAAACAAAGCCGAACAACGAGCAATTCAAACCATTCACGACTTCGAACAACGAGCCAATGGAATTCACGCAGAAGTACAAACAGCCACAGCCGAATTGGCAAAATACGGCATCCATCCTTTTTCTTTAAACAAAGAAGATCTAAAAAATTTAGCGGCACTGGTAACCGAAAGTAAAACTGCCGAAGAAGCCAAAGAAAAAGTAATTAAATATCTTGAATCTCAATTTTTTGGTAAAAAAATATTGGGAACTCTTCAAAAAGGCCCTGAGAAAGATTGGCCGGAAAGAGCTTTCATATCCGCGGATAGCAATGTTTTTATTGCCGATTTTAAAAATGGAACAAGCTTAGAAATAGACGCATTAAAAGATTACCCAGCAGTGGCGATTAGCAATATGAATACCGACAAAAGCACCCTCCCATTCTCGGTAGGCTGGCAATATGAGGCAGGATATAAAGACCATGATGGAAAAGAAGTCTATGGCAGCGACAATTTCCGCTTCAACCTACAAGATCTAAAAACAAATCGTACCTACTCA
>Ga0172368_10008162_pt1 | contig 10742 bp, 6 predicted proteins | sample Lak11m_FD_114540 | JGI IMG/M metagenome (GOLD analysis project Ga0172368, IMG submission 114540) | Freshwater microbial communities from Kabuno Bay, South-Kivu, Congo - kab_022012_11m | ecosystem: Environmental > Aquatic > Freshwater > Lake | place: Democratic Republic of the Congo: South-Kivu...
ATGGAATCTCCCCACCTCGACGCTCGCGCCAGGCGCAGTCGCTATACGGCATCGTGGCGAAGAGCGGCGGTATCATAGAGGATCACGCCATGCGCACCTGCGTGTCCGCCAGTGCGATATTTCCCGACTCAAGCGGTGTAATCGCGCAGGTGACCCACGCTGTGGCGGCGTCCTCCACCATCTCCGGAATCATCATCGGGTAGGGTGGACGCAGGCAATAACACGATCTTTCCTCACAACAATAGTCTAATTAGCGCCCTGGTGTCTGTCGTTAAATCTTTATATCTGCTGTAGTGGAAAGCCGATAAGCAGGGGACTGTCCCCGCATCAAAAAGCCCAATGGTTAAAAATAGCGCCGTTGCAGGGACTGTCCCCTCGGTAAATTCGGGGGCGGAGGCAGAGGGGACAGTCCCTGCGGTGGCGCTGGTCTTTAACGAACGGGCGCTAGAGGCGGGGACAGTCCCCGGGGGGCTGGACTGTCCCCTCGGCAGACGTTGACGGATATAGGCGGTAACAGGTCAGCCTATCGGGGACTGTCCCCGCATCTGAAGCCCGGATGTAAAAAAATAGCGCCGCTGCAGGGACTGTCCCCTCGGTAGACGTTGACGAATATCGGCGGTAACAGGTCGGCCTATCGGGGACTGTCCCCGCATCTGAAGCCCTGTGGTTAAAAATAGCGCCACTGCAGGGACTGTCCCCTTGGTAAATTCGGGGGCGGGTGCGGAGGGGACAGTCCCTGCGGCGGCGCTGGTCTTTAACGAACGGGCGTTAGAGACGGGGACAGTCCCCGAGGGGCTGGACTGTCCCCTCGGTACCCGTTGACGAATATAGGCGGTAACAGGTCAGCCCCTCGGGGACTGTTCCCGCATCTGAAGCCCGGTGGTTAAAAATAGCGCCACTGCAGGGACTGTCCCCTCGGTAAAGTCGGGGGCGAAGGCGGAGGGGACAGTCCCTGCAGTGGCGCTGGTCTTTAACGGACGGGCGTTAGGGGCGGGGACAGTCCCCGAAAGGCTGGACTGTCCCCTCGGCAGACGTTGGGCGGATATCGGCGGTAACAGGTCAGCCCTTCGGGGACTGTCCCCGCATCTGAAGCCCGGTGGTTAAATATAGCGCCGATGCAGGGACTGTCCCCTCGGCAGACGTTGGCGGATATCGGCGGTAACAGGTCAGCCTATCGGGGACTGTCCCCTCGGTAAAGTCGGGAGCGGAGGCAGAGGCGCATCAACGGAGGCGGGCGGAAAATTGCCGGCAGAACTCGGGGGTGCCAAGCGGAGCATTATCGCGAGTGCGCCGGCGGATCGTTGCCAGGAAGTCTCCGTCTTCGGGCAAGGTCAGGAGTTCGCGCCAGTTCCGGGCATCCCAGCCATCTATCCACGGAATCGGCTTCAGCAGATGGTGCCGGTCTACCCCTCCGATATGCGCGCCTGCGCTAGACCAGAAGTATTCCCATGCATGTGCTACCAGGTGCGCGCGTTTGGAGTTCAACTCGACATACCGCAACGCATTCCAGAAGTGATCTTCATCGAGCGCACAGGCATGAAAACGCCCCTGCCATAACAGGCCGGTCCTGCGGTAAGTCATGTTAAACAGTTGCGTATAGCGCTGATGCGTGAGTCCCAATGCCCGGGCCAGCGAATCCTCTTCCTGTGGGATAACGATCAAATGGGGGTGATTCGGCATCAGGCAGTAGCCCAGCACGTCCATGTGGAATTGATTGGCATGCATGCGCAACAGCGCGAGATACTTCAGATAATCGGCTTCGGTAAAGAAGACCTGTTGCCGACCGTTACCGCGCTGAGTGACATGATACGGCAGCCCTGGAATAATCACACGGGCATGGCGTGGCATATTCAAAGTATAAATCGACCGGTTGCTTACGTCAACAGGTCAGCCCCTCGGGGACTGTCCCCGCAACTGAAGCCCGGTGGTTAAAATAGCGCCGCTGCAGGGACTGTCCCCTCGGTAAATTCGGGGGCGGAGGCAGAGGGGACAGTCCCTGCAGTGGCGCTGGTCTTTAACGAACGGGCGCTAGAGGCGGGGACAGTCCCCGGGGGGCTGGACTGTCCCCTCGACAGACGTTGGGCGGATATCGGCGGTAACAGGTCAGCCCTTCGGGGACTGTCCCCGCATCTGAAGCCCGGTGGTTAAAAATAGCGCCGCTGCAGGGACTGTCCCCTCGGCAGACGTTAACGGATATCGGCGGTAACAGGTCGGCCTATCGGGGACTGTCCCCGCAACTGAAGCCCGGATGTAAAAAAATAGCGCCGCTGCAGGGACTGTCCCCTTGGTAAATTCGGGGGCGGAGGCAGAGGGGACAGTCCCTGCGGCGGCGCTGGTCTTTAACGAACGGGCGCTAGAGGCGGGGACAGCTTCCGGAGGGCTGGCCTGTTGACGGCTAAAGTCGGGGGCGGAGGCAGAGGGGACAGTCCCTGCGGCGGCGCTGGTCTTTAACGAACGGGCGTTAGGGGCGGGGACAGTCCCCGGGGGGCTGGACTGTCCCCTCGGCAGACGTTGGGCGGATATCGGCGGTAACAGGTCAGCCCTTCGGGTACTGTCCCCGCAACTGAAGCCCGGTGGTTAAAAATAGCGCCGCTGCAGGGACTGTCCCCTTGGTACCCATTAACGAATATCGGCGGTAACAGGTCAGCCTCTCGGGGACTGTCCCCGCATCTGAAGCCCGGTGGTTAAAAATAGCGCCGCTGCAGGGACTGTCCCCTCGGTAAATTCGGGGGCGGAGGCGGAGTGGACAGTCCCTGCGGTGGCGCTGGTCTTTAACGGACGGGCACTAGAGGCGGGGACAGTCCCCGAGGGGCTGGGCAGAGGGGACAGTCCCTGCGGTGGCGCTGGTCTTTAACGAACGGGCGCTAGAGGCGGGGACAGTCCCCGAGGGGCGAGGCGGGGACAGTCCCCGGAAGGCGGGTCCTTTACGGGGTGGTCAAGCCATGGCGGATGGCAAATTTCACCAGGCCGGGCAGGTCGGTGAGGCCTAGCTTCTGCATCAGCCGGCTGCGATAGGTATCGACCGTGCTCGGAGAGAGCGATAACTTCTCGGCAATCTCCGCGCTCGATTTACCTTCCACGATGAGCTGCAACACCTCGCGTTCGCGGGCGCTCAAGCGCTCGATGGGACTTTTTTGCTGCTCGTCACCATAACGGAGCAGGTAATCATCAATCAGATTATCCTTCACCCGCTGGCAAAGGTATCGCTGCCCCTGCATCACGGCGTGCACGGCATCCACCAGCATCATGCTCGCCGAGGCTTTCAACAAATAACCGAGCGCGCCGGCGCGCAGCGCGCGCGCCACGTATTCAGAGGACAGGTGCATGGAGAGGATGACGATTCTGGCGCCGCTGCCCCGCTCGATGATGGCGCGGGTGGCGTCGATGCCGTTCAGTTCGGTCATGGCGATATCCATAATCACCACGTCCGGTTCGATCTCGAAGGTCAACCGCACGGCTTCCCGGCCATCGGCCGCCTCGCCCACCACCGTGATATCCGGCTGCGCTTCCAGAATCATGCGCAGACCCTCGCGCACCATGGCATGGTCGTCAGCCAGCAACACGCGAATCGACATGCCTCACCTCCCTACTTCGAGGCGTACGGTGGCGCCGGCGCCCGGCGCCGAGATGATCTCCAGGCGCGCGCCGATCGCTTCCGCCCGCTCTTGCATACTGAGCAAACCCCAGCCCGGCGTATCGCGCAGTTGCACGGGGGACTGCCGGTCGAATCCCACACCGTCATCGGCAATCGCGATGCTGATCGTGTCTTCATCGGCGACCAGCGAAATCTCGACGCGCGTGGCGTGGGCATGCCGCACCACGTTGCGCAAGGCCTCCTGGGCGATGCGGAAGAGGGCGATCTCTTTCCCCGCGGATAAACGAAAGTCGGCGTCGACGGCCCGCACCTCGATCGCCAATCCGGTCAGCCGCGATAACTCGTCGCCGTGCCAGCGCAACGCGGCGACCAGGCCGTAATCATCGAGGACCGGCGGTCGCAAATCCGCCATCACGTCGCGCACCGACTCCCCGGTCAGTTCGACCAACTCCAGCGACTTCTCCAGCAGGCTCTTCACCTCCGCCGGCGAATTCTTCATCAGCAGACTGCTCACCATGTTCAGGTTCAGGCTGAGCACCGTTAATTGTTGCCCAATGCGATCGTGCAACTCCCGCGCGATGCGCGATCGCTCGGTTTCCTGCATCTGCGACAGTTGGCCGGCCAGACCGCGCAGCTCCTCGCGCTGCTTCCGGGTCAGCGCTTCCGCGGTCTTCCACTCGGTATGGATGGCCTGCAATTCAACCATCCGTTCCGCCATGCGGGCCTCGAGCTGCCGGTTGAGCTGGATGATCTCTTGCTCGGCCGCTTTGCGCGCGGTCAGGTCGGTGACCACCAGGCAGATGCTCTCGACATCATGCTCCGGGGGCAGCGCGTTGCAGGCGGCCAGCACGGGAATCGGCAGGCCGTCCCGCGCCAGCAAGTCCACCTCCCCGCGCGCGCAGCGCCCGCGCCGGCACCCCTCGATCAACCGCGCGAACACCGGATAACTGTCGGTGCTGAGAAACTTGGCGATGGCGGCGCCCAGCACGTGCTCGTGGGCGGTCTGCAGCATTTCGGCGAAGCGCCGGTTGCAATAGAGGATCACACCATGCGGGTTGAGGGTGGCAGCGCCTTCTTCCATCTCTTCCACCATCACCCGATACGGATGGTCGGCGCCTTCGAGGGTGAAGATCTGCTCGCCGTGGGCGCCGTTGACGACCACCCCATCGACTTCGCCGTTGCGGATGGCGCGCAGCGTCTCCTCCGCCTCCGCGAGACGATTGAGCAGCTCGCGCGTGGTTTCATCGGTGATATGCGCCTGTGGTTTCATATCGCATCCTGTCTTCCCACGCCCGGTTATCACAGCCGGCAGGTACGGCATAGCGGCATCCAGACGGTAAGGGCAACAGGCAAGGCGGAAACTCCGAAGCGGTCATAAAAGCGCACTATACCGTTATCTCGAAATTCGGCAAATGATGTTGGGTACAACCACAAATGATTATTGCTTACGGTATGCCGTTGATGCATTCTTCGATGAAGAAGCGCCCCTACCGGTAACTCAGCGCGGGACTGTCAATACAGACAGTATAGCACTCTGTAATTATTTTGAACATTATTTGTTGCGCGTTCTGACGACGAAGCAGTCTGACCGGTCGGATTGGTCGGATTACGTCTGAGAGTAAGAGTCAGACAGGACTTTCGCTCGGCGGCGGTTCGGAGATGCGGGCCCTCTCCCCCCAGCCCCCTTTCCCAATCCTGGGCGAGGGGGCTGGGGGGAGAGGGCCCGCGTCTCCGAGCCAGTCCTGTCTGAGTATGAAATAGGAAATAGGATTTGGGGAAGGGACGCTATTTCGATCGCGGTTTACAGGGCAGGGTGAAGCTGAACGTGCTGCCCTTCCCGAGTTCGCTCTCAACGCGGAGTTGCCCGCCGTGGGCTTCGACCAGTTTACTGGTGATATACAGGCCCAGTCCGATCCCTTCGGCTTTCCGTCCCGTTGGCGCCCGGTAGAATAACTCAAAGAGATGAGGCTGATCTTCCGCGGGAATACCCTGCCCCTGGTCGCGCACGGACACGACCACCTCCGTGCCCTGCTGGTGGGCACTGATGTGAATCGGCGTGTCGGGGGCGGAGTATTTTTGCGCATTCAGCAGCAGGTTGATGAAGATGCGTTCCAGACGAGCGGGGTCAGCCAGGACTGCCGGTAGCCCGGTGGGGATCTCCACGGTGATGCGCGCGGTCTCCAATACCCCGGCAAGCTGTTCCAGCAGGTCGCGCAGGTAGGGCGCCAACGCCACCGGCTCGGTCTCGATGACGAGTTGGCCGCTTTGCAGGTAGGTGGCCTCGGTCAGATCGTTCACTATCAGGTCCATGCGCCGCAGGGCGCGCCGCTCCGCTTCGACGATGGATCGCCCCTGCTCCGCCGCCTCCTCCGGCAGCAACTCCAGCAGAAACGACAGGTATCCTTTAATGATGGTGGCCGGGGTCCGAAGGTCATGGGCGACGGTATACAGCATGCGCTGTTCCCGTTCCTGCAACAGATGCACCACGGTGACGTCGGTCAGCGTCATCCGGTAGGCCATGTCCTCCTTGGTGACTGCGGCCTGTACCGTCGCCTCAAGGTGCGCCCAGAAAGGCGTGCCGTCCGCGCGCGTCATGCGCAGATCAACCGTCTGCGGCGCGTGTGTGCGTTGAAGGTGCTGGAGGAAGAGATGGTAATGATCCTGTGCGTCCCGCGCGACGAAATGGGAGAAGGAATGCCCCAGGAGCGCTTTCCGCGCGATGGCGAACAGCCGCTCGCAGGCAAGGTTGGCTTGCAGGATGCGCCCGTCCCGGCTGAGGGTGAGATAACCGACCGGGGCATAGTCATACAGATCGAGGTAGCGGTCGTGCGCGATGGCGAGCTCCTGCTGGGCGCGGTGCAGCTCCTCGTTCTGCAACTCCAGCTCGATTTGATGCACGCGCAGCTCATGAATCAGGCGCTGTGATTCCTCCGACGACAGGTGGGCTTCCCGCGCCGATTCTTCGTGGAACCGTGCTTCGGCGCGCGCGCGCAGGGATCGATTGTCCGTCGGTTCAGTCATCGTTATTCCTTTACCTCGGTGAATGGTGAACAGGACTGTTATTCCCATTCTCCCAATCACCAACCGGCGTCATTTGTCGCATTGTCATTTACAGAAGACAGAGCGCCCAACTTGGTGGCTGAGTAGGCAGGGGAGCTCTGCCTGCTCAACCACCAAGTTGGGCGCGTATTCACCGATTCAAGGTACATCATGATGTACCGCTACAACTGCTCACAACTCACTTCTCATTCCCCGTCACATCCTCAATGGCCAGTAAAATCAGCCGCTTTGCGCCTTCGGCGCGGCGCAGCTCGCGCGCATTCAGCCGCATCGTCCGCGTTCCGATCTCTTCAAAGGCGTACCGCACAAGATAATCCTTGAAAGTGGTCTGTTCCGGCAGAATCTTCTCCAACAATTCCCGCAGCGCCGGAATCTCCCACTGCCCGTTGCCCAGGTTATAAATAAGCTTGCCGATGGTCTCAGCTTCCTTCACATGAAAGAAACCGTAAAAGGATTGGTTCGCGGAGACCACGCGCAGGTCGGCATCCAGCACCAGCAGCGGTTCGCGCACGGTATCGACGATGCTTTCGGCATAAAGCTGCAACTCCCGCAGCTCCGCCTGCAGCGCTTTCATCTCGGTGACTTCGATAAAGGTGACGGCAACGCCGGCGATGGCGTTTTCCCGCGTGCGGTATGGCATGATGCGCATCAGGTACCACCGCCCGTCGGCGGCCTGCACCTCGATCTCTTTTTTGACCAGCGTCTCGTAGACTTGCCTGGCATCGGCTGCCAGGCGATCGTATTTTCGCAGTGTGGTCGTGAGATCGGTCAGCGGCCGTCCGACGTCACCCGGGATCAGGTTGATGAAGTCGGTGATCGTGGGAGTAAAACGCTGGACGCGCATTTCGGTATCCACGAACACCGTGCCCACGTCGATGCTGGACAACAGGTTATGCATGTCGTCGTTGACCTGGGTCAACGCATCGATCTTGCGCTGCAGCTCCGTGTTGACGGTCGTGAGTTCTTCATTCACCGATTCCATTTCTTCCCTGGAGGTATCGAGCTCCTCATTGGTGGACTGCAACTCTTCGTTGGCCGATTGCAGTTCCTCGTTCGTGGTCGTCAATTCCTCCGAATGGTGCTGCAGATACTCATCCTTGGCCTGCAGCTCCTGCTCCAGGGCGGTGATGCGCTCGTCGTGTTCAGTGACCGGTTGCTTGCGGGGACGCTGGGCGGACGGGGATTCCATCTCCTCGAGCACCACGACAAAGAAACCCGGCGTGTCCAGCAGTGGCGCCACCAGCAGGTTGAGAGTGATGGGATGACCATTGCCGGGTATTCGCACCCCGGTCCGGCGCTCGACGGCATTGCGCGTTATCGCGCGCTGAAGCGTGGTGAGCAATTCCAGGCGCAGTCCTTCGCGCGCCATGCGCTTGATATTGAAGTTGGCCGTCCCCGGCGCCGGCTCCAGGTACCGCCCGGTGCTGCCGTGGATAAAGAGGATGTCGCCCGCTTCATTCACCAGCACGCCGGCCGGCGTGTGGTGGGCCAGCAGGTATTTCTCCAGGATGGCGCGGAGATTGGGCGTCTCGGTCGCGACTTTTGGCTCCTGGGAACGGGGCCTGGCCTTGCCCGCGACCGTCAGCGGGCGCAGCGCGAGCTGGCGGTAGGGGGTGACCACGTCTTTCCGCTTGTAGATTTTCCACTTGCGGTTGAGCGTCGCAAACAGGTCGGTGGCTTCGCCGATCGATTCGGAGGAGCCCAGGAAGAGGACCCCCCCCGGATTGAGCGCATAGTGAAAGATCGGGAAGAGCTGCTTTTGCAGCTCGGCGCCCAGGTAAATCAGCACGTTCCGGCAACAGATGAGGTCCATATGGGAAAACGGCGGGTCGAGGATCACGTCCTGCTCGGAAAAGATGACCATATCGCGGAGGGCTCGCTTCACCGTGTAGGTGTTGCCGTCCCGTTGAAAATACCGGTCCAGCCGTTCCGGCGAGACATCGGCGATGATGTTCGCGGGGTAGGCGCCGGCCCGCGCGTTGTCGATGGCCACCGTATCGATATCCGTGGCAAAAATCGACACATTCACCTCGCCTACCCGATTCCGCATATATTCAGACAGCAGCATGGCGAGTGAATACGCCTCTTCCCCGGTCGAGCAGCCCGGCGCCCACACGCGCACCGTGTCGCCGGGGCTTCGCCCTTCGAACAGGTGGGGGATCACTTCGTCGCGTATGGAGTCGAAGGCCTCCGGGTCGCGAAAGAAGCGCGTGACGCCGATGAGCAGCTCGCGGAAGAGGATCTGCACTTCCTCCGGCTTCTGCTGCAGGTATGTGACGTAGTCGGCCAGCGTCTCGACGCGGTGAATGGCCATGCGCCGTTCGATGCGGCGCTGCAGCGTGCTGGGCTTGTAGCCGGAAAAGTCATGACGGGTCTGCGCGCGCAACTGCAGAAAGATCTTCTGCAGCAGATCGCCGGTGCGCACTGCCGGCTCCTCCGTGCTCCGCGGCTTGCGCAAGAGGATCCGTTCGCAGTAGGACATTAATGCCGCCGGCATCTCCTCCGGCGGCAACACGTAATCGACCAGGCCGGTGGCAATGGCGCTCTGCGGCATGCTGGCATATTCCGCGCTCTTCGGCAACTGTGCCATCACCATGCCGTCATTCTCTTTGATCGCGCGCACCCCCAGCGCGCCGTCGCTGCCCGCGCCGGAAAGCACGATGCAGATGGCCCGCTCGCGCTGTCCCTGGGCCATGGAACGGAAGAAGGCATCGATGGGCAGGTGCAGTCCATGCACGGTGACCGGGTCCATCAGGTGCAGCACCCCGTGGATCAGCTCAATATTTCTGTTCGGGGGGATGACATAGACGTGGTTGGGCTCTACCGTCACCCCATCGGTGATTTCCGTCACCGTCATCTGCGTAAAGCGCTGCACCAGTTCGCTGAGGAGACTTTGGGACTGGGGGGCGAGATGCTGCACCAGCACAAAGGCCATGCCGGCGTCGGAGGGCATATGGGTGAAAAACAACTCGATCGCGTTCAGGCCGCCCGCGGACGCGCCGAGGCCGACCACCGGGAACCGCAGCGTCTCGACCGGCGCCTGATCGTCGGTCGTCGGTATCGATCCATCACGACGGATTGTCTTTTTCGGCATGTCGCGCTCTCCGGTATTGAAATTACCTCAATATACTCGCTTTACGGTTGGAAAACAAGCAGGGAGTGTTTGAGACGACAGGCAAAGGCACGACGGCCATGACCCCTATCCGCAGTATTGGCGAGGACACCTGTTTCCGGTGTCTTACCGCGCCAACAGCCGGCAAACCCTGTCAGGTTTTTCGCACACAACGGCCGGGCAATATACGGCATATTGTATAAAATTTTCATATATGTGCTGGAGTTATGCTTCAGCTTACGTCAAGCTTATACCTTCATACCAAAATGCATATGCGAACTCATGCTTTTCCGAAAGGTTTGACGTATTATGACGCAGCCGGCATCCCGCATTCTGCTGGTCGAGGATGACCCTGAGCAGGCCGAGCTCTTTGCCCTCATCCTCTCGGATTACGAGGTGATCATCGCCCCGGATGCGGAGTCGGCATTGGTACGCCTGGTTGAAACCCCTTTCGCGCTGCTGCTGGTGGATTGGGACTTGCCGGGGATGAAAGGCGACGCCCTCATCACCACCGTGAAAGCCCACTATCCCGACACCAGAACCATCCTCTTCAGCAACCACTCGCACGTCGATATGGTCGCCGCGACCTGCGGCGCCGATAGCTGGTATCATAAAATGGACAGTACCGCCCACTTGCGCCGGCTGGTAGCCGATCTGCTGCGCCAGCAGGTGAATTGCCGGTAGTATGTGAAGCCCCCCGGGGACTGTCCCCGCCTCTAACGCCCGTTCGTTAAAGACCAGCGCCACCGCAGGGACTGTCCCCTCTGGCCAGCCCCCCGGGGACTGTCCCCGCCTCTAACGCCCGTTCGTTAAAGACCAGCGCCGCCGCAGGGACTGTCCCCTCTGGCAGCCCCCCGGGGACTGTCCCCGCCTCTAACGCCCGTTCGTTAAAAGCCAGCGCCACCGCAGGGACTGTCCCCTCTGGCAGCCTTCCGGGGACTGTCCCCGCCTCTAACGCCCGTTCGTTAAAGACCA
>Ga0172368_10008164_pt1 | contig 10740 bp, 9 predicted proteins | sample Lak11m_FD_114540 | JGI IMG/M metagenome (GOLD analysis project Ga0172368, IMG submission 114540) | Freshwater microbial communities from Kabuno Bay, South-Kivu, Congo - kab_022012_11m | ecosystem: Environmental > Aquatic > Freshwater > Lake | place: Democratic Republic of the Congo: South-Kivu...
AGGATAAGCCGGCGTGTTACCAGGTTGTCTTCGAACCGGGTGCGCAGGATGCCGACACTGGCCGGGATGCTGGCGGTCTCTCCGGCGCGCATGCTGTCCTTGATCACCACTCGCGCATTTCCGAGAATGGGGGTCTGCATCGCAACCAGATCGGGCGTGTTGAGGGTGTTATCATCGACCCGGAACAGTGCTGGCCAAATATACGGTTCGGTGCGTTTTTCGGTATTGACCAATTTCAAGCAGTGTAATTGTTCAAGCTGTACGATCGCATCGGTTGCCATTTTTTTCTCCTTTTCTGAAAAAATTTCAGCCAGCCTGGTTCCATTTTGGCTGATGATCCTGTTCAGCCTGGGAAAGTGGTTATTTGGATTGTGCCGCCGCACGCCTTGTGATGGCGGTCATGCCCCGCTGCTGGTCTTCACCTTGTTTTCATAAGCACCTCCGGCTGGTTGCCATTTATCCCTGGATCAGGCGAGGGTGCGTGGAGGGTTGCAAGGGCTTAATCCACGCTTCCGAACACCCGGGCGATGTTGGCTGCATGGAAGTTCGAGGCGGTGTCATTCCATTCTGCGCTGGCTGGATTTGAAACCGGTAAAGACGGATATGCCGGTCAGCTTCGCAGACATTTTCCTTTTTTGAACATTATAGACCATTTTTGTCATAATAATCATCCCCTACTGGAGGTGGATTTTCCTGGTGGAAGACTTATAGAAAGTCATTTTTAAGAGTTCCATTTTGCGCGGAAGGCGGCTTTCGATTGACGTGCATCGATGATGCGCGCGGCAGCAGGATAAAAAAAAGACCCCGGTCAGGGGTCTGGTTCAGTGGGGTGGGTGGACACTATGAAAGCATAGGAAGAGAATTATTCTTTCCTGGCGATAATTGCATATTTCCCTTCCTTTTCGCTGTGTTGCAGTGTTCCGCCCACGACTGCTCGTTACATTGATCGGCTCGCTTCCATCCCCGTAATATCTCCTTATCTTGAATTCCGGGCGATGTATTCTTCCACGCGGTCCAGCCATTCCTGGGCGAGTGCTCGAAATAAACCTTTTTGTTCGACACCCAGCCCATGTCCGGCCCGGTCAAGAACCGCAAAGGTGCCGCGCGGGTAATTATCAAGAAGGTTCAACGCGTCGCGGTAGCCGCAGCTGGAATCCTGCCGTCCTGTTAAAATTAGGGCAGGTCCGGGGAAAGGTTTTGTGAGTTGATCGACGGGGAAGGAAAAGGCGTAATTCTTCGCCACGCGACCCAGAAAAGCATGATCGGCGATCGCGATCGCAGGCTGGATATACTTGCGAAAAAACTCGAGTCTCCCGGGGCTCTGAACGACGACCATCCTGGACACGACAGCGTCTCCGGGTGTGAGTGCTGCCTGGAATTGTGGATCTTCAACGAGCACCTGCGGCGGTGGAATGTGCTGTTTTGATTCCTCCGTTTCAATGACCGGGACCATCAAGGAAACACCGTCAATCTTTTCACCCAATCTATAAACCAATCCGCGGGCCATATAGCCGCCGTACGATGAACCAGCAACCACGTAGCGCTGGTCGGGCGCTACTTGCTGGAGAAACGCTACCAGCATTTCCAGCATGTCATCCTGGTGGGTTATCCAGTCTGCGCCTGGGGTCTTTCCCATGCCCGGCAGATCCGGATAAATACGGCGCCAACCCTGGCGATGCTCAAATAAGGGTTCCATATCCGCCACCATGTGACGATGATCGCTTGGCCAACCATGCAGCATGACAATTGGATTGCCTGTTCCGAATTCTTCATAATACAGCGGAATGGATTTGACCATTACTTCCATTTTGCACTTTCTCCATATAGATGAACGTTACAGTACCTGTAAGAGCTTACGAAAGTTGACACTGCCGGTGAAAGGATCGCCCGACTTGCGCAATCCTGCTGCCCTGGGCGCTGAATATGGGCGGCCCGTCAGCAGTCGAAGACCGACCAGCAGATATCGTTTCGCAAGCGCTGATCATCCAGGACGAGGCCGCGGATGGCCTCCGGCAGCTGCCCGCGCTGCCACTGGCACTCGAGCCGGCCGGCGGTCTCTGCCTCGCCAACTTGTGCGGCGGCGCGCGCAGCCTTGATCGCGTAGGCAGCAGCGCCGAGTTCGTGGGCGGCGACATGCGCCACCGCCGCAGCCTGCCCGGCGGCGAAGGCCGCATGCCGGGCGGCGCCGGACAGATCCCGCGCGGCGGCTTGCGCATGGCCGGCGGCCGTGCGGGATTGAGACATGCTGATCTCGCCCCGCACCCAGGCTCGCGCCAGTTCGATTGCCTGGCGCGGTCGCGGGTCAACAGGCTGTGCCGCCTCGAACAGATGCAGCACGTGCTCTGCGCAGCCGGCTGCCCAAGCGGCGAGAAGCCGGTGGTCGCTATCCCGCAGGCTGCCGCCGCGGCGAACCGTGATGAATCTGGGGTCGCGAACTTTGGGAAGGATCAAGATCCTGCCTCCTCTGACTCCACCTGTCCGCTTGTTTGCGTTCGCGATGCATGGCGCTGGGCGGGGGTGGATAAAGTTTTATTGGCGGAAACGTTCCACCCATCCGCCGCGGGTTTCGCAGGCGCTCCGGAATCGACCACAGCTGTGTTTCTCCTTAATTATAGGGCGGCGAGAAACTTCAGCACCCTCTGCAACAGGAGCGTGGTTGCCTCCGCATCGTACGAAGGAAGCGAACTGTCCGCAAAGTAGTGTTGGTCACCAGGGTATAGGAAGAGCTCCCCGTCATCGGCTTCCGCGATCAGTGCCCGGGCAGCATCGATATCTCCCTCGCCTACGAAGAATGGATCGGCATCCATGCCATGCACCGGCACCGGCAACCCCTTTGGCCAGGATTGTCCAAACTCCGAGACGGGGATGCAGGAATAAAAGAAAAGCGCGCCGCGCGTGCCAGGCCTGGTTTGGGCCAACATCTGGGCCGGGACGACACCCAGTGAGAATCCGGCAAAGACCAACTCCGCAGGCAGCGTTTCTACTGCTCGTTTTCCACGCGCCAAAACCTCGCCAAACCCAAGTTCATTGACAAAACTCATGCCTTTCTCTATCGAGTCGAATCTGCGCCCTTCGAAGAGATCGGGCGTATGGACGGTGTGCCCGGCGTGGCGCAGCTCATCCGCAAAAGCGACAACTCCGGGGGTCAGCCCCTGTGCGTGGTGGAACAACACTACTTCTGCCATTTTCTACCATCCTTTCATCAACTGCAACAATAACTGGCGATTACGGTTTGCGGTAGTTACGGTGGGTGGGAGGGTGGACTCGCCGCCGAAACGGAAAATGCTCATAGCCAGGCGAATGCCAAAAAACGCGCCGCGTACCCACCATCAATGCCCGGGTCAATTCCAAATTCGCCACCACGGTCAACCCCTTCGAGGATTTCTTCCCTTGCCTCTTTTCTATATAAAAATTACGGCCAGGATCGGGTTATATAAAACAACTCATTCAGCAAGGCGGATCTGACACAGGTAAGCACGGTGCGGGACGGAACCGCTGATTGGGTCAATGGCCTTGTTGCCGATCAGCAGGTTATAGTTCGCGCCCTCTGAACTGAAGGGATCATAAGCAGGCGCGCTTATTTCCGGGCTAGCCTGCCACCAACCATGCTGACCACAGGCAACATCCGGCTGTAATGTCTCGTTCACCCTGGCGCGCGCCCTGACGCTGCCTTCGGGTGTTTCCACCCGCACCCAATCGCCCGCCCGAATGCCTCGTTCAGCCGCCGCCGCAGGATGCAGCTCGATTTCCGGGTCCATTGCCTGCCGGCGCAGGCTGGGCAGCGCGCGGTGCTGGGTCTCGCAAAACAGGCTGTTCTTCGTGCAGGTCAGGATCAGCGGGTAGCGCTGCGCCAGATCGGGTCGTGAAACAGGACCGACCAGGGGTTCCTGGTATTCCGGAAGCGGCGGGTAGCCGTGTTCCAGCATGGTTTCCGAGTAAAGCTCAATTTTCCGGGTTGGCGTCCTGAAACCGCGCGCTGCGCCGTTGTCCAGCTGCGCATACTTGCGGTATCGTGTTTGCAGCGGTATGCGTACACCGCCGGGCTGCGCGCGCAGGGTTTCCAGTGAGATTCCAGACGGGCCAAGCTGGTAGCGATAGGCCGCCTCGATATCGCCATCCCAAAAATGAGCGCCAAAGCCCAAACGGCAGGCCAGGTCAAAAAGGATTTCCATATCGGAGCGGCATTCGCCCCGCGGCGTAACCATCCGCTGGCGGAGCTGCACATGGGACATCGATTCCTGGTTCAATTCAAAGCCAATCTTAAGTGCCTCGCGTTCAAATGCGCTGGCAGCCGGCAAAACGATATCAGCCATCTCGGCCGTCGGGTTCATAAAAAGATCAATATGGACATAAAAATCGAGCTTTGCCAGGGCTTCCCGGCCGCGGAGCGCATCCGCGTGCGCGAGCAGCAGGTTGGCGCCAAAACCGACCAACCCATGCACGCCGTACGGCTGCTGCTCCAAAATGCCCCGGTAGACCTCATCGCTGGTGACAAAGCCCCAACGGGATGGGCCCAGGGGTCGATCCGGCTGCCCTAGAGCCTTGGCCTGCTGTCCGGGCGGCATCAATTCAAGCCCAATTACATTCGCGGCTGGAACGGTCGAAAACAGCACATTGCCGCCCGGGGCATCGAAGCTGCCCGTCAGCACCGATAGTTGGGCGATTGCCCGGGCGATCTGGGTGGCGTTGGTCTGCATCTCCACCCCGCTCCAGGCATAATACGCAACCGGGCGCGCTTCCCACAGCATGTGGGCAGCCGCGACGACCTGGTCACGTTTAACCGCGCAGATGGTTTCGACTCGCTCGGGTGAATACTGTTGGCATAGTTCGGCGGTGAGATCGAAGGCTGGTTTGCAGATGACTTCACCCTGGAGCGTCTGGATGGTGAATGTGCCGAACAAAGCCAGCTCGGATGAACTGTTTTCATAGCTGCCGGTCGCGGGATCGTACAGGACCGGGCGGCCGGTCAGCACGTTCCAGGCCAGGTACTGCTTCGCACTGCCACCGTCAGAAAGATCGGCCTGGGTGAGCAAACGACCGGTGTCCGTACAAACGAGCAGCGGACCGTTGGTCCAATCACGGATGAAGGCTTGGTCATACCAACCACGATCGATCATCACACCAGCGATGCCAAGCGCCAGTGCGGCATCGCTGCCCGGACGCACCTGCAGCCATACATCCGCCTTTTTGGCGATGCCGGTCCGGCGGGGATCGACCACGATCAGGCGCGCGCCGCGTTTGATGGCCTCCATTGTCGCAGTAGCATGGGACAGCCGGGCCAGGTTGGGGTTATAGCCCCAAAAGAGAATACAGCCGGCCTGGTCAAGATCAGGCATATAAGCGCCGGGGACCGGCGCGCCAAAGGTATACGAGGTGGCCTGATACCTGCCCCAGCCGCACAACTCCATGGATGCGCATAAGTTCGGGCTGCCGAAGGCATTCATCAGTCGTGATATCCAGGCAGTTGAGTCATCGGAAGCCGAGGTTGATGGTGACGACACGCTGAAAACCACACTCTCCGGTCCGTGCTCCGCGGCGATTTTCTTGAGATTGGCGGCAGTCAGATCCAACGCTTCCTCCCAACTGATCCGCTGCCAGCCCGGATCGGGATCGCCTTTCGGACGGGTGCGCTTGAGAGGATGGAGCAGCCGGTCAGGATGGTAGACGAGTTCCGGCGCAGCCCGCCCTTTGGCGCATAACGCTTTACCGGTGGGATGCGTAGGATCGGGCTCCAGGGCAACCAGACGGCCGTTTTCAATCACCCCGGTCGAGCCGCAGCGCGAGACACACATCGCGCAGTAGCCCTGGATCCGCTGCGTCGTTTGCTTATCAATGGACATTGCGATGCCTCCGTTAAGACCCACTATTCATCACCGGCGCCAGATTTACAGCCGCGATGTGGATTTCAATGGGAGCAGGCAGGTAAAAAGCGCCTCGAGCACAGGCCTGGCGTGGGCAGAGATGGCTGTGGCGGGAAGCACAGGTTTTCAGGATTTCATTCAGGGATAACATCGGGCAGTGCCTTTCTGGTCGCTTCAACAGGAAACGAATAAACAAAGCGTTTTGAGGGCCAGGCAGAAGTTACCGGCTTCCGCCTGTACTTACAATACCTGGCCCCTCCTTGAAAACAAATGATCGACAAAATATTAATAAATATATCTCATCCTGGTTTTTCTCATCGATAGATCAATTGCATTAAGCCCTACGAGCCGCGCAAAATCTTCTCCATCTTCCGGCCCTGCGCCAACTCATCCACCAGCTTATCCAAATACCGGACCTGCTGCGTTAATGGATTCTTGATCTCCTCCACACGATAGCCGCAGATGACACCGGTGATCTGGTTCGCATTCGGGTTTAACGAAGCCTGCTGGAAGAATGTTTCAAAAGTCGCCTCTTCTTTGATGAGTTCCTGAAGCTTCTGGTGGTCGAAGCTGGTTAACCACTCGATCACCTGCTGCAATTCTTCCCTGGTTCTGCCTTTCTTCTCTATCTTCTTGAGATAGAGCGGATAAACAGAGGCGAATGTCATTTTGGCGAAACGCTGATCGTGTGTGTTGGTGTTTTCCATCGATACCTTTTATTTTAACGAACATACTTCAAAGGATGTCAATTTGGATTGTGTATGCGATGTTGGGCTGTGCCCCGGCAGGAACGAAACCACTCCAACGCCTCATCAGGGCGTAAACTGTCTCCAATGGCCTTCGGAAACAACTTCGATTGCTCCATCGACCACTTTTATCGCGGTCTGATCGTCGATCGCGTAGCTCGGCACCGGCATTCCGGCGGCCCACCTTTCTGCGTCTGCCATCGAGTTCTCCGGCATTTCCTCGTTATCCAGATGCGGAAAGATCGAGAAGTCAACCAATCCCAGGGCGTCATCGCCGCCGCCGGGCGGTTTCCACCTGACGAAATCCTGCCCGATACGGGGGGTCAAAACCATGCTTCCGGCGCTCAATCCCACCCAGACTATCTCGCGCAGCGACGGCAGGAGATCCACCAGCCCGGACTGGCGCATCCAGTGGCACAGGTACAGGGCGTCGCCGCCATTGACCAGCAGCACGTCGGTCTGCTCGAGCCAGGGGATCCAGCGTTCCTGGCCGATGCTGGGCAGCGCGGTCAGTTCCAGCACACCCAAAGACTTCCAGCCCAGCTCGCACATGGGTGATCTGGGCTCCTGCCCGCTGATGAAGCGCCATGCCATGCCGGGGCCGGCCATGGGGTGCGCATAGATGGCAGTGGGGATGCACAGGGCGCGGCACTCGGCAATGGGTTTCCCCAACAGGTCGAGCAGGGCGTTGCGGATGCTCGTGTTTTTAATCCCGGCGGAGGTGAGAAGTAATTTCATCGGGCTGCCCTTTCCATGCCATGAAGAACCCTGTCATCAGAGACCCGGGACAAGGCGGCACTTCACATGCTTTCGGATGTGATTGCGCCTGCCCGTTCATAATTCACAACAATGGCGCCACCCGGGCAGACGAAGCCTTCGGTCACCTTGAAGGCCACCGGGATCGTGCCGCCGGCAAACAAACGTTTTCCCCTGCCCAGGGTGATCGGATAGATCATCAGCCAGAACGCATCCACCAGGTCATGCTGGATCAGCGTCTGGAGCAGGTCGCTGCTGCCCCAAACGTTCAAATCGGGGCCTGGCTGCTGCTTGATGTTGGCGACATGTGCCGCGATATCTCCGCTCAAAAACACGGACGGCTGCCAGGCGCTTGAAGCGCGCGTGTTCGAAGCGACATACTTGGTTGCCTCATTCGCGCCCGGCCAACCATCCCCATGCTGCGGCCAGTACGGCTCCCAGATGTCGAAGGTTTTGCGCCCCAGCAACAGATCGAACGGCATGCCCATCCGCCTTCTGAGGGCGGCGCCAAGCATCTCGTCGGAATAGGACGATATCCAGCCTCCATGCGCGAAACCGCCGCTGGGATCTTCGTCCGGTCCGCCGGGGGCCTGGATGACCCCATCCAGGGATATATGTTCGAGAACAACGACTTTTCTCATGGAAAATCTCCTAATAGAAATTGTAGAACAAATATCCTATATGTCAAGAGGAACAACTCACAGTGTCTGTAACAAAATTAGTTGGTGAAAAGTAGAAATAGGGCCTGGCGCAATTTATCCAAACAAGCTCGCTGGAATTACGAAAGAGCAGTCGCGTTCCACAGCAAACCGTTCAGCATACCCGTTTCACTTTTATAACCTCGCACTGTTCGTGCGCGCATTTTCATGCGACCGATAGCTTGTTCTGTGAGATTATTTGTTCAGGGCACTAGCGGTTGCCAATCAAATACTCGATATTTCGTCCAGTCTTCAGCCAATCGTCCTACCAGGTGGCGGAATTGTTCCAAGGGTGTCATCGGTTCATCTCGTCGATCTGCCCGGTTGACTGGTATTTGGCGATAGGTTTGCACGAGACGCTTTTCAACCTCGGCGGATAACGCCTGTACAAGCAGCTTGACTTCATCTATCGTTTTGTGCCACTCTTCAGGAAGCGAGACACGTAGATAGTGTAAAGCTTTTCCCACCCATCGACGCACATGAAACTGACATACTTGCTGCTCTAGATCCAATTCTCGGGCCACAACCTTGTACCTGGCCAGATCATCTGTCACGATCACGCTCACCCCCAAACGTTGAACCAGCGGCTCGAGAAACTTATTTTTATTGCTTGTGGATCTTTCTCATCCAAATATCCCAGCGCACCCGGCTGCCCTGTCCCCATATCCACGGCTACCACTTCAGGCTGAGTGTCGCCCCAGCCTCGCACATATAGCCCATCCACACCCAATACCCGCACTTTGCCCCATTGCTTTGAACGACGGACTTGCTCGGCCTGTGCCTGAACATCGCGCCAGATACTCATATGCCGCAATTGAACGCCAAATACTGCCAGCAGGCTCTCTGCATTCCGATAGCTCATACCCAATGCCCACAAGATTGCTGCCAGTTTCATCATCCGCTTTGTTTGGCTGGCTCTTCCTACTCCTTCCGGATAATGCCGAAATGTTCGATGACACACACAACAGCGATATCGATACAACAGAATTTCCCGCAATCGTGAGTCTCTTACTCGTTTTGCATTGCAGCCCCAGCGTTGGAATGTCTCTCCAGAACAATATTTGCATCGTTTTGGACGTTCGCCTTGTAATACTTGACTTCTGGTAGCTGGAGAAGGTCAATTGACATGATGAGTTCCTTGTTTATGGCGATCTCAGCAATCTCCATGTTACAAGAAGCTCATCTTTTTTCAAGACCCACCAGTTTTGGGACGATCACGGTTTTTTTGTGGTGTATTCCAGCAAATCATCTGGATGCTATGGTGGATAACATCCGCCAAAACACTACGTGCGTGGAAAGGCAACTATCGGCATGCATTTGCGAGGCATAGTACCGAATGATACTGCGACAATAGGAAGTGCCTGTGAGTAAGTATGTAGTTTTATTGCGGGGCAAAGATCCAATTATTGTTCTCCCTCGCAGGAAAAATCAGGATGGCAAAGACAGTAAGCAGATGGCCATGAGCAAATACTTTGCGGCTGCCTGCCATTGGATCACACCCGCTTTAAACTTAAAGGGGCTGTCCATTTTTTGGACAGCCCCTCGGGTTATTGCACAACGACTATACCACTATCGTTTTGCCACGATCACCTCAGGTCGAAGCGGTCCAGGTTCATGACCTTGGTCCAGGCCGCGATGAAGTCACGCACGAACTTCTCTTTTGCATCATCCTGGGCATAAACTTCTGCCAGGGCCCGCAGCTGCGAGTTCGAGCCAAAGACCAGGTCAACGCGGGTGCCGGTCCATTTGAGCTCGCCCGTCTTATGGTCGCGCCCTTCGAAGGTATCTCCGGCGTCGGAGGTCGGCTTCCAGATCGTACCCATGTCGAGCAGATTGACGAAAAAGTCGTTGGTCAGGGTCCCGACCCGTTTTGTGAACACGCCATGTTTCGACTGTCCGGCGTTGGCTCCCAGCACGCGCAGACCGCCGACAAGCGCCGTCATTTCCGGTGCGCTCAGGGTCAGGAGTTGAGCCTTGTCGACCAGCATTTCCTCGGCAGACACGCTGAAGGCTGTCTTCTGGTAGTTGCGGAACCCATCTACCTGGGGCTCCAGCACGGAGAAGGAACTCACATCGGTCTGGTCCTGCAAAGCGTCGGCCCGGCCCGGGGTGAAAGGCACATCCACTGCATGGCCGGCCGCCCTGGCCGCCGATTCGACCGCTGCGCAGCCGCCCAGCACTATCAGGTCGGCCATTGAGACTTTCCTGCCGCCAGGCTGCGCGCCATTGAAGAATTGCTGAATACCTTCCAACGTTGCCAGCACCCTGGCCAATTGGGCCGGCTGGTTGGCTTCCCAATCTTTCTGCGGCGCCAGGCGGATGCGCGCGCCGTTGGCACCGCCGCGCTTGTCGGACCCTCGGAAGGTGGAGGCCGAGGCCCAGGCGGTGGAGACCAGTTCCGCTGTCGACAGGCCCGAAGACAGGATCAAGGCTTTGATTTCGGCGATGTCCCTGCCATTGATCAAGGGCTGGTTGAAAGCAGGGATCGGGTCCTGCCAGATCAGGTCTTCAGCCGGGACATCCGGACCGAGGTAGCGCACCCTGGGCCCCATGTCGCGGTGTGTCAGTTTGAACCAGGCCCGGGCGAAAGCATCAGCGAAGGCCTGCGGATCCTGGTGAAAGCGACGCGCGATGGGCTCGTAGGTCGGGTCGAAACGCAGCGACAGGTCGGCTGTGGTC
>Ga0172368_10008165_pt1 | contig 10739 bp, 7 predicted proteins | sample Lak11m_FD_114540 | JGI IMG/M metagenome (GOLD analysis project Ga0172368, IMG submission 114540) | Freshwater microbial communities from Kabuno Bay, South-Kivu, Congo - kab_022012_11m | ecosystem: Environmental > Aquatic > Freshwater > Lake | place: Democratic Republic of the Congo: South-Kivu...
CATGGCCGGCACATAATCCGGCATCGTGAAATTAGCGACTAAAATTTCGCCGGTCTTAATTTTATTCAAATCGGCCCGCTTCATAATTAACCGGACGCGGCCGCTGACTTTCCCGCGGGAAACTGCCGCCCCGCTAATTTCCGACTCGCAGCTAAAGGCCATAAAAGCTTGACGGACTTCTCTGATTAAAGCCTTGTCATAAGTAAAAACCATTTTTCCTTTCTGGCTGACGGAAACAAATTCCAAATTAAATCTTTTGGCGGCAATATTTAAATCAATCTGCTTGCCTCGCCGTAAAAAATCTAAAATTTCTTCATCAGTCAAAGAAATAATATCTTCATATTTGGCTTTTGGCTGATCTTGTCTAATAAGCTCTAAAAGTTGGTAGAAAAATTGTCGGAAATTAGCCTGAAACATCTTATAAACCTCAATCCGTTCGGTTTTAATATTAATATAATTATGGACCAGCTTAATTTGCCTCTTTATATTTTTATCTTTCAAGACGGCCAATAAAGCATTAAGCCTCTTCTGATTATTACATCCGAGCCGGGACGCTTGCAGTGCCGCTTTGAGCAAATCATTTTCTAAAAGCTCCCGGCGATCCGCTTGCGCCGTTACGGCGTCCAAAAGCTTTTCCTGGAAAGAATACTCTTTAACCCATTGATATTTGGCCGCTATTTTTTTGTAATCGGCCGCCCCTTTAACCCGCGCTAAGGCCTGATGATACTTCTGATAACCAAAAACAATCGTCGGAGTAGAAATTATTTCTAAAGCTTCGTCGTATTTTCCCGGGGCGATGATTTCTTTTAACCGCTTCGCTAAATCAGGAAAAATATAATCATCAATAAAAAATGGTGAAATTAAATAATAGGCGAAATCTAATAAGGCCGCCTCATATTCATTAAACAAGGCGAGCAACGCTTTCTTATCCACTTTAACCTTTTTGGCACGCTCGCCGACTTTTAAAAGCCGCGTCTTATATTTTCGGTAGTCGGAAAAATGCTTGTTAACCGCCGCTTCCGAATCAAGCTTTTTCTCTAAATTTAAACTGACCCGACGATATTTAGCTTTTTCAAAATAATAACTCAAGTCTCTTCCCTGTCCCTGAAAATTTATCACTTCCGAGCCAAGACATTTACGGAAGGCACGAACCAAAAGCGTCAAGCGTTGCATGGAAGCCGGACGCGAAACCCAACAGAAATATTTATCCTTTTGAGAAATTGCCTGTTTAAAAATTTTCTGATCGTCTGTCATAATTTACTTAATAATTTTCACTATCCCCTTATCCGCGTCTACCTCAACTAAATCGCCTAGTCGCCTTCAAAGCTAAATTGGAGTAAAGAGCGCTTAAATCTTTAATTACGGCCGGATTAACCTTAAAATCAGGGCGATGATGACTAACCGGCGGATAACCAGCTTCTTCTGCCGCTGTCCCGACCATTAAAAAAGCGCCGTCAACTCGCTTGTTTTGCAATTTTTCTAAATAAAAAGAAAAATCTTCACCGCCCAACATTGTTTGATCAGATATTTTTGTTTTTGGACCAAGTACTTCCCCGGCGCCGGTGGCGGCTAAAGCCACTAATTCCGGGGAACGATGAATAACCGGCCGATAACCGGAACGAATGGTAATTTCACAGCCAATGGGATTAACGGTATATTCTGGTTGGCCTTTTTTTCTTTTCGTTTCATTTACTTCCTGCCAAGCGTTATTAATTACTTCTTGAGCGATTTCTTTGATTTTCAGTTGCGCCGCGCCGGACAATTTTTTATAATTCTCGGAGGCAATTCTTATCACCCAAGTACCCTGGGCTTGCGTCGCTAAAACATTATAACCGGCACTGTTATATTCTGTCCGGCTAGAATTAATTAGCGTCTGGTCATTTATGCTTAGGTCCCGAAAAATATTATTTAAATTAACGGTTAACTGGGAAAAAATTTGATTCAAATTAGGATCTTCGTAGGATTTATAGATGTGTCCGCCCGGCGCTGTTAATTTAATATCCACTTCGCCGGAACTGGCCGTTTGCACGCCTTCTTTTAATAAAATTTCGCCGCGCGGCCTGTCGGCCATAACATGCAAACCAAAAATTGCCTTTAAATCCTGGCGTAAACCTAATTTTTCCAAAGACTTTATCATCTGAACGGCCCCGCTTTCTTTCTGGCTGGTTTTTTCCTCGCTCGGTTGAAATAATAATATAACATCGGCCGGCAATTCTTTTTTATCCGCCAATTCTTTTAAAATTTTTGCCGCGCCCAAAAGGCCGGCTGAATGAGAATCATGGCCGCAAGCATGCATTATCCCCTTATTCTTGGAGCGAAGTTCATGAGTCTCGGCTTCTTGAATCGGCAAAGCGTCCATATCAGCCCTTAAGGCGACGCGGGATTTTTCTTCCTGACCTCGAATGCGGGCGATAAGGCCTGTTCCGCCTTTTTCTTTATCAATCGGAACGCCGATCTTTTCCGCTAGAATTTCAACTCCCATGGTTTCCAAATATTTTTTTATATAAGTGGCGGTTTCGTATTCCTGACCGCTTAACTCGGGGTTCTCATGAAAATTAGTATAATGTTCTAAAATTTCCGGCTCTAACTCTTTAGCCCGTTCTAAAATTTTTTCTTCTGCCGAGCGTGATTTTTTTTCTAGGAAAAATTTTTCCGACATATATTTTAAATTATTTAATTATCTTCACCACTCCTTGATTAGCGTCAACCTCAACCAAATCGCCGTCTTTTATTATTTGCGTGGCGTTTTTGGTGCCGATAATACAGGGTTTTTTAAGCTCCCGAGCGATAATCGCGGCGTGGCAGGTCAAACCCCCCTCGTCGGTAACAAAAGCACCGGCTAACTTCATCACCGCTAAAAAATTGGGTGAAGTCATATAGGTTACTAAAATATCACCTTTTTTTACTTTGGCTAAATCCTTTAGGTTAATAACAACTTTAGCCCTCCCTTTAACAATTCCCATTTGCGCAATTGCCCCTTTAATTTCCGTGGTTTTAGAAATTTTCTTGGTTCTTAGCAAGCCGCTTTTTAGAAAAGATAACTTATTTTGATAACCCAGGGCGGTAAATTTTTTCGGGGCTTTAACCGGCCGGCCGGAAATCAGACTGGCGATATTATAATATTTGAGCTGGCCATAGGGAATCCGATATTTTTTGCCGATCTCTTTTAAAATCGGCCTAGCCAAAAAAAGAAATTCATAAAAAACATCAGTCCGATAGGTCCTTAAATGAACTAATTCCCTGGCATCGGCGAACATCTTTTTAAGTGGCCGGGGAATAAGCGGATATTGGTGTTTAATTTTGCCTTTCTTTAATGTTTTGGCGTAGGCTTTTATTTCTGTTTCAGTATAAGGGTGGGCGAAACCGTCCCGCGCGCGCATCCAGCCGTATCGCTCGCTTATTTTCTTGAAATTAATCCCTTGTCCTATCTCTCTTTCCATTAACTCTAAGGCGTTATGTCTAGTCGGGAAAGACGCGTCACCGATAAATTTATCAACGTCTTTTTTAACATATTTGGCTGTTTCGGCTTGCAGCTCGGGAAGTAAACAGTCTTCCAAAACATGAGCAACCCAGATATAAGCCGTGACCTCTTTTAGAATATCAACTATTTCTTTTAGCTTAGTTGCGGTCTTTTCGGTTGGTCTGGCTGCTAATTTAATAATTTTTGTTTTGTTCTTCTGATAAAATTTATCTAGATTATCATTTACTTCGGCGATAGTATGACTTTCAAGCCATTTTTCAGCGGCGGGCGTAACGCGCTTAAAAGCCTGGCTTGATTTATACCATCTCCCGTCAGCAAAAATAAAATCTAATCCCGGCCAATCAGGCAGACCAATCCTTTTAAAAGCGGCTGTTGAACTGCCGCCGCGAAACAGCGAAATCATAAAAGCATAGAAAGGACGTTCCAGCCATTTTTCCCAATCTAATTTTAAAATCTTTTTAATATCTTCGGACATAATTTTATTTTTTCTTCTTGATAATCTTAATTAAACCCTTATCCGCATCAACTTCCACTAAGTCGCCGCTACGCAAAACTTTAGTGGCTATTTTCGTCCCGACGATGCAGGGTTTATCTAATTCCCGGGCGACAATCGCCGCGTGGCAGGTCAAGCCGCCTTCGTCGGTGATAATGGCCAAAGACTTTTTGATCGCCGGCATGAGATCGGGAGTCGTCATGGTTGTCACTAAAATATAGTCTTTTTTATTACCGACTTCGCTGGCATTACGAATGACCAAAACTCGGCCGCTCACTTTCCCTTGATTGGCCGGCGTCCCTTTGATTTCCCGGCTCGCGGCCGCTAAAAAATGCCGCTCAAATTTTTTAATGATTCGCTTAGCGCCAAGGCCGACAAGTTTATGAATCCCGGTTTTATCAGAATACAAAACTAATGTTTCATCCTTAGCTATTTTTTGTTTATTAATTAAAACTTTCTCTATTTCCGGCGGTAAAAGTCCGGCGATCGTCGGCCAGTCATTTCCAGTTCGCCGGGCGATTTCTTTAAAAATTAAAGTATTATAATAATGCAGCCGATTTAAATTGCCGCGGATAAAATCTTTAAAGTAGGTACAAACTGAACCAAATTCAATAATTTTCTTAATAGTCGGCGTTAGCGCTAACTTCTTAATTAACTGCTGTCTTTCTTCAGCCGCTTTAACTGTTTTCGCCTGAGATTGTCTTAAGGTTTCACCGCTTTTAATAATGGCTTGTAGCCTTTTTTTAAAATCTTGGCTGGTAAAACTCTTCTCTAAATGATAACCGCGTGGCAAATAAAAATACTTTTCCGTATGTTTTTTCAAAAGTTTTCTGGTCGCGCTTGACTTGACGCCTGATCGTCTGGCTTTATCCGCCAATCGTAATAAATCTTCGTGCTCATTAGTGAAAAAACTTTTTTTATTGGTGGCTAATAAGATGGGGATAATTGTCAGGTCAAATTTCTTCTGGAGAATTTCTTGCGCGATACGGTTAAAGCTACGGATAGTAACGACACTGGCGGTATGATGGCTGTAAACTTCAACCGCTAATTTAAAAATTTTTAAAAGCTCCTGATCACTGATATTATGCCAATTAACTTTATTGAGTTGATCACAGAATTTGTGTAAATCTCGGCCGGTTTTAAAAGTATGCTGACGCCAATCCTTAAAATAATTGGGGTCATTTTTCAAATTAGAGATTATCCCTCGAGCCGAGCATTGCAAAGATTGGTAATCTAAATAAGTATTAGTGATTCTCCGTTCCGACAACATTACCGTATAAATTGCCGGGGAAGAATATTTATCAAACAGCCAAACCCAGGAAAAAAGATAAAAATAGTAGGGGAAGCAATTCCGTTCCCATTCCCAAATATAATTTTTTGGATTTAACTTATTCATATCAACTAAATTTTTTTAACTATCCCCTTGTCCGCGTCAACTTCAACTTCGTCGCCGCTACGCAAAACTTTAGTGGCGATTTTCGTCCCGATAATACAGGGTTTTTTAAGCTCTCGGGCTAAAATAGCGGCGTGACAGGTAATTCCGCCTTCATCCGTCACGAAAGCGGCTGCCTTCTTCATAATAGGCATCATAGCGGGCGTCGTCATCGACGCCACTAAAATGTTCCCTTTCTTAAAATTGGAAAAATCTTTTTTACTTTTGACTATTCTGACTAAGCCAGAAACAAGGCCTGAAAAAGCACTCCGCCCAGTGACGCTACCCGAATTTCCCTTATCTCTACATAACTTTCTGAAATGGTTAATGGCTGGACCGGAAATTATCTTGATTCGGCCATGACTAAAACAAACGATTGCACCTTTTCTTCGCGCTTGAAGCGTTTTGCGATTAGGGATTTGCCCGGTCGTGAGCTCTTCATAAGAACAATTAATAAAATCGGCATAACCAAGCTTAAACCGTTTGGCGAAAGCAACTAATTGATCGTAATAATTAAAAAATGTCTGGTTGAGGATGTCGGTACGATGGGTGCGATAATAAATAAAAAATTGCATGACGTCCACATAATAAGCTTTCTTGCCTAAAATCGTTTTAGCTTTTTTAACGGCTTGCTTGGTCGCTAAACGATTTTCTAATCCGCCTAAACTTTTATCCTTCTTTAAAGTATTTAAAAAAGCGGTGGCTTCCGCGCGCGTCAGAAAATGGTGCTGGCCATAGCGTGAAAAATTCCAAGAATATTTTTTAATAAAACCACTGACATCCCGGGTCTTTAAAAACCACTTTTTCATCTTTTGGTCCAAGTTAAGCTTGAGGGGCAGATTTAAATGCGACATTAGTTCGTCAACTTCCGCGGCCGCTGTTTTTTTAGCGAGTTCTTGCCGCAAACTGTTTTCAATAAAATCATCGCAAATATGATACAAGGCTAGAGTCGGTTGATAATTTAAATAAGCGATGAAAAAAGTTTTTAAATCCGTTCCTTTACTCTTGACCCGAATCGCCTTCTCTCTTCGAAGCGTCTCTCTTTTTAAATGTAAAAAATTCTTCTGATCTTTTAAAATGTGCCTGACTGCCCGAGCGGCGAAGGTTTGTAAATGATAATCCGGATAATAATAAACTCCGTCAATGATTAAAGCGTCTTGTAGCTTATAATCAAAACCGATGAATTTCCGCCAACTAAGCTGACTGCTGAAACCAGTAAAAAACAGCGAAGAAATTAGCGGCGCATAGGGCCGATAAACCGTTTTAATTAAATTAACGCCTTGATATTTAAACATAATTTCACTTTTTACTTTAAAATTTTAATTAAGCCCTGATAAGCGTCAACCTCAACCCGGTCGCCATTATGTAATATTCGGGTAGCATTTTTCGTCCCGACAATACAGGGTTTTTTAAGCTCCCGGGCAACAATCGCCGCGTGGCAAGTCAGGCCGCCGTCGTCGGTAATTATCGCCTTGGCTTTCTTAATGGCGATGATATAATCCGGCGAAGTCATCAGCGCCACCAAGATTTCTCCGGTTTTTAAATTCTTGATTTCGCGACGATTTTTAATTATCCGCACTCGCCCGGAAACTTTTCCGGAATAAACCACTGTTCCCTTTAGCGCCGCGCCGCTATTTTTAATATAAGCGGCTTCTAAGGTTTTAAAACTATTGCCGAAACTACCGGATAAAAACCGGATTTGGCCATGATAAACGGAGAACCGAAAATGTTTCTGGCGCGCCGTAATCTCTTTGATTTTTAAACGGCCCTTAACAAATTTATCAAATTCAATCCAATTAAGATACAAGGCTTGTTCTAAACTGATTTTAAACTGGCGAGCCAAAGCTTGATAGAGTTTTAAAATTCGTTCCGCGGCGATTAACTGGTATTTTTTCCGCTTGTCTTGCAAATAAGCGCCGCGCTGGGCTAGTTTGGCTAAATTAATTATTTCCGGTTTTAATTTATACTTGCGGACAATGGCTTTAAAATCACTCTTCGCTTTCCGGGAGTGGCTCTCGTAATGAGCCAATTGTTTCTTAAGACTTCCCTTTTTTAATAATTCCTTTAAGCGTTCCTGAAAAAAATTTTTATCTAATTTTTTCACGCCGTGATAGCCATTTAAAATCCAGCGGAATTTTCGCGCGTGTTCCGCTAATAATTTCTGGCGGCGAGCAACCGATTTAACAAGCGCCACTTTCAACAGTTCGCACTCTTCTTCCATTAAAAATGATTTTTCTGGAAAAATAGTTAATTGCGACAACTCTTCCGGCAAAATATTAATCTTATTCTTTACGATTTTCTCGGTCATTAAAATACTGGCCGTATAGGCGATTACTTCGGGAATAATCCCCACGTACCAAAACTGCAAAGAATAAAATTTGAAAAACTGAAACCAAACTTTTCTTAATTCCCCAAGGCTCAACTTATAAATAGCCGTCTTGTCTAATTTCTCTAATTCAACCGTTAACTGCTTAAAGACATGGGCATAGTCTTGATAATAAGAATCTGAAAAATCGCTTTTGTCTTTTTTAACCAATTTCTTAAAACAATTCTGGCCGTCACGGACAATATCCGCCCAGTTATTCCACCAGAAACAATCATGGTTAACGAAGAATATTTCTGACTTGGGCCAGCCATATTTTAACCTTTTCGCCCCATAATAAGCGGCAAACAACAAAGCCGGATAACCATCAACTTTCCAACGGAAAAGGTCTTTGTTAGGATCAACAACTAATTTATATTTATTTTTAGCTGACTTTGGCATAAATAAACTACTATTTTATCATTGACAATAGCAATATTTTATGATATAATAACCTATTAAACAAAAAATGTCCTTTTAAATCTATATATACTAATCTTAAACGAAAAAGCATGAAAAAGCTAATCTTTTTTAGTCTGATCATGCTTTTAGGGATAAGAGCAATCGGACAGAGCAATTCACAAGAAATTAACCAGAAAAACCATATTGACATGAAAGAAACTCTTGAAACCCTGAAACAGTTAGCCGATAAGTATGATCCTTATCTGCAGGAAACTAGAAGCTTAATTCACCGGTACCCAGGCGTCAGGTTCAGTCCAAAGGAGGACGCTACGCTTGAGTTAATTAAGAGCGAGTTAGCTCGTTATATTAACTCCGACCTCGTTTTCAACATCAGTCTGATTTCTGCTCTTGACGGTGGCTTAGTACTGGACGTCATTTTCAATCCTGACTACGACTGGCTGATTTTCCGGGCCGATGTTGATGCCCTGGAAATAACTGAGAAAACTGGGCTTGATTTTAGCTCAAAGTATCCCGGACTCATGCATGCTTGCGGCCATGATATTCATGCCGCTATGCTATTAACTGCTTGTCGCATCATGCTGACTGAACCAGGGTTACCGATAAAGCATAACATCAGATTCGTTTTCCAAAGAGCCGAGGAAAATCCTATTGACGGCCTTAGTGGTGGTAAACTACTGGTACACGAAGGGATTTGCAAGGAGATGAAAGCGGCCTACGCTCTTCATATCTGGACTAAACCGGAACTTCCGGCCGGAACGTTTATGTCCTGCCCTGGACCGATGTTGGGAAATTCCGATCGTTTGAAAATAACGATTACCGCTCCCGGCGGACATGTTGCTAACCCGGACGATGGCAGTTCTGCGATCGATGTATCATTCACTGTTTACCAGGAGATGCGCAAAATTTATGCCGGCTTATCGAAAGACTCTGTATCGCTCTCCCCGGCCATAATTAATTCCGGTAAACAGAGCAATGTCCGGCCGCAGGAAGCCGAACTCTGGTTCGCCTGCCGGAATTATCTGCCGACAGGAGAAAGAGAGGCTTTCCATCAAATGATCAGGGAGCGCCTGGAAAAAGAAGTTGGGCTGCATCATCCGGACGCTAAAATCGTGGTTGAGTCTATTTACGGCCACCCGACTTTATCTAACGACTCCGCTTCTTACCAGAACGTGGTTGAGATTCTCTCTGCCGCCGGTGAAACTACAGCAGTCGCCAAGAAAATTCTCGGTGGTGAAGATTTCGCTCACTATCTCAACCAGATTCCAGGTTGCATGTTCATGCTCGGCGCTTACCAGCCAGGTAGCGGTGATGTCCATACCTCAACCTTTAATCCCGACCCGGCCGTGTTTAAGAAAGGAGTGCTCTTCTGGCTCCTTTTGGCCACAAATTAATTTATTACGAACTAAAAAGCTTTATTGCTTAGACGACTGAGGCTGACCATATGAATATATGGCCAGCCTCTTTTATTTATCTAGATATTCTATTTTACTTTAATCCCGAGACAATATGACATGACCGCGGCGCCAATTTCCGCCCACGGTTCTTGCTTAGAATAAGCCGCGCGCGGATCGCTGTCCACGTCTATTTCTACCTCAAAAATACGCGGCTTAAGCATATATAAGATAGCGTCGGAGCGCATTTTTTCCATATGCTCGGTCGTAATCGGCTGATAGCTTTTCAAAATTATCTCTTCTTTTTCTTTCGGGAATTTATCGGCCGGGATAATCCCCTTCTGCAGGCCGCGGGTCAAGAACAAGACATCCACTTCGCCGATAAAGTTATCTAATTTATCATATTTAAGGCTCTTTAACCCATTAGCCTTAGCCCGTTCTTCTACCTCTTTAGGCAGTGGAAAATGGCCTAGGTCATCAATAATCAATTCCATATTATAATAACCAAGAATCGGTACCATCGCCTTGGTTACCCGGTTTATTTCCGGCGTACCGTAAATACCGATTTTCAAACCCTGCAGCGGTCGCTTTAAAAAATATTCCAAAAAACAGAGAATAAGTGGCGAAGCCACGGCGTGTTCTCTTGAACCGCTGCCGCCATTAATCACCGGCTTAAAAGAATTGGCGGCCGCTCGCTCTGCCGAGTCATCGTCCGGATGACGAACAACAACAATATCGGACATGGCGCTAAACTCGCGAATCGTGTCTTCAAACGACTCGCCTTTAGCCATAGAAAGGCCGCTGTCGCCGGAAACGCCGATCCAGCCGCCGCCGCCTTTAATAGCCGCCGTTTGAAAAGTGGCCATCGTTCGGGTTGAAGGCTGAAAAAATAAAGTTGAGACGACTTTATTCTTAAATAAATCTTCGGGAATTCCTTCTTTGACGAATTTATTGAAACGACGCAAGATGTCGTCGCAGATTTCCTTGTTCAAATCTTGGGAATAAATAATGTTAGGCATATTATTATTTAATTAATTTTTTTATTTATTTCTAATAATTTTAACAATCCCCTTAACAGCATCAACTTCAACCTCATCACCACTGCGCAAAACCTGGGTAGCGATTTTAGTGCCGATAATACAGGGTTTTTTAAGCTC
>Ga0172368_10008167_pt1 | contig 10738 bp, 12 predicted proteins | sample Lak11m_FD_114540 | JGI IMG/M metagenome (GOLD analysis project Ga0172368, IMG submission 114540) | Freshwater microbial communities from Kabuno Bay, South-Kivu, Congo - kab_022012_11m | ecosystem: Environmental > Aquatic > Freshwater > Lake | place: Democratic Republic of the Congo: South-Kivu...
CCCTGCTCCTTGACCAGACCTTCCTTGCCGGTCTTGGCAACATCTATACGGATGAAAGTTTGCACATCGCAAAACTGCATCCTCAAAGGGCATCGAATACAGTATCGCAGAAACAGGCCGGGGCTTTGTGCGAAGCGATCCGCACCGTCCTGAAAGAAGGTATCCGCCGCAACGGGTCCAGCATTGACTGGGTCTATCGCGGCGGTGATTTTCAAAATTATTTTCGCGTTTATGGCCGCGATGGAGAGCCGTGTCCTGTTTGTGGCAGGGCGATACAAAAACTCACAGTTGGGCAACGCGGCACACACATCTGCCCAAATTGTCAACGCTTGAGGTAACCATGACTGGAATAAGTTTCAACCCCACCCCCATTTTTTACGTAATTGTCGGCCTTCTGATCGGCATGGTCATCGGCTGGCTGATCGGATTCTTCGACTCGAACGGCCGCTCAGCAAAGAAAATACAAGCCTCCGAGGCGCAAGCCGAAGCCGCCATCGCAGAAGCGAACTCAAAGATATCCCTGGCCGAACAGCGCATTGCCTCTGCAAACAGGTCTTCGCAAAACACGCAGGATGACCCCGGACTTCTGCGCCTAAAAACCGGCAGCGGCGGCCGCATCACGGTTGAAATGGATGGCGCTATCATCGTTCCGCCATTGCAGTATGATAAGAGAAGGCGCTTGATCGAACTCGTCTCAGTGTTTCGTTCCTACCTGGAAACTGGGCAACTCTCACAGGCAAGCATCCAACCCTCCGCATCGACTCAAACTCCGCCCGGGCTTGCTGCTACTCAATCAGTAGCATCCCAGCCCCTGCCGGTTGCCGCCCCAAAACCCGAAGCCGAAAAGATCACCTCAACCCTCAGCATTGTCGGGCAAATTGATACAGTCCTGCAAAAGCGCCTGATGAACAGCCCCTTATTCAAGCGGGGTATTCGCCTGCAAGATTCCATCCGAGGCGGTGTGGATGTTTACATCGGCTCGCAAAAATACGGCACCATTGATGATGTCCCTGATGAGGATGTCAAATCTGAAATTCGCGCTGCCATTGCTGAATGGGAAACCAGGTTTACGCCAAGATAGGGCTTTCAGAAAGCAACGTCCCGAAGGCAGAAGCCTTCGGGACGTTTTTAATTAGATCAACCTCCATTCCATTCACGCATAAACTGATCGAGGAATTTCAGCATGACCTCATGCCGCTCCTGCGCGATCTGTTTTGCAGTGACGGTGTTCATCATATCCTTCAACAATAGTAATTTTTCATAAAAGTGATTGATGGTGGCGCTTTTGCTGTTCTTGTATTGTTCAAAAGTACCATGCAAATTCGGCGGGGAATCGGGGTCATACAATTGCCTGTTCTTATACCCGCCGTAGGCAAATGCGCGCCCAATGCCGATGGCGCCGATGGCATCGAGACGGTCGGCATCCTGCACGATAAACCCCTCCAGTGATTTCATTTTGTTCTCAACACCTGCACCTTTATACGAGACGTGCATGATGATCTCACACACTTTTTCAATAATGTGCGGGTCAACTTCGCATTGCTGCATCCATGCTTTGGCGCGATGCGGAGTTTCATCTCCGCTCTCGTTGAATTTCCAATCATCCAAATCATGGAGAAGTGCGGCAAGCTCCACAATGTACCTGTCCGCTTTTTCCTGCTCACAAATGGACAGCGCATTTTTCCAGACGCGGTAAATATGCCACCAATCGTGGCCGGATGAATCATCCCCAAATTCCTGTTTTATATATTCGGTTGTTTTTTGAATGATCTCGTTTTGATTCATATTTTTCTGAATGATCGATGCTGTGTAGAAATAACTCCGAAGGAGTAAAGAATTAACGCTGCAACCCCGAAGAGGTGTTGTGTTTTTCCACGTTATTATGTCATCCCTTCGGGATTTGGAAACACTTTTTCAATTTTCTATAATCTATTCATCCCTTTGAGATTGAGCATTACACAAGTCAGACTAATAATTCGTGGTACGGTCGATCAACCCGCGCTCGCGGGCGATGCCGTCGCAGTATTTGAAGACCCGCACGCTCAGCACGCCGAAGAAGACGCTTAAAGCCAGCATAATGCCGAGGATTTCCATATTGGTGAAGTTTGCCAGTGTGGGAAAGGCCTGCGCCACATTCCCGACCAGCGACCTTCTCAGCAGCTCAAGCCAATAGGTTGTCGGCATAAAATATCCAATGGGACGCAGCCACGCAGGCAGGACATCCAGCGGAAAGACCGCGCCGCTGAAAATATAGAGTACGCCGGCTGTCGCTTCGCCGATAAAGCCTTCGTGCCGGGCAACCGTCAACGTGACACCAGCCAACAGCAGCCCCAGAAGCGCAAGCATCACAACGCCGAGAACTAGAGTCACGATGAACAATATCCAGTTAATTTCCGCAAAATGAAGAGGGACCTTCAAGAAAAGCACGCCGGCCGTAATCGTGATAAATACTGCGATGGAGCCGGTGATGAAACGCGCCACGCCGCGTCCCAAAAGATAAACGGGAATGTAAATGGGCGCAATGTACATATACTTGAGAGTCTTGTAATGTTCGCGGTCATCCACCACCGCCCACGAGACGCCCGTCATTACCGCGCCGACATAAATATAAAAAGCATTGCCCAGGTAAATGTACGGGAAGAGCGCGCTGTCGAAATTCCCTTTTGTGATGATGCCATACATAATGACCAAAATAGCCGCGCCCGAAAGCGGTTTGACGATGGAATATATCGCAAAGAGGAAGGGGTCGGTCCAGTTGGATTCGATCAGCCAGCCCAGCCAGGCCGCCATGCGAAACGAACGCCACGAAGTTGATGTTTGCATAATTCTCCGAGTGTGAGGAGTCGTGCTCTTATTATTTATTCAAACCGTTGCGGACGGCATCCAAGGCCTGCAAAGCGGTGAGATTCCGCCAGGGCCAGGCCCTTTCCATATTCGCAAGGTCGGCAAAATTATTTTGTCCATAAGACAAATGAAACCCATCATTAAGTTTCAGGTCGAATCCGTTATTAGGCAGATAATGCGCGGCCGCCCAAAAATTCCATAAAGGGATGTCGTATTCGCCGGCGATTGCGGCGATCTCGGCATTGATACTGTAATCGCCTTCCTTGTTATCGGCCTTCGTCGCAAGGATCGGCACCACACCCTGCGAAATGGAGTATTCAACGATCTGGCGCATATACCCGCCATACTTGGACGCAGTCTGCATATTGAAATTCGTTTCCATGCTGATCATGATAACAGACGGATGGTTTAATCGGATCTCACAGGCCAGCGGCGTTTCACCCTTATCGCAATATTTCCTGTCTGCCCGCAGGGGCGAAAGGACAGCCGCCACGTTAAATCCATCCTGCACAGCCATACTTTGCCGTGAGAACGAACCCTGATAATAATCAATGGTAGGCTGCAAATAGGCATACTCTCCGAGAGAATAACGGCCCGGGTGATCGAAATCTATCAGGAAGAAATCCGTACTCGTCTGGCAATCGCCTACTTTTGAAAAAACCTGCGGATCATTTCCCGTTTTAAGCCCACTTCGATAGATGGCACGCGCCGTATCACTGACAGTAGGGATGATGGGACGATACTTCCAATCGCCTGCTGACAGCGTGGGGCGGGGTGTGGGACTCTCAACTTCAATCGGGGGTTGAGTCTCAGCCGTGGCAACCTGCGGTGTGGATGTATCCTTTGTAACAGGGGGAACGATGGCTGTTTTGGTTACATTGCCCCCGCAAGCGCTTACCCATAAAACTATCAAAGCCAGCAAATAATAGCGAACTTTATGCATTCAAAACTCCTAAAACTATTTACATACCGCTGTAATGATTGGCGTAATTTTTTTTGCAAGTTGAGTCTCTCCCAGGGAAGTAAGGTGAATGGCGCTATTGGTAAACTGATTTGCAGGCACCGCATCCCAAAGGTCAACATAGGTCCAACGATGGTTCAGGCTTTGCCCGGTCATCAAGGCACGATACTGGTCATACGCCCAGCGGGGATAAAAGAAATTATAGCGGATGTCGCTGTTTTTTCCATTGCTGATCAACATCGGTTCGTTGACAATTACGATAGGTATGTTCCCCACCAACTTCACGCCGGTTTCGAGGGCATTCATGGCCAGTGATTTTTCATCCAGAACAGAAGATCCAAATTTATGGAAAGACGGGTCTGCATCAAAGTCCGTTTGAGCCTTTTGATAATCGGTTGAATAGACCTGGTCGATTCCCGTGGCTGCCCACATCACGCCATAGATTTGCAGACGGAAGACATCTGCGAGAGTTCTCTGCCTGCCGATCAGTGTCCTGTCCCAAACATTTTCGCCGACAAAAGCAGGGTCATTCGGATCGACCTTAAGCCCAAAGCTGGCTGCCAGACGAAGGAGAGAATCCTTGTTGTTGGCGACCAGCGGGGAAGCGACTTGTTTATCAAGTGGAAATGCTTCCAGCGTGGTCATCCAAATGACAAGGTCGGGCTGATATTTCATTCCGCGTGAAAGCAAAAGGACATCCTTGGTCAACGAAATGGTGGGATACCCTACATTGTAAACGCGCATATTTTTTCCACATGCGGTGAGTTTTGCAGAATTAAGCTGCCCCGCAAGAGTCTCCTCAGGCTTGAGTAAAGTCCCCCAAACAGAGGAGTCACCGATCAAAATGACCCGGAACTCATCAGCAGCTTTCTGACTGCCATTAATTTCATGCGACGCAAACATCGCATCCAGGTCGAACAGACTCAGGTTATAGGCCTTTGCAGAATTCTCCCCGAAAGGCAATCGTTCCCGGCCCGGAAAAATAAGGTTATAAGCGGAAATCCGCCCGATCCCCGGCTGCAAGAGGGCAAACAGGATATTGAGAATAATAAAAAGAGATAAACCCTTGAGGATGATATTAAGCGTCTTCATAGTCTCTTCATCCCAGACCAAATAACTTCAAAAATACCTGCCATGAAACTGAGGTTGCAGATAAGGCAAAGAAGATCCAACCGAGCGCGACAAAGTTGAAAGTGAGAAAAATTCCGCTCACATTTAGCGCTGTCTTTCGGAAGGGAGTCGTCGCCCACTCTGAAGCGCGGACACGGGTCATATCATTCCAGCGGTTATGGATGAACAAGCCAACCCCATGCCAAAGCCCCCACAGCGCAAAGTTCCACGTGACCCCGTGCCAGAAGCCGATCAACAACATGGTGGCGACCTGCGTCAGCGCGATCATCACCGGTGCGGGCAGGGGCTTTTCCCACGACCTCAGCCAGCGCGTCACCGGGTTGAAGAAGTAGGCGCGGAACCATTGAGTCAATGTGATATGCCAGTTGTTCCAGAACTGGGTCAGGTTTGGTTTTTGATACGGGGCGGAAAAATTCTCCGGTAATTGAATCCCCAGCAACCGGGAAGTCCCGAGCGCGATGTCGGTGTACCCGCTAAAGTCGAAGTAGATCTGAAATGCGTAGGCGTACAGCAGAATCCACATCCAGCCGGCCGTACGGACCTGCAGTGCGTTCGTGTCGTTCAAGGCGATCATGGCAAGCGCATCTGCAACGACAAATTTTTTGAACAAGCCAACCATCAGGCGCTGACCGGCGACAAGCAGTTCATCATTTCCAAGCGCGGCGGCAGGTTGACGAAGGTCTTTGATAAATCTTTCGACTCGGTCAATGGGACCCGCGACGAAGGCCGGAAAGAAAATAACATAGGTCACATATTCGGCGAGGTCCACAGCAGGCAGGCGCCCCATTTGACGGTCACGTAATGTATGAATGATGCGGAAAGCGATGTATGAAAAGCCCAGCCAGCGCAGGTCCATGCCTTTTACTTCGGTCAGCGATTGATGCGTAAGGGAACGAATTCCATAGCTGACCCAGTACGCCAACGCCGGGACCTTGAGAGCAAGAAAAAAGATGATCAGCCCGATGATGCTGATGGATAATAAGGATGCATTAAAGCGCTTAAGGCGCGTCACAAAAAAGAATAGAAATCCCAAACCTGCCAATGCGATCAATAAAATTTCAGTTTGCGGCGGGCGGGAAGGTGTGAGGATCGGGTCGAATGGGAGGAAGCGGGTTAAGTTCAGCAATAAGACCGCGCCGGTGAGGATCGAAAGAGTCACCCAATTCTTTTTTTCACGGTGCGATTCTTCAAGGGCGGTAATGTACCAGTTAAAAACAATGACGGCGAGCGTTGCAGTGGGGAGCCAAAAGTCGAATCCACGCAAAGGCAGGGCGGGTTGCAGCCAAAAAATGACGATGATACTTGTGATCAGCAGGAAATACAGACGACCGCGTTCGCGCATGAACAGCCCCCAAAACAAAGCCGCAGCCGCGACGATCAGGACTTGAACAATCGTCATTTTAAAAACCCTGATAGATCCACGTGGGACTGCTATCCGCCGTGAAGATGATGAGGGCGATCAGCATGAGACAGAACAGGAGCGCCCAAAGATTTTCGCGCGAAAAGATGGATTTCAAGTTTATTGCACGCCGCAGACCAGCCAGCTTCCACCCTGCTCAACGACCTGATAGGTACGGGTGGACAGGTCAAGTTCCTGATTCTCGCCGTTGTAACTGGCAACGATCTTTCCCTGACAAACGACCAGCGTATTCGCGCCATCCGCGCCTGACTCCTGGCAGGAAAAACCTTCGAGGGATGTCTTCACAGCCTGGAACGAATCCAATTCAGTCAGCGCATCGGTCTCCCAATCCGCGCAGGAAAGCGCCGAGAGCTTGCTGGGGTCATTGTCAACAATCGCATGGACATAAGCTTCGACCGCATCCACAGCCCCGCTGGATGCAGCGGCCGGCTTACAGGCTGTCAGGAATATGCCCAGCCCAAGCATGGATAACAAAAATAAATTTCTCACAGAAACCTCCGACATCTTTTGAAAAACAAAACCGGATTATAGCATAAGGACTTAAGCAAGCAAATTTATTACTGTAAATGGGAGGGCTAAAAGAATGGGCTTTACCCAACACAAAGTCATGAAGACGCCAAGCCTCAAAGGTTTTTTAGTGACTTTGCAATAGGCAAACAACTTTTTATTGAAACACGGGTTTTATTGGAGAGTTAATAACTCACCTTACATGGCAGCGCGACATTTATGTCGCCTGCAAATGCGACATAAATGTCGCGCTACGGAAGACCTGTGTATCATCAGTTAATAAGCCACCCAACCAACCTAGGAGTTCCCTTGAACAACTACCTCGCACTTGTCATTACCTTTGCCCTTGCCATGATTTTTCTGCGCGCCATGGACTTCATCGCCCACCGCGGCTGGATGGACAGCAAACTCAGCCGCAAGATCATTCACATTGGGACAGGTCCATTATTCGTACTATGCTGGCTTCTTTTCAAAGACACGCCCGACGCACGCTGGCTGGCCGCCCTCGTGCCATTTGCGATCACCGTCCAATTTGCGCTGATCGGTTTTGGGGTGATAAAGGACGAAGCCTCCGTCCAGGCCATGTCCCGTACCGGAGACCCAAAGGAAATTTTGCGCGGTCCGCTTTATTACGGGATCATGTTCGTCATTCTGACCCTGATCTATTGGAAGGACTCACCTGTCGGAGTGATCGCCCTGATGATGATGTGCGGCGGCGACGGCATTGCCGACATCGTGGGACGCAACATCACCTCGCCGAAACTTGCGTGGAGCAAAGAGAAATCAGTCGCCGGGACAGTGGGTGTGTTTGCCGGCGGCTGGATCATGTCCTTTGCTGTGATCTTCATTTACATTTTAGCCGGAGTATTTCCCGCCCCGTTCAGTCACTACCTTTTTCCGATCACAGCAATTGCGCTGGCCGGCGCGTTGGTAGAGTCACTACATTACAAGGATATTGACAATGTGACAATGACCCTCGCATCGGCCTTGATCGGGAGTTTATTCTTTTAGTATCCCGCCAATTTACAAAATATGCTCCTGACATTCGTGTCAGGAGCATATTTTGTTTTTCTTTTATCTTTTAATTTGCGGCTATTTTATTCAAGGCTTCACCCAAGCGCGCAACCTCATCGAGCGTATTGTAATGCGCCGCGCCGACGCGCACCATGCCGCCGCTTTCTTCAACGCCAAGCCGCTCAGAAACATTGAGCGCATAATAATTTCCATCCCAAACATAGATGCCCTGTTCGGCCAATTTTTCGGCCACGGTTCGCGGGGGCATGTCCTTCAAGCGGAAGGAGAATGTCGCCACGCGGTCTTCTAGGCGGCGCACATCGGTCAGACCATATAATCGTAAACCGGGAACAGCCTCCAGCGTGGAAAGAAGCGCGCGTCCCAGTTCGTATTCATAGGCACGGATGGCGGTCATGCCTTTTTTGAGTTCCATGCGGCGGCCCTGATAACCGGTCAATCCTTCGGCATATTCTGCGCCGAACTCTTTTCCGATCCATTCAAAATATTCAATGGCTCCCAGTACACCGGCAATGCCTTCGTGATTTTGCGTGCCTGTTTCAAATTTTCCCGGAAGAGCGTTGGTAGCCGGGCGGACCTTATAGGCGAATAATTTTTCGAGCAATTCATGTTTGCCGTATAAAATTCCGGCGTGTGTGCCAAAGAATTTATATGCGGAAGAGACCAGAAAATCACAATCCAGATTCTGCACATCAATGGGACCGTGCGGCGCATACTGCACCGCATCAACGTAAACCATCGTACCGGCATCGTGCGCCATCTTGATGATCTTTGCGACCGGGTTGATCGTCCCCAATGAATTGGATGCATACCCCACAGCCAGCAGGCGCGGCTTGCGCTCCAATGCTTTTTGCAGGTCATCCAATTTCAGCGTGCCGTCCTCCACATCGAAATCCACCCAATTGACCTTGACGCCGCGATCCTGCGCAGCCAGCACCCAGGGAGTCACATTGGCATCGTGGTCGAGGCGGGTCAGGACGATCTCATCGCCTTCCTTCCATTCTCTTGAAATCGAGCGGCTGATATGAAGTGTGAGCGTGGTCATGTTGTTGCCGAAGACGATTTCCTCTTGCGAAGGCGCATTGTAAAAGTCCGCCATAGCCTTGTGAGCTTCATCCAACACCGCATCTGAGGCAACGCTGGTGGCGAAAGCCCCTTCGTGGTTGGCATTGGACTCGATCAAATATTTGTTGATGCGGTCGAGGGATTGTTTCGCTATTTGCGTGCCGCCGGGGTTGTCAAAAAATATGGCGGGACGATTCAACGCAGGGAATTGCCGGCGGACCAGATCGAGATCAAGGGGCATATAAAACTCCTTTAATGAAATTCAAACCAAGAGGTTGTATACTGAAATTGTACCCCACACACAGGAGGCAAAAATGTTTGACAGGATTTTGCTGGCAGTAGATGGTTCGGAACATGCACTCCATGCCGCACGGACAGCCGCCGAATTGGCGCGCAATATGAAGCCCGCTGAATTTCGCATTGTGGTCTCATACGACACCATCCCCATGTATCTTGGCGAACCGAATTTGCAGTTTGCCATTGACAACCGCAAGAGCGATGCAGAGGCAGTCCTTGCCCGTGCAGTACAGGAAGTTGGAAACATTCCCTGCAACATTCATACCGAGTTGATCGAAGGCGATACCGCTGAAGCCATTATTGACGTGGCAAAGACGCGCAAGAGTGATTTGATCGTAATGGGTTCGCGCGGACTGGGCACTCTGGCCGGTTTATTGCTCGGAAGCACCAGCCAAAAGGTTGTGTCCCACGCCCCCTGCCCGGTACTTATTGTCCGCTAGCGAGTTTCTCGGCTTCCAGGAATTCTTCGGGTGTGTTGAGATTCCAAAAGCACAGCCCTGAAGGGTCGAATAACCTCACTTCATCAGGATTTAACGTCCGCACCTTTACTTTTGAAAACCACGAGATGACCTTCCATTGATCCGAGTCAATGGCCGATTCGATTGCTGGAAGACAGGTCTCGCGGCGATACAAGGCATGGAAAGGTTCATAGCCTTCGTCAGTTTTTGCGATAACGACATCCGCTTCTTCCCGGACCATGAGGCTGAGCGCGCCTTCGAAGAAGGTTTTACTGGCAAAAGGCATGTCGCAGGCCGCCACCGCCGCCAGCGGATGTGAGGCCGAAGCAACCGCAGTGTAGAGTCCGCCCAATGCGCCGCGCCCGGGCTTCAGGTCTGGGACGAGGCGCATTTTTAGAAATTCATAATCGTCCGGGCGGTTCGTGGTCACGATGATCTCATCCGCGATCGGAGACAAGCGGTCAATGACGCGTTGAATCAGCGGACGTCCGAGGAAAAGTTTCAAGGCTTTATCCTCGCCCATGCGCGAAGATGCGCCGCCTGCTTGGATGACAACCGTTAACATGGATGTATTATAAACATTACCTCATATTTATGTCGTTGCGAGGAGGGCATTTGCTCTTTCCGACGAAGCAATCTCCGAACACTTGGAAGACTGCTCACCGCACTGGCGTACGGCGCAAGTGTCGTCAAAAACACACCTGCCCTGGCGGGCGGTGCCAGGGAGATCGCCTCGCAGCGACATATAAGGTCTCTTGCAAAAGTCAAAATCCTCACCACGGAGTCGCTGAGTCACGGAGGTTTTCATTTGATGTTTCTCAGTGGTTCAAAAAAGGTTTACGTGCGAAGTTCTTGTCACTTATGCAAAAGGCCCATAAAATAACGTCAATAATGGATAATAGGATCGTGTCATGCTGAGGGGCGTTTGTTGCCCCGAAGCATCTCTGACAGGCTCATTCGAGACCCTTCGGTCGCGGATTACCGCTCCCTCAGGGCGACATAAAAATGTTCTTGGCCTATACA
>Ga0172368_10008169_pt1 | contig 10736 bp, 10 predicted proteins | sample Lak11m_FD_114540 | JGI IMG/M metagenome (GOLD analysis project Ga0172368, IMG submission 114540) | Freshwater microbial communities from Kabuno Bay, South-Kivu, Congo - kab_022012_11m | ecosystem: Environmental > Aquatic > Freshwater > Lake | place: Democratic Republic of the Congo: South-Kivu...
AAATCAGCTCCTTTTTAGTCATAGCGGTCATAGATTTGTAACCATTATTAAATTAATCTTATGGTTACATTTTACATGACCCAACCGAACAGGGGAAAGTTACATTTTAGATGTCCCAATGCGTTTAGCTTGACTTTATAAAAAAAATATGTTAATGTTTTCCCATCAAATATATAGACAAAAATCTAATAGTCTTGTTTAATATATTAAAGCCCCAGCGATTTATAATAATTTTATGGAAAATAAATCTATTTTGGACCAAATAATTAATAATCATCAAGCCGAGGAAGTAGCTCGATTGGACGCTGTTGAGATTATCAATAATTTATTTAATGAACTCAATGAAAGAGAGCGTGACGTTTTAGTCAGACGCTTCGGTTTGCATGGCAAAGACAGGGAAACTCTTGAAGAAATAGGTAAAATTCATAGCCTAACCAGGGAGCGAATTAGACAAATAGAGACCTCTAGCATAAAACGTTTGCGACAGCTGGATAATTTAAATACTTATCTTTCCGGTTTAAAAAATGTTATTGTCCATCTGCTTGAAGAGCATGGCGGGCTGATGGAGCGAGAGTATTTATTTAGCAATCTGGTAAATTTTTCTCTGGGCTTAGGGAAGAAGGATGATAATGAAATAAAACATAAACGTCATTTTGATTTTTTAATTTCTCGATTATTGCATGATGAATTTGAAGAAATTAACGATTCCGATTTATTCAAAAAATCTTTAAAATTGAAATATCATTCTCTGGAGCATCTGGAGAGCTTGGCGCTTGAGCTTTTGACTAAAGTTCGCGAGGCCAAAAAGATATTCACGACCGAAGACCTAATTAATTTATCAAAAGACTTAAGCGCTTATAAGACGCACGAAGATAAATTTAAGCGCGATAGCAATTTGGATATTTCCGGAGTCTTAGCCAACGATCTGTTTAAAGAATCGGCTGATATTATTAATCAGAATAAGGCGATTTATTCAATCCTGCAAGCCGCCAAGAAAATAGAACAGAATAAATTCGGCCATTGGGGTATTGATGAATGGCGGGAAATTAAGCCGAAAACCATTAATGATAAGATCTATTTGATTTTAAAAAATAGCGGCAAGCCTTTGCATTTCGCTGAGATTGCCGAGAGAATTAATCAAATTAGTTTTGACAAAAAAAAAGCCAATGCGGCTACGGTTCATAATGAATTGATTTTAGACAGCAAGTATATTCTAGTCGGCCGCGGTCTCTACGGTTTGAAGGAATGGGGATATGAAAAAGGCACAGTGACCCAGGTAATAGAAAAAATTATTTCTCAAGCTGGCTGTCCGCTTAGCCGTGAAGAGATTATTAATAAAGTTTTAGAACAGAGAATGGTAAAGAAAGCGACGATTAATTTAGCCCTAATGAACCAAGGAAAATTTGAATCGGTAGCAGACGGCAAGTATCAGATAAAAGCTAAGGCCGCCGCTTAAGTATATTGCGTTTTGATAAAAATTCGCTTATATTTTTCTAATACGGATTATATTTGGCTAATATTTTATTAGTTGAGTGGGGTCTGTTTTTTTATTTGGCAGAATATGGTAAAATATGGTAAAATAATGACAGTTAATTGAACCATCAATTTCATGGATATTGTCATAAATTTAGAGCCAATTTTGGAGTTTATCCATCTGCCAGCGGATCAGATGTTATTAATCTTATTTTATTATGTAGGCTGGATCCCGCTGGCCATTGCTTTTATTTGGGGAGTAGCCCAAGTTTGGCTAAGATATGTAAGATTAAACTACGGCGCGTCAGTTAAGACCATTCTTTTGGCTATTGATATTCCGCGCGGCAACGTTCAAACGCCTAAAGCCGTGGAAAATATTTTTTCCTACCTGGCTGGCGCGCATTCCACCCAGGATCTTTATGAAAAGTGGTGGCTGGGGGAATGGCAGCTGTATTTTAGTTTTGAAATCGTCAGTATTGAGGGCTATATTCAATTTTTAATTTGGACGCCGGAAAAATACCGCTACTTAGTTGACGCCGCGATCTATTCCCAATATCCTGACGCGGAGATTACCGAAGTTAATGATTATATCGAAGGCATTCCCAATCGTTATCCGGATGATCAATATGATATTTTCGGCGGCGAGTTTAAATTAGTTGAACCGTCGGTTTATCCGATTAAGACTTACGAGCATTTTGAGCATATGATGGGCGAACCGGAAACGCAGTATAAAGATCCGATGGCCGCGCTGATGGATCTGATGGGTAGTTTAAGGAAGGGCGAACAGCTATGGTACCAGATTTTAGTTATACCGATCGGCAGCGAATGGAATAAAGCAGGCGATGACGAGATTAGGAAAATTATTGGGGAGAAGAACGGCAAGAGTAATCTCAGCGACAAGATAACCGATTGGCTTATTGATGCCATGACCTTTATCAGTGAGCAGATTTATGAACTCTGGGGCGATATTGAAGATGATAAAAAAGAGAGTAAGGACGATCAGTTTAGGATAATGAACTTAAAACCCAGGCAAAAAAAACAGATTGAGGAAATTCAGGAAAAAGTTAGCAAGCTTGGTTTCGCGGTTAAGATTAGATATGTTTATGTCGCCAAAAAAGAAGTGATTAATAAAAATAAAGTAGCCTATGGTTTTACCGGCTATATGAAGCAGTTTAATTACAACGATTTAAATTCATATAAGCCGGATGTCGGCGACCGCGGCACTATTACTAAATTAAAATATGAGAAAATTTTTGGTAAGTATCGCCTTAACTTAAGAAAGAACAAATTAATATCAGCCTATAAATATCGAAGCGATGTCCGGGGCCGTTTAACCCATATACTGAATACGGAAGAGCTGGCGTCGATCTGGCATTTCCCGGTGGAAGCCTCGGTTAAATCGCCTCTGATTCAGAAAGCGCCGGGCAGAAAAGCCGAACCGCCGTCCAGCCTGCCGGTAATCGGAACTAACGCAGCCAGAGATTTAGCTCGTGCCGATAAAGCAAAATCCGATATTTTTAGCCTTGAGGATAATGGCCAAGAAATTAAATGGCCAGCGGCCGCTATCAGCCACGAGCCGCCCGGTAATTTACCAATAGTTTAAATTTAATCATCATATGTCAGAAGAAATTACAGTTTTTGCGGAAACTAATTTCCGCAATCAATACAGGAAGTTTGGCATTAAAATCGACGATCGCCGCCGACATATGTATTTAGTCGGTAAAACCGGCATGGGTAAATCCACGGTTTTAGAAAACATGATTGTTCATGACATTAGAACCGGCAAAGGGGTGATGGTGGTTGATCCTCATGGCGATCTGGCCGAAAAAGTTATTGATTACATTCCGGCTAATCGAGTTAACGATGTAATCTATTTTAATCCTTCCGATATTGAATATCCAATCGCCTTTAATGTGGTGGAGCAGGTAGAGCCGCACTTAAGGCACTTAGTGGCCTCAGGTTTGATTGGCGTTTTTAAAAAACTCTGGGCTGATTCTTGGGGGCCGCGGTTGGAATATATTTTAAGGAACGCTATTTTAGCAATTCTTGATTACCCGGGTTCAACCTTGCTCGCGGTTATTAGGATGCTGTCGGATAAAAATTTCAGAAAAAAAGTTATTGAAAAAATTCAAGATCCGGTGGTTAAATCGTTCTGGGTTAACGAGTTTGCCGGTTACGCTAATAATTTCGCTTCCGAAGCGGTATCGCCGATCCAGAATAAAGTCGGACAGTTTCTTTCCTCTTCGCTAATTAGAAATATCGTCGGCCAGGTTAAATCGACTATTGATTTAAGAGAAGTGATGGATAGCGGTAAAATATTAATCATGAATTTAAGCAAGGGCCGGATCGGCGAAGATAATTCGGCTCTCTTAGGAGCCATGATGATTACTAAGGTGCAATTGGCGGCCATGAGCCGGGTTGATGTTTTAGAGAAAGATCGTAAAGACTTCTATCTTTATATTGATGAATTTCAAAATTTTACCACAGAAAGTTTTGCTAATATTTTATCTGAAGCCAGAAAATACCGCCTGAATTTAATTATGGCCCATCAATATATCGAGCAGCTTGGCGAGATAGTTAAACCGGCGGTCTTCGGCAATGTCGGCACGCTGATAGTCTTCCGGGTGGGCGCGACTGATGCTGAAGAGCTAGTCCGAGAGTTTACCCCGGTATTCTTAGAGGAAGATTTAGTTAATTTGTCTAAATTTGAATTTTACATTAAATTAATGATTGACGGCGTTTCCTCTGATCCATTTTCCGCCCGCGGTTTACCGCCGTTGACTAATGATGAGCAGACTAATAATAAAGAAAAGGTCATTAGAGTGTCGCGCGAGAGATATGCTAAAGAGAGAGCCGCCGTTGAAGATAAGATTATTCGCTGGCATACTAACTCCGAAGAAGCGGAGCATCGATCAGGGGCGGGATCGGAAAAAAAGCCGACTGGCGAGGTTTCGCTTAAGCAGGTTCAAGAGAGAAAAGAGGAGAAAAAGGATAGCACGCGAGCCAGAAAAGAGGGGAGCGCGGATGGTAAAAAGAATAAAAATAATAATCAGTCAAGCAAGGATAAATATAATGCTATCTGCCATCGTTGCGGTCAGGCGACACAAATTTCTTTTACACCGGACGGGATTAGGCCAATTTTTTGCAAGGATTGTTTGACTTTGGTTAAGAACGAGAAGAAGCAAGAAATAAAGTCTCGGCTAGAGGCGAAAGAGCAGGAACTGTTTAAGATAAACCAGTTGGCTTCGCCCTTGAAGCGAGATGAGATGATGAAACCAAAAGCCAAAAATGATTCTAATCAGGATCATCCGATCGGTTCGGATATGAGGGACGGCGTGGCTTAATTGGAGCGATTTTTTAGTGTAAAATTTATTTATCTTCTAATTCATACTAAATATTTTATGAGCCTGTCGGATTAGCGCGAATACCGCAAATTATATTTGCAGCATTCGCCTAGTTATTTACAGATCAGCCTTAGATTATGATGTTAAAAGCCAGTTTGCATATCCATACTATCGAAGATCACCTTGAGGGGCACCTCATTAAATATAATGTTTATGAGCTTATAGATTGGGCCGAGCAATTGGGCTTTAAAGTTTTAGGTTTGACTTGCCATAAAAAGCTAGTTTGCCAGGAAGATTATATAGCTTATGCCGCTAATAAAGGAATTCTTTTGCTTTCGGGAATTGAATTGCAAATGAAGAAAGGCATCAAGCGCAACGATTTAATTATTCTAAACGTTGCTCCCGAAGAGGCCGCGGTGGTTGAAAAAATAGATAGCTTTAAGAAATTAGCCGATTATAAGAAGAAGCATCAGGAAATTTTTATTTTAGCTCCGCATCCTTTAGCCACCAGGTTGATTTCCATGGGCAAGAAGAAATTAGTTAAAAATATTGAGCTGTTTGATAGCGTTGAGCATTGCTGGTGCTATTCGCGGAGATTTTTAAATTCTAATAGAAAGACAAAAAAGGTCACTGAAAAGTTCAATAAGCCCTTAGTCGCCACCTCGGACGCTCACTTTCTAAAATATTTCAACACCGATTACGTCTTAGTCGAATCGGATGCTTTAGACCCGGAAAGTTTTTTTTCCGCTATCAGGCGCGGGTCATTTATTAACATAACCGAGCCGAAGAGAATTTATCAGTTATTATGGTGCCTATTTAGTTTTCAGATGAAAAAATATGTGCATTTATTCTTTAAGCATAAATTTAACGAAAAATCCGCCGGCAATTTTAGCAGTCAGCTTACGGCTTAGGTTGATAAAATATATTTATGGATTACTTAAAAATAAGCAAAGCCGTTGATTTAGTTGAGCCGCGAGATAGGCGGCTTTACCGTTTTCTAGAAATTCTGCCAGGTTTTCTTTCCTGGGCCACTTTGATAATTTTAGTTTTATTTTCTTGGCTTAAACCGATTTGGGCGGCATATTTTATTATCGCTTTTGATGTTTATTGGCTGCTCTTGGTAATTTATTTAGGCATCCATCTCTTAGCCGCTTATTTTAATATTAAGAAAAATGTGGCGGTTGATTGGCGCGAAAAATGTGAAGCCTTGGCGGTTGAGCCGGGCAATAATCTGCCGTGGTCGGAAGTTATTCATTTAATTATTTTTCCGACCTATAATGAAGGCTTAGAAATAATCAGGCCCAGTTTTCAGGCGCTAATTAACGACGGTTATCCGACCGATCGAATGATCGTCGTTTTAGCTATTGAGGAGCGAGCCGGTGACGAGGCTAAGGCCAGAGCTAAAGTTATCGAGCAAGAATTCGGTTCTAAATTCAAGCATTTCTTAATTACTGCCCATCCGGACAACTTAGCCGGGGAGCTTAAAGGCAAGGGAGCAAACCAGACCTGGGCGGCGCGCCAAGTCAAAGAGCAGATTATTGATAAGTTCAATTATGATTATAATAAAATTTTAATCAGCGTTTTTGACATGGATACGGTAGTGATGCCGGGGTATTTCTACTGTTTGACCCATAAATTTTTAACGGTTGCTAATCCTTATCGGGCAAGTTATCAGCCGATTCCGATCTATCATAATAATATTTGGCAGGCGCCATTCTTTTCTCGGGTAGCCGCCTCTTCCAATACTTTCTGGCAGATGATGCAGCAGATCAGGCAGGAAAAGCTGGCGACTTATTCTTCGCACGCCATGGCCTGGCGAGCCTTGGTCGAAATTGATTTTTGGTCGACTAATATGGTTAGCGAAGACTCGCGGATTTTCTGGCATTGCTATTGCCATTATCGCGGCGATTATCGCGTTGAGCCGCTGTATTTTCCGGTTTCTATGGATGTTTGCATGGACTTAACTATCTGGCAGACAATTAAAAATTTATATAAGCAGCAAAGGCGCTGGGGCTGGGGCGTGGAGAATTTGCCGTACCTGATGTTCAATACTATTAAAGAGAGGCGGAATTTGCCAGTTGGCAAGATGATAAATAAAATTTTAGTTCAATTTTACGGCTTTCATTCCTGGGCGACTAACTCTCTAATCATCGGCGTGATTGGCTGGCTGCCGCTGATTTTAGGCGGCAGTAATTTTAACATTACCGTTTTATCTAGCAATTTGCCGGCTGTATCGAGAACTTTAATGATCGTGGCCATGATCGGCATGATTCTCTCGGCGATTATTTCAACCATACTTCTGCCTAAGCGGCCGCGCCAGTATAGTTTTATTAAGAGTATCGCCATGGTTTTGCAGTGGCTTATTTTACCGGTTAGTATTATAGTTTTTGGCGCCATTCCGGGACTAGAGGCGCAGACTAGAATGATGTTAGGCAAATATATGGGTTTTTGGGTGACGCCGAAGGCGAGAAAATTGGAGATTGAAAACTAATAAAATGTGCTATAATTAAATAATATGATAGATGGCGTAATTATTAAAAAAATTGTTAAAAATGCTGATCAGCGAGGCTGGCTGGCGGAAATTTACCGCAGCGATGAAATTAAGTTTAAGCCGGAGATGGCTTATGTTAGCGCCACTAAACCGGGAGTCGAGCGCGGTCCGCATGAGCATAAATATCAGAACGACTGTTTTGTTTTTCTCGGGCCGGGAAATTTTAAATTATATTTATGGGACAGGCGCGAGGCCAGCGCCAGCCGCGGTGAAGCCATGGAAGTTGAAGTCGGGGCCGATAATCCGAGCTTAGTAATTGTCCCGCCCGGCGTAGTTCATGGCTATAAATGCGTCGGCAGTGAAGACGGTTGGTGTATAAATTTACCGGATAAGCTATATCATGGCAAAAATAAAAAAGGCAAGCTTGATGAAATAAGATGGGAAAATGATTCAGAGTCTCCATATAAGATAGCATAAAAATATGTCATGTATTTTTTGTAAAATCATTGCCGGAGAAATGCCAAGCCATAAAGTCTATGAAGACGAGCGCGTTTTAGCCCTTTTAGACATCGGTCCGGTTAATCCCGGGCATACCTTAGTTATACCGAAGAAACACCTGGCCAATATAGAAGAGGCGGATGAAGAGACTTTGTGCGAAATCGCCAAGGTTGTTAAAAAGGTTGGTTTGAGCTTAAAGAAAAATCTGCCGGCTCCAGGCTATAATGTCTTAGAAGCTAACGATCCGGAGGCGGGACAAAGCGTGCCGCATTTGCATTTTCATGTCATACCGAGACGATCTGATGACGGTTTAGAGTTTTGGCCGCAGAAAAAATACGAGCCGGGACAGGCCGAAGCAATTTTAAAGAAGATTAAACTTAATTGATGAGCGCGACTACTTTTTCTACAATTTTGCCCTGGGTTTTGTCCAGCGGCTATTTGATGATTTTTGTCGCCATTATAGTCGGCGGCCCGATTTTTATTTCTGCGGCTGCTTTCGCCGCGGCTTTAGGCTATTTTAATATTTACATTATTTTCAGCTTGGCTTTTTTCGGCGAGATGGCGATCGATATAGCGTTTTATTTAATAGGCCGCGTCGGCCGGGAGCAGGTGGTTGAGAGGTTCGGGCATTATTTCGGTTTGACTCATGAGAGAATATTAAAATTGGAAAACATGCTCCACGGGCACAGTTGGAAGACCATGATGATCATAAAATATTCACCGATTATTCCGGTACCAGGCTTTGTTATAACCGGCGCGATTAAAATGCACTTTAAAAAATTTTTATATATTTTGCTGGTCTTAAGTTTGCCTAAAGCGATTTTTTTCTCCGTTATCGGTTATTTTTTCGGCCGAGCCTACGATTCTCTGGTCAAGTACTTTTATTATGGCCAGTATCTGATCGTTGCCTTTATAGCTTTATTCGTGCTGATAAATTATTTATTTGTTAGAATTTCTAAAAGAATTTCCCAAAAAGAGATTGACGAGGAATAATACCTATAAATTAAATCAAGCGTTGAAATATTAGCGGATATTTAGCGGTTCATTAAATAATTATCATTTAAGCGCACCAGTTAAACAGCGGTAGGACACTAAAGTTTCCTATCGTTACGGTTTTCAATCAGTTACCTATACGAGCTAACGGAGGGTTAAGCTCAAATAGTGCTAATGCGATAAGGATCTCTGAATTATGAAAGCGGCCTTAAAGGCCATATTATTTAGCAGAGTATCCTATCGCTGCTTAACTGGTGCGAATTCCCGAAATGGCTGCCTATCCTTTAACATGGCAAATATTATCGTAGCCAGTTTTCTGGCCGTGGCCACCTTGGCCTTGCCGGTCCCTTTGCTTTTTTGAGCTTGCGGTAAAAGAAGCCTAATCTGGAAACATGCCTGGAGCCGGAAGTGATCGAATCAATCAAGGATTTTCTCAGCCATTTAGAACCTCTCTTAGTAATCCGCCCAAATCTGATTTTATCCGCGCTGGCGTAGGTTGAAGGAATCAGGCCCGCATAGGCGCAAAGTTTTCTGGCGTTAGGGAATCTGGCGATATCCCCAATTTCCGATTTAATCACCAGGGCGGTAAAGTAACTGATACCGGGAATTGTCATTAACAATTTGCAGTCATAGTCGGTTTTAGCGGTAGCCATTATTTCGTCCGACATTTGCTGAATTTGTCGGTCCAGCAAATCCAGGGTAACTAAATATCTGTCCAGTTCCTGCCGGTAAATATCCCGCAATATCAGCTCCTTTAGCCAAATTATCCCGGCCTTGCCGTAGAGGCAGGTAAAATCGTGCTTCAGATTATTTTTAAATAACACCGAATGGATTTTGTTCTTTATCCGCGTCCGCAGTTCAACATAATTAACCCTCTGTCTGACCAGCTCTTTCAAATCCCTGATTTCACGCGGTTGGATGTAGGCGGTGGGTAGTAGATTAGTCCGTAGTAAGTCGGCTAGTACCCGGGAATCCACTTTGTCGTTTTTGATTCTGGCTGAAGCAATGGCCTTGGTCTGCAAAGGATTGGATAATACCACCGAACAGCCCAGGCTTTCCAGGTTCTCGTAAAAGGGTATCCAATTCATGGTTGATTCCACCGCCACTTGAGCCTTGGTATGCCGAGAGAAGAACTTAGCAACTTTTTCCGTGTCGGTAGAGATTTCTGTTTGTTTTTTAATGTTACCGGCTTGATTCATAACGGTAATGAAGCAAGTCTTCTTATGGAGGTCGACTCCAATGTAAGTGCTAGCATTAGACATACGTTTTAAAGTTAATTATTAGCTAGTCTAATTTTAACACTTATATTTAATTTATAGCATTATGAAAATAGCTATTTTCAGCGATAATTTTTACCCAGAGATTAGCGGAATTTCCGACTCCATTATTCAATTGGGAGTGGAACTAGCTAGGCTTAATCATGATATCTGTTTTTTCGCGCCAAGATATTCCCGTAAAAATTACGCTGTGATAAAGAAATCGCCGTTAGAGTTAAGGCTCGGCGCCGGAATAGAGATCAAGCGTTTTTTTTCACTGCCTTTTCCTTCGCCGACTAAGCAGGCTCGCTTAGTCATTCCTTGCTCGGCTCGCGCTTTCAGCATAAAAAAGTTTAAGCCGGACATAATCCATAGCCAGTTATTTTTCGGTACGGGACTACAGGGCTTGATGTCCGCTAAGCTTTTAGGCCGCCCCATTATCGGCACCAACCACACCAGGATCAGGGAATTTTTTAAAACCGGCTGGCTTAACCATGAATGGCTGCGCCGAACCTCCGCGCGCTATATGAATTGGTATTACAACCATTGCGATTATGTGGGACTGTCGCCGAATGAAGCCGCCGCAGGCGGCTAAAAGAGCGGCCGCCAGGCCGCAAGTTATGCACATTTAACAATGGAAATAAGACTGATTTCGTGCTAAAATTAGAGTATAAATAACTA
>Ga0172368_10008171_pt1 | contig 10732 bp, 15 predicted proteins | sample Lak11m_FD_114540 | JGI IMG/M metagenome (GOLD analysis project Ga0172368, IMG submission 114540) | Freshwater microbial communities from Kabuno Bay, South-Kivu, Congo - kab_022012_11m | ecosystem: Environmental > Aquatic > Freshwater > Lake | place: Democratic Republic of the Congo: South-Kivu...
ATACGTTCCAGAGGTGATTATGCCTGTGATAACAAACGCGTTGAACAACTAGAGAAACGCCATATTCAACGACAACGAGATATTGATCGTTATTATAAATTCAAAGTACCAAAGTAGAAATAAAGTCACTTGGCGAATGTTTATTTTATCACTAGTCTTTTAACCTCCTCACGGCAGATTATCTTAAGTAATTCCAAAAATGCCGTTGAAGGTGCTGAGCCAAAATCAAACCAATACAATTCACATCCTTCTTGTTCGCTGAAAGGGCCATCAATCTTGTGTAAAACATTTAAAAACGGACTGGGTATTTTCTTTCGGGGATAAAACCATTTAGAAAACCACATATCCATCAAGCCCTTCACGGAATCGGCATTGGGGTAGAACGCCATGTCACAAGCAAACCAGCAAAAGGGATTAATCTCAATGCTGGTAGTGTTCATTGTGAAAGAACATTGTGGGTACTTTGGAAAATCATCTAGTACAACATCAGCAACAATATCATGGACAACTGGCCAGCAAAGAATCTTTTCCTTATAGGTTTCACTTTTTACGACAATCATATCCTGCCTGTATGATTTGTCGAAGCCTCGATCATTGTTAATTAAGTGATTCAGAACACATTTGGTGTCAGTGCTATTTCCTTGTTCACAATCAGTTATGATTTTCCAATGCTCATTTATATTCTTTATTCCCTTATTGTGAAAGTCTGTGTTTTTTTGGTATTCCTTTAACTCTCGGGTCAAATAGTCGTAGTAATGCTGCCTGGTGCGGCTGACACATTCCCATGCACGAGAAGGTATCACCGGTGAATGAAATTTCTCCATTATGAAATCTAAAGTGACTTTCTTGGTATTCTGGCTACAGCCATAAATGGGGTACAATCGAATGCGTGAACGATGTTGTCGTACACCTTGATTGTCGTAAATCCCAGGTTTAATCGTGTGAAGACCTTACCTGTTGTGTCGAACTGGATGTATTGGTAAACTAGATAATAATCCTTCTCACATCGCAGGTTGAAACCATTTAAAGAATAGGACAGTCGCCAGTCATCGGGTTGATGAACCCAGATTACTTTTTCCTGTCCGGGTTTCATCCCTTTCATTGCTTTTCGAATAACCGGGGATTGTTGAAAGTAGCCAGGTTTCAGGTGAAGCGTATCACCGTTACCAAAGCAATAATGAAAGAGTATATCCGATCCTTCAGGAGAAACAACCAAACCTCCGGTTATCATAGCCAATACAATTGTGCGCCTGGGATTAAAGACAACCAGGAGGAAAATTATTGAAAAAATGATCAGACTGAAATATAATCTTTTCATCCTCATTAATTGATTTCAGATTGATTTAAAATGGATGTGCAATCCTTAATTGTAAGAAAATCCCGGCTTATTTTTAATTAAGATGACCCTGTACGATTGTAAGCATGTATTTCCCGTTCGGGAATTTGTCCAGCTTGTACCGTAGGAAAGGCAACCGCCTTTCGTTGGTGATTAGCTGACCAAGATTTGGTGAAATATTTCTAATCACAGGAACTTGCTCTGAAAAAGCGAAGTGGCTGATCCAGTAACTGGTATTTTCATTCCATAATGAATCGAGAAGCATGGCTATATCCGTGCATGGGACAGGGTACAACTCTTTATTAAAGTCCAGGGTTTTTGTTTGTATGAACTCTATACATTTGAGAGCTGTTTTATCATCAGAATGGCTGTTTTCAGCCTTTATTTTTTGTCCCTGGCTTTGAAAACTTATTAATAGGACTGAGAATCCAAGAATCAACTTGCTGTTCATTTTTATTATCATAATATCGTATAATTTATTTGAATTTCATCTTATTTAGGATGAAGTCTTTATGTGTGTTAAAGATGTTTACTCTTGTTAGTGACTGGTACCCGATGTTTGCTTCTCTTTGCGGAAAAGGCCCCAGAGCCATGAAGCAAAAAATGTCCAGAACAAAACCAAACACTCCACTGGAGCAGTACCATTGAGAAGATGGGGGAGGACTTCAAAGAATCTGTGAATCATTGTATCATCTTAAAGATAGATAATTAGAAATACCGAGGTTTAAAGTAATTTCCTTGATTTGTTGTTTTTGAGACGGGTCAAGCGACTTGTATTGTTTTATATTCACATTTTTTATGAATATTGCTCTATGACAGGATCGTCTCAAGTTTTTCAGAATTCGTTGTTTGAAAGGCACCTGAAAGATTTTATGTTTACCTAGCTTATTTTCTCTATGAAAACATCCATCTCATGATTATGCTGTATGAATAACTCATTATCTGGATTATTAATATTAATATAATTAATTATCACATCAGCCATAGAAATAGGCATTAATGGTGCATGGTTACTGACATAAATTCCAAACCTTGCCCCTTGCCTTATTTGAGTGATAACTACAATGTAAACATCGTGATTTAATAATTCAGATGGGTAATCTTTAAGATTGAAACCCTCAATCTTCTGAATTTTATCTAGATCTGCCTTGTATACATAGCAATTTCGATAAATACGGCCAATTAATTTCCAACCAACCGAACTTAGTCCGAATCGATGCTTCCATGCGGCTCCTCTAGCATAAATTATTGTTGCTGGTTTGGAGCTCTTCATATTTATGCGGTTATATAATTCACAATTGAATGAAGAAGAAATCACTTGATTAAAAAAGTATTTATATAAGTAGTTAGTGCACAAAGGCATATTAACACAACCAAAATTATCTGAATGATACGGAATTAGATCTCTTATAAAGAGCTGGTTATTAAACACCTGTAATCCTGCAAAATGATTTTGCAAATCTACATTTCTATTATTCACCCAAGCATTAGTTGCAGGATTTGGGAATGCAGGAATTGTTGCCATATTGAAATAATTTTGTTCGATTAATAATGGCGCAGCATGAACAGCGATATCGAACGGTGACCCAATTCCCTTTTGGCCAAAAGTACTATTACCGGGATTATGAGTAAGGAACACCATACTACAATTAGTAAAATCTCCATAATATGGTTCGGCATAGAGACATAAATTTAGCACATGACCTGGATGGCCAGGCACATAGGCATTCAGCAAATCATTAACATGTAAAGGAATTGCTGGAGGAACTAGATTCAATAATTGATTCGTTTGTACATTCATAACAATAGGTTTTTTGGTCAGGTTTGTTTTTTCGTGGACAGAAATGGTTGATCAGAGTTATTCAATCAGTCCTACATGTCTCAGTTCTCTTAGGTCTTTAAAATCCATCTCTCTTTGAGGAGAAAACTCTTTTCTATGACTGATTACTAAATCATTATCAAGTGTAACAGGGTTAGCAAAACCTTTCTTCCAGTTTTTAAAGAAACTTGCGCCATGCTCATCTGAGTGCCAGTATTTTTTCGGCCCGACGATAAAGGAAGGGTCAAGTGTTTTCATCAATCGCCGGTTGGGCTGAAGCAAATCAGCAGCCCCAAACCAATAATCATAATCTTTAAGAATCATTGCAAAGGTTAATTTACTCCCGATCTTTACTTTCAACTCACTCAACAATTCCAGGAAAGATATTGGTTCGTAAACAAGATAATAGAGACAGACTGTATGTTCATCATTGATATCTACTTTTCGATACAGTATATATCTTTTTAGGAAGGGCCTGGTAAGGTATTTCCTCTCAGCCAGGTGTATTGTATAGTTGGCACCAAATCTTTTCTTCAAAGAACTTTCAAACGATTTTAGATCAACTAAATCGTCCAAATAATATTTATTAGAAGATATTGTTGAATAGCCACATTTATCAACGGCATTATCCATGCTTCTTTCAGTGTTTACCTCATCCTTCCCGGGTCTTTTAAAGCTATCGCAAAAGATGAAAAAATTGCTGGTAACAGTGTGATTTCGGTTTCGCTGTATCATCTTTGCATCATTTCTGCAGAATGGATAAAGAATGATTTCATATGGATTAAATGATTCGAGATCAGAATTTAAAAGATCTTTTAAATTCAAATTGTTGTCCATTTTAAACTTTTTATTGTTTATAATTCTATTTATTTTCCTTTCTCCATCTGCCTTCCCTGTTAACTGTCCCTTTCACTCCATTGAGGGTAGCAGGGCAAAGGCCATTTTCCTCAAAATAACCTTGAACATCATCGAATATCGGTTTTATTATCCAACTATCTTCATGATCAATCCAGCCCCATTTGCCCTTATACTTAACGGCAACTGTGCCATAATTGTCAAAAAGATGTGGCCAATCACAATACAATTCTTCATATTGGGGAAATATTATCCATTCGCCTTTTCGGTTAATGAAACCCCATTCACCGTTGAATTTTGCTGCACAAAGATCATCATCAAAAAAATCTGCCACAGCATCAAATACCGGCGGTATTAGCCATTTCCCTTTTTTATTGATGAAGCCCCATTTGCTGTTAAGTTTTGCAGAAAGCATTCCTTTTTCATCAAATATCGGGTCTGCAAAAGAGTCAAATTCCGGTTTTACCACCCACTTGCCACGCTGGTTTATACAGCCCCACTTATTTCCTATCCGGGCCTGTAAAAGACCATATTCATCAAATTCATCTCCTAGTTCATCGAAGACAGGTTCAGTTATCCACTCGCTCTTCTCATTAACAAGGCCATATTTTTTCTCTCCATTTACAAATAAAATTTCTGGCTCAATCACTTTATATGCTGTCATGTCAGGATTTGTTTATGCGACTATCTGTTTATCAATACAAAATTATGAAATACTTCTGAAAGGAAAAAATTGTAAACCATTAACTGAATTACAGCATGAACAAAACTCCTAATCATTATTAAAATACTTGTAATTGCCCCTGAAATCATAAAACCGGGTAGTCGTGCCATCCTTCACAAGTATTGATGCAGGGGTCACATTTTTAACAAACCAGCCAGGATTCAGGTAAACATAATTCCCGGTGTTGTTTCCCCGTGAATCATAAATTCTTGCCAGGTTTCCGTCGGTCACTACGATATAATTCGAGTTGTAACCTGAAAGTTCAGCACCGCTGTTTAAATAAACATACAAACCGGTATTAATTCCTTTTTCGTCAAAAATACGGAGCAGGTTACCGTCCTTTTTCAGGTCTCCAATCTGAGCAAACGATGAAGAAAAACCTAGTGTCATAATGATGAGTATTAAGGTTGTTTTCATTTATTTCGAATTTTTAATCTCATTAATAATTTCGCAAAGTACTGCACACTTTTCATATTCTTCCTTTTCTTTATAATATTCAAGGATGAGTTCCGGCATTTTGATGAGTTCCGGCCTACTCAGGAAAGTCAACAAATAGGCGCGGTCACAGCCGATTAGCGAGGAATAGAGTCTTTCGTATGCTTTTCCTGAATCTTTATTTTCTGCAATTTGCATTAAATCAAGCAGGAGTTCATGTGGAAATGGTTGTTTCATTTACTTCAGGATCATTTAGTTTGCTGTCAGGTTGTTCAATAAATATTCAATTGTCACATCCTCAGGGTTCTCAAGAATTCGAAGCATTGTTATTGCTCCAAGCAGGTTATTCCATCCGAATCTTGGATGCTTAAATAATTTGCTGTACTGGTAAAAGCACTTTTGTTGTTTATGAAGCATGTAATGAAAAATGATCTGAAAATGATTTCGTTTGTTATCATCCTCAATATGCTGGATAGCAAATTGAACAAATACTTGTGCCAGTGCCTCATGGACATTTTTCGACATATCGTTGTACAAGAATGATTTTCTATTCCATCTATTATGATCTTTTCCCGGCATCCAATGCGTAATCCAATGCCCCAATAAATGCCAGAGAACAATTTCCCGAACCTGATTGATACAGTATGACCGGCTCATTCTCAACACTCTCCCTGCATTGATGTAAAACAACAATCCGATCTCATGGATACGGGCTTCATAAAGGAAGATAGTGCCTTCGGAATCGTAACTCGTCACCCGGTATGCCCCGAGAAGATCGAACAAGTTTTCAGGTAACTTAGTTATTTCAACTGGCATGGCAAAGGGGCATTTCTCATCCGAATAGATAATCGTTGGCCTTGAGTGATAAGTCGTCACTGCTTGACCTATATTCTTTGCCTGTGATACTACAGAATGAGGAATTCCTTTCTGGGAGTATTTTTCTACAGGCTCTCCCCACTGATAGACTGTAAAAAGAGTCATCAATAAATGATCAACCGGATCGTTTATCATTTCAAGGATATTTATACACTTGAATAATTATAAAATGTAAATTCGAAGGTTGGATTTAAGCACTGATCAAAATTTCTTGCAAACCAACGGCAAGAATATAAAATAAATACGAAAGGAAAAAATCGCATCAGGATTGTAAAACCCGTACCTGATGTCCTGAAATTCGTCTTATATGAAGTATATCATTTCCTCGAATTTATATTTCCATAATCCTACGAATCTCCTGTTGTCAGATGACCAGTAGTGATTGAATACCTTGTAATAATTCAAGGCTGTTATCCATATTTGAATTAGCTGAAACGAGAGAAGTAAGATTATTATAAAACATGATATTCGGGACATCACGATGTGGAATATACATCGAGGAATTTTCGAACATCACGATGTGGAATATACATCGAGGAATTTTCGAACATCACGATGTGGAATATACATCGAGGAATTTTCGAACATCACGATTAGTTACCAGCTTTACTTGGATTAACACACGAATAGATGAACATCCTATTATTTTCTTATAATAAATATTTTCTTTATCAATATATGGGTAGGGTGTTTTTATATCACAATGTATATCAGTCGTATAAACATTATTCAAGATACTTTTATAAAACAATTATTCTCGCAAGAATTCCTTAAACTTGACATCGAGATATGGTTCGCTATTTTCATCATATTGTGTAAATAATTCACCGACCATGTCACAACTTAATGGTTCACAAAATGATAGATACAAGTTGAGAGTAGGGAATTTTTGTTGAACATTACACAACCATTGATACGGAGGAACATTTTTTGTTCGAAAGTATCCGACCAAACTATAGGACTTTGAATTTTCATCCCTTTCGTACTCCAATCCCATCATATCATCACGATATGATGGGTCTGTTCGAGCAGTCCAATTCTTTTTTTTCCATTTATCTTCATCAACTCCATTTGGGACGGGGAATAATTTACTGAAAACGATAAAACCGTTATCCGTCGCCTGAGAATAGAACTCGTTTAAGTAACTTTCATCTCCTTGAATTATGATATAATTATTGCACCAGTTTGGCATCTTTCATCCTTTCTTTGTTTATATTTTTCAGTACTTTAATGTTTATTACAATTTCACAGACCTTATTTTTATCTGACCCTCGAAATCTCCTTATAAATACTGTCTTTCCATCGAATCAAAGGATTATCCATGTATCTTGAGTACAGACCCATGATGAACTCTGGGTCATTAATCCATTCGAGAAGTTCATGACATCTTTTAATAGTTTCTTCATCACCCCATCCATTGATTCTGGTTCGATAAAGTAACTTGTTCGGTTTACCAATCCAGATGGAATCAGTTATGAATGGTGAAAGTTGGTTTATCAGGTCATCTACATTCCTGTCCAGAAGTGGTTCGGCTGAAATACTGGTTTGGTATCCCATCATGTAGGCCAATTTTAAACTTTCCAATCTTTCTTCATATGATGGTGCGTTGGTTTCCCAAAACTTCAGGATGTCAGAATCAGTTGACCCAATGGTAAACCTGAATAATATCCTGTCTTTATCATCGGTGAAGGATTCACAGATTCGTTTGATACATTCAAGCTGAGGTTTAGTTACCACCAGAACGAAATTACCTGATTTCAGAATGTTTCCCAGTACGGTATTACTTTCGTTCAAGTGTTCAGGTGTAATGTCATGGCTGGATGGAAACATGACCATTCCTTTATATTTCGGAATGGATTTCGACAATTCCCTTTCTCGGACTACCTCATCTTTCCAGTTTTCCCAAGTGTTCCTGTTATATCGAATACCCATACACTTTGCGTAACAGTATCGGCAGTCATTTCTACAACCTGTGATAAAATTGATGGTCTTTTCAGACCACTCAAATGTTCCATATTTTGATTGTTTCATTGGGTTCTTCTCGTTTAATAGTTTTCATACCCTTCGGTAATATCTCTCAACCATTGGTACTGTTTTGAAGATAAACCCTTCAATTTCTTCTTGTTGTACCTAATGAGGGTCGAAACGAATTCAACACTTCTACCTCTCAACTTTCCTTCATCCAACATTTTTGTGGCCTGTTCCAGCATAATTTCAATGTTTGTCATAACTCATAATGATTTTTGTTGTCAAGGAATATCCCTTGATACTGATTATATCAAGAATGAAAATGAAAGTTTAAAAAATCGTCAATAAGATAGAAATGATAGAAAGTCAGAGAGATAACAAATAACGAGGGGCTACCGAAAATCACCCAAACCCTTATCAATAAAGGATTTCCTCATTTTTATACAACATATATGTATATTATCATTTTTTTTAAGATTTGCTGCTTTTTTTTTTAATCATTTATTAAATCATTTAAGGCCTTATCCCAAATCAATTTTATCTTGTCATGATATCTCTCTGGATAATGAATTGAATCATGAACTGTAAATAATTTGATATAAGGAAATTGATTGATGATTGATTGATAAATTGTATCATAGATTAGTTTACTTTCCATTCTTTGAAGAGTTTTCCATAATGATTCTCCATAATTTACATGATAATTTTGTAAAAATTCATATATATCAGGAAATTCCTTTCGGAAGAGTTCTTTGTATATATGTTCGTATGGTTCTTCATCAAAGAGACATCGAAAAACCATTGGTTTCACTGCGTTTCTATCCTGAAACCTGTCTGGGTATCGATTGATAAAGTGGTTATATAAATCATTCTGTTCCACTAAACTGATGAATTGTTGAATTTCTTTCTGGTCATTGATTAACCAATCTCGTTTCATTAACTGAACCAAAAAGAACGGTTGTGATGTCTTTATATCGATTGTTTTAACGGGTTCTCCGTCAATCAATAATTGTGTATCCCTGATTTCCTTCATCAAACTGGTAAGATTGGAGTGAAATCTACCGTGGTTATCAAACTCCCAGAAAATATCACCGTTGTTAAGTGATGTCACCATCATCAGGTTCTTAATATATTTTCGGGGATTGTTCTTTATCGAGTTTTGGAAGGTAAGGACGGATTCATCAAAATCCCTCAGTGTCACCGAATATAAGTCATCCAATATTTTGTTCCTGATGGAAACGGGAATGGAACTTTTCTCGTTGATGACATCATTTCTCTTTTCTTCCCAATGTTTACGGTGTTTTTTGTTGAGAACATAATCTGTACAGGGATATGTGATTACTTCGTCTAACTTTATTTTCAGTTTGTATTCATTTGATGTTCCTAAGTCGGTTGAATAATTCCTTGTTTTTTGGATGATTCCATTTTCCATAAGGTATTGGAACAACAAGTGATACCTCATACCATAAATTTTTTGTAATACGGGTGAATAATGTGGAATTTCATTTTTGTCGAATGTCCACTGATAGATTAAACGATGGACAATGTGAAGAAGATGGACGGACTTTATCCAATGGTCTTTATATCGAATTTTCTTTACCCTTGTGAGGTGTTCCAGCGATAGGGGTACTACCAATATCATTTTTCATTCAGATTGTTTTTACAACCCGAAATCGTAAACATCGGATTCCGGATTCAATTGTGGATATAAGTTGGTTGACTTATATAAAAGAACTATGGTGGAAAGTTTTAATAAGTAATGACAGGATGCGAATTGTCAAATTTCCACAATCGCATTCCATCTGGCAAGTCTTCTATCCTCGGTTAATGTTTCCGATGACTCGATGGAGAAGATGTCTTAGAACTGATGCGGCAGATAAATCAAGAAATCTTATATTTTATTTCACCACAATTCCCACCCCTCACCAAGATGAATGTTAACTTTATCAACTTGATGATAAACCTGATTTATCATCTCCCTGATTATGGGTGGTTTGATGGGGTCTGAGGAATTTTCATTGGAAAGAGGTATCATCGGTGGGTTTCCTTTTGTACCAATCAATAACACCTCTCCAAAGTCAGTAACTTCTTTCTGCGAATCCTTGTTCCAAAGGAAAGCGGTTTTATATCGGAATCCCCAGAAATGAACCAGTTTCATCGCCTGTTCAAGTAATGTGGGCAGTGTCCACAAGAAAAGAACGGAATCGGCTTCAGCCAGGTCACCGATTGGAATCTTGGAACACCTTTCAAAATCTTCCTTACCATATTCTGTGTAAATGACAGTGTATTTCCCCGGTGGTAAATGAAAGTTGTCTTTTTGGTCGAGCTTTGTCAGAGTTCTGAGAACCTTACCGACCTGAGTGACATCTCCATCAACAATTTCATTCACTTTTTCAATCACCTCAATTGGTTGTTCGGATAGGTTCTTCGCTGAATTGATATCAGTGTTCAGTGTTTCTTCGAGAAGATGTTTAAGGCCTTCATCAGCGATTGCTTCCGAATTCTTCAGAACTTCACGAGCTCTTCTCAGTGAGGAACGGGACATTCCTACTTTCTCTGCGACGATTTCATCCGTGCGACCTCCGTCTCTTGTGGGACTAAGGAATTAAGCAAAAATAAAATGAACATTTAACAAAATGTATTATCTTTGTCATAAACTAAAAAAATGGTTTATGACAAAAGAAGAATTCATCAATAATACGAGACAGAAGTATGATAA
>Ga0172368_10008173_pt1 | contig 10731 bp, 10 predicted proteins | sample Lak11m_FD_114540 | JGI IMG/M metagenome (GOLD analysis project Ga0172368, IMG submission 114540) | Freshwater microbial communities from Kabuno Bay, South-Kivu, Congo - kab_022012_11m | ecosystem: Environmental > Aquatic > Freshwater > Lake | place: Democratic Republic of the Congo: South-Kivu...
AGACCACGAGATTTTTTATTGCGCATTTTGTCGTTTTTATTTCAAATTTATGCAATAATATAATACGCAATATGTTGATATCTATGTATTTATTAACAATTAGTTTTTAGAGATACCCATAATAATTAAACCTCTATAGATATGACTAATGATAATGTAACGGAAATTCTTAAACAAGCAATTTTATTGGAAAAACGTGGCTATTCATTTTATAACACTGTTGCTGACCAGACAAAAAACCTTGAGATTAAGAAAATTTTCCAAATCATGGCCGATGAAGAAACAATACATATCAAAATACTGTCCGACCAGTATTTAAGCTTGATGAAATACGATTCATTTGAAACAATTGTACTGCCTGAAATACCTGGAACATTACCGGGAATGATCCTTTCAGAAGAGATTAAAAAAAACATAGCTTCTGCCGGATATGAAGCCGCAGCAATTGCCGCCGCAATTGATATGGAAAACAAAGCCATTGAAATGTATGGAAAGCAAGCTCAAATCACAACTGATACCAACGAAAAGTCTTTATTTAGTTGGTTGGAACAATGGGAAAACGGACACTTAAAAATTTTAAGTGATCTTGATAATGAATTAAAAGAAAAAATTTGGTTCGATAACCAATTTTGGCCTTTTTGAAAAATAATCAAACATAATCGGAGCTATAAAAATTTTCAAATAGAGGTTCTCATGGCCTCGACCGGATCAAGGCGGGAAGCCGCATACGCAGGTATAATTCCGGAAATTAGTCCAATTATTGCAGAAACTCCTATGCCAAGCAAGATATTTCCCTGAGTAAGAATTAGATGAAACGATGTAGTAGCCGATACAAGCAATGTAAGCATTAGAATTATAATCAGACCAAAAATTCCACCAATTAAAGAAAGAAAAATAGCTTCAAAAAGAAATTGAAGCAAAATAAAATAATTCTTCGCCCCCAGTGCCTTTTGGATTCCAATGATACTTGTGCGCTCTTTAACAGACACAAACATAATATTGGCGATACCAAATCCTCCAACTAACAACGAAAAACATCCGATTATCCAACCAACTGTAGTTATCACACTGAATAAGCTGTCAAATCCCTTTGTGATAATGTCTGGTTCATTAATTGAAAAATTATCTTCTGCAGAAGGTTTTAATTTTCTTATTGACCGCATGATGCCAGTCAGTTCATCCTTCAACTCTTCATTTGATACCAGAGGTTTCGCTTTAACAACAAGAGTTGTACCGACCTCATTCAAATCCACCAGATTTTTAAAATAGTGTATAGGGACATAAATGATTTTATCGTTAGAATTACCAAAAAAATCCTCTCCCTCTTTGGTAATGACGCCAATTACTTCAAGATTCCGCCCAAAAACTTTGATTCTTCTTCCAATGGGATCTAATCCCTGAAAGAGACTCGTAGCCATATCAGCTCCAATAATTGCAATATTTTTCTCACTCGCTGATTCAGAAGGAGAAAAATATCTCCCATCGGAAAGTTCAAATTTCCAAACCTTGTCAAAATCCTGTGAAACCCCCAAAACACCGATATTTTCCATATAATTATTCTGGAATTTTACGGTCTTATTAACTTGTGACATAAAAGCAATCGCGTCATATAAACTACTCCTTTTCTCAAGTTCACGCATATCCTCCAGTGTTGCCTCTGGTCGTTGGTAATATTTCCACCAAGGGTAATCCGACCCCATTGACCAGGGCCACTTTTGAATATAAACAACATTACTTCCCAAAGAGGCAATACTTTTCCTGATGGAACTTTCCATAGAATCAAAAATCGTAAAGACGGAAATGACGCAAAAAATTCCAATTGTAATTCCCAGCAGAGATAAAATCGTCCGAATTTTGTTCACAATGATTTCCTGAAATGCGAGCAAATAACTTTCACGAATTAATCGTAAGATAAGGATCATATATGCCAAGCCTCCTTATAAAAAGAATGGTAAAGGTAATATTTAATCTTCAAAACAGCCCGATATCGTTGGAAAATAGCGTTATAATTGGTAACATTGCATGATTAAGAAAACAACCCGATTTAGACGCAGTTCATGGATTAATGTTACAACCAGAATAGCATATGGTCAATCAGAGAAAAATCAAATCAGCACTTCTATCGGTTTATTCAAAAGACCACCTTGAAGATATTGCACATCTTCTCGAAAAATATAATATTGACATTATTTCTACCGGAGGAACTTTTGATTTCCTTTCTAGTAAAGGAATTAAAGCAATCCCAATCGAATCATTAATAGCCTATCCTTCCATTTTAGGGGGCCGGGTTAAAACCCTTCACCCAAAGATTTTTGGTGGAATTCTCTGGCGACGTGATCAAATTTCCGACACAGAAGATGTTGAAAAATTCGAATTGCCCTCAATAGATCTTGTGGTTGTCGATCTATATCCATTTGAAAAAACAATTTCAACAACCGACGATGAATCTGAGATCATTGAAAAAATTGATATCGGGGGAATTTCCCTGATTCGGGCAGCAGCCAAGAATTTTAAATATGTACTGGTAATTCCATCAATTGTTTACTACGACAAGCTGATTAAATTGTTGACAGAAAAAAACGGATTTACGGACCTCAACGACCGAAAATATTTCGCAACACAGGCATTCAATGTCTCATCGCATTATGACAATGAAATATTTAAATATTTTAACAAAAATGAAAATATAGTTGTTTTCAAACAAAGCATCCAAACACATACTTCATTACGGTACGGTGAAAACCCACACCAAGAGGGACAATTCTATGGAGAACTTGACAGAGTCTTTCTACAACTTCATGGCAAAAAACTTTCCTACAACAATCTCGTCGATATCGATGCTACAATAAATCTTATTACCGAATTTTCAGACCCAACAGTTGCCATAATAAAACATACAAATCCCTGCGGCATTTCCTCACGTGGGTCACTAAAAGAAGCATATATAGATGCACTGGCGTGCGATCCTCTTTCGGCTTTTGGAGGGATAATCGGCGCCAACGGAATCCTCGATCTGGCAACCGCCAAAGAAATAAACAAACTTTTTTTTGAAATTATAATAACCGACGGATACGAAAATGACGCCCTCATTCTCTTAAAATCAAAGAAAAATAGAATAATTTTGCAGAAAAATTCGTTCACTTTTTCCAGCCTGCAATACAAATCCATTCTTAACGGAGTGCTTGAACAGAAGAAAGATCTTAAAAATGAACTCGAACGCGACTTCCAGTATATAACTAACAAACGACCATCACAATCTGAGATAAAGGAATTAATTTTTGCTAACAAAGCAGTTAAACACTTGAAATCAAACACAATAGCATTGGTTAAAAATCAACAGCTAATAGGTTGCGGAATGGGGCAGACCTCACGAGTTGACGCCTTAAAACAGGCAATCCTTAAAGCGACATCATTTGGCTTTAATACCAAAGATGCAGTCATGGCTTCAGACGCATTCTTCCCATTTGCCGATTCTGTTAAAATTGCACATGAAGCAGGCATAACGGCGATCATACAGCCGGGAGGCTCAATCAGGGATATTGATTCTATTAATTACTGCAATGAACATGACATTTCCATGGTTTTTACTGGAGTCAGACACTTTAAACACTAAACATTTTTTATAATGGGATTATTCACAAAAGAGATAGCCATTGATCTTGGCACCGCCAATACAATCATCATTTATAATGATAAAGTAGTTGTTGATGAACCGTCCATTGTTGCTATCGAGCGAAGTTCCGGGAAAATAATTGCGGTTGGCAAAAAAGCCCAAATGATGCACGGTAAAACACATGAAAATATAAAGACAATTAGACCTCTGAGAGGAGGCGTAATCGCTGATTTTCAGGCGGCAGAGCATATGATCAGGGAAATGATAAAAATGATTGAAATCAGAAAATCATGGTTCCCCCCTGCACTGAAAATGGTTATCTGCATTCCTTCTTGAATTACTGAAGTAGAAGAAAGGGCGGTAAAAGACTCCGCCGAGCAAGCGGGAGCCAAAGAAGTCCGTCTGATACACGAACCAATGGCAGCAGCCATAGGTATAGGAATCGACGTGCTTGAACCGATTGGCAATATGGTTATAGATGTCGGAGGCGGAACAAGCGAGATAGCCGTAATTGCATTAGGTGGAATAGTAAATAATAAATCGATAAGAATTGCAGGAGATGAATTCAATGTTGACATTGAAGAATATATGCGGAAGCAGCACAACATAAATGTTGGCGAACGGACCTCAGAAAGAATAAAAATTGAAGTAGGTGCGGCATTATCTGAAATCGACAAACCTCCGCCCGATTACGCGGTTCACGGCCGTGATTTACTCACTGGCCTGCCTAAAGAAATAATCGTCAATCACAGTGAAATAGCACACTGCCTGGATAAATCTGTTGCTAAAATAGAAGCAGCAGTAATTAACGCTCTTGAGATGACTCCGCCCGAATTGGCATCCGACATTTTTGAGACGGGAATTTATCTTACTGGAGGCGGCGCCCTTCTCCGTGGATTTGATAAACGACTTCACCTTAAAACTAAATTGAAGGTTCATGTTGCTGAAGATCCATTAAGAGCAGTGGCAAGAGGAACCGGAATTGCTCTTAAAAACTTCGATAAGTTCACCTTTCTCATCAAGTAATCTTCAGTATGAATAATCTCTTCCAATTCATTCGGAGATATTATTTTTATTTTCTTTTCTTAATGCTTGAAGGAATTTCCCTGACCCTTTTCTTTAATTACAATGAATTCCAAGGGAGTGTTTTATATTCAGTTTCTTATGCCTTTTCAGGATCAATTAATACCTTATTTCATAATATTTCAGAATACTTTTCATTGAAAACAACAAATAAAGTGTTGGTAGAAGAAATGGCAAAACTACACTCTCGCCTTCCTGAAGCATTTTATAAAACGGATACCAGTATAATTTTTTTTGTTGATACATTTTCTGGAATTGAATACAAATACATAAGTGCGAAAGTTATCAGTAATTCAACGAATAAGCGGAACAACTTCCTAATGATCAACAAAGGCAAATTACATGGAATTGAAAACCACATGGGTGTTATTATTGGAAATAAAATTGTTGGACAGGTTGTTTCAGTTTCTCCACACTTCACCTGGATTATGTCAGTACTCAATAAAGACAGCAGGGTATCAGCAAAATTCAAAAAAAATAACCAATTAGTCACCGTTGAATGGGCAGGGGGGAATTACAGGATAGGTCTAGTAAAAGAGATTCCCAGGCATGTGGTCATTAATAAAGGGGATACTATAATTACCAGTGGTAATTCAGAAATTTTTCCAGAAGGAGTACTAATTGGAACTATTAATGATTATACAATAGTTGAAGATGAAAATTTTAATTATGCTACTATTCTTTTTGCAACCGACTTTAATAGCTTAGGATATGTTGAGGTTGTGGTAGATTTAATGCGGGAAGAAAAAGAAGAACTCAAAACGTCTTTTAAAATTCAATGAGCCACAAAAAAATGTCAATGTGACGTCTAGAACAATTATTATTAATTGCAGTCGATTTTTATTCCTGATATTTTTTCAGGTATTAATCCTGAATAATATTAAACTAGGCGGATATATTAATCCATTTTTCTATGTTTATTTCATTTTACTTTTACCTTTTATAATACCGCGATGGTTGTTACTTACCACAGCGTTTCTGTTGGGTATGGGTATTGATGTTTTTACAAACACCCCGGGTCTTAATGCAGCTGCTTGTGTTGCAATGGCCTTTGCCCGCCCGTTTGTCATCAACATTGTTTCATCTAGCACCGAATCGCTAGTTGGAATTAATCCCAACATCAAGAATCAAGGAATAAAATGGTTCTTTTATTATGCAACAATACTGATTTTAATTCATCATACAATTTTGTTCTTTCTTGAAATTTTTCGGTTTGATGAATTTTTTCAAACCTTATTCAGAACTCTGATCAGCAGCGCCTTTACCCTTTTGTTTGTTTTTGTTAGTGAATATCTTTTCTTTCGGAAATCCCAATAGCTAATCGTAAAAAAAGCCGCTTCAAAATTGAAACGGCTTTATCCTGCGAACCGAGGTATCGAGCGGAGTCGAACCGCTGTACGAGGTTTTGCAGACCTCTGCCTAGCCACTCGGCCACGATACCATGAAAAACGGGAGCACAAAAGTACGAAAATATATAAGATTACTGCAAAATCACCCCTCCCACCGTGTAACAAAAGCAACTTCTTTCATTTTTCCGCCCACCGGAGGATTAATTTTTGAAATTCTGAGTTCAACCGAAATGATATTTTTATAAGAATCCCTGACTTTATTTATTATGCGCCGGGCTACATTTTCTAGTAAAAAAGATTTCTGGTTCATTTCTGTTCTGACGATCGTGTATAACGATGCATAGTTAATAGTATCATGCAGTCGATCTGACAGTTCAGCCCTCGATGTATCCGACTCAACCTGTAAATCAACAATAAATTTCGCCCCAATGATTTGCTCCTCTTTAAAGCAACCATGGTAAGAGAAAAACTCCATTCCTTCAAGTATAATCTTTCCCATACTTAACAATATTTAAGAAAATCGAAATTATCAAATTCCCGGATAATATCCGTCCAATTTATGAAATTTAAGTAAGTTTGTGCGATATTAACTGAGAGATTGTAAAGGCATGGAATTACACAACAACCCTAATAAAGAAAAACAAACACTAAATTTCATTGAAGAAATAATTGAAGAAGATAACCGCAATAATCAATTTGACCAGCGGGTACATACAAGATTTCCACCTGAACCCAACGGTTATCTTCATATTGGACATGCCAAATCAATTTGTCTGAATTTTGGTATCGCCAAGAAATATAACGGGAAAACCAACCTACGATTTGACGATACAAATCCCATTAAAGAGGACATTGAATATGTCGATTCGATAATGGAAGATATAAAATGGCTTGGATTCGACTGGGAGGACCGGCTTTTTTATGCATCTGATTATTTTGAAGAACTTTATGAATTTGCCATAGTATTGATTAATAAAGGGAAAGCATATATTTGCGACATGACGGCAGAAGAAATTAGCGAAACAAGAGGAACGCTAACCCGTCCTGGTAAAGAAAGTCCATTTCGTAATCGCACAATTTCTGAAAACCTTGATCTCTTCATCCGCATGAGAAAAGGGGAATTTAAAGATGGAGCAAAAGTCTTGCGTGCTAAAATTGATATGGCATCGCCTAATATGCAGATGCGAGACCCTGTTTTATATAGGATCATACACGCCTCTCATCATCGTACTGGAGACCAGTGGTGCATATACCCAATGTACGATTTTGCCCATGGTCAATCGGATTCTATTGAAAAAATAACCCATTCAATCTGCACCCTGGAATTTGAGGTCCATCGACCCCTTTACGACTGGCTAATCCGCGAAATAGGGATTTATGCTCCGAAACAAATTGAATTTGCCCGGCTCAATCTTACTTATACAGTAATGAGTAAACGGAAATTACTCGAACTGGTTGAAGAAAGATACGTTGAAGGATGGGACGATCCCCGAATGCCAACGATTTGTGGGCTCAGACGCCGGGGTTATACACCAGAATCAATCCGGAAGTTTTCGGATATTATTGGTGTTGCTAAAAGAGATAATATAATTGATGTCAACCTGTTGGAATTCTGTATACGTGAGGACCTTAATAAAAATGCAAATCGCCTTATGGCCGTTTTAAATCCGGTCAAAGTAATAATTGATAATTATCCTGATGGTCTTGTTGAAGAATTAGATGCTTTAAACAACCCCGAAGACGAAACAAAAGGCAAACGAAAAATTCCATTTTCAAAATATCTGCTTATTGAGCAGGATGATTTTATGGAATCCCCGGTACAAAAATATTTCCGACTTGCACCGGGCCGCGAAGTCCGTTTAAAATATGCATTTATAATTAAATGCGAATCTGTAGTCAAAGAGATTGAAACCGGAAAAATTATAGAAATCCATTGCACTTATGACCCGATGTCAAAAAGCGGAATGCCAAATAGCAATAAAAAAATTAAAGGAACACTTCATTGGGTTTCTGAAAAACACGCAGTTAAGGCCAAAGCACGACTTTATGACCGTCTTTTCGTCAAGGAAAATCCTGCGGATGTTGAAGAGGGAAAAACATTTAAAGATTATCTCAATAAGGAATCTTTAAAAATCACAACAACCTTCATTGAGCCATCTGTTGAACAAGCCAAACCATTGGATAAATTTCAATTTGAGCGGATTGGATATTTTTCGGTCGATAGAGATTCAACGCCGGGCAATTTGATTTTTAACCGAATTGTTCAGCTAAAAGAGAGTTGGACCAGGGATGATAAATGGAAATAACTTGACTTAATTGCAAAAGATTCATTAATTTTGCAACCCGATTGTCCGATGGTGTAACTGGCAACACGACTGACTCTGGATCAGTAAAGTCTAGGTTCGAGCCCTAGTCGGACAACATAAAAAAATCCCTGAATATATTGAAAATATTCAGGGATTTTTTTATTATTGTAACATTGAAAATTACCATTTAAATCCAGCGTTATTCTCAATAAAATCTCTAAATACCACCAATTGATTTAAGACCCGCATTTATACGGGATAAAAATTCATCTTTCCCTAGTAATAAAAAGATTTCGGCAATTCCGGGCCCCTGTCCTGAACCAACTACCAGTAAACGCAACGGATTCATCAATATTCCCAATTTTATATTTTTACTAGAAACAAAATTCTGGAAAAAAGAATGCAATGAAGGAAGATCAAAAACCTTAACCTGATTCACATCTGAGATAAACTCTCCAAGCAATACCGGGGTTTCCGGACGCCAAATTTTATTCTTCATTTGTTCATCATATAAAACCGGTGGACAAAAGAAAAACCAAGACTGTGTCCATAGATCAGGTAACAAAACAACACGATCCTTTATCAGCTCAATAACCGAAATCACATAATTATGGTTTATCGGGATTCCTTTTTTAGAAAGGATATTTTCAAGAAATGGCGCCAGATCCTGGCTGGATTTTTTCAACATGTATTGGTGATTGAACCACTTGGCTTTTTCAGGATCAAATTTGCTTCCGGACTTTCCAATCCGTTCAATTGAAAACAACTCAATCAACTCAGACAATGAAAATAAATCCCTGTCAAATCCAGGATTCCACCCCAAAAGAACAAGAATATTGATAAATGCCTCAGGCAAGTATCCGTCTTCATTATATCCTCGAAAAGTCTCACCTGTAACAGGTTCTTTCCATTCTAAAGGAAATACCGGAAATCCAAGCCTGTCCCCATCACGTTTACTCAACTTTCCATTACCATCTGGCTTAAGAATTAGGGGCAAGTGTGCAAATTGGGGCATTGATTGCTCCCAGCCAAAAAAACGGTAAAGATGAAGATGCATAGGAGCCGAGGGGAGCCATTCTTCTCCGCGAATTACATGCGAAATTTGCATTAAATAATCATCCACGACGTTTGCAAGGTGGTAAGTCGGAAATCCATCGGACTTAAACAGTACTTTATCATCGAGATTTTCAGTTTGTACCCTTACTTCTCCGCGAATCAGATCATGAAAAATAACAGTCTCGTGTTCAGGTATCAAAATGCGTATCACATACGACGCGCCACTAGCAATTCTTTCCAAAACCTCCTCTTCCGGCAGACTCAGGCTGTTTTTCATTGCAACCGTGTTTTGCAATTGTATTGAAACTGATTCCCTGTAGAAGAATGTAAACTGGTCCGTGCATGTTCCAATTCTTCAGATGTATCAAAAGCATAATATGCATGTCCCCGTTCAAGCAGTTTTTTTATATATTCTCTATAAATTTCAGTTCGTTCCGACTGGCGGTACGGGGCATGTGGTCCATTTTGTTCGATTCCCTCATCCACTTCCAACCCGCACCAGTTTAAAGATTTAATTATATAATCCTCGGCACCAGGCACAAAACGAAGCCGGTCAGTATCTTCTATTCTTAAAATAAACTTTCCTTGATGCTTGCGTGCAAATAAAAAGTTGTATAAAGCAGTTCTTATACCTCCTAAATGAAGAGGGCCAGTCGGACTTGGGGCAAACCTGACCCGAACCTGTGGATGATCCATATCGGTAAATCCTGTAAGTTGTGACGCAAAATTAAGTTATTCTTAACAGACAAAAAACGACAGAGGCTAAATTCGTAATTTTGTGACGAACAAAATTTCTATTGGAAAATAATCGTTTTCCATATAATGGAAGCAAATGTCATGATAAGCGAAAAAACCATCCTAGGAAAACTAGATATTTTCATAAGAAAATATTATAAAAACAGAATTCTACAAGGATGTCTTCTCTTTTTCGCTTTACTTGACGCTGGATTCCTATTGATTGTATATAGCGAATATTTATTTCACTTTGGTCAAATTATCAGATCACTCCTGTTTTTTACCTTCATTCTTTGCGGAATTTTAATGTGCACCTGGTTTTTAGTAAGCCCGATTCTTAAACTTTGGAAAATTGGGAAAGTAATGTCACATAAACAAGCTGCGAAAATCATTGGCGATCATTTTTCTGGTATTGGAGATAAACTTTTAAACACGCTTCAACTTATCGATCAAAAACAAAACCAACAAGAAAACATTGATTTACTGGTTGCAAGCATTGATCAAAAGATAGCTACACTAAATAAATATAAATTCACCCAGATAATTAATTTCCGAAAAAATGCAAAGTATTTAAAATTTACGATTCCTC
>Ga0172368_10008175_pt1 | contig 10731 bp, 3 predicted proteins | sample Lak11m_FD_114540 | JGI IMG/M metagenome (GOLD analysis project Ga0172368, IMG submission 114540) | Freshwater microbial communities from Kabuno Bay, South-Kivu, Congo - kab_022012_11m | ecosystem: Environmental > Aquatic > Freshwater > Lake | place: Democratic Republic of the Congo: South-Kivu...
CCCCACGATTGCTCGGCGCTGCACCTGGACGAGGAGTTTCACCTGAATCGCCCGACCATTGTCGGCAGCCAGGCATGGTCGGGCTGGGGGTGCGCCGACCGTTCGCACCCGCTCTGGACGCACGAGCGCGCGTTCGAGGCGACTATCGAGCTCGTGCGCGGAGGGATCATCACAGGGTCGGGGGTCGTACACCCGGTCGTGGGCTTCGACGGTGCACCAGAAGCCCTCGTTGACCTGTTTCGGGCGCCTGAGAGGACCATCAAAGTCGGCATCCGATTCTGAGGCCCGGCGCTGCGGGAGTATCATCCGGACGGACCGGCGCCTCTATATGACTACTGCCGAACCAATGTCCTGCCACCAGAGGAGGTGGGAGACCATGCACTATCGAGTGACGACGCACCGGCGCGCTCTCTCGGCGCTGATGATTGCGCTTTGCGTGGTTCAGTCGTGCCGCGTTGCGCGCGCCCAGAGCCCGGCGATCAGCTTCACCGGCTTCTCGACGGTGAACTCCGGGCCTTACTGCCTCGGCTGGGAGTTCGACGTGTTGACGCCGTTCGACGTCGTCGGCCTGGGCATGTTCAGCTACCCGGGGATCGGTCTGTCGCCCGGGGGCCATGCCGTCGGCGTTTTCAGTCCGTCCGGCTCATTGCTGACGTGGACCACCGTGTCCCCGTCCGATCCGCAGACGGGCTTCTTCCAGTTCGCCACGCTCGCAACGCCGGTGACCTTGACGCCCGGTGCGGGCTATCGCATCGCAGGCGTGACGACAACCGCGTACTATGCGTACGACTACTCCGGGCCGTTGACCGGATGGTCGGTGGACCCGCGCCTGCAGTTCGTCGGCGATTGGTACGTCGCCGGCAACACGCTCCAGTGGCCGACGCAGGAGGATCCCGGCATCACCTACGCGTGGTTTGGTCCGAACATGCTCGTTCGCGATACCAATGCCATCCCGGAGCCTGCGCTGCTCCAGCTGCCCGTCCTGCTGCTTTTCGGCGGATTCGCGTGGAGGAGACGAAGGCGGTCCTGATTCGGTGCGCCATGGCCAGCGAGTCGCTGAACGGCAGGCGCAGCGCCTACGGTGCGCCCGGCAGTCGTGAGGAGATAGGCGGCCTCAGGTACTTCAGGAACGTGGCCAGCGCTTGCACGTCGTCTCCCCGCAGGTGGGACGTTCGGCCATGCCGATCGCCCTGGTTCCAGCGCGTGAACACCTCCTCGAGCATCGGTGCCCGGCCGTCGTGTAGATAGGGCTCGGTGCGCGCCAGCCCCACCAGCGAGGGGGTGTCGAGCCGCTGCCCCGTTCCCACATCGTGCAGGACGAAGCGCCCTCCGGCATCGCGGCGCCCGCTGTCCGTGTAGAGCGGCGGGGGGTGGCATGACATGCATCGGGTTGCTGGGTCCCCGAAGAGCCGCGCGCCCCTCTTGACCTTTGCCCGGAGTTCCAGCGGCGGCACCGGAGGCACAGGCTTGCCGAGGCTCGCGATGAACGCCGACAGCGCGTCCAGATCCCGGTCGAGTCCCGCGTTCGATCGGCCCAGGTAGGGGTTCATCCGTTCCGGCGGAAGGAACCACTGCCCTGCCATCACCATCCGCGTGAAGCGGTAGGTGTCCTGAATCTCGTCGAGGTGGCCGGTAACGTGCAACGGCGGGGCAGCAACGCAGCCGCGGAGCGTGGCGGTGTCGAGCGGACCGGCCCCCATGTCCCATTGGCGTCCGTCCGCCTCTCCGCGAGGATGGCAGACGGCGCACGACATCCAGCGGTCCTTTGTCAGCCGCTTGTCGGTCGCAGTCCCGAAGAGGTAGCGACCGCGCGCAACGTTCACGGGCGTTCGATCGTTGGCGAAGCGAAGCCGGCCTCTGACCTTGCCGGTGCCGGCGTCGATCGTGATGATCTCCTGCCCCGAGCCGGTCAGAACGTACAGCCGCCGGCGTGCCGCGTCGAGGGCCAGGGCGAGCGGCTCCTGCCCGATGTCCATGGCGTGCCACAGGGCATACCCCGTCCCGCGGCTGATCGCAAGCACGTCGTCGGTGCCCGATGACGCGAGATAGACCGCGCCGTCGTCAACGGCGACCTCCGCCGGGCGGTGTGGGGGCGGCACGAGCAGGTCGGGTGAGTACCTCACGATCACCTCAGAACCGCGGGCGTCGGCGACCCCAATGGCCGGGAAGACGCTCCGATCGAACATCCGCCCGCCTACGCGAGTGTCGGTCCTCGTCTGAGGGGCATAGAGGAGCCCCTCGGGCCCGACCGTCAGGGCGCGGCACTGGTTCAGAGAAGCCCGCGGCGAGAGCCGTCTCAGCGTGCGGCAGCGCTGGTCCATCACGACGACCTCGCCTGTCCGGAAGCTGACGGCGTAAACCTCGCGGCCCGACCGCGCCAGCGCGGCGGGGCGATTGATCGTCGTGGACGCGGCCTCGACCACACCGGTGCGAGAGCTCAGGCGGAACACTCGGGCGGCATCGAAGCCTGCGACGAAGAGGGACGCTCCAGTCCGGTCAGGGAGCACGGCGAGGGGCTCGAAGTTCACGGGCCACTGCGCACGGATCGCCAGGCCGGCTGGGTCCAGCGCCAGCGCCCGCCGGCCCGCCGCCAGTGTCGCATAGAGGCGCCGACCGTCGGGGGAGAGCGCCAGCGAGGACGGCTCGCCGCCGGGGCGAATCCTGGCGGCTACCCTCGCCGAGCCTCCCGACAGCGCGATACGCGCGATCTCGCCCGAGTAGGGGTGGGCCGCGTAGAGCGTGTCTCCCGAACGGGAGAGATACATCAGCGAGCTGTGGGGGCTATCGGCAGCGGCAGCGGCTGTGACGGCCCCCATTCCCGTGGTCGCGGTGGGGGTGTCGCTCCGATCGGCGTCAGTCCGGTCTCTAGCCGGGGCCGGCGGCAGCGCCGCGCCGGTGCTCGCCTGAGCGTGAATGTCCTCGCCTTCCAGGACGACCATCCCGGCCGCCAGGCCGGTCCCCTCGGCCGCCCAGAAGGTGCACGTGACTGTATCGAACCAGGCGGGACGCCGCGGCGCGTCGGGCGGGCCTTCCTCCATCCGCGTGTCCAGGTTCGGGAACCGCCTGCTCAGGGCCTCCGCGTCGTAGACGTACTCGAAGGCGCCGTTCCGAACCCGCGCCTCCGTAAGCTCCATCAACTGCCCTGGCATACTGACAAGGACGCCGACGCGGGCGACGCTCAGGCCCTCAGGCAGATGACCGCGCAGGACACCAGGGCGAGGAGGCCGCGCCCGAGCTCCCCGCGGCACGTCGAACGCGATGGGCCGAGAGCCGCGCCGAACGACCGGCAACGGGAAGCCCTCATCGGCCACGCCGATCCCGCCACCACGGGGCCACTTCGGCTCGGGCAGCAAATCGCGAATAGGCCCCATGCTCGTACGGCCCGAGCACGCCCCCGTTGCGGCTACCCGCCACAGGCCGGGCTCGTCGGCGATCGGCCCACCGCAGTCGAAGACCCCGGTGGGCGCGGCTCGTGACCGGACCTCGCGCCTGCGACCCGACGGACTGATGAGCCTGCACGTCACCTGACCCTCAACCGGCGGCCACAAGACACCCGACACGGACAGGTGGTCGCCCACCTCGACGACGGCGCCCGGTGAGACGCCTGCGAAGGTCAGGAACGCATCGTAGCTGCGCCCGTCCATCTCCAGGAGCGGGCCGGATCGCGGCGAACCGGGTACGACCCCGTCAAACGGAGGCAACACTCGTGGCCCGAGCTTGTCCTCCTTGCCGATGAGCGTCAGCATGGAAGCGTAGGCGTCGTAGCTGGTCGTGCCGGTTGCGGGATCGCGGAAGACGCCGCCGGCGTAGGTCATCTTCACGTCGCCCGGCAAATCGCCGCACGGCCCACTGCCGGGCTGGAAGCCGTAGGGGTCGTCGAAGAACCAGTACCCGACGGGCATGAGGTCCTCGGCGACCTGCGTCCTCACCCCGACGCCGGGCCGCCAGGAGGTCGTGTAGAAGTAACCCCACTGATCGACGCCGCCGGGGTCCATGCTTGGCGGCAAGCCGCTGCGGGTCATGCAGACGTAGGGCATCTCTCCGATGGCGCGGCGGTCCTCGGGCTTCAGGCGGTATGGGTATAGGCCCTCACGTCCCTCGCCGCGTCTCACTCCGGGCCAGCGCTTCTCGATCAGGTCCGCGATCGTGCCGACCGGGTCTTCGAACGTGATGCCCGGGAACAGCGAGAACTCCATCCCCGCGCCCAGCCAGGCCACATCGCCGCTCTCGTAGGGCAGGCACGTGTGGCCGAGGTCCACGCCGGGTGGCGGTCCCCCCGGCTCGCCGCGCGGCTCGAGACGCTCGGTGACGAACCGGCCGCCTCCCGCGACGAACCAGCGCGCGCGCCACCTCCCGCCCGGGCTGCGGTTGCCCCGTTCTCCGTGGGCAACGACCCTCGATCCGGGCGTGACTACGACCGAAGCGCCCCTTCGAGACGCCATCCAGAGCACTCCGGCGGCATCGCGATACCGCGCCGTAAAGTCGCAGACGTACTCGCCCGGCTCAGAGAAGCTGATCCGGTCTGTCTTCGGGTTGCCCACGTAGACGCCCCATCGGTTCGCCTTGCCCGTGACGACTTGCTCCATTACGCGGCGTGTGTCCGAGCGGGGATAGTGGCGTAGGCGCATCTCGATGTCGGCGGGCATCGGCGGGACGACACGCGCCTGCGGCGACAGCCCGGCGCCGGGCTCGAGCGGCGTGCCCGGCTCTGGGAACACCAACGCGTGGAGGGGCCGCGCGATGCAGACCGTATAGGAGCCGCCGAGCTCGTACCTGTTCCCAACCACATCGTCCACGTGCCCCGACATCCGAACGGTGTGTTCGCCGTATGCCCGGAACGTGTGCGCGAAGTGCCGTCCACCGGTGAGACGGAGCACGTCCGACAGGCTCGGGTTGCCATAGGTCGGGGGGCACGGCGGGACGATCCGGTCCTGAACTACGAGGTCGGGGCGCAGGACGCTCAAGTCGTTCCTGGCGGACACGAGGGGCGCCGGGCCCAGAGCGGTCACCTCGCCGTCCGGCGCGGTTACCGTGACCGTCAGGGAGCTTCCCTCGAATACGAGCGGCAGAACCGGCGGCGGCAGAGCTTTGAAGGGCCTGTCGGCGCGGCTGATCAGCGGCACATAGGGATCGAGGTTGCGAACGAGCGGAGTTCCGGTGTACGGATCGTCGCGAGGGACGATCAGGCGCTCCGGCATGGCCACACTGCGCGGGTTCAGTGCGAACCGTCCCCGATCCTCGGCGGCCACCGCACCTCGTGAACCACCGCTCCCCTCGGACCCCAGCAGCACGCACGCCAGCTTTGGACTGCCGGGCGCGCCCACGCACACCAGAGCCACCGTGGTCGGGCCGCCGGCCGGCTCCGGCGGCCCATAGTCCTCCCTGAACAGACCCTCGATATGGCAGTCCACGGCGTAGTAGCCGTCCGGCAGAATGGGCGGTACGACGAAGCGCCGCCGACTTGAGATCAGCGCCGTTCTACCACGGAGTTCAACGGACACGGGTGTGTCAGGGTCGTCGCCGAGAGGCCAGCCGGGCCCGCCCGGGCCCCACACCCTATCGCCGTCCGGCCTGGGCTCGGCGACGATCTCGCCGTGGGTCTCGATGGGCAGGCCGGTCGGCGTGAGCAGGTGGGACGCGCCGATCCGCCTCTCGGCACGCTGGTGGCCGTCCGGTCCAAAGACGCTCCTCAGGCCCAGTCCCATGCCGATCCGCCCGCCGAGAGCCGCCCTCGCCGCGCCCTCGGTCTCGAAGACGGCTCGAACCTGGATGCTCAGCTCGAAGCTCCGCATCGAGGGCGCGCCAACGGAGGAGAGCCTGCCTTCGCCGAAGCAGTAGGACGTCGGGCCGATCCGTCGCACGAAGGGGAATGCGCCAGGCGGCGATGCGACGCGCACGATCGTCGCGGGCGAGGAGGTGATGTTCCCGGCGACCATCTCCCTGACCCACTCGGCCGGCGGGCCCTGGGTGTCCGTCAGGGCCACGACGCCCTCGCGGCCGAACCGCTCCCGTATCTCCATCGGGAGGTCCTCCGGCGGCATAGCCGTGGTGTTGATCTGGAGCCACGAGCCCGGCGGCGCGGGCATGCGTACGCGGAACGACCCGTCCTCTTGTACCCGGGAGACGAGTTCGTCGCCGGTGCAGAGGTTCACGACGCGCGCAAGCCGGGCTCGGTGATCGACCGCGGCCCCGGGCGATCCTGTCACCCATGCTACGCCGTCCGCATCGGGCTCAGCCTGGATTCTATCGGGTGCAGGCGCGGCTTCGATGCGGGGCGCTCGCCGAGCGCGCCAGTCAGGCCCCTCCGGCTCGCGCTCCTGGGCCAATGCGGAGGTGCCAGGCGGCTTCGGGAACCGCTCCGCGGCTGTCCAGCAGATAGCGGCGAAGCAGAGCGCTCCTGCCGATGCCAGCAATCCTACGCGCAACCTGTCCGGCTTCATTCGTTCGCGCCTCCGTTCAGGATCGCTACCCGATCCGGCGCCGACGAACGCTACCGCTGTTCGCGGCGCCCGTCTGTAGCCCGGCTCCGCCGACGCGGCTCTCTCCGCGTGATGGGCGCGTAAAGCTCCGGTCTGCGGTCGCGCAGATGGTTATCGTCGGCGGCAAGGGACAGCGCCAGATCGCACAGGAGGACGCCGGGGCGCTCCAGTCGCTTCGCGATGAGCTCGCCCTTGGGCCCGACCACAAACCCTACCTCGGGATGCGCGAAGGCGATGAAGCACTGGTTCTCGTAGCTCCGGGTCCGCATCCACCACTGATTGGCCAGGTGGCGCATGCCGTAGGTCGGGTTCAGGATCAGGCGGGCCCCCTGCAGACGAAGGGTCCTTGCGGTTTCGGGCCAACGACGATCGGCGCAGATCATGATGCCGATCGGTCCCCACTCGGTTGGCCAGACCGGCAAGCTCGTGCCCGGCGAGAACTGGAGATCGTGGGTCTGGAGGTGTGTCTTGTGGTAGATGCCGACGAGCTTGCCGGCCCTGTCCCACAGCCCTGCCGCGTTGTAGACCTTGCCCTTCTCAAGGGAAGTGAAGCCGAAGCAGATCATCATGCGCCGCAGCCGGGCCTGCTCCGCTATCCGGCGGATGTAGGGGCTCGTGGCCGGGTCCTGCGCGATGGATCGCAGGCGCTCCGGCGTACTTCCCTTGTCGGCAGCGGCGTAGCCGTCCAGCCAGCACTCCGGCGTGATGAGGATGTCTGCGCCGGATGCCTGGTCCAGCAGCCGCTCGAACGTGGCGAAGTTAGCCTGCAGGTCCCACTTCACCGGCACAGCCTGAAGCAGCGCGAGCCTCACCTCGCCGCTCTTCTTCGGGCTGTCGGGCATGGCGGCGTCGGCACGCTGCTGGGCGCGCAGCTCGTCTACGGCGGACCTCCACCAGTCGCCGAGCAGCTTGCCGCCGAGCCCCTCGAGGGCGTTCGCCCGGGTTGCCCGAGCAGGGTCAATATCGGCGTAGATGATGGCGGGCTTCAGTTCAGGCGCCTGCGCCACTACCGCACCGCCGGGGTCCACGATGACGCTGTTGCCAAGGCTCAGCGACAGCCCGGCCTCCGGTCCGACGCCGTTGGCCTGCACCCACCAGATCCCGTTCTCCACCGCACGCGCGACGCTCTGGGCCCGGTAACCCTCTCGCTTTCGCTCAGCGGCCTCGCGCGAGTTGATCTCGTAGCTGATGTAGAAACACACCCTCGCCCCGGCCAGCGCCGGAACGCGCACCATCTCTGGGAAACGGTTGTCGTGGCAGACGATTACCGTGCAGGGCGTGCCCTCGATGTCGAACAGAGCCGACCGCTCGCCCGGCTCGAACCATGCCTCGGGAAAGCTCTTGTGATAGCGGCAGATCTCCCTGCCGTCGGGACCGACCACGATCGCCGAGTTGAACGGCTTCGCCGTCTCAGAGCGCGTCGCGGAGCCATAGATCACGTAGATCCGATGTCGGGCCGCAGCGCGCGCGACCGATGCCTGCGCAGCATCGAGCTTCGCCCAGTCCAGGGCGGCAACAGCGCGCTCAGTGAAGCCTGAGAGGACGGTCTCCGGCAAGACGACGACCCTGGCGCCGCCTCGCGCGGCCTCGTCCATTCCCGCCTGCATGCGCGCGAGGTTCGCGCTCAGGTCGTCGGTCACCGCCATCTGGACGGCGGCGACACGGAAGGGCGTCGGCGGCTGGACCTGGTCGGTCTGCGCGCAGAGCGCGGCGGCTGCGAGTAGGTGCATCATGCCGGCGTCCAGTTCCTCATAATCGGTGCTCCTGTTCCGCGAGGTGGACCACCACTCCTGCGACGAACCGACGGCGATGCTGGCAGGAGGACCGGACGGCGCGCGTGCGGAAACAGAAGCCGATGGCACTGAACGAACCGACCCGCCGGCAGGTGTTCGATGGACGCTGAGGAGTCCGTCAGCGCGTTCTTCGAGAAGCCTATCCTGAACTCGCCGTATGAGTACCCCGCGCGTCAGTGGGAACTCGACAAGGCCGGACAGCCAACCGGGAAGACGCTTGACTATCGGCGCGCGTGCTCCCACATCACGCCGATCCCCAAAGCACGCCGGCAGAAGACAACGCAACAGCTCGAGCTGGTGTTCGAGGACGACCTCGGCATCTCGACGGCCAAGCAGCAGTACGACCCGATGCCCATCATCAACGAGCTTCGGCACCGGGTGGACATGTGGCGCGCGCTCCCGAATCCCCCAACATGGCGGGTGACGCCCGAAACTGCCCGGCTGCTTCAGCACTGGCGCCACCATCCGTTCAGCGATATCAGGCCCTTCTTCTGTCAGATCGAGGCCGTCGAGACGGCGATCTGGCTGACCGAGGTCGCGCCGACCATGGGCAAAGATGCCGGCATGTTCACCGAGCATCTGAAGAACGCCAACGACGCGTCGAACCCGGGCCTCGAGCGCATTGCGCTGAAGCTTGCGACCGGGGCGGGCAAGACGACGGTCATGGCCATGCTGATCGCCTGGCAGACGATCAATGCGGTGCGCCGCCCCAACAGCCCGCGCTTCACGCGGGGATTCCTGGTAATCACGCCGGGCATCACGATCAAGGACCGGCTGCGCGTGCTGATGCCGAACGATCCCGAAAGCTACTTCACCAGCCGTGAGCTCATCCCGTCGGATATGCTGGACGACATCAGACGCGCCCGAATCGTCATCACGAACTACCACGCGTTCAAGAGGCGCGAGCGCACCGAGATGTCGAGCGGGGGCCGCGCGCTGCTCAAGGGGCGCACGGGTCCCGAACCGGTCACCGTCGAGACCGAAGGCCAGATGGTGCAACGCGTCTTGCCCGAGCTGATGAACATGAAGCACATCATGGTCATCAACGACGAGGGACACCACTGCTATCGTCGCAAGCCGGGGGAGAGCGACGAGGGCGAGCTGAAGGGAGACGACCGCGACGAGGCAGTTGCCAACGAAAAGGCGGCTCGGCTCTGGATATCCGGTATCGAGGCGGTTCAGCGCAAGCTGGGCCGCGCCCAGGTCATCGACCTGTCGGCGACGCCCTTCTTCCTCAGAGGCTCAGGCTACGCCGAGGGCACGCTGTTCCCGTGGACCGTGAGCGACTTCTCGCCCATGGACGCCATCGAGTGCGGGATCGTCAAGCTCCCCCGTGTCCCCGTCGCCGACAACATCCCCGGCGCCGAGGTCCCCGTCTACCGCAACCTGTGGGAGCATATCCGCCACAAGATGCCCCGCAAGGGACGGGGCAAGGCCGCCGCCCTGGACCCGTTGAGCATTCCTGTCGAGCTCCAGACCGCCCTGCAGGCCCTGTACGGCCACTACCTGAAGACGTTCGACCTGTGGCAGAGCAAGGGCTGGCGTCTGCCCCCGTGCTTCATCATCGTGTGCAACAACACGTCGGCATCCAAGCTGGTCTACGACCACGTGTCCGGCTTCCAGCGCGAGAACGACGATGGCACGACGAGCCTCGTGAATGGACGGCTGGAGCTGTTCAGGAACTACGACGAGTACGGGAATCCGCTGGCGCGGCCCAACACGATCCTCATTGACAGCGAGCAACTCGAGTCGGGCGATGCCCTCGACGACCAGTTCCGCAAGGTCGCCGCCGAGGAGATCGAGCGCTTCCGCCGCGAGATCGTCGAGCGAACCGGAGACCCGAGGGCAGGTGAGAACCTGACAGACACCGAGCTCCTGCGCGAGGTAATGAACACGGTCGGCAAGGAAGGACGCCTCGGCGAGTCCGTTCGGTGCGTTGTCTCGGTATCCATGCTCACGGAGGGCTGGGACGCCAACACGGTCACCCATGTCCTCGGCGTGCGGGCGTTCGGCACGCAGCTTCTGTGCGAGCAGGTCATCGGTCGCGCCCTTCGGCGCCAGTCCTACGAACTGAACGAACAGGGCGTGTTCAACGTCGAGTACGCCGACGTGCTGGGCATTCCGTTCGACTTCAACGCCAAGCCCGTCGTCGCGCCTCCGCAACCGCCGCGCGATACGGTCCACGTCCGGGCGATGCGGCCCGAGCGGGACCACCTTGAGATACGCTTCCCGAGGGTCCAGGGCTACCGCGTGGACCCGCCACGGGAGAGGCTCGACGCGCGGTTCGATGCATCGCACCACCTGATGTTGACGCCCGAACTGGTCGGCCCTACCATAACCCGCAACTCCGGCATCATCGGCGAGGCGGTGGACTTGAATGTGGAGCACCTGGCCGACACCCGCGCCTCGACGGTTCTTTTCCACCTTACGACTCGTCTGATGAACACCAGGTGGCGCGA
>Ga0172368_10008177_pt1 | contig 10729 bp, 12 predicted proteins | sample Lak11m_FD_114540 | JGI IMG/M metagenome (GOLD analysis project Ga0172368, IMG submission 114540) | Freshwater microbial communities from Kabuno Bay, South-Kivu, Congo - kab_022012_11m | ecosystem: Environmental > Aquatic > Freshwater > Lake | place: Democratic Republic of the Congo: South-Kivu...
ATTAATGTAATGGAGTGCTAGGTGTCTATCACTCATATTTTGTATTTATATGTTTGAGGAAAAAAAACCAGAAGAAATGGCGTCAGAAGAGCAGGCAACCAATGAGCCTGTTGATATGTTTGCGCAAGAAGGGACTGGAGCAGCGTCGGACGCATCGACTCCTATGGAAGCTGCGGAGTCAGGAGAACAGCAATCTATGGAAGAATATGAGGATGTTGTTCCTCATTCTGGCAAAAAGCACATGATTCTTGTCTTGATTGGCATTATTGCGTTGGTTCTCGTCATCGGCGGAGGCATAAGTTTAGTTTTCTTACTCAAGCCCAAGCAGGAAGCAGCGCCTGCAACGACCATATTCCCTGCACCTTCAGAAAAGCAGGAGATACCAAAATTTGGCCAAGAACCCACGAAAGAAGAAGTTCAACCAACAGAAGAACAGCCGCTGTCTGAAAATCCGGCAGTCCTTCCAACTGGTGAAGACGCGTCTGGAACGGCAGCTGAACAAGGACAAGGAGCGGCACCAGTTGCAGCAGATACTGACGGAGATGGCCTTTCAGATGAGGACGAAACAAAATATAAAACAGACCCGAATTTGTTTGACACGGATGGCGACGGATTAAGCGACCGGGAAGAATTGCAAGTATATGCAACTAATCCGTTGAATGCAGATAGCGATGGAGATGGTTTTTTGGATGGCGAAGAGGTGCGCAACGGATATGATCCGAATGGTAGTGGTAAACTGCCCACAACGCTTCCACAGTAATTAGGCCTCACCCGTTATGTTTGATTTGATAGAAGAGGAATTGGCAACAAAAGAGGAGTCATCCCGCCAACCAGCAAAGGCCCCTCCGACGATTGATGCGGTGGTGTATACTATGCCGGAGAAATTCCGTCGCGGTGCGCCGAAATCTAATTCCAAGCCTATCATCATCGTTGTACTCATCGTTCTTCTCCTTGCAGCTACCGTAGGGGTATTGTTTTTCGTTTTTTCCGCTCCACAAAAGAAAGAGCCTCCCGTAGAACAGAAACCGGTAGAACAACAGCAGCCTATCAGCGAAGAACCGCAAAAGCCCGCTGAAGAACAAGCGGTATCAGAAGAAACGACAGCAACAACAACGGAAGCAACAACGACAGAGGCCGCAGCTCCCGAGCAAGGATCGCAAGAGCCAGCCCCTGAAGAACCTATTGTGGAGCAACCAGCAGAAGGGGAGGGCGGCGTAAAATTGCCTTCCATTCCTGCTGTTGACAGTGATAAAGACGGGCTTACGGATACGGAAGAGCGTCTTTACAATACGAACAGCCAGATCCAGGACACTGACGGAGATGGGTTTACCGATGGTGAAGAAGTTGAACATCTCTTTGATCCCCTTCGTCCTGATGGCGCGCGCCTTGAAATCTCCGGCAGGGTAACGCCGTATACAAATCCTACATTTTCCTACTCGCTCTATTACCCGTCGTCATGGTCATCACGTGCTGTCAATGAATCCGATAAGGAGGTTGTCATTAGCTCGGCGCTTGGTGAATTTATTTCGGTAAAAGTCCAGGATAATCCCCAATCCCTTGGCGCCATTGATTGGTATGTCGCGCTTGTAGACCCAAGCGCAGATTCATCGCAGCTGCAGACTCTTTCCTTTAATAACTGGACAGGGGTGATGGCTCCTGATGGTTTGTCAGCATATCTCGTAAAAACTGACGAGACAGGGGCAGTAATAGCTCCGTACGTCTATTCCTTTCTCTACAACCAAGATACAAGCGCGCAGCCGCAATTTCTGACCACATTCCGCATGATGCTGCGAAGTTTCGTGTTTACCGACCTCTCTTTTGTGCGATGATTACAATACGAATTGAGTGCGGTTTATCATGCAAACCATTGATACCGCGGCAGTTCCAAACATCGCGATGGTATCAGACCATGATGCGTAGGGCTCGTGCCGTTTGTCCAGCATGGGTGCCAATGGAGGTGTCGGTACTATTTGTTGATCGAAAAAGAATGCGCGAGATTAACAGAATCTATCACAACCAAGACCGCGTGACGGATGTTCTATCATTTACTTACCCCGCCGATACGGCAGGCTCATCACACGCAGAAGGTGAACTTTACCTTTGTCCCGAGCAAATTGAAGCGCAGGCTCCGCGCTACGGATCAACGCGAGTTTCTGAATATGCTCGCGTGATAGTTCATGGCATATTGCATCTGCAGGGGTATGACCACATGAATTCCCCCGACCGTCGGCGCATGAATCTTTTGTCATTAAAGATTCTCTCAAACACTCGATCACACTAATGATATGCACGCTGCACTACGGCTCTATCGCAGCATCCAGTCTGCATTTCGTGGATTGACAATCGCTTTTCGTGAAGAGCAGAATTTTCGTATTCAAGTTGGCGTAGGGATTGGCATCGTGATGCTAGCGTTTGCTTTGCAGATTACTTCCGTTGAATGGGCTGTGCTATTCATTACGATAGGAGCCGTCCTTACAGCAGAGATATTTAACAGCGTTCTGGAGAGGATCATTGACGGTATGAAACCTCGTGTTTCCCCTCTGGTGCGGCATATGAAAGACTTATCAAGCGCGGCAGTTCTCATCTTGGCACTCTGCTCGCTTGCGATCGGTTTGATTCTCTTTTTGCCTCGGCTGCTTTTGTTTTTGGTTGATATTTAGTATACTGTTGATATATGAAAGATACTACCATAACGGGACTTGACGTCGGCTCGAGCGCGATACGTGCCGTTGTATGTCAGATTTTTGAGGAAGGAACGGAACAAAAATTGCAAGTCATTGGCGCTGCAGAACATCCCGCAGAAGGCGTAAACAAAGGATCAATTACGAGTATTGATGATGCTGCAGCATCGATAAGCGCCTGTCTGGAAAAGGTGGAGCGGATGAGCGGCATTCCGATTGAGTCGGCATGGATCGGAATATCCGGAATACATATCGTATCCCAGACATGTCGAGGCATTATTGCGGTTGGCAAGGTAAATGGAGAGATATCCAAGTCTGATGTTGAGCGTGCCCTGGATTCGGCGCGGACCATAGCAACTCCACCAAACCATGAGATTTTGCACGTCATCCCACGCAGCTCGATTATTGACGGACAGATATCAACGAAAGATCCTATCGGAATGACCGGGAGCAGGCTCGAAGTTGATGCCCTTGTGATACAAGGTTTTGCAGCGGAAATACGCAATTTTACCAAATGTATTTATCGTACGAATCTTGAAATTGAGGATTTGGTTTTTTCAATACTTGCTACCGGAGAGGCGGTATTGACGAATAAACAAAAAGAGCTCGGCGTTGTTTTGATAAATCTCGGCGCTGCGACGACTAGCATGATTGTTTATGAGGAAGGGGAAGTATTGCATACCGCAGTGATTCCCATGGGGTCAGACCATATCACATCGGATATCGCAATAGGGCTGCGGATCTCCATTGAGCTTGCCGAAAAGATCAAGATTGAGTATGGCGAATTATTGGCGCGAGAAACTCCTAAAAAGGGCGATATCAATTTGTCGGAATTTGATGCAATGGAGGAAGGAAGCGTTTCAGCAAAATACGTCCATCAGATTATTGAAGCGCGAGTTGAGGAGATATTTGATAAAATTGAACATGAGTTAAAAAAAATTGGGAGAAGCGGGATTTTGCCCGGTGGCGCAATACTAACAGGCGGCGGGTCAAAATTAAGCGGTATTGTGGATATTGCCAAAAAACGGCTCAAATTGCCCGTTGCATACGCAACGTTGCGTAACGTTGTAAATGTGATTGACCGCGTGCACGACCAGACGTTTATTACGGCAATGAGCATCGCAAACTGGGGACTTATCATGCATCAGCAGCGTCACCGTGGCAACCGATCTTTTCTATCAATGGAGACACATTTTGATATTAGAAGCCGAGTAAAAAAATTATTCAAGTCGCTCTTGCCTTAGGCATGGTCCAGTGATACTATTGAGCGCGATGAGTCACGAGATGATTCATCGCGTTTCTTTATCCTTTATTCCTAACTCACGAGCTCATATGGAAGTGAAACCATCAATTGAAACATTTGCAAAGATCAAGGTTGTTGGAGTTGGCGGCAGTGGCGGTTCAGCGGTGAATCGTATGGTTGCCGGAAAGATTCGCGGCGTTGAATTTTTGGCGGCGAATACCGATGTGCAGGCATTGCATCATTCGCAGGCGGCAACAAAGATACAGATCGGTAAAAGCGTTACAAAAGGACTTGGCGCCGGCATGGATCCGCAGATGGGCCAGAAATCTGCGGAAGAAAATCAAAATGAGATTCGTGATTCGCTGGCAGATAGCGATATGGTTTTTATCACCTGCGGACTCGGAGGCGGAACCGGTACTGGCGCAGCTCCTGTTGTTGCCGATTTGGCAAAGGATGTTGGCGCTCTCACCATAGCGGTTGTGACGAAACCATTTTCCTTCGAGGGCTCTGCGCGCCGCATGATCGCTGAAAAAGGATGGGATGAGCTTGCATCAAAAGTTGATGCAATCATTACTATTCCAAACGATAAGGTGCTGCAGATTGTAGACAAAAAGACTTCAATCATGGAAGCCTTTGAAATCGTTGATGAAGTCCTCCAGCAAGGCGTGCGCGGCATTTCTGAATTGATTACCGTACCCGGATTAGTCAACGTTGATTTTGCCGATGTAAAAGCAATCATGAAAGGAGCCGGTTCCGCCTTGATGGGTATTGGAGTTGCAAGCGGGGATAATCGTGCCGTTGAAGCTGCAAAACTCGCCATCTCGAGCCCACTTCTCGAACTTTCGATCGAAGGGGCGAAAGGCGTGCTTTTCACCATCACCGGCGGTCCGGACCTTGCAATGCTTGAAATCAACGAAGCGGCAAAGATCATTACTTCTGCGACTGATCCTGATGCAAAGGTGATATTCGGGGCCGTTATCGACGAAAACATCGGTGACGAGATCCGCATCACTGTAATAGCAACTGGCTTCTCCGAACGTGAAAAAGTAGTTTCGAAAGCTCCCTTTGAAAAGTCATTTGGCGAGCGCCAACCGTTTAATTCCAGCTCATCGATCTTTGGCCAGCCTGTGACGAGATCGGTAGGCATAAAATCTCCCGTAAAGGATCTGCCGGTCCAGACGAGGGGATTTGAAGAAGATGCAGAGGAGCAAAACGGAGATGAGATCGACGTTCCGGCTTTCATTCGGAAGAAAATGAGTTAATCGCAGGAAAAAGTCCAGACTGTCCGAGAATTGACGACTATACATCTGTCATTCCCGCGAAAGCGGGAATCCAAATTCAGAATTCATGGATTTGGATCCCCGATCAGGTCGGGGATGACAATTCCAGGACAGCCTGGGCTTTTCTTTTGGCAAGATATTTGCTAGTATGGTTTCATTATAGACACTTCTTATGACTGTTTCGGCATTGCTTGAAAGCATTTTGTTCGTATCGCAAAAACCTTTAACAGCGCAGAAACTTGCCGCAATATCAGGCAACCCCCTCAAAGAGGTGCGTCAAGCGCTCGATGAGTTGTATGAGTCATATCGGACAGCCGATCGAGGCATCCTCCTTCTCCATAATGACGGTGAATATCAGTTAGTATCACATCCGTCAGCAGCCGATGTCGTACAGACATATTTACAAGAAGAATCAATCGGTGAGCTGACGCGGCCAGCCCTTGAAACATTATCTGTCATTGCCTATCGAGGTCCGGTCGCAAAGTCGGAGATAGAAAAGATCCGCGGTGTAAATTGCAGCCTCGCGCTGCGTAATCTCATGATACGCGGGCTTGTGGACGAAGAGCAAATGAAAGACAGTGATGAGAAGTCGTATCGGCTTTCATTTCAATTCCTTCGCCATCTTGGAGTCTCTGGAGTTTCCGATCTTCCTGATTACATCCGTCTTCACTCTGACGATATCATCGTCGGATTGCAAAGTACCTCTGACTAGTATGCCCACTCCTTTGTTAATGGCAAACTGGAAAATGAATCTTAGCGTCGCTGAATCTCGCAAATTGGCGAATGCTATCGCGCGGTCATGCGCTAGCCACGGCAAGTCTCTTGCGTCGCAACGCTCGGTGCAGGTCGTGCTTTTACCAAGCTTTACGGCCCTTGATGCCGTAGCGCGAATTGCAAGTCGTGCAAAACTTTTTGCCGTTGGCGCACAAGATTGTTTTTGGGAAGAGCGGGGCGCTTTTACCGGCGAGGAATCAATCAGAGCATTGCAAGAGCTTGGCGCAACCTTTGTGCTCATCGGACATTCCGAGCGGAGGCAACTTCAGAATGAATCAAACGAAGCGATCAGAAAGAAAGTTGAGTTTGTCTCCCACACAAAGACCGTCACACCGGTTCTCTGCATAGGGGAAAGCCATGCGCAAAAAGTTTCTGGCAAACGGAAATCGATATTGCAACAACAACTTCTTTCAGCATTCAAAGGACTTCTGCAGAAACCATTGTCGAGAGAAATTGTGATCGCTTATGAGCCAATCTGGGCGATCGGGACAGGCGTGAGCGCAACAGCATCTGACTGCGCAACGATATATGCTTACCTTAGAGGATTATTGGAGAATGCTTGGGGCACCGACGCTGTGAATCGCTATTGTCGAATTATTTACGGAGGAAGCGTCTCTGAAGCAAACATTGCTGATTTTGTCGCGAGGGGAGTAAGCGACGGTGCTCTCATCGGCGGAGCGAGCCTTACGGCTCCCGGATTTTGCGCTATCGTCAAGCGTGTCACGGATTCATTATGATATTAAACATCATATCCATCATTATCATCATCCTCTGCATTGGCGCAATCTCGTATCTCGTCGGAAGGCGTTTACGTATCGTTGCATCTATCAATGTCGAGGCATTGCCGCAAGAGCGGGAAGCATCAGTGCGCAAGCGCATTTTGCAGGAGCGGTTCTCTCGTACCACGCATGAATGGACTGCACGCCTCTTGCAAATTATAAGCCCATTGATTACCGCACTGTCCCACTACCTCCGTCGTTCGTATGAAAAATTGCGGGAGATCAAAGAATCATATCCGCAAGTAAAACAAGAATTAGGTGTGCCGAGCCAAGATGATAGGGCAACACCGGAAGATCTTATATCCCGTGGTTATGAATCGGTGGAAGAGGAGCAGTACCATGATGCGGAACAGGATTTTATTGAAGCAATTAAGCTGAATCCGCGTCGCATTGAACCCTATCAGGGGCTCGCACGTGTATATCTTGAGCAGAAGGAATTTAATGAAGCAGAGGCTACCCTGAAGCATTTGCTGCGTCTTTTAGGGCGTTCGAATGTCGAGCATGATGCGATAGCGACCAGGGAGGCTCTCCGGACAGAGGTCTTGTACGATTTGTGGGAAGTTTGTATACTCCAAGAACGCCCTGAAGAGGCGTTATCTTGGATTTTGAAAGCAGTTGCCATGGAGAGCAACAATCCGCGATTTTTAGATTCATTGACTGCGACCTATATTGCATTGGGTCAGCGTTTGTACGCGGAACGTACACTTGATAAATTGCGGACCGCCAATCCTGATAATAAGAAAATTGAAGAGTTTGCCGGACAGATCAAAGCATTATCTTATTAGGAGTGCAAGATTCAAACCAGTATGGCTCAACGCATACTGGTTTGAATCTTGCACTCCTCAATGCCCACGTAGCTCAGCTGGTAGAGCAACTCCATGGTAAGGAGTAGGTCAGCAGTTCAAGTCTGCTCGTGGGCTCCAAAACTTTTGGGCGGTTACCGAAGCAGTCAAACGGGGCTGACTGTAAATCAGCTGGCATACGCCTTCGGGGGTGCAAATCCCTCACCGCCCAATGTTGAAAACCAAGGGATTTGCACGGGCGCGAGAGAAAGCGACCAACGGAAGCTTTCGGTGCGTAGCGCCCAGGACCGCGAGTCGGAGCGAGCGGCAAATCCCTCACCGCCCACCACTTGCCAACTTAGCTCAGTGGTAGAGCAACGGTTTTGTAAACCGTAGGTCGTGGGTTCGAATCCCACAGTTGGCTTTGAGTGAAGCTCTAAACCTCTAATCTATTTTCTATGTCACAAGACCGCTTGATTAAACTAGAGTGTACTGAATGCAAGACAGTCGGCCCTCACACCTTTAAGAACAAAAAAAAGTTGAAAGGACGGCTTGAGTTAAAAAAGTTTTGCAAGAAGTGTAAAAAACATGTCTTGCATCGGGAAACGAAATAATGATAAAAAGCTCCGCATCGCGGAGCTTTTTTGTAATATGGGTGTTGTTTGTACATCAACTCCTACTTTCGGCTGTTATGTGCATTGCGGAATATGTTTTGCTAATACCATCAGAAAACGCAACTGTTGGCTGCCAGCCGAGAATTGATTTTGATTTTGAAATATCGGCGCATGATGATCGCGGTTCAATGAATGGCGGACTATGGCGCGGTGTGATGGATTGTTTTCCTGTGATATCGCGAATAAGCGCAAAGACGTCATTTACACAAAATTGCATGCCTGTCCCGATGTTAAACATATCCCCAAAACATTCTTTTGTTGCAGAGAATCCAGCTATGATATTAGCTCGCACAACATCAGATACATGGACAAAGTCCCGCGTTTGCTCACCGTCGCCGTAAATCTCCGGCTGACTTCCGTTTGCCAGCAATCTCATGAACTTTGGTATCAGACAAGAATAATCGCCAGCGGGATTCTGCCGTGGACCGTATACATTAAAGTATCGTAATGATACGGTCTCCATCCCATAGAGCTGCGCATACAGCCGGCAGTACTGTTCACCGATTAATTTTTCAAGAGCATAGGGAGAAACAGGACGCGGAGCAGAAGTTTCCGGTAGCGGCGTAATATCAGTTTCTCCATAAATTGCCGCGCTTGAAGAAAATATAAACCGTTTGACACCAAATATATGCGCGGTTTCCAGCACATTGAACATCCCTCCTGCGTTGGATCGATGTGTTTCCCGTGGCTGCATCACCGAATATCGCGCGCGCGGGATAGCTGCCAGATGAAATACGGCTCCAAAACCTTCGAGAGAGAAAATATCAGTAAGGTCATTGCAGACGTCAAGCTGATATACTTTTAAGCGATTTGATGGCGCTCCAAAATTGAGATTATCTGGATTGCCGAGAGAAAAATTATCGATAACGACAACAGAATGACCGAGACGGATCAATTCCTCGGTCAAGTGGCTTCCGATAAAGCCAGCACCCCCGGTGACAAGACATTTCATAACCAGCGATTTTTGATAAAAAGAAAAATGAGCGCCACTGAAACAGTAAGCACGCCGATCGTAATACCAAAAAAAGCATAGGGGGAGTCAGCATACGGAAGCGGCACGTTCATGCCGTATACGCTTGCAACCATGGTCGGCACGGTGAGCAGTACCGTTACCGCGGTAAGGAGTTTAATCACTCTGTTCAAGTTGTTTGTCAGGAGTGTCGAGTATGACTCGCGGACGTTTACGATCGTTTTAAGGTTCGCTTCTGAAATCTTGATAAGCTGGCCGTTGTTGAGAAACAAGTCTTCAATGAGGTCCTTGTCAGCTTCATATAGCCGTAGAAACTTTCCCGACATCAAATTTTCAAGAATCGTGTTCGTAGGGATGAGAGCAGACAAAAAGTCATTTAAGACTGTTTCAAATGAGACGAATTGCATAATATCCTTGTTGCTGATCTCTTCCAGTTTGATACTGGTGCGCCGAATCGTTCTGCTCATGGTATGGAGAAACACATTGAATGTCAGATTGATCTGATAGAAAACCTGCAAAAATAGTTTTGTTTTTTGTGTCGTATAAAAAGGAATCCCGCCGGATAAGAATTTATCGAGCGGGCCGAAACGTTGGTCTGTCACCGTAAGGAAGAAATATTCTCCAATGACGAGAAGGATGGGAGCCGTATTAATCTGGTCTGCGCCGGCACTGTAGCAAAAGCGCGTAAAAATATATGAGGTGTCCTTCTCTGTTTCCATGCGCGGCACCTCATACACATCCAATGCATCTTTAAGAAGGTCGTGTTCAACAGAAAGCATCTCGACGGTTTTTTCGAGCTCTTCGGGAGTGGGATTTTCGAGGTGCACCCACGAGCCGATCTTAAACTCATCGAGTGTCTGCGCCTCTTTTTCCTTGATGCTTTTGTAGTAAATTTTGATCATAGCTTTGCCGGAGCGTACTATTGTTATTACATTACATTCTCCTGTTCCCGTCAACTGCGGAAGTCGCAAAAAAAGAATGCCCCCGACCTCGCGGACGGGGGCTCTGGCGGAGGGAAGGCCTAGGCGGCATCAAATGCGTCGTAGGGGTCAGACGAACTGACCACGAGATTCCCGTCAAATCGGGAGCAGAGATACGGCCAGACGCGACCGTCGGGAAGGTGGAACGAAATCTGCCCGACCTGGAAGTACAGGTCTTCAAGCGTGTAGAAGAGGGTGGCGGTCACGTTGATTGGCAGACTCACCGGCCCGCCATACACATCAACTTTGAGCAAGTATGCTCCGTGTCCCTCTTCATTCGTTTCCTTCTCGCGCACAGCCCGCAGATCGTAGCTCCACTCCTTTGGCGGAAATCCGAGGTGTTCGAAAACCGAGGATACGCAATTCAGAAAAAAATGCTCAGCTTCTCTCCGTAAGAAACGGTTCTCCTCATCAAGCATTTTCCGATCCTCCGTGGAGGGAATCCCTTGGAATCCGTCGGGAGCCCTCTTCTTATAGTCCGTTGATACGGAATTTTTGAGAGGCTTTGAGGAGTAGTATGTAAAAGAGCAACAAACAGTTCTAAATGCCTACCATTTATACTATAC
>Ga0172368_10008178_pt1 | contig 10729 bp, 7 predicted proteins | sample Lak11m_FD_114540 | JGI IMG/M metagenome (GOLD analysis project Ga0172368, IMG submission 114540) | Freshwater microbial communities from Kabuno Bay, South-Kivu, Congo - kab_022012_11m | ecosystem: Environmental > Aquatic > Freshwater > Lake | place: Democratic Republic of the Congo: South-Kivu...
TATGGCCAGCATAGTCCGGAACTTAGACTCTTCGCTCCAGATATCTGCCATCGTCGGTAGTGTATAACGCTCGATCATGCTATCTCCCTCAAGAGAGGTTTATTATAGCAGAAATATATAAATTTAGCAAATAAAAAACCCGCCAATAACAATGGGTTATTGGCGGGCTAAAAATGGTTGCGGGGGCAAGATTTGAACTTGCGACCTTCGGGTTATGAGCCCGACGAGCTGCCAGACTGCTCCACCCCGCGTCAGAGGTTGACATTATGCATCAGATGCTGCACCTGCGTCAAACGCCTGACGAAAAAATGTCGAAGGGGGAGGATGTCAGCCGGCCATGACGCGGTTCTTGCCGGCGCGCTTGGCGAGGTACATGGCATTGTCGGCGCGCTGGATGACGTCTTCCGCCGTCTCGTCGGTGCCGATTTCGGCGATGCCGCAGCTGAAGGTGATCAGCACGCGGTCGTTGTTGTGCAGGAAGAAGCGCCGGGTCAGTTCTCGCTGCACGCGTGCCATGGCGGTAATGGCGTCTTCCAGCGCGGTGTTGGGCAGCAGCACGACGAATTCCTCGCCGCCATAGCGCGCCAGCGTGTCTTCGGGGCGGATGGTTTCCGCCACCACGCGGGTCAGGTGGACGAGGGCCGCATCGCCGACGGCGTGGCCGAGTGAGTCGTTGAGTTTCTTGAAATCGTCGATGTCGAGCAGCGCCAGGCAGAGCTGGCCGCCGTGGCGACGCGCACGGGAAATCTCGGTACCCAGCGCCTCGTCGAGGCCCTTGCGATTGAGTGCCCCCGTCAGCGCATCGTGACGCATCAGTTCGCTGGCGCTGGCCAGCGCCTGCTGCAGGCGCGCCACTTCATGCTCGGCGCTGTCGACCTTCTTGCGCATCTGCTGGAGCTCGTCGTGGGAGCGCTGGGTGCTGACCTGGACGGCGCGCGTTTCGCGCATCACTTCGTCGAGCACCGTGGTGAGCTCGGTGATGTCGCTGGCCTGGCTGATCTTCGTTGCGCAGTGCTCGATCTTGTCGTGATAGCTGCCAGTGGTGCTGGCGAAGTCGGCAAGCCGGTCGACGAAGGAGGCGAGCATGGCCTTGAGTTCTTCCTGCGCGGCATTGAGGCTTTTTTTGAGATTGCTCTGCTTGTAGATGACGTCTTTCAGATGGCGCTCGACGTCGTCGAGGCGGCGCAGGTTGAGCGGCTGGGCGACGAGGTCGCGCAGCACGGCGACCTGGCCCTGCAGCCAGTGGTCCTCGATCACCAGCTCGTTGATGTTGCTGATAATGAGCTGCAGGAGGTGAAGCAGGGCGCCGCGCAACTCGGCATCGTCTTCGGCGGCGAAGGTGAGGCGGTAGCCAAAACGCTTCATGGCGGCGAGGAAGGCCGCCGCATCGCCGGTTCCGGCACGCACCGCGCGGGCATCGCTGGCCAGACGCCGCGCTTCGCCGCCCAGCCCCGTCTGCTCGCCGAGGAACACGCTGATTGCGGTGTCGAGCAGTTGCGCGAGCAGGTCGAGCAGGCGGCCGTCGGGTGCGGCCTCGGCGCCGGATGGCAAAGTCGGCGCCGGCGGGACGGCGTCGGCCGGTGCGAGGACCAACGATTCGGAGAGCGCCCCCAGTGACCAGCTGTCGATGAGGCTTTGCAGGCGTTCGTAAAGGCGCTGCGGCGTTGCCGACGACGCCAGGACGTGTTCCAGCGCCTCGCGCTTGCGCGCCGGGGTGAGATCGGCCTGGCGCATTTCGAGGCGCGCCAGCAGCGTGCGCAACAGCGATGACCAGTCCGGTGGTGTGCCGGCTGCCTGTTGCATCAGCCTGGCGAGTGTTTGTTCGACGCCCTGCCAGTCGGATTTGGCGATGGCCGTGTCGAGCTGGCGGACGAAGCGCACCTGCTCGGGAGATTGGCGCGGCAGCGCGGCGGCGAGTGCGCGCAGCGCGCGGGCGGGGAAAGCCTCGGCCGGCGTGGTGCCGGCGATTTCGTGATACAGGCTCAGGTAGTTGTCCGGCGTCGGCGCGATGCGCTGTTGTGCCAGGCGGCGCAGGGTTTCGCGGGCGATCTCGAAGGGGCGCATGCCGCGTCAATCGACCAGGCCGGGGCGCAGGCCGTAATGAATCAGCTCGGCGGTACTCTTCAGTCCCATCTTCTCGAGCAGCCGGCTGCGGTAGGTGCTGACCGTGGCGACGCCGAGATTGAGTTCCTCGGCGATCTGCGTCAGCGGCTTGCCCTTGGCGATCAGCACCAGCACCTGGTATTCGCGGTCGGTGATGCGCTCGTGCGGCAGCTTGTCGCTGTCGTCGGCGATCGCCTCGGCGAGCTGCTGTGCGACGCCGGGACTGACGTATTTCTTGCCGCGCGCGACCTGACGGATGGCAGTGACCAGCTGGTCGGGCGCGCTTTGCTTGGTGAGGTAGCCCGACGCGCCGGCCTTGAGGGCGCGCAGCGCGTATTGCTCCTCGGGGTGCATGCTGAGGATCAGCACCGGCTGCCTGGGGAATTCGCGCTTGAGCTGCTTGAGCGTGTCGATGCCGTTGCGGTTGGGCATCGAGATGTCGAGCAGGAAGACATCCCACTCGTGCTGGCGCGCTACCTGCATCGCATCGACGCCGTCGTCGGCTTCGCCGGCCACCTCCAGATCCTCGGTTTCGGAGAAGATCTGCTTGAAGCCCTGGCGCACGATGGCGTGGTCGTCAGCGATGAGGACGCGAATCTTTTCCGACATGTATGGGCAACTCAGAATAAATCCTGCTGCAGGGCTTCTTCGCTTTCGGCGGGCGCGGCCGGCGCGGCACGTTCCGGCACCTTGAGCATCAGCAGCGTGCCGCCCTGTTCCGCCGGCGCAATGTGGAAACTGCCGGCGAGGTTCTGGACCCGCTCGCGGATGCCCCTTAAACCGAAGGATTTTGGCTTGTCCATGTCGCGCGCCGCAATGCCGCGACCGTTGTCGCGAATCTCGAGCAGGATATTACCGTTTTCGCGGCGCAGGCGCACCACCGCCAGCGAGGCGTGGGCATGCTTGGCGATGTTGGTCAGCGCTTCCTGGACGATGCGGAACAGCGCCAGCGAGGTGTCATCGTCGAGTTCGATGCCCTCGTCGCACTGCGTGCGGCAGGCGATGCCGGTGCTGTGCGCGAAGTCGTCGACCTGGCTCTCGATGGCCGCCGACAGGCCAAATTCCTTGAGGATGCCGGGGCGCAACTGGCGCGCCACGCGGCTGGCGGTGCCCATCGCCTGGTCGAGCAGAGCCTCGATCGAGCGCGCCTTGGGGCGCTGGTCGCCGGCCAGCTTGCTGGCCAGCAGCGCGGCCTCGATCTTCAGTCGCACCAGGATGCTGCCCAGCTCGTCGTGGATGTCGCGCGCGATGCGTTCGCGCTCCTCCTCGCGCACCGCTTCGAGGTGCGACGACAGGGCGGCCAGCTGGGCGCGCGATTCGCGCAGTGCCGCCTCGCTGCGCTTGGCGCGCGTGATGTCGGTGACGATGCCGGTCCACGACACCCGGCCGTCGTCCTGCCGCTGCGGCAGCGAACGCATGTCGATCCAGCGCTCGCCATCGCCGAGGCGGCCCTCCCAGGACAGGGCGTGGCCGCTGCGCGCCGACGCCGCCAGCGCCTCTTCGAGCGCCTGGCGGTCGGCGTGCTCCACAGTGGTGAAGAAGCGCCGCGCGTCGCCGCGCAGCTCGTGCGGCGGAATACCCAACAGGCGCAGCGCGCCCTCGCTGACGTAGAGGAAGCGATAGCCCTGTGCGGCATCCCATTGCAGATTGAAGACCAGGCCCGGCAGGTTGGCGGCCAGGGCACGAAAGCGCGTCTCGCTGTCGTGCAGCATGGCGAGCGCCGCGTGGTGGTCGGCGCGCTGGCCGGCTTCGCTGCCGGCCCGTTCCACCGCGGCGGGCAGGCGCTGCAGGCGGTCGAGGAACACCACGTCGTGCGCGCCGCGGCGCAGCAGCCGCAGTGCGGCGCGCTGATGGGACGGCGCGGCGACGACGATCAGTGGCAGGTCGACCGCGCACCTGCGCAGGGCGCCGACCGCCGCGGCAAAACCGCAGCCGGCCTGGTCCTGGCAATACAGCAGCGCATCCCACTGCTGGTCGCGCAGGCGGGCGCGCAGTTCCGCTAATCCGCCAACCGCCGTGAAAGCGGGCGACGGGCTGTCCCGGCGCCAGCCGGCCCGCAAGGATTCGAGCAGCGCTGCGTCGCGCGTGACGACCAGGAGGTGCAGCGGCAGGTCGGAGTGGGTTGCGTCGCCGGGCATGCGGAGCAGGAGGAGGGTGGGTGCGTGCGATTGTAGAAGAAAGGATGTGCGCGGAGTGGCTGGCTATAATGCCGCGCGTGTGCCGGCATAGCTCAGTTGGTAGAGCAACCGCCTTGTAAGCGGTAGGTCCCCAGTTCGAGTCCGGGTGCCGGCACCAGGCCCAGCGGGCCGCGCGGCGGACCGCGCTCGAGGAGGGGTGACGATGTATCGTTCGCGTCTGACCACACAGCGGCTGGCGGCCGTCTTCCTGCTCGGCTGCCTGTTGTTCAATTACCCGCTGCTGGCGCTATTCAACCGGGCCGCCACGCTGTTGGGCGTGCCGGTGCTGGTGGCCTACATCTTCGTTGCCTGGCTTGGCGTCATTGCGCTGGCGGCCGTTGTCATCGAGCGCCCGGATGACTGAGAACAGGCCTTAGCGGCGGTCCGCGGCGATGCTTCCTGGCGCGCTAGTCATCCTCGTCTCGTTCGGCTACCTGGCTTTGCTGTTTGCGGTCGCCTGGCTGGCGGACCGGCGTGCCGACCAAGGGCGCTCGCTGATCGCCAGCCCGACGGTGTATGCGCTTTCCCTCGCGGTGTATTGCACCACCTGGACGTTCTACGGCAGCGTCGGCCGCGCCGCCGCGACCGGCATCGGCTTCCTGCCGATCTATCTCGGCCCGACGCTGATGATGACGCTGGGCTGGTTCCTGATCCACAAGATCATCCGCGTGGCGAAGGCCAACCGCATCACCTCGATCGCCGACTTCATCGCCTCGCGCTACGGCAAGAGCCAGGGACTCGGCGGCCTGGTGACGGTGATCGCGGTGGTCGGTGTCGTTCCCTACATCGCGTTACAGCTCAAGGCGGTGTCGCACAGCTTCACGATCCTCGTCGGCGCGACGCCGCAGACCGCGCCACTGGCCGCCGGCACCGTGCCACTGTGGCAGGACAACGCGCTGTACGTGGCGATGATCATGGCGCAGTTCACGATCCTGTTTGGCACGCGCCACCTCGACGCCACGGAGCGCCACGAGGGCATGGTGGCGGCGATCGCCGTCGAGTCGGTAGTCAAGCTGGCCACTTTCGTCGCGGTCGGTGTGTTCGTCACCTACGGGCTGTTCGACGGCCTCGGCGACCTGTTCGCGCGGGCGCGCGCCGAACCGTCGCTGGCTGCGCTGCTGACCACTGCGGACAGCGCCGCCGGCTACGGCAGCTGGGCGGCGCTGACCTTCCTGTCGCTGCTGTCGGTGCTGCTGCTGCCGCGCCAGTTCCAGATCGCGGTGGTGGAAAACGTCGATGCTGCGCACCTGCGGCGCGCCATCTGGCTGTTTCCGCTCTATCTGTTCGTCATCAACCTGTTCGTGCTGCCGATCGCCCTCGGCGGCCTGCTGCACTTCGGCAGCGGGCAGGTCGATGCCGATACCTTCGTGCTCACTTTGCCGCTCGCCAACCAGCGCGAGGATCTGGCGCTGCTCGCCTATCTCGGCGGCCTGTCGGCCGCCACCGGCATGATCATCGTCGAGACCATCGCGCTGTCCACGATGGTCTGTAACGACCTAGTGATGCCGCTCCTGCTGCGGCGCGACTGGTTCGGCCTGGCGGCACGTACCGACCTGTCCGGTTTGCTGCTGGGCATCCGCCGCTGGGCGATCATCGTCATCCTGATGCTCGGCTATGCCTATTTCCGGCTCGCCGGCGAGGCCTATGCGCTGGTCAGCATCGGGCTGATTTCCTTCGCCGCGGTAGCGCAGTTCGCCCCGGCCCTGATCGGCGGACTCTACTGGAAGGGCGCCACGCGCGCCGGCGCGCTGGCCGGCCTTGCCGCCGGCTTCGCGGTCTGGCTGTATACCCTGCTGCTGCCGTCGTTTGCCAAGTCCGGCTGGCTGCCGGCCGACGCCATGACGGCCGGCCTGTTCGGCATCGAGTTGCTGCGGCCGCAGCAGCTCTTCGGCCTCACCGGCCTCGACGAGATCAGCCACTGCCTGCTGTGGAGCCTGCTGGCCAATCTCGGTGCCTACATCGGTTTTTCGCTGATCCGCCCACCGGATGCCGGCGAGGCGCGCCAGGCCGGCCTGTTCGTCGATGCGCTGCGCGTCGAGGACACTGAGCGCTGGCGCGGCGGACTGGCCGGCGGCGGCTCGCAGAACCTGGTCGCCGACCTGCTGGCACTGGCCGGTCGCTTCCTCGGGCCGGAGCGGGCGAGAACCGCCTTCAGCCGCTATGCGCGGGCGCGCAACGCGACGCTGGAAACGATTCAGCCCGATGCCAACCTGGTGTATTTCGCCGAGGCGCAACTGGCCGGCGCGATCGGTTCCTCATCGGCGCGCGTGATGGTGGCCTCGGTGGCGCAGGAGGAACCGCTCGGTCTCGACGAGGTGATGAACATCCTCGACGAGGCCTCCCAGGTGCGCGCCTACAGCCGCGAACTCGAACAGAAGTCGCAGGAGCTGACGCGCGCTACCGCCGAGCTGCGCGCGGCGAACGCGCGGCTGCGCGAACTCGACCGCATGAAGGACGATTTCATCTCCACCGTCAGTCACGAACTGCGCACGCCGCTGACCTCGATCCGCGCCTTCTCGGAAATGCTCCTCGACGACCCGCGTCTCGCCCTGGCCGAACGCAAGCGCTTCCTCGGCATCGTCGTTGGTGAGACCGAACGCCTCTCACGGCTCATCAACCAGATTCTCGACCTCGCCAAGCTCGAGTCCGGGCGTGCCGACTGGGCGCGCGTGCCGGTCGACCTGGCGGCGGTGATCCACGCCGCCGCCGCATCGCTCGGCCAGCTCTACCGCGAGAAGGAAGTCGCGCTGGAAATCGCCATCGCCGAGCCGCTGCCGCCGGTGCTTGCCGATCACGACCGGCTGGTGCAGGTGATGATCAATCTGCTGTCCAATGCCGTGAAGTTCGTGCCGGCCGGGACGGGGCGAGTGAAAGTCGGCGCGGGCGGGACGGCGCAGGGCGTGCGTGTCGAGGTGGCGGACAACGGTCCTGGCATCCAGCCCGAGGACCGCGAGGTGATTTTCGAGAAGTTCCGCCAGGGCGGCCAGGACGTGCTGACCGACAAGCCGCAGGGGACGGGTCTGGGTCTGCCGATCAGCCGGCAGATCATCGAATACTTCGGCGGCCGGCTGTGGCTCGAATCGCCGGCCGCCGGCGGCGCGACCTTCGTGTTCACATTGCCGCTGCCGCCGCGCGATAATGCCGGAAAAATATATTCAGGAGGAAGCCCCGATGGCCAAGAAGATTCTGATCGTCGATGACGAGCCCAACATCGTCCTGTCGCTCGAATTCATGATGAAACGCGAGGGTTACGAGGTGGCGGTGGCCGGTGACGGCGAGGCGGCGCTCGCCCAGGTGGCGAGCTTTGTCCCCGACCTGGTGCTGCTCGACGTCATGATGCCGAAGAAGTCCGGCTACGAGGTCTGCCAGCTGCTGCGTGCCGATCCCGCCCGCGCCGGCCTGAAGATCGTCATGCTGACCGCCAAGGGGCGCGACAGCGAGGTCGCCAAAGGCATGGCGCTGGGTGCCGATGCCTACGTCACCAAGCCCTTCGCCACCCGGGATCTCGTCGCCCAGGTCAAGTCGCTGCTGGCATGAATGCCCGGCTGCGCTTCCTGCTGGCCCTTGGCGTACTGGTGCTGCTGATCACCGGGCCGTTCCTGGCGACTGCCGGCATCGTGCTGGCCGAACTGCATGACGAGGCCGAGCGCGCCGCCTTTCTGGCGACGATCGACCGCTGGCTGCCGGTCGGCGGCTTGATGACCATCGTCGCGCTGTTCCTCGGCAGTCATCTGCTGCGGCTGTTGTTCAAGCAATATGTGCGCGGCCTGATGGGCATGGCCGAGCACCTGCGCGTGATGCTGGGCGCCAACCGCGATTTCCGTGTGGCGATCGAGGGTCCGCCCGAAGTGCAGGAGCTGGCGCGTGCTGCCAACGCGCTGGCCGAGCAGCGGAATACCCTGCTCGACGACGTCGAGGCGCGCATCGCCACGGCAAGCGCCTCGGTGGCAGCCGAGAAGAACCGCCTCGCCGCCCTGATGTCGCAGCTCGCCCTCGGCGTGATCGTCTGCAATCTCGACGGCCGCATCCTGCTTTACAACCAGCGCGCGCGCCTGCAGTTCCGCGCCCTCGCGCAGGGTGCGCCGGGACTGGCCGGCGGTGCGCTGATCGGACTGGGACGCTCGATCTTTGCCATCCTCGAACGGGCGCAGATTGCCCATGTGCTGGAGAACATCCGCCAGCGCCTTGACAAGGGCAGCGCCGAACCGGTCGCCAACTTCATCACCACGACGCGTGCCGGCCAACTGCTGCGCGCGCAGATGGCGCCCGTGCTGGCGGCCGGCGAAGGGGAGACTGGCAAACCGTCGATCTCCGGCTATGTGTTGACCATCGAGAACATCACTAAAAACTTTGAGCGCGAGGCGCAGCGCGACCAGGCCCTGCAGTCGCTCACCGATGGCTCGCGCGCCGCGCTTGGTACCATCCGCGCCGCGGTGGAGAACCTGATCAGCGATCCGGCCATGGAGGCCGGCTACCGCGAGCGCTTCGTCGCCATCATCGCCGAGGAAGCGGCCGGCATGAGCGAACGGCTGCAGCGCACCATGAACGAGTTCGCCGATTCGCTCAAGACGCGCTGGCCGCTCGAGGATGTGCTGGGCGGCGACATCGTCGCCGCCGCGCAACGCCGTATCGAGGAGAAGCTCGGCCTGCCGACCAAGCCGGAGACGCTCGATGCCGGCCTGTGGATCCGCGCCGACAGCTTCGCGCTGATCCAGGCGATCGTCTTTCTCGCCGCCCGCCTGCAGGATCACTATGACATCCGCGAACTGCGCTTCCGCCTGCAAGCCGAGGAGCACATGGCCTTCATCGACCTGATCTGGTCGGGCACCACGGTGTCGTCGGAGACGCTCTACACCTGGGAGCTGGAGGCAATGAACGTCACCGGCGAAAGCAGCCCGCTCACCCTGCGCGACGTTATCGAGCGCCATGGCGGTGAAATCTGGTATCAGCGCGAGAAGGCCGCCCATCGTGCCTTCTTCCGTTTCGTGCTGCCGGTGGCGACCCAGCCGGCCGCGGCGCAGGAGAGCGCCACGCCTGTCACGCACGGCGAGAGCCGCCCCGAGTACTACGATTTCGACCTGTTCACTTTCAGCGATAGCCGCATCGACCTCGACCGCAAACTGACCGATCTGGTCAATGCGGCGGTCAACACCGAGACAACCGGCCTGGAGCCTTCGGCCGGCGACGAGATCATCCAGATCGGCGCGGTGCGCGCGCTCAACGGCCGCCTGCTGCGCCAGGAGGCGATCGACCAGATCATCGATCCGCGCATTCCGCTCAAGCCGGCCGGCATCCCGATCCACGGCATCACCGAGGACATGGTGCGCGGCCAGCCGACCATCGACGTCGTGCTGCCGGTGTTCCACGAGTTTTGCGCCGATACCGTGCTGGTCGCGCACAACGCCGCCTTCGACATGCGCTTCCTGCAGCTCAAGGAGGCGCGCACCGGCCTCAAGTTCGACCAGCCGGTGCTCGACACCCTGCTGCTGTCGGCGGTGATCCATCCGAACCAGGAATCGCACAAGCTGGAGGCGATCGCCGCGCGCCTCGGCATCGACGTCATCGGCCGCCACACGGCACTCGGCGACGCCTTCGTCACCGGCGAAGTGTTCCTGCGCATGATCCCGCTGCTGGCCGAACAGGGCATCCACACGCTGCGCGAGGCGCTCGACGCGGCGCGCCAGACCTACTACGCGCGCGTCAAGTATTGACGCCGTCCCGTCAGCGCCGACTTTTCCCAGCGTCCGTGTCGGCGGCCTCGTCGCGGTAGCGGATCGACAGCGACTGCTGTGCGGGCTGAGCGCGCCGCGCGCGGATTTCCACGGCTTGGGGCGTTTTGGCCTTCTGCGACGGGCGTTGCTTGCTGGCTTGTTCCGCGGCCGGCGCCTCGGCGCGGATGCGGCGCGGCGCTTCGGCCATTTCGAGCTCCATCCAGGCGCGCTTGTACATTTTCTTGGCCAGAGAGTGCTTGCCTTCCTGTTCGGCCAACCGCGCCTTGCGTAACAGATCATCGACCTCGTCGGGCACCGGCTTGGAGCGTTGCGGTGGCGGTGGAGGCGGCGCGCTGCTGGCCTCGCGCGCCAGGGTGGCGAACTTTTCCACGCCGCCCAGGCGACGGGCGATGTCGAAATTCTGCTGGCGCATTGCCCAGCTCACCGCGTCGTCGCCATAATCGTTTTTCAGCCAGGGATCGGCGCCGGCTGCGATCAGCCGCTCGGCCAGCTCGGCATGCCCCTCGCGGGCGGCCATCATGATCACCGTCGAGCCGTTGGTCGAGCGCGCATTGACGTCGGCACCGGCCCGGAGCAGGGTGTCGGCCAGTTCGAGATGGCCGGCGAAAACGGCGTAATGCAGCGGCGTCCATTCGCGTTCGCCGCGGTTGGGGCGGGCGCCGTGGTCGAGCAGCCAGCGCAGCGCCGCCGGCTGGTTCTTCCAGGCCGCCAGCATCA
>Ga0172368_10008179_pt1 | contig 10727 bp, 6 predicted proteins | sample Lak11m_FD_114540 | JGI IMG/M metagenome (GOLD analysis project Ga0172368, IMG submission 114540) | Freshwater microbial communities from Kabuno Bay, South-Kivu, Congo - kab_022012_11m | ecosystem: Environmental > Aquatic > Freshwater > Lake | place: Democratic Republic of the Congo: South-Kivu...
CGGCGGCGCGATTGTTTTAACCTATCAATTCTCCTCTGAAACGAAGCCGGATTTCAAACCCACTTTGCGACAGGCGCAAGCGGCGCAAGCCGATTCTCTTTTTGTGGCTGCGTCCGCGTATGACGCGGCGCTCATCGCGCAGCAGGCAAATATCATTGGCTATCATCCGCAACTGCTTGTGACCAACTGGGCGCTAACAGATGATTTTATTGAAAACGGCGGCGAGGCGGTGGACGGCGCGCTGGCGGTTGTCTCGCATGACGAGAACAACCTCTCGCCAAACTATCAAAATTTTCAAGCAAAATTTATGGAACGCTTCGACAGAAAGCCCACCTTTGCCGCTGGTTACGACTACGAAGCCGTTCTAGTTTTGGCGCAAGCGCTACGGCAAACCAAAGGAGAGGCGGCAGGCTTGGCGGACGCGCTGACGCAGATTCAAAATTTTAGCGGCGTACATGGAGAAATTTCTTTTGACGAATTTGGAGACGTTTCGCGCATGTTATACTTAATGACCGTGCGCGAGGGAAGATTCCTAACCCAGCAAGCCTTCCCCGCGCCCTAACTTATGGATGAAAAAACGCTTCCACTTAAACAAGCCTTACAGTCGCTACTCTGGCGGCGACTGTTCTTGCCGTTTGTGGCGGCGGCGTTCCTTGCCGTATTCCTCGCCGCTTATTACAGCGTCAGAATCATTCAAACGCAACAACTGCGTTATAGCGAATCAATTGGATACGGCGTGACGATTTTTCTCGAACACGCCGACTACGACTTAGACACGTTGGATAGAATCTTATCCACAAACTCGCCGAAATTTATTTTTCAAAGCGTAGAGGCGCATCAAGCGGCGCAGCCCGTCTTTGACACTATTTACATCATCGACTCAAACAAGCGTCTTAAGGTATTTGCCCCGTATGACCCGCGCTACCAAAACTTTGATATGTCGCGCCGCAGTTACTTCAAAGATATGGACTGCGCCAGCGAAATAAAATTCTCCAAGCCTTTTGCCTCCCTAAGAACGGGGAAACCCACCACTTACTTGTTGCATTGCGCCCAAAACGGAGACTACATTGTCGGCGAAATTAGCCTTGCCTCTCTGCAAGCCAATATTGGAAAAGTATATGGCGCGCAAACGGGCGCGGTCTTTCTCGTAGATTCCAGCGGCGTGCTGTTGGCGCACCCCAACTTTCAAATGGTCGCGCAGCGCGTCAATGTAAAAGACTGGCTCATTGTGCGGCGCGGCTTTGAAAAAGACCAAACCCTCACCTACTGGCGAGACGGTCATTTATGGGTCGGCAGCGCCGCGCACATTCCCACCTCTGGCTGGCTGGCGGTGGCGGAATTTTCCGCATGGACGGTATACGCGCCCTACGCAAGCGCGCTGATGATTCTTGGGCTGCTCTTTACCTCCATTTTTGCCGCCGCCACGCGAATCTTTTTACTGCAAATGGAGCGTAAACTGGTGCGCCCGTTGGTTTACCTCAGCCACAACGTGGGCGCGCTGGCAAACGGCAACTACAACCCCAGCGAAGTTCGCATGGACAACACCGTTCCATTTTTAGAAATTAGCAGCCTGCTGCAAAACTTCCGCGAGATGCGCCACGCCATCTTTACCCGCGAGAACGAGCTCCGCAAAAGCGAACGGCAATATCGCCAGTTGATAGAAAACTCGCCAGACGCCATCCTGCTGCACAGAGACGGAGTCATCTTCTACGCCAACGACGCCGCCGTAGAACTATACGCCGCGCTCACCAGCAAAGACCTCATTGGCAAACCTATTTTAGATTTAGTCCACGAAGATTCCTACCCCGTCGTGAAAGCTCGCTTAGAAAAAATAAATACAAAAGCGCAATCCCTGCCGCTGGCAACCATCCGCAGCGTGCGACTCAACCAGACCATCTTTGAAGCCGAAGGACTCACCTCCTCCATCTTTCTCGCCGGAAATTATGTGGCGCAGACCATTCTGCGCGACATTACCCAGCGCCGCACGGAAGAAGAGGCATTAAAGTACCGCGCCACTCACGACCCGCTGACCAATTTGCCCAACCGATTTTTAGCCCAAGACCGCATAGAACACGCCATCAGCAACGCCAAACGGAACGGAACGCTCTGCGCCATTTTATATTTAGACTTGGACAACTTCAAATCCATCAACGACTCTTTTGGTCACGGCGTAGGCGACCAAACCCTACAAAGCCTTGCCGCCGCATTAAAAAATTCAGTGCGAACAGGCGACACAGTCGCCCGTATGAGCGGCGATGAATTTGTCGCGCTGCTGGAAAACTTAAAAGACCCGCGAGACGCGGAGCGCGTCACCGCAAACATCATGCGTGAGTTCTCCGCGCCGCGCACCATAGACGGCAACCCTGTCACCCTCTCGTTCAGCATTGGCGTAAGCATTTTTCCGCAGGACGGAGAACGCGCCGAAACGCTGCTACAAGCGGCGGACGCCGCCATGTATCAAGCCAAAAACGAAGGCAAACGCCGCGCAAAATTCTACACACGAAGTATGCGCGCGCAATCTTTAGAGCGGCTATTTTTACAAAATCACCTTGCCCGCGCCTTAGAAAACCGCCAGTTTTCCCTGCTTTACCAACCGCAAATTGACCATCAAACGGGAGGCATCATCGGCGTGGAAGCGCTGCTGCGCTGGCAACCAACCGCCATTGCGGAAATTTCACCGGAGCGCTTCATCCCCATTATTGAAGAAAACGGGCTCATCCTCCCCATTGGCGAATGGGCGCTGCGCGAAGCCTGCCGTCAGGCGCGCGCGTGGATGGACGCGGGCGCGCCCGTGCCGCGCGTGGCGGTCAATCTTTCCGCCTTGCAACTAAAACAGCCCGAAATCGCCGCAACAGTCGCCGCCGCCATCGCCGAATTTGGCATTCCGCCCGCCATGTTAGAAATTGAACTGACCGAAGACATTGTCTTCCGCGATGCGGAAACCTCCTTTGACAACATAGAAAAACTGCGCGCCACCGGCGCCGCGCTGGCAATGGACGACTTTGGCGCGGGCTTTTCCACGCTGGGCAATTTGGCGCACATCCCCTTTGACCGCATCAAAATTGACCAGCGCCTCGTCGCCAACATTCAAAACCACAAAGACGCGGCGGTGGTCTCCGGCATTATCGCCATTTGTAACAGCCTCAACTTGGAAATTCTCGCCGAAGGCGTGGAGACCCAACCGCAAGTGGATTTTTGCGCCGATAAAGGCTGCCGCTTCTTTCAAGGTTGGTATTACAGCCCCGCCGTGCGCGCGGAGGAAATTTTCCGCTACATTCAAAACGGAGCGCCTTGGAAAAAGTAAAAAAATAATATCGGGTAAAATCAAAAAACTATGAAACAAATTCAAGGCTATCGCTGCTCCCTCTGCGCCGCCGAATATTTGCCCAATCAAGTTACCTACACCTGCCCCAAAGACGGCGGCAATTTAGACGTCATCCTCGACTACCCAGCCATCCGCAAAAAATTTCAAGCCGAAGACCTCGCCTCTCGCAGAGATAATTCCCTCTGGCGCTACCTGCCCCTGCTGCCCGTAGATGAACCGCGCGGAGACGCAACTCCGCTGCACGCCGCAGGCGGAACTCCGGTCTTCACTTTGCCGCGCCTCGCGCAGAATCTGCGCCTCAAACATCTCTGGCTCAAAGATGAATCGCGCAACCCCACCGCCTCCTTCAAAGACCGCGCCAGCGCCGTAGTTGTAACGCGCGCGCAAGAGCTCAAAGCGGAGGTAGTCGTCACCGCCTCCACCGGCAATGCGGGCGCAGCCCTTGCCGGAATGAGCGCCGCCATTGGGCAAAAAGCCGTCATCTTTGCGCCCAAAACCGCCCCGCCCGCCAAAGTGGCGCAACTGCTCATCTTTGGCGCAAAAGTGATGTTGGTGGACGGAAGCTACGACGACGCCTTTGATTTATCCGTTCAATGCGCGGATGAATTTGGCTGGTATTGCCGCAACACCGGCTACAATCCATTTACATTAGAAGGCAAAAAAACCGCCGCGTTAGAAATTTGGGAATGGCAGTTGCGAACTCAGCAGACCTCCGCCCCGCTGACGATTTTCGTCTCCGTAGGCGATGGCAACATCATCTCCGGCATTCACAAAGGCTTCAAAGACCTGTTGGAACTCGGCTGGATTGAAAACCTGCCGCGCATCATCGGCGTACAAGCGGAAGGCTCCGCCGCCATTGCGAACGCCTTCCACGCGGGGACAGAAGTCATTACGCCCGTCTCCGCTAAAACCCTTGCGGACAGCATCTCGGTGGATTTGCCGCGAGACGGCGTGAGAGCCGTCCGCGCCGCCGCGCAGACGGGCGGCGCATACATCACCGTCAGCGACGCCGATATTTTGCGCGCCATTGCGGAGTTGGGCGGCGAGGGCGTCTTTGCCGAACCTGCCGGAGCAACTGCCTACGCCGGAGCAAAACTCGCCGCGCAGCGCGGAATCATTTTGCCCGACGCCCCGACGCTCGTCATCAACACAGGCAGCGGGTTAAAAGATATTCGCGCGGCAATGCAATCTGTTTCAGAAGCTCCTATTATTGAACCCACTTTACAAGCGGTGAAAAAATGCCTCTAAAAAAACAAACGAAACAAACATATAAAGATTGGTCGCTTTCGTTTCGCTATCTGATAGGGAGCGCGCTGCTCATCGCCGTTATTGCGCTGGCATTGTATGCGCGCGAAGCGATGAAGGCGCTGATAGTCGCCGCCTTTGTGGCGTACCTCATCAACCCGGCGGTGGTTTTATTAACCCGCAACACGCGCCTCTCGCGCCCGGCGGCGGTGAACTTGGTTTACTTCTCCGCGTTAATTTTGCTGGTGGGGCTGCCCGCCGCGCTAACGCCCATCTTCTTTGAAGAAATAAAAATCATCGCGCAGGATATTTTGACTCTTTCCAAAGAGATTAGCGCCTCTCTCTCCAAACCCGTGATAGTGGGCGGCATGAGATTTGAACTTCAACAAATGGGCGAAGGCATTGCCCACCTGCAAGACGCCCTGCTTAAGCCGCTGCCGGAACAAGCGCTGCATTTACTAGAAACCACCTCCGTTAGCATTTTGTGGTTCTTAGTAATTTTAGTAGGCGTGTATTCCTTCCTCAGCGAATGGCCCCACATTCGCTCCGCGCTCATCACATTTGGTCCAGCCGAATCGCATAATGAAATGCGCGAGTTGTACAAAAGAGTGCGCCGCGTGTGGATGTCCTATCTGCGCGGGCAAATTGTGTTGATGCTCATTGTTGGCGTGGTCTTCACCATTGCGTGGTTTATTGTGGGCATCCCCGGCGCGTTGGCGCTGGGCGTGGTCGCCGGTTTATTTACCCTTGTGCCAGACGTAGGTCCCTTTGTGGCGGCGGCGCTGGCGGTGGGCGTGGCTCTGCTGGAAGGGTCCAGCTGGATTCCCCTTTCCAATTTTTGGGTGGCAGGCATTGTCGCGCTGGTTTACTTCGTTTTGATTAATATCAAAAACTTTTTACTGCGACCTTACATCATGGGACGCAGCGTTCACATGAACGAAGGCGTTGTCTTTATTGCCATCATCATTGCCACCATATTGGAAGGCATTATGGGCGCGCTGCTGATTGTGCCGCTGCTGGCTTCCATTGTGATTATTTTTGATTATCTGCGCCGCCGCGTCATGGGATTGCCGCCCTTTGAAGATGACGAAAATCGCTTCAGCGCCCCGCCGGAAAAAATTCACCCGCCGCGCGGAATCAATCTTGGCAGAAAAATTGGAAAAAAGTAAATGAACATTAAATATTCAATCATCGCGCCCATCTACAACGAAATTGAAAACCTGCCCGAACTGTATCGCCGCGTAAAACAGGTGATGGAGTCCAGCGGCGAGGCGTGGGAACTTCTCCTCGTGGATGACGGCTCCACAGACGGCTCTACCGAAAAAATCCGCGAGATTGCCTCCGCCGATAAACAAATCCGCCCGATTATCTTTGCGCGGAATTTTGGTCATCAGGTTGCCATCACCGCCGGGTGGGATTACGCGCGCGGAGACGCAGTCGTCATCATAGACGCGGACTTGCAAGACCCGCCGGAAGTAATTTTGGAATTGGCGAAAAAATGGAAAGAAGGCTATGAGGTGGTGTACGCCGTCCGCGCTGAACGCGAGGGCGAAACGTGGTTTAAGAAATTCACCGCCGCCATGTTCTACCGCCTCATTTACAGCATCACCGATGTTAAGATTCCGGTGGATACCGGCGACTTCCGCTTGATGGACAGAAAAGTGGTGAACGTGTTAAAGCAGATGAAAGAACGCCACCGCCTCCCGCGCGGCATGTCCGCTTGGGTGGGCTTTAAGCAAATTGGCGTATCCTACAAACGGGCGGCGCGGGTTGCGGGCGTAACAAAATATCCATTTAGCAAAATGCTCAAATTGGCGCTCAACGCCATCACCGGCTTTTCATACTTTCCCTTGCAAGTGGCAACCTACTTTGGATTTTTCTCGGCGGGCTTGTCCATCCTTGCCATTCCGCTGGTTATCTATATGCGGATGACCGGCTCGCAAGCCTTCTTCGGTCAAGCCACCACGCTCATTGCCGTCCTTTTTCTCGGCGGCGTGCAGTTGATTTCACTCGGCATCCTCGGCGAATACATTGGCAGACTCTACGATGAAGCCAAAGGCAGACCGCTGTATATTGTCCGAGAGGAATAGTCTTCTAGTCGGCTAGTCTTCTAGTCGCTAGTCAAGTGGTCGTTGGATGTTGCGCGTTAAACATTCAACGACTTTTTTATCTTCCCAATCTCCAACCTCTAATCTCTATTCTCTAATCATCTTTCCCCCATGTTCTCCTTCCTCAAAGATAAATCCTTCTTCCGCGAAATTCTCACCATCGCATTGCCCATCTCGTTTCAGCAACTCATCAACGCCTCGCTGAACATGATTGACGTGCTGATGATTGGGCAGCTGGGCGAGACCTCCATCGCCGCAGTGGGGCTTGCCAATCAGGTCTTTTTTGTTTTCGTCATCATGCTCTTCGGGCTGACCAGCGGCATGGCAATCTTCACCGCGCAGTTTTGGGGCAAAGATGATATTGCCTCCATCCGCAAAGTGTTGGGCATGAGTTTGAGCGTTTCGGTTTTGCTGGGCTTGATGTTCTCCCTCGCCGCAACCTTATTCCCCCGCGCCGTGCTGGGATTTTATACCGAGGACCCCGCCGTCATCGCCATTGGCGCGGATTATCTTTCTACGGTCGGCTTTTCCTACATCCCCGTAGCGATAGCCACCTCCTACATTGCCGTCCTCCGCAGCGTGCGCGAAATTAAACTCACCGTCATCGTCACCATCGCCGCAGTTGCCTTCAAAACCATTCTTGGATATTTCCTCATCTTCGGCGTGGGGACAATCGCCCCCATGGGAGTCAAAGGCGCGGCAATTAGCACCGCGCTGGGCTGGGCGCTGGAACTCATTCTGCTGCTTGTCCTTGTGTACCTGCAAAAAACTCCGCTTGCCGCCAACCCGCTTGCGTTTTTTCAATTTGACTTGGCTTTCTTTTTTCGCGTTATTAAAACCGCTTCGCCCGCGCTGGCAAACGAAATGTTTTGGTCGCTGGGCATCACCACCTACAACGCCATCTATGCCCGCATCAGCACGGACGCGATAGCGGCAGTAAACGTCAATGGCACAATAGACGAGCTCGCCTTTGTCGTCTTTTTGGGGCTGGGCAACGCCAGCGCGGTGATGGTCGGCAACCGCATCGGCGCGGGCAAAAAAGACGAGGCGTATGAAACCGTCCGCCGCGTGACTCTCGTCAGCGTGGTTGCGGCGTGGCTGGTGGGCGCGGCGGTCATCGCGGCGCGCGGCGCAGTCGTCCGCCTTTACGAGCTCTCGCCCGCAGGCGCGCAAAACGTCCGCATGTTGATGTTAGTCATGGCTTTCTCACTCTGGATTCGCGTTTTCAACTTCTCCACCTTCATCGGCGCGTTACGCGCGGGCGGCGATACGCGCTTTGCGCTCTTTATGGAAATCGCCTCCATCTGGCTCATCGGCGTCCCCGCCGCGTATCTCGGCGCGTTTGTGTTTCACCTGCCCGTTTATTTTGTCTATCTCATGGTCATGCTGGAAGAAGTCGCCAAAGCCTTTGTCAGCGGCTGGCGCGTCTATTCCCGCAAATGGATTCACGACGTCACCGTAGGACAGGCTTAAGCCTGTTCTACCATGGCGCGTTACGCCCTTTATGGAAATCGCTCCTTAATCTCGCCTTTAGTCCAAGCAAAGTGAAAAATGAATATTGACCGTAACCAATTCAGTAAACGCGAAAAAGATGTTATCAAACTTTTGCTGCAAGGAAAAAGCAACAAACAGATTGCTTTAGAACTTGGCGTCTCTAACCGCACAGTTGAATTTCATTTAGGAAATATTTACGCAAAATTAGAGGTAACTTCTCGCACAGAAACATTTTTGAAACTTTCAGAAAGCAACCTGTGGGAATCCACAGGTAAGGTTCAGGTGAAATCCACAGTTGAACAAGCTAGCGATTCTGCTAAAAATGGAGTCAAACCCATTTCAAGGAGAAGCGCCATGAAAAATCTGTATTACTTAATTGGCGGGGGATTATTGACAACAGCCCTCATTGCATTCGCAGTAGTTTCTAATCTACCAGCGCAAAGTTTAGATACTAAGCCAACTCTGACTATCGAAAAAACGCCTACAACCAATTTTGAAAATCCTACGGTTACGCCGCTTTTGCCAACACAAATTTCAACGGCAACAACGCCGCCCACTGTAAATGCGAATGCGCCGTCACTGCCATCAACGGCGGATATAGCGCGCTTCGTCAGCGAGAATTACCCTGACGGAACAACTGTTGAAAAAGGCGTAACTTTTACAAAAACTTGGGAACTTCAAAACAAGGGTTCGACTACATGGACGACTGATTACTCTCTCATTTTGACCGACTCTCTCCATCCGTTGGGAGCAAATCTAAAAGAACCTTATCAAATCAAATTGCCAAAATCTATAAGCCCCAGCGAATCCGTAGAAATTTCCGTAAATTTCACGACTCCTAATGTGGATGGGGTATACGAAGTTCATTACAGGCTTCAAAACGCCAGCGGGCAGATAGTTTCTGGCGATGGAAGCGTAGTTTGGTTAAAAATCACAGTTGGCAATACAGAGTTGAGTAATCATTCAACACAAGCGAGCAACGTAACCATGAGTTTGGTCAATATCCAAAAAGATGACGCTGTTACAAATGTAGAAGTTTGCGCCCAATACCCAGACACGCAAGACTGGAATCCTGATGGCGTTATGCTTATTGCAGGAAATGTTCAAAACTCATTGTCTGGTTATAGGCTTAAAAATTTCAAAGACCCATCTACTCATGCAAGCGCCTATCGTTGCTTTATTCTCGAATTTCCTGTTGGCGTCAGCAATTACGGCAGTTCGCCTGTCAGCATATCCATTAGCAACATTCGCGTGGATGCTACGCACGACCTTGATGCAAGTTGCGCGCGCGCCAAACAACAATTAACCCCACAATATCCAAGCCTGGATTTTACCTGTGGACCTCTTGGTTTCTTTTATACCAATCTCAAATTACCTTCTGGAATAAGCGAAGACGAAGCGGACAAACTTATTATGGATGCGATGGAACAAGCAATTTACGGCAGCTGGCTATTGAGCGAATAGTCATTCTGAAAAAACGTAGAACAGGCTTAAGCCTGTTCCACAGTGACGCGCATCACTCGCTTGGTTTTCTCCGTTACGCGGCAAAGATGAGAAACGCGCAGCCCCGCCGCCCACAAAATTTCATTCCCCATACACAACAGCAGCCAATTTTTCCGCGCCCGTCGCGGGATTTTTTCATTCACGAACACATCCGATAATTTTTGCGAATGACCATTTAACCCCAACGGGCGGATTTTCTCCCCCGCGCGCGGATTTCTTAAGTGGAGCGACTCTGCCAACTCATCCGCGTCAAACCACGCCTCAAAGCGATTCTCGTTGGCGAGGATTTTCTCCGCCTCAAAATTTTCCTCGTATTCAATCTTGAACGTCCAGCCGTTGGGCAATTCCATCTTTGCGGGAATTAAAAAAGAAACATCCTCTTGTATTTGCGGAAAAAGAGTCAGCGGCAAATTTGCGCCTTGTTTTGCAATATAAACTTTATTTCCTTCAAGCAACAAATACAAACCTGCCTGCAAATCCATCCTTTGAGCCGCCGCGCCTTTGCGCCTTTGAATTAAGTCGGCTGCCCGCGTCAGCGTTTCTTGCGTCACATCCAAGTCGGGGATGAGACTCTGCATGGCGCGGCGAATCAGCCGAAGTTGAAGTCCTGCCGCGCTGCCCGCAAGCCGATTCAAATTGAGGGTGACGAATCCGTCTGACGGCGCGGCGCAATCCCGCCAGAGGGAATCTTCCAAAGAATCTAAAATTTGCAAGTCCGCTTTTGCAGTTTGAGCAAGTCGATTTAAAGCGGTTTTGATTTGCGGGTTATAACTTTCCAACAGCGGAATTAATTCGTGGCGAATTTTGTTGCGTTTGTATTCCAGCGAATCATTGCTGGCATCGTGAATAAATTGCAGGTTGTGGGTGTGGCAATAGGTTTCCGTCTCGGCGCGGGTCATTTGCAACAGCGGGCGCAAAAGGGGAATTTGTTGGTCAAAAATTTCGAGCGTGGCGCGGTGAGACATGCCCCGCAGCCCGTTGAGCGAACTGCCGCGCAGAATGTGCATGAGAACCGTCTCGGCTTGGTCGTCCGCCGTGTGACCGACAGCCAC
>Ga0172368_10008182_pt1 | contig 10725 bp, 3 predicted proteins | sample Lak11m_FD_114540 | JGI IMG/M metagenome (GOLD analysis project Ga0172368, IMG submission 114540) | Freshwater microbial communities from Kabuno Bay, South-Kivu, Congo - kab_022012_11m | ecosystem: Environmental > Aquatic > Freshwater > Lake | place: Democratic Republic of the Congo: South-Kivu...
GGCCGCCGACTCGAAGACGACCGACCAGCCTCCCATTCGTCCCTCCGCGCGTCCTTCCGCTTCGCGTCCGTCTCAAGCTCGGCGTTCAGGTCCTCCAGCGACACGGTGCGGGACCGTCCGTCCAGGAGCGCCTTGTACCTGCGGTCCGCAAGCTCGACGTCCCGCCGATCCTCCAGCTCCTCGAGAAGCCGCAGATCCTCGATCGGCACGAGGGCGATCAGTTCGCGCCCGCGCTTTCCCACGACCTGCCGGACCTTCCCGTATGCCACCCGGTGCACCACGTCGGAGAAATTCGCCCGCACCTCGCCCGCATTCATGATCTGCGCCATTCGCCGCACCTCCCGGTGGCTCATCATGTACAAGATGGCGCCCGGGTCAAGTCCAGACGTGCCGCGACCGACTCGCCGCCCGTCCTGAGCGAGCGCAGCGAGTCGAAGGACGGCCCGGAGGCCGCTCGCGGAGCAGTGCCGTCGCCCGGGCCGCGCGAGAAGAAGCGTCATGACGTCGAGGAGTCAAAGGGCAACCAGACGCCCCATCCACAACGAACACCGCACGCGGCACGTGTCGCCCTGGCGCCCGGCACGGGCGCGCGCTATTCCGACTGCGGCATGGACACCTTCGCGCCACCGGACCTCGACCGCATCGCCGCCTTCTGCAGGCGCTGGCAGATCCGCGACCTGTCGCTTTTCGGCTCTGCCCTGCGCGACGACTTCGGCCCCGCGAGCGACGTGGACCTGCTGGTGACGTTCGAGGACGGCGCTCGCTGGAGCCTGCTGGACCACGCGACGATGGAGGCCGAGCTCGGGGCGCTCTTCGGGCGCCGCGTGGACCTCGTGACGCGAGCGGCCGTCGAGCGCAGCGCCAACTGGCTGCGCAGACGGGCCATCCTGCAATCGGCGAGGCCGCTGCATGTCGCACAGGGATGACCGCGCGTCGGTTCTGGACATGCTCGCGGCGGCGAGGCTCGTGACCGAGTTCGTGCAGGGCTTCGACCGCGCGAAGTTCGATGCGGACCTGCGCACCCGCTCGGCCGTGCTGCACCAGCTCATGGTCCCGGGCGACGCCGCGCGGCGAACGGGCCGTTCCGACAGGCGCATCCGGAAATCCCATGGGCGCCCGTCGCCGGGATGCGCGACCGGCTCATCCTCGGCTACGACGAGGTGGATCTCGACGAGGTCTGGCGCACCGCGACGGAGGACGCGCCGCGACCGACTCGCCGCTCATCCTGAGCGAGCGCAGCGAGTCGAAGGACGGTGGCGTAGCGTGCCGGCCCGGCGACCGCTCGCGGAGCAGTGCCGCCGCCCGGAGCGCGCGAGGAAAAACGTCGAAGCGTCGAAGGGTCGAAACGCAACCCCGTCCTCAGCGCACGCAGCGCACGTAGTACTTGTTGCTCTGAGCGCTGTTGCCGATGTGGCCGTCGTTGAAGAACACGAACCATGCGTTGCTCCCGCTGGCGTACACGGACGACGACCAGAAGTTCGCACTTGGCGTGCCGGGGAAGGCGGTCGCGTCGATCGACGGGAGGTAGGCGCGGATGTCGACGATGCTGATGAGCTCCTTTCGGGTCGGCAGGCGCCATCCGCTGGAGTACCCGCCGAAGTTCTGCGTATTGAGGCCCTGGCAGTAGTTCGAAGCGTCGGACCATGTGCGCGTCTCGGTGGACAGGGTCCGCTGCCAGACGAGGCGCGTCCTGTTGTCCCGGACCGTCGCCTCGTCGCCCGAGACCGTGAAACGGCCTGTCGGTGCCGCGGCCAGCGCGGACCCGTGCACCCCGAGTCCGACTGCGGCAATCGCCGGCAGCCACCCCCTCCACGAATGCCGGGACGAACGGGTCATCGTGTTCCGACCTCCCTTCCCGTGCAGTACCTGGTCGAGTCCTCCCGTTTTCACCGCACGCACCGCACGTAGTACGGCGTGATCTTGTCTGCATAGTATACGTGGCCGTACGAAAGCCCGACGCTCCAAGCGTAGGCGCTGTCGTCGACGAACACCGACGACGTCCAGAAATACTGCTGCGGCGTTGCCGCGAAGACGGTCCGATTCGTGGCCGGCGAGCCGGACACCGCCAGATCGACCAGGGACTCGAGTTCGATGTAGGTCGGCAACCGCCAACTGCCGACCGGCGCCAGGTTCGCGCAGTACGTCCCGGCACCCTCCCACGTGTAGGTTCCGGAGTCGACGGTCTGCTGCCAGACCAGGCGCGTCGTCAGGTCGGTCACCGTGCCTCCGCTCACGACGTAGTTCGAGTTCGCGAGACCGTTCGGCGTCGGCACCCACTGAATCCACTCGCGGTCGGGCTCGGTGAATGCGACGTCCGCCGTCTTGACGAACGTGCTCCCGCCGACGACCTGCGCGCTGATCGTCGCGGTGCCGGCCCGCGAAGAACGGACGCTCGTGCTCGTGGTGCCGGAAGCATACGTGATGTCCGACCCCACCGAGAACGTGCAGCCGGCTGCGCCGGTGCTGAAATTCACTGTGGCGCCGGGGACAGGGTTGTCGTTGGCGTCCCGTACGTTCACCGTCATCGTGCTCGCGGCGTCATAGTCCGCCACCACCGTCGTTGGCGAAGCCGTGAGCGTCGTGTGCGCCTCGGCCGACGGACCGGCGATGAACGTCACCGCGGCGGCGAGCGTCTGCGTCGACGTGAACGAAGCAACAACGCCTTTGGTTTCGGCCTTGGTGCTGCGCAGCGTCACCGACGCCGCGCCGGACGAGCTCGTCGTCGCGGTCGTGGACGAGAACGTGTTCGCGCTGCCGGTGGACGAGAACGTCACGACCACTCCGGGAATCGGGTTCGAGGCCAAGTCGCGGATCGTCGCGGCGAGCGTTGCGGTCGCGGTTCCGTCGGCGACGACCGTCGTCGGCGCCGCCGTCAGCGACGACTGCGCCGCCGCCGGCACCGGCGTGAACGTGACCTCGACGGTCAGGGTCTGCGAGGAGCCGAACGAAGCCGTGATCGTCTTGCTCTCGACGGTGCTCGACTTGAGCAGCACCGAGCAGGTCCCGGCCGTCGTCGTGCATGTCGTCGGGGACCATTTGTTGTCGCTCCCGGTGGCCGAGAACGCGACGGCCGCGTTCGACACCGCATTGCCGAAGTTGTCGGCCAGAGTCGCCGTGATGGACGTGGTGCTCGAACCGTCGGCGAAGAGAGAAGTCGGATTCGCCGCCAGCGACGACTGGCCCGCGATCGGCTGACCGGGGACGAAGGTCGCCGTCGTCGTCAGGTTCAGCGCGCCGAACGTGGCCGTAATGGTCTTCGCCTCGGCCTTGGTGCTGCGCAGCGTCACCGAGGCGAACCCCGAGGCGTCGGTCGTGGCGCTCGTCGCCGACAGCGTGTTGCCCGTGCCGCCCGCGCCGAACCCGACCGACGTGCCCGGCACCGGGTTTTCGTAGGCGTCCTTGATCGTGGCCGCGAGCGTCGCGGTCGCCGTGTTGTCGGCCACGACGGACGCGGGCGTGGCCGTGAGCGTGGACTGCGCGACCGTCGCCGCCCCCGGGGTCACCTGGATTCCCGACTGGTTGCCCGTGATGGTGGTCGCAACCGTGTCGGCGGCCGTGACCTTCTGCGACCCGGCGGTCTTGAGCGTCACACCGCTTGTGAAGACGCGAACGCCGGCGTCCCCCGCGACGAACACGTAGTTGCCGGGAAGGGTCGCGAGCGCGTCGGTGGACGTGAACGTCACGGTCCCGAGGTAGCCCGTGGCTGTGTTGGAGTACAGGTCCCGCGCGGCCACGGTGACGTCGCCGGGCGTCCCGGCGGTGCGCGGCGACGCGATGCCGCTCACGACGAACACGGCGGCCGCGGCCGGGTTCACCACGATGCCCGACTGCGTGCCCGTGATGGTCGGGGTCGCCGTGTCCGTGGCGGTCACGCTCTGGGTGCCCGCGGTCTTCAGGACCGCGACGCCCGGGAAGAAGTGAGTTCCGGCGTTGGCGGCCGTGTACGAGTAGTCCCCGCCTATCCAAAACACGGCCGGGTCGCTCGACGTGAAGTGAATCGTCCCGAGGTACCCCGTCGCGGTGTTCCCGAACAGGTCCTTCGCCGTCACGGTGGCATCGCCGGCCGGCGGCCCGGCCACCCGCGGCGTCGTCACGCCTGCGACCGTCAGCGTCGATGCCGGTCCCGGCGTCACGACGATGCCCGACTGCGTGCCGGTGATCGTCGAGGAAACGGTGTCCCTCGCGGTCAGGGACCTGGCGCCCGCGGTCTTCAGCACGACGCTGCCGCCGAACGTGCGGATGCCCGCGTCTTCGGTTGCGAACGTGTAGGTCGCCGGCAGAACCGCCTGTGCATCGCTCGAGGTGAAGTGGACCGTGCCGGTGTAGCCCGTGGCGCGATTCCCGTAGGGGTCGCGGGCTTCGACGACCGCGCTCGCCGCCGTCCCCGCCACGACGGGCGAGCTCACGCCCGTCACGAGGAGAGTCGAGGCCGCTGCGGGGTTCACGACGATGCCCGCCTGGGTCGCGATCAGGCTGCCTGTGGTTGTGTCGGTCGTGGTCACGCTCTGCGTCCCGACGGTCTTGAGCGTCACTCCGAACGGACGCACCCCAGCGTTCCCGGCGACGAACGTGTAGTTCGCCGGCAGCACCGCCTGAGCGTCGCTCGACGTGAAGCTCACCGTGCCGCGGTACCCCGCCGCCGTGTTGCCGAACGCGTCCAGCGCGGTCACGGTCGCCGTCGCCGGCACGCCGGCCGTGCGCGGCGTCGTAATGCCGGAAACCGTCAACGAGGCCGCGGCGCCCGCGACGAAGGTCGCCGTCGCGGTCAGGCTCTTCGTGTCGAACGCGGCGCTGATCGTCTTCGTCTCGGCCTTCGTGCTGCGCAGCGTGACGGACGCGACGCCCGAGTCGTCGGTCGCGGCACTCGTCGCCGACAGCGTGTTGCCCGTACCGTCCGCGCCGAACCCGACCGACGTGCTCGGCACCGGGTTGCCGTAGGCGTCCTTGAGCGTGGCCGCGAGCGTTGTAGTCGCCACGTTGTCGGCCACGACCGACGCTGGCGTGGCCGTGAGCGTGGACTGCGCGACGGTCGGGGCGCCGGGACCGAATGTGACTCCGGTTGTGAGCGACTGGCCGGTCCCGAAGGTCGCCGTGACGGTCTTCGCCTCGGCCTTGGTCGATCGCAGCGTGACCGTGCAGATGCCCGCGGAGTTCGTCGAGCAGGTGGTCGAGGAGAACGTGTTTCCGCTGCCGGAGCAGGTGAACGTGACGGTCCGGGTTCCCGAGGGATTGCCGTAGGGGTCGGCGAGCGTCGCGGTGAGCGTCGCGGTTGCGGTGTTGTCGGCAACGAGGGAGGTCGGCTCCGCAGCGAGCGACGACTGGCCCGAGACCGGCGAACCCGCCACGAACCATGCGGTCGCCGTGATGCTCAAGCCGCCGAACGTCGCGGTGATCGTCTTCTGCTCTGCCTTGGTGCTGCGCAGCGTGACGGAAGCGACCCCCGAGGCGTCCGTCGTCGCGGTGGTCGCCGAGAACGTGTTGGCCGAGCCGCCGGCCGAGAACGCGACGGAAACGGCCGGCACCGCGTTGCCGTTCGCGTCCCGGATGGTCGCCGCGAGCGGTGCCGCGGCCACGTCGTCCGCCACCGTCGTGTTGCCCGTCGTCAGCGTGCTTTGCGCCGTCGCGGGCGCGCCCGGCGTGAACGTCACCTGCGCCGAGAGGCTCTGTGAGGCGCCGAACGCCGCGGTGATCGTCTTCGCCTCGGCCTTCGTCGAGCGCAGCGTGACCGCGCAGGTGCCCGACGCCGTCGTACACGTCGTCGAAGAGAAAGTGTTGCCGCTGCCGCTCGCGGAGAATGTCACGGTGCTGCCCGACACGGCGTTTCCGAACTGATCCCCGAGGGCGACGGTGAGCGCGGTCGTCGCCGCGTTGTCCGCGACGAGGGTCGAGAGACTCGCCGACAACGACGATTGCGCCGCGAGCGGCGGGCCCGGCACGAACGTCGCCGTCGTCGTCACCGTCAGCCCGGCGGCCGTCGCGGAAATACCCTTGTCCTCCGCCTTGATGCTGCGCAAGGTGACCGTCGCGGTGCCCGAAGCATCGGTGTTCCCGATCTTCTCGGACAGGCCGTTCAAAGTCCCCGTCGCAGAGAACGCCACAGTGACACCCGGCAGCGGATTGCCGTAGGCGTCGCGGAAAACCGCGGTCAGCGTCGTCGCCGCGACGTTGTCGGCGACGACGGAACCCGGCGACGCCGTCACCGAAGACTGCGCCGCCGAGGGCGCACCCGGCGCGACGACGACCGTCGTCGTCAGCGTCTGCACGGGAGTTCCGAACGTCGCCGTGACCGTCTTCGACTCGGCCTTCGTCGAGCTGAGCACGACCGACGCGATGCCGTCGGCGCCGCTGGTCGCCGCCGGCGCCGAGAGCGAGTCGCCGGTGCCCGTGACCGAAAAGGCCACGGAAACGGCTGAAACAGGGTTGGAGTAGAGGTCACGTACGGTCGCCGCGAGCGTCGCGGGCGAGTCGGTCGCGGGCGTGCCGACGACCGCGAGCGCCGACTGCCCCGCCGAAGGAGTCCCCGCCAGGAACGTCACCGTAGTCGTCAAGGTCTGCATCGGACTTCCGAACGACGCAGTGATCGTCTTCGTCTCCGCCTTCGTCGACTTGAGCATCACCGACGCGCTGCCGGACGCGTCGGTCATGGCGACGGTCGACGAGAACGCGTTGGCCGACCCCGTCGACGAGAACGTCACCGGGACGCCGCTGACCGGATTCGACGCGGAATCGCGCACGATCGCGGTGAGCATCGTGTTTGCGAAGTAGTCCGCCGGAAGGCTCGTCTGCGACGCGGCGAGCGACGACGCCGCGGCCGACGGAGGCAGCGCCGTGAAGGTCACCGTGGTCATGATCGTCTGCGACGCGCCGAAGGTCGCCGTGATCGTCTCGACCTGCACTTTCGAGGACTTCAGCGTCACGCTCGCGACGCCCGATTCGTCGCTCGTCGCGCTGGACGAGGAGAACGTGTTCTGCGTGCCGCTCGCCGAGAACGTCACGGTCGCGCCGGAAACCGCATTGCCGTACGCGTCGTGCAGCGTCGCCTCCAGTGTCGTGGTCGTCGAGTCGTCGGCCACGAGGACGTTCGGCGTCGCGCTCAGCGAAGACTGCGAGGCGACCGGAGGCCCGGCGATGAAGACCACCGACGCCGACTTGAACCGCACGGGCGTCCCGAAGGCCGCCCCCAGCGACTTGGTTTCCGCCTTCACGGACTGCAGCAGCACCGAGGCCGCGCCCGAGGCGTCGGTGGTCGCGCTGGCGGAAGACAGGGTGTTCGCAGTGCCGCCCGCGTTGAAGGAGACCTCTTCGCCGGGCACCGGATTGCCGAACCCGTCCACGAGCAGCGCGGTGACGGTCGCCGCTGCGACGCCGTCGGCAACGACGGTGCCGGGCTGCGCGGCGAGCGTCGACGCGAGCGGATCGGGATCGCCCGCGGTGAAGGTCACGGTCGTCGTCGCGGAAAGTCCCGCGAAAACGGCCGTGATCGTCTTGGTTTCCGCCTTCTTCGAGTGAATCGAAACGGACGTCGTCCCGTCCGCGTCGGTCGTCCCGGTTTGCGGCGAGACCGTGTGACCGGTACCGGTCGCATTGAAAACGACCTCGACTCCCGGCACGGGGTTGCCGAACGCATCGTTGAGAACCGCGGTGACCGTCGCGGTCGCCACATCGTCCGCGACCAGCGACCCGGGCGTCGCCGACAGCATGCCCGGGGTCGAAACCGGCGCGCCCGGCCCGAACGTCACGCCGGCGGTCAGTGTCTGCAACGCACCGAACGACGCCGTGACCGTCTTCGCCTCGGCCTTGGTGGACATCAACGCCACGCTGCACGTGCCCGCTACGGTCGCGCACGACGCCGGGGTGAACGTGTTCGAGCTGCCCGACGAAGAGAACGACACCGTCGCGCCCGACACGACGTTTCCGAACGGGTCCGCAATCGTCGCCGTCAGCGTGGCGGCGTCGGCGTTGTCGGCGACCACGGAGGTCGGACTCGCGGCGAGCGAGGAACGGGCAGCCACGGGCTCGCCTGCGACGAACGTCACGCTGCCCGTGACGCTGGATGAGCCGAAGGTGGCCGTGATTGTCTTCGTCTCGGCCTTGGTGCTGCGCAGCGTGACGGAGGCGACGCCCGATGCGTTGCTGGTCGCGCCTGTCGCGGACAGCGTGTTGTCGCTGCCGCCGACGGAAAAGTCCACGGAAACGCCCGGAACCGCGTTGCCGTTCGCGTCCTTGACGGTGGCGGTCAGCGTCGCGGTCGCGGTGTCGTCGGCCACGACCGTTGCCGGGTTCGCAGCGACCGTGCTGTGCGCCGTCGCCGGTGTTCCGGGCACGAACACGACCGTCGTCGCGACGGACTGCGACGCGCCGAACGAGGCCGTGATGGTCTTCGTTTCGGCCATGGTCGAGCTCAGCGCGACGGAACACGCCCCCGATGCCGTCGTGCACGCGACGGGCGCGAACGTGTCGCCGGTCCCCGAGGAAGCGAACGTCACTGCCGCGTCCGAAACCGCGTTGAGGAACTGATCCGCGAGCGTCGCGGTCAGCGTGGTCGTCGCCGTGCCGTCCGCGACGACCGACCCGGGATCCGCGACCAGCCACGAGATGCCGGCGACCGGCGCCCCCGCGACGAACGTCGCCGACGCGTTCAACGTCTGCGCCGGCGTGCCGAACGTCGCGGAAATCGCCTTCGTTTCGGCTTTCGTGCTGCGCAGCGTCACCGAGGCGTGCCCGTCGCCGCCGCTGGTGGCGCCCGATGCCGACAACGTGTTGCCCGCACCGCCCGCGGCGAAGTCCACCTGCACCTCGGGCACCGGATTGCCGAACTCGTCGGCGAGCGCAGCGGTGATCGTGCAAGGGCTCGCATCGTCGGCAACGACATTCGCCGGCGCCGCCACGAGCGACGAGGCCGCGGCGAGCGGAGCACCCGCGACGAAAGTGACGCTCGCCGTCGCCGTCTGACCCGCGAAAGAGGCCGTGATCGTCTTCGTGCCTGCCGTGCGGGAGCGCAGAGTGGTCGTCGTCGTGCCGTCGGCGTCGGTGATTGCAGCCGGCGTCGAGAACGTGTGGCCGGTGCCGCTCGCGGCAAACGAGACCTCGACACCCGACGCCGGGTTGCCGTTCGCGTCGTCCAGCACCACGGTGACGGTCGCGAACGACAGGTCGTCGGCCGTCAAGGTCGCGGGTGCGACGGAAACCGTGTCCGATCCCGTGACGGGCGTGCCCGCGACGAATACGACCGTCGCCTGGACCGACTGCGACGCGCCGAACGAGGCCGTGACCGTCTTCGTTTCGGCCTTCGTCGACTTCAACGTCACGAGGCAGCCGCCGAACATGTCGGTGGTCGCGCTCTCGGCGGAAAGCGTGTGGCCGGTGCCCGAAACGGTGAAGGCCACGGTCGCGTCCGGAACCGGATTGTCCTGTGCGTCGCGCACGATCGCCGAGATCGGGACTTCCGCCGTGCCGTCTGCCACTCGGCTTCCGGGCGTCGCCTCAACCGAGGAACGAGCGGCCACCGGCGCCCCGACGACGAACGTCACGCCGGTCGTCAGCGTCTGCACCGGCGTCCCGAACGAGGCCGTGACCGTCTTCGCCTCCGCCTTGGTCGAACGCAGCGTCACCGAGGCCACGCCCTCCGCGTCGGTCGCGGCCGCCGTCGCCGACAGCGTGTTGCCGGTGCCCGTGACCGAAAAGCCCACGGAAACGCCCGGAACCGGATTCGCGTGGGCATCGCGCAGCGTCGCCGCGAGCGTCGAGGTCGAGACGGTGTCGGCCGTCAGCGAGCCCGGCAGCGCGGCGAGCGAACTCTGCGCCGCCACGGGCGCGCCCGCCGTGAACACGACGGTCGTCGTCGCGGTCTGCGGCGGGTCGCCGAACGTCGCCGTGATTGTCTTCGTCTCCGCCTTGGTGCTCTTGAGCACCGTCGATGCCTCGCCGAAGGCATCCGTCGTGACGCTCGTGGCCGAAAACGTGTTCGCGCTGCCGGTCGACGCGAACGTCGCCGCGAGGCGGGCCACGGCAGCGCCGCGCGCGTCGCGAATCGACAGAGTGATCGTCGTCGTCGCGAAGTTGTCCGCCAGCAGCGAGGACGGCGAGGCGGAGAAGGTGACTCGCAGATCCGTCTCCCCGCCATCGGGGAATCCCGCGTCCGCCGATTCGCCGCCGTCGGATTCGACGCCCGCGTCCTGGCCGGCGTCGGCTGCCGCCGTGCCCGCGTCCGGCTCGGACGTTCCGCTTCTCAGGCAAATACGGGCCGATCCGCAGTACCAGCCGTCGTTGCAGTCCGCGTCCGAGCCGCACGACCAGACGCCTTGCGCCGGGTCGGGGCCCATGCACGCGGCCAGCGCGGCGATGAGGACGGGCGCGAGGCCTCGCACAGTCCACTCCGTAGCGATGTCGCCCGTGCGGCCGGGACGGCCACACACCAGTTGTGCCGCCGGGACGGCCGCACTCCGATTCGTCTGCGCTCGCTCCTGTGCCCGTCCCATGGTCCCGCCCTCAGAACACGAACAGCACGCCCGCCCCGATGCCCAACGCCGCCGCGCTCCCGAACAGCACGTTCGCCCCCAGCCGCAGATCGCTCGCCCGCTGCCCCTGCGCCTGCGTCGCCGAGTGGCTGTCCGCGATCCCGTCCAGCGGCTTGTCCCCGCTCAGCGCGTCGCGCGCCATCCAGCCGACGACTCCGCCGGCCACCGCGGCCGCAGCCCCTGCACCCGCCAGCGACCACGCCCACAC
>Ga0172368_10008187_pt1 | contig 10721 bp, 8 predicted proteins | sample Lak11m_FD_114540 | JGI IMG/M metagenome (GOLD analysis project Ga0172368, IMG submission 114540) | Freshwater microbial communities from Kabuno Bay, South-Kivu, Congo - kab_022012_11m | ecosystem: Environmental > Aquatic > Freshwater > Lake | place: Democratic Republic of the Congo: South-Kivu...
CTTTACTGTCGGCACCGTTATCCTCGGCGTCTATTACTTCCTGCGCAATCGATGGTATGGCCGGGACAGAGAGGAGCGATGGGATTATCAGCTCCTGCATCGTTTCACCGCCGTCAAAAGCCTGGCCATCGTGCTGGGCATCGCGCCGCTGCTCCTCATCCAGATCGGCTACACCGTCTCCTTTTTCACCGCCATGAACCTGCTCGGTTTCTACTGGCTGCTGGTAATCGTGCTGGTGATCGTCGCCTCGCTGGCCATCGATATCATCGGCCAGTATAAACAACTGGATCATCTAGTCACCTTCGGCCTCGGTCTGGTCGGGCTGACGCTGCTGCTGGCCGTGCCCGGCATCTTCGTCGGCGTGCTGTCGCTGGCGGAAAACTCTCCCGGCTGGCTTTCCATACTGCACACCGGTAAAATGCCGCCCGCGCTGTCTGTGCACTGGCTGTTCCGCTATCTGCATGTCCTCGGCGCCGCTATCGTATTCGCCGGCGCGCTGCACTATTACCTGACGAACCGGGAAAACGCGCGGCTGCGCGCATCACTGCTGCGCTTCGTGTTCGGTGGGCTGCTTTTCCAGATCGTCATCGGCGTGGCGCTCTACCTGTCGCTCACCCGTCGGCCTGACAATCTCGCCAACACCGTGCTGCTCTTTACGGCGGCCGCCTCGGTCTTTTTTACCGGCATGCTGTATGCGCGGCGAACACTCACCGGACGGGCGGCAGCCGCGCTGCTGGCCGTCATCCTCCTCGGCATGCTCGGTGTCCGCCAGTTGCTGCAGTGGCAGGGAACCGCGCCGGTCGAGCGAGCGGCGGCGCAAACCGCGGAAACGTATCGCCGCGACCTTGCCCCCTACCGGCAAATGGGATTGGCCGAATACCGCCAGGATCAGCAAGCGGTGTATGACAACGCCACGACAATCTACACGGGGAGCTGCGCCTTCTGCCACGGCGAGGACGGTCGGGGTAATGTGCCCGCGGCAAAGGATCTTGCCATACCACCCACGGATCTCTCCGCCATGCGCGTGACGCGACCCTACCTGAAAGAGTTCGTCGTCAAGGGTGTGCATGGCACGGGCATGCCGTATTTCTCCATCTACACCACCGACAAGCTGGAGCTCTTATTCGACGAGCTCGACTCGCGCTTCGGCATACTCGGCTCGCCGGCGCCTATTGCTCGCCCGGTGGCTCCCGCGGTTAAACAGCAGGCGTTGGAAGTTTTCCGGCAAAGCTGCGCCTCCTGTCATGGCCGAGATGGGCGCGGCTGGACCGCGATATCACGCAAACTCGCCCCTATGCCACCCGACTTCACCCGGTTCACCCTGCAGCAGGATTACATGCTCTCTATCATTTCAAATGGCTACCCTGGCACGTCCATGGGCAGATACGACCACCTGCCCGAAGAGGTGCGCCGGGGATTGGTGGAAACAATGCGGGATTTCTTCAATAAGTAGAGGTTTGAGTTTTACTTATAATTACCCATACCGGGCAGGTACCGGCCGAAGCCCAGGCCTTCGCAGGGACAGAGGCCTTCACGCGGGATGGCGGCAAAACGGGTTATGAATGCACGGAGGTTTGCGGCCTGCTCGGCCATGATGCCCAGCACTTCCTCCTGGGTGAGCGGCATACCGGTCATCCCCGCGCCCCAGTTGCAGATAATGCACACCGCCGCGTAGCACAGGCCCGCCTCGCGCGCCAGCGCCACTTCCGGCACGTTGGTCATCCCCACCACGTCGGCGCCCAGGCTGCGCAGCGCCTTCACCTCCGCCGCCGTCTCGAAGCGCGGACCTTCGGTGCAGGCATACACGCCGTCTGGGTGCAGCGCGCTCCCCAGTGGCGCGCCGGCCTGCAGCAATGCGCCCAGCAGACGCGGGCAATACGGATTGGTGACATCCACGTGCGCCACCGGGCTCCCCTCGCCATCGAAGAAGGTGGCGGGACGGCATTTCGTCCAATCGATGAATTGCGAGAGGAGCACGAAATCGCCGGGCGACATGTGCGGATTCAGACTCCCCACCGCCTGCGTGGCCACCACTTCGCGCACGCCCAGCGCGTGCAGCGCCCAGATGTTGGCGCGGTAATTGATCCGGTGCGGCGGCACTGTGTGTCCGGCGCCGTGCCTGGTCAGAAAAATAACCTCGCCGTCCTCCAGCGCCACGCGAAAATACGCTGCTTCGCCATAAGGTGTAATGATTACTTCCGCCTCCGACGGCTCATCCAGCTCGTATAATCCAGTGCCGCCGATAATTGCCAATGACACTACTTTAGCCCTCCCCATGACTCCGGCCCTTCGCCGCCCTCGCCGGCGCCGGGCCGGAAGGAGATTTCGTCCATCACCTCGTCGTTGACCAGAATGGGAGAAAAAGTCCGCAGCGCCAGCGCGATGGCGTCGCTCGGACGGGCATCCACCACCAGCTCGTTGTCGCGGTATCGCAGGTGCAGCGTGGCAAAGAAGGTATCGTCGGCGAAATTGTCGATGACCACCCGCTCCAGATTGGCGCCCAGCCGCTCCAGCAGCGATTGCATCAGGTCGTGGCTCCATGGCCGGCGAAGATATTGCGTGGCCAGCTCCGGCTCCAGGCGCACCCAGATGGCTGCCGCCTCGCATACGCCGATCAGGATGGGCAGGAAGCGGCCGCGCTCGTCACGCAGCCACACGATGTCTTTGACCTCCTTCCCTTCCTCATCGCGCACTAATTGCCAGATCTCGACCGGGATATCCGCCATTTATTGTTGCCCCAACGGTTATAGTGATGGAGTGATAAGTGATAAGTCTTATAACTAACGTGGGCTTAACCTACAACCCAACAATTCAGGTATTCATTTAGGCTTACCACTTATGCCGCGGATTACCGCCGCAGAGGTGGTTTCCATACGGCAAAAAAGCTATGGAAAGAATCGAGCTGCTTACCAGCCTATTCAACCACCGGACTAACCTTGCCTGTTTGGGCATTCTTTGCTACAACAACTATACAAATCGCTTATCACTCAGAACTCCTCGAACTCCGAACTTAGAACTCTCACACCAGTGCCAGCATTTCCGACTCCTGCGCCCGTAGCAGCCGGCGGCGTATCTCATCCTCGATAACGGGCAGCAGACTGTGGGGAGCCCACAGTATCAGGCGCACGCTGAGTTTAGCCGCATCGGCGCCGGTGAGCAGCAGCGTGATGTTCCGCTCATTCGCGCTGATGTCGTGTTCGGCCAGCACTTCCGTCGCCAGCTCGCGAATCGCTTGCAACGATGAATTCAGCTCGGCCTCGCGCTGCAGCGATATATCGATGGCCAATCTTACGTGCCCGCGCGATGCGTTAAACACCTGGTTGATGTCGCCGTTGCCGATGATATACAACCGGCCTTGCTCATCGCGAATCCGTGTAACGCGCAGGCCCACCTCTTCCACGCGGCCCGTCACCGCGCCGATGGTTATCCAGTCGCCTACATCGAATTGCCCTTCACCCAGGATGAACAGGCCGTTCACCAGATCGCGCACCAGTTTCTGCGATCCCAGCCCTATCGCCACCAGCACTACCGACGAAGCGGCGAACAGCCCGACCAGCACATCCCATTTCAATCCGATGGTGAAAAGGATCGGGATTATGGCTATGATGTAGACGAGATAGGAAATCGCCGAGGCACAGAGGCCTTCCAGGGTGCGCAGCCGCCGCTTCTCGCGCTCTTCGCGATCGGCAACCGCGCCGAACGCGCGCCGGATTATGCGGCGAAGGACGCCGGTGATCAATCGCGCGGCAATCAGGATGCAGCCTGCCACTACCAGCCGCGCCAGGATCATCACCGGCAGCGGCGGCACTGCTTCCAATCCCGTGCGGCCCGATGCATAGAGCTCCCGCCAGTATTCCGGCGTCAGCAGATCGCCGAAGCCGACCATCAGCAGCGACAGCGTTGCGGTATTGTCGAAGAGGAACGATGTCATTTCGCTCAATTATACACTTCTTTTGCGGCTTGCGGATGCTGCGGTTGAAGGTACGGTGTTGAGCGCACTCAGATTGTGCCGGAGTCGGGCGGAAGCGCGCCTGTTTTAAACGCTTCTCCTCCGGAGCTCGGTGGCGCATCCTCGATAGGCCGCATGATGACCACGCTGACCTGGCGGCCGCGAATGGACATCATCTTCCCCTGCAGTTCTACCCACAGCGGAATGCCGTCCTTATGCAGGAAATAACACCGGCAGGGCACATGGTAGAGGGCCGCGATGTGTTCCCAAGCGAGCTCGCTGTATTCCGGATGGATAAGATCGAGCACGCGCTTGCCGATAAGCTCGTGACGCTGATAGCCGGTAATCAGCGAAACCTGCGGATTGGCCTCCACGATGATGCCGTCTTCCGCGAAGATAACGCCTTCGGAGCCGGCTTCTACCAGCAGGCGGAAACGCTCCTCCCCAATGCGCAGCGCCTCCGCCGCTCGCCGCTGATCCGCCGCTTCGTTCCGCAGCCTGGCGTTCGCGGCTTGCAATTCCACTACCCTCTGCTCCAGATCACGCACGGAGGGCTCTGCCGCTGATGCGTCCTCCACGATGTCATGCGCGACGCATAGGATGGAGGCGACTTCGCCGTCCGCCCGGTGGATCGGACTTACCAGACATGCCATCTCCCTGGCGCCTTCATGGGACGGCAGTGTCAGCATTCCGCGTTGCGCCTGGCGGCTGGCGAAAACGGCGGCGCACAGCCCGGCTAACGGAACCATGCTTTCTAACGGCAATCCGAGCTCCTGCCAGGTTTTGCCTGGGAAATTTTCCTGCGCGAGACCCAGCGCCAGCGCGGCATGACGGTTTACGAAGGTGAAGCGGAGTTCGCGGTCCACCAGCAGCAGGTAATCCGGAATGGCGTTGAGAATATCCTCGATCATCGGGGACTGCTGCTTATTTTCCACCGACAGATGGTTCCGCTCCTGGACGGGCGGCGCCGGCGCGGGGGTGGCCGGCTGTGGTTGCGGCGCCGGCGTGGAGGCAAGCGGCGATGGTGACGACGCAGGCGCGGGGGTAAGCGGCGGTGGTGACGGCGAAAAGGTCGGCGGAGACGGGGAAGGAGCCGGTTTTGCCCGTCCCGCTCGCGGATCGGTGTATTTCTGCAGCAGCGATACCATGTCCCGCTGTCCGTTGGCGGCCGCGGCCTGGCATGGCGTGCGTCCGAGCTGGTCATTTTTTTCCGCGTCGGCGCCGTGATGCAGCAATAGCGCGGTCACGCGAAGCTGACCGTGCAGGGCCGCCTCGTGCAGCGGGGTGCTGCCGAACTTATCTGCGGCGTTGACATCGGCGCCGTGATCGATCAACTGCTCGGCGATATTCTTTGCTCCTGCCTTCGCGGCAAGGCTCAGCGGCGCGCGCGCGAAATTATCGCCTTCGTTCACTCTCGCGTGCCTGTCCAGCAGCTTCTTCACTACCTTCATCGATTGATGCTCGACGGCTTCGTGCAGCGGCGTGTTTCCGTTATTGTTTTTCGCGTTGATATTCGCCCCGTGCGTGAGCAGGATCTCCATAACTCCCGCCTGTCCGAGTCCCGCGGCAAGATGCAGCGGGGTATTGCCCCCCAGGTCCGGCAGATTGACATCCCCGCCCGTCTCCGTCAACAGGTCGGTCATGATACGCGAGTATCCATGCGCCGCCGCCACGTGAAGGGGGGTCATCCCCTGGTGATCCCGCGCGTTGACATCCGCCCGGTAACCCAGCAATACGTGGATCACCCGGGTGTGCCCCTTGCTTGTCGCCAGGTGGAGCGGCGTCTGGCCGGTATCCGTCCGCGGATCGATCTCTGTCCGTTTCTCCAGCAGGCGGGCCGTGCCCTCCACATCGTTCTCCAGGGCGGCCTTATGAATCAGTTTGAACCCTTTCGCATCCGCGTTAAACATGAACTAAAACTCCGGACTATGAGAACAATAAACTGTTAACCATATACTGATAACTCCGAACTCCGATCTTGAAATCTGGATACTGGAACTTAGAACATGGAATCTGGAATTCTTAGCGCATCAGGCGCAGGCCTTTAGTGATTGCCCCCTCCATGTCGGCATTGGTCAGGTTGGCATCCACCAGAATCGCCCCGCGCAGGTCGGCGCCGCCCAGGCGAGCCCGATTCAACGAAGCGCTGGCAAGAATCGCTCCCTGCAGATTCGCGCTGGAAAGATTAGCCCCGCGTAAATTCGCCCGCCATAAATCCGCACCCCGCAGATTGGCCTCCGCCAGATTGGCCTCCTCCAGGTTCGCGCGGGACAGATCGGCTCGTTGAAGGTCGGCATTGTACAGGTTCGTTCCGCTGAAATCCACGCCGGGCAGTTCCACATCGTGCAGCACGACTCCGGACAGGTCCGGCTTCTCCCCCGGATACATCTGGCGCGTCTGGTTCCACAAAGCCACGCCTTCTTTGATTATGCGCAGATATTCGGCATCCGCCATGAGAAGCCTCTCCTCCCGCGCCTTCCGGGACAGCACCCGGCGGCCCGCCATTTAGTCGTTGGTACTGCCATTTTATCAGGAATGCAGGCTATATTGCCGGTTTTGAGGAAGATTTAATCGAAGCTTTACCGATTTGACATGTCCGTCATCTCAGATTCCGATCCGTATTCCTATTCATGCTTACCGGCATGCTCGCCTCAAATGCCAACACGAATCCGGCGCCGATATACAAAACTCAATATTCATAACTCAAAACTGAACCGATAACGTACCCGGTGTATATCGTTCTCGATCGTTTCGCTTAGCGATCCGTTGAGTGCCTGCTGGATAAGCGCAAGGATGCCCGGCGATGGGGCAGCCGCATGCTCATCCCATCCGGCGTTGTCATCGAGCTGCACCAGGATCTCTTCGCCCGCTCGCTGAAACATCACATCCATCCGCAGGCCATTCGCGGGCGAGTATTTCTCCGCGGCCAACAGCCATTCATGCACGAATAATCCCAGCATGATGGCCTGGCGCCAGGGCAGTATAGCGGCGGCGCCCAGCACGCGGATGCGCTGTTCCGGCACGATTTCCGCCGCTTGCATCATTCGCTCGCTCGCCAGCCGGTCCAGGGCGGCTTTTACGTTCAGCGATCCCGCGGTTTCATCGCTGATTTCCTGCTGCACCAGAAGCATGCATTCCAGGCGCCGGCGGGTGCGCGCCAGCGCCTCCGGCGCGCTGTCTTCGTTATGAGCTATCTGCAACAATTCGAGGGTTAACTCCAGCAGGCGCGACGGAACCTGCCGGGTGAATTGCCTGACCAGCGATTGCAGTTCGCGCGTATGCTGCTTTTCCTGCACCAGCGCCTGCGCGTTCTGGATGGCGACCGCCGCCTGCGAGGCGATGGTGCGCAGCAGGTCTACTTCTTCGGCGGTGAATTCCCGCACGGGCCGCGAGAAGACGGTCAGTGTCCCCAGCAGCGCCCCGCGCAGGTGCGCCATCACCGGCACGGTTACCGAGGAGGTGAAACCTTCTTCACCGGCCATCGCCCTTAGTATCGGGTCGCGGCCGTCGCTCGGCAGATTCGTGCTCTCCACCGGTCGCCGCCGCCGCGCGGCGGTGCCGATGATGCCGTCATCCGGAAAGAGGATATTGCCGGCAACAGGCCGCGAAAAACCCTGGTTCAGCACGGCGCGCTGCTGCAGGGAATCCTCCACCGACAGCGTCACCAGCGCCGACTGCGCCCGCTGGATGTCGCGCGCCGATTGCATTACCTTTTTCAGGATTTCGTTGATGACCAGGTTGGCGCTGATGGAGCTGGTGTATTCATAAAGCTTCTCCGTCTGTTCTAGCGTGCGCCGCCGCGCTTCATTCAGCAGTGAATTTTCCAGCGCCAGCGCCGCCTGGTTCGCATAAGTGGAAAGCAGCGCAATCTCGCGGCTGGAGAGCAGGTGAGGGACCGTATCGGCCAGCAGGGCGATCCCTTTGGCATTCTTCTGTACGATCATCGGCATGCAAATCCAGTCATCGACGCCCAGTTCGCTCAACCAGCGGAATGCCGGACGGGCGTTCGGTCCTTCCCGACCGCGGGTTTGCGGCTGTTGCTGGGTAAGCGCGGTGCGGATCACCCGATTGTTAACCGTCAACGGCAATTGCGCGTCATGGTCGGTGGTTTTTTCTACCAGTTTCGCTTCCAGCTCTGCCGGGATGCCCACCGTAGCGCCGGGCCAGACACGGATCGTGCCGTCCTCCGCGGCCCAGCCGCAGATACTGATCGGCATGTCGGCGGCGCGGGCAATCTTCTCGGCGGTGATCTTCATGATTTCCCGGGCGGCGTCTTCGTGTTCGGAGAGCTGCCGCGTGATGACATCGGTAAAGTAACCGAGTAGGTCGTTCAACTGCACCAGCAGCACCGCATTGCTGCTCGCCTGCTCCATGTTGGCGACGCCGACCCCGACCAATCCGGCGATAGTGTGCAGGAAGGCGGTTTGCTCGTCGCTGAGCGGAGCGTCGCTCAGCGCGAGGATGCCGCCCGCTGCCCTGCCGCCCAGGCGGATCGGCGCGCTGCTATAATGCAGCCCGCGCAATGCCGAGTCGAGCTCGTCTCCGGCCAGCGCCGAGACGAATCCGCTGGAGGCAGGCAGATGCTCCGGCATTCTGCCATACGCGTTCCTGGTGAGCCGGAGGACCGGCTCCAACGGCGCTGCCATGCCGGTCGCGGTTACCACGACATTCGTGGCGGAATCGACGGCCACGCTGGCGCCCACCGCTTCCGCGCGCGTCAACCCTTCCGCGACCTGCAGCAGGGATTGGATGAAGCCCTCGCGCTGCCCCAGCGGGTTGGAGGTGGCCTGCACAAGGCGGCTTATCGACGACTGCAGTAAATTGACGAGTTGATGTTCCTTCTCGTGCAATTGCGCATTCTGCAGCGCGGCGGACACCAGATTCCCCAGCGACGACAGCAGTAGAATATCATCCGTGGTGAATGTCCACCCTGTCCGCGCGTGCACGGTGAGAATGCCGCGGCATCCTTGCTCGTCCGGCAGCGGTATGAATGCAACCGTGCACTTGGCCAGCGGGCACGGCCAGCTCTCCTCGCTCTCGCCGCAGTCTACGCTGAACGCGCAGGCGCCGGCCTGGCGAAATAATTGCATCAGGTGCGGCGGAAGGGTTGGGGGGGCTTCCGTCGCTTGCGGGGTTTTCAGCATTACCGGGGCTTGCTGGTCCGCATCCCATAACCATAAGGCGCCGGATTCCGCTCCCACTAATCGCGGCGCCTCTGCCAGCGCCAGCTCCATGATCGCATCCTGGTCACGCAGCCGGCCCAGCATTACCGAAATCTGGCTCAACTGCGCGAGACGCTCGGTAAAGGCAGAAGACAGCGACGATTCCGGCATTGCCGCCAATCCCTCCTGAATCATCTCGAAAACGATTGGCAAAGAGGCGCCTTCCCCCTCCATGGACGGCAGGCTATCCGATTCCGCCAGGCGCTCGGTAAGAAGGGCGGCAAGCGCGAGCAGCGTCGAGATCCGGTAAACTTCCGGGAAGGTCTGTTGCAGCGCGGCATCCTGCGCAAAGGTGACGCGGCGCTCCGTACCTGGTGGACGCGCCAGGCCGTCGGCAAGGGTATCCAGCAGGCGGTCTGCCTGCTCACGGAAGGTGTCCGCCGCCGTCCCGATCGATTCACTCCACGCATACGCAATCGACGCGCGTTCCATGGTAATCAATTGGATTAAGCGCGCGCATAGTTGCGGGTGACGCTGCTGCTGCGAATCGAACATGCCGTCTGCCATCGATGATTGGGCCGTGAGTTTTATTACGGCTGTCAGTTATTTTACGACAATGCGGCGTAGCTGAATGGTTTTCGTTTGCGACAATCGGGAGTGCACACCGAAAGGGGACAGGAGTTCGGGGTAGGGGTCAGGTGTAATGGGTAAGAAACTATCCTTATCCATTATCCCTAACCCCTGTAACAGTGGCCGGTCATCAGGCGCTTTCGGCCTGCTCCTGGCCGCCTTCCATGCCCTCACGGCCGCGACGAATGATGCCGGATACCCGCCCTTTGCCCTGTTCGATGAGGTCGCGACTGCTCTCCATCATCTGGCGGCTGCCGTCCTTCACCTTATCGCGGATATCGCGGGCCGACTCGCCAATCGCTTCGCGCGTCTCCTCCCCGCTCTGCGGCGCCAGCAGCAACCCGACCGCGGCGCCGACTATGGAACCAACCAGCACTCCAACGAAAAAATCCGTGCCTTTCATCGCGTAACTCGCCTCCTTCCCGGTAATAGGTTTCCCATTCGAATAATACGACAACGCGGCAAAAAGGACGATCCATGCCGCAAACCGTGCAACGCCGCTGTATTGATATAGTTACATTCTCTAACCGGCACTCTACCACTACCCGGCGCCGTCGTCAAGGAGGGAATCAACCGTTTATTCGACATAAGCCAGCTTTTCCACTTCCCTGAAGACGGATTTATCTGGTATCTTAAACCGGCAGAGCATTATCTAAATATGTGTTTGCTGTCGCTGTAAAAAGATCGCTTACTTTTGCCGCCTGCCACGCCGGATATGAAGGTGGTAGGTTGGGAAAGGGGTGAAGAATGGCGGCTAAATTTACGCTGTGTTGTCTATTGGCGTTCGCCTTGCTGACAGGGCGGGCGGCTGATATTAGCCTGACCCACGACGGACGGGCGCTGCTGCGGGACTTCTACGAGAAGGCGTTCGGCCCCGCGGCGCCGGCTATGCGGCGGTATTACGAGCGCCTGGACCCGGGGAACCACCCGCTGATGAGCGCGCACCTGCTGGGGCTGGCCTTCCGCGACGTGGAGGAGGC
>Ga0172368_10008188_pt1 | contig 10721 bp, 4 predicted proteins | sample Lak11m_FD_114540 | JGI IMG/M metagenome (GOLD analysis project Ga0172368, IMG submission 114540) | Freshwater microbial communities from Kabuno Bay, South-Kivu, Congo - kab_022012_11m | ecosystem: Environmental > Aquatic > Freshwater > Lake | place: Democratic Republic of the Congo: South-Kivu...
ACCCCCTTTGATATTATAATAACTATACCATAAATCACTAAAAACAGTCTACGATGTTGTTACACAATACACTAATTTGTTAAGAAATACAAGAAAGTTAGAAATAATTGGGAATATTATTGCTTTATAATTGTTATATATAGTAACAAAGGAGAACTATCATGAAAACTAACCCACTAATACGCATAATAGCAGTAATAATTACAATAGGATTTATAATAACGAATAGCGGCTTAGGCGCAGTGTATGCCTTGCGCCCAGAAACTGTGGATGGCAAGGCTATTGGTGATATGGGCCAGGAGCTTGGTGCACAGGGGCGAGCTGTTACTGGTGTTGTTGATTCAAAAGCTGGGGCTGTTAGTAAAAATTTAAATAAGAATCGTACTATTTCTAGAGAATTAACATTAGAATCTGTGGAAAGATTATTGGAACAACATCGGCAAGTTCGTTTTCTGCAAGATGACTTTTTGAATGATTTACCACCTAGAGTATTGAATGATTCTGAATTTAAAGTATTATATAATCCAAAAAGGGATCCGGATGAAATGGCTCGGTTTGGAATACGTAAGCCTGAAAAATGTTTTTTATGTCCTATTGGTATGGATGAGCGAGAAAAAAGAATTACTTGGCAGGGTAGAAAAGAATGGCATGTTTATTCAAATCCAAATCCTATATTAAGGGATAATATTGTTATTGCTAGTGAAGAACATATAGACCAGCATTTAGATGAAGCAGCTGTAGGGGATATGATTGATATAACTTTACTACTAAATAATTCAGGTGAAAGAAATTCTTATAGGATATTTTATAATGATTTAGGGGTGGGGTCATCTATCCCATGGCATAATCATATGCAAGGGATTCCTGTAGAACTTCCAATTGAGAATTATATAGAAAACGAAAAAAATAAAAGTAATAAGGAATTAATAGTTACGGATGATAATGTTTCAATATATGGTTTGAAAAATTATCCATCCATGGATGTTGATGCATCAGTTTTTGTAGTAGAAGGATCTGAAAAATATAGCGAGAAAGTATCAGCTTCATGTTATAAAATAATAAATTTATTAGACAGAATAGGGCTTAGATATAACATATTAACAACTAGAGATAAAAGTGGTAAATTGCGAGTTTTTATATTTCCACGAAGAAGGCATCTGCCTTCAAATTTTGGAAAATTTTGGGTAAGTCCTGCAACTATAGAAATGGCTGGTATGATTGTTATTTCGAGAAAAGAACTTTATGAAGAATTTGAGCTAAATGATTTTAAGAATTTGTTTAAAGATGTAGGTATTTCTTGGAAAGACGTAGCCTATGTAATTGATTCGTTCAAAAGTGATGGCCGCGATTTTTGGACAGAGGAAAGAATAAGTACTGAGTTTCGGAAGAATTTGAATCAGATAGTTGAGGCCGGTGATGCGGTACAACTATTTAATAATGGTGATTTGTTACCGGTTTTTGAAGGCAGGTTCAGATTAGAAATACAAAGTTTTCTTTGTTTGTTAGATCAGGTAGATAGCAATAACAGAAATCCAAAAAAGTCAAAAAAAGGAAGAGCGCCGCCATTAATTATATATTCAACTGAAAGAAGCCTACCCGCTTTTGTAATGAAACAAATAGAGGATAACAAAGAAATAATTTTAACTGGAAATTATCTTTATTGCATAAAAGATTATTTAGATATTAAAAGCAAGGTACAGAGTACAAAATACAAAAAAAATTTACAAAATATTAAATTTTTAGTTTTTAATGAGAAATTAATATGTGTTAGCAATATCCCACCTATTTATAGGCCTGCTTTACAACGATCAGTGAAAGGTGCGCAGGCAAGCAACCCGTATAATATTACTACGTTATCAATAGAAAAGTATCTCGCTGTAGTTAAAAAGCGAAGTGAGCTCAAAGAGCCCGATTTAGTAATAATTTATCATGGACGAGTTGCACAAGATAAGGATTTTGGTACGTTTATTGATGTGGTTAAAGGCGTTAATGATGAATTTAAAAAAAGAGGGAAAGTTTTATCCGTTGAGATTTATGGCGGTTCTTCAGGGACAAACACGGCAAATATTAGGATAGGTTATGAAATGTGGATTAAAGACAAAGTTAATAGTTTAGAACTGCAAGATGTTGTAACTTTTCATGGGCCATACATTGCTGATGATCTCCCAGAGATTTATGGATTATACCCAAGAGGTAAAAGGATTTTTTTGCTTACGACTAGGCATGAAGGTTTTGGTATTGCTATAGTTGAGGCAATGATGGCCAGTACGCCTGTAGTAGTTTCTAATATAGGCGGGGTTCCAGAAATATTTAAAGCTGTTGAAGGTTACAAAGCAGGTAAAAAACCAGGAATCCCTATAGGTATTTTGGTTGACTGCGGAGAAAACAATGATGATAAAAGGGATAACTTTGTAAAAGCTATTTTGGAATTATCTGAAAAAACTCCAAAAGGCTTAAGAGAAATGGGAGAACGAGGACAAGAAGTAGCTCTTATTTTCTTCAGTGAGAGCGAAATGGTTAGAGAATATTTGAAAGTTTTTAGGCAATGTTTAGGCATTAATGAAAAAGAGCCGTTTAAATTTTCTTATATAGGCATTGGACATTTTCCATATAATGCAGGTGGGATAGCTGAGGTAGCGAAGGCATTGTTTAATGGTATCAAAAAAGAAAAGGCTGCAGATATTGAACTTGTCATTGCCCCTGATACAAGCAGCAAAATTATACCTGTGCAGTATAGAGAAACATTTGATTCTATAGAAAATAAACTTTGTTATAGTATTATGAAGGGTGTAGGCAATGAAGATAGATTAAGCCCAACTGCTGAAATTGCAAAAGAAAAATTGCTACCATACCTTGAAGTATTTATAGAAGCTATAAGAGATCTTGAGCTCAACAAAACAAATTTGATTAGAACTAAACTAGTTGAGGGCGAAAAAAAGATACAATTGAGCCATTGTTTATATAAGATGTGGGAGTATTTTCAAGCGTATAATTATGATGAGACAATAGCTATGGATGAGGTAAAAGAATTGTTTGAAGAGGTAATTAATTCAAACAAACAAATTAATAACAATGAGTTAGAAACCCTAAGACAAATTATTTTTTATCAAGATAACCTAAATACTTTAAAAAGTAAAATACCAAACGGGGATGTGTTATATATTGAACGAGATACTTGTATTGGATTTTTAGGTGTTATAGCAAAAATAAAAAAACCTTCCAGTATTCTTATATTTGGGCAACATGCATTTGGAATAGAATCAATGTTAGAAAAAATAGCTAGTGAAGAGTCACCGGTTCACAGCGACAATGCGAAAGATTTGTTAAGAAAGTTTTATCTTTTAATAAGAAGCATAAATTATTCTTTTGCAGATAAAGTAATTTCAGTAAGTGACGGGCTTAGAGAGCGCACTATTCGTGATTTTGAAGTGGATAAAAGTAAAGTTGTCACTATCCATAATGGCGTAGGAGACTCGGTAGCTGAGCTTACTACTATAATTGAAGATTTAAAAAATTTTAATCCTTATATTAGAAGAAAAGCAATAGAACAATTAAGAAATTACGATAACATAACCGCTGTAAGATTATTAATAGGTAGGACATTTGATGATGATAGAGAAAATAGTTATCTGGCAAGGGATATATTAATAAATATGAAAAATGAAAATGTGAATAGACAATTGCTTTTGGCGTTTAAATATCCGGAAATATTTATAGATATGCTACCTACCGATAATTTGATTGCTTTGTTAGAAAAAAACCCGGAACATGTTATTCTTAAAGCATATTATTTGAGAGAGTCTACTGCTTATATGCTTGGGAAAAGAAAAGCTACTGAAGTTGTGGATGATTTGATAAAAAGACTGGAATATGGATCGGATAATACTTATGTAAAAGCGAGTATAATAAAATCTCTTGGCCGCATAGGAGGAGAGAAAGCTATAACAAAGCTATTGGAATTGTTGAGAGTTGAAGATAAGTTTATACAAGATATTGCTGTTGAAGCCATTTTATTCTTAGAGAAACACGAAATTCCCATAGAAAGAATAAGAGAATTTTTATCAGAAGATAAGAATTTGTGGGTTAAAAGAGGCGCTATAGAAGTATTAAGAAAGTTTAAAGACGAAAGTTTACGTAAGGTTTGTGTTCAGATTTTGCAAAAGAAAAAAGGTGAATTAAAGAAAGAGGATGAATTAGTGATTGAATCATTAATTTACGCAATAGGTGATTTAGGTTTAAAAAACTTAAAAAATAAAATTATTAGTATTTTAAAAGACGATAACGAATTGTTGTCATTTAGAATTGCATCGGCTGTTTCATTAGGAAGGCTTGCTGATAATTCTGACTTAAGTGTTTTGGAAGAAGTGATTAGCAAATCGTTTCTTTCGGATTTAAATTTAAATGCTATAAAATCTATAGGTATAGTAGGAACTGACGAAGCTGTTAATTTACTTTTAAAATTTATTGATAGTAAGTCTGTTATAGTAAAAGTGGCTGCCATAAGGGTTTCAGGAGAGCTACTCTCGTCCTTAGGCAATACGCAATTAAAAAATAATATTCAAGAGAAGCTAAAAAAGAAATTGAATGTTGAAGAAAACAGAATAGTTTTCGGGGCTATTGTAGAGGCATTAGAAAAAATAGGGGTTAATATAGATCCCGAGTTGATTAATAGTCACCAGCTAATAAGCATTCAAAACGACATAGGTTTAAAATTGAAAGAATTCTTTATAAAAGTACCAGAAATAAAATACGTTACAATAAAGCGTTCCTCTTTTTCAAGAGGAGTATTTCTTGAGGCATCGGATTTAGATGAATTGATAATATATCATTATGCAATTGCAAAAGAGAAGTTAGATGAGTTAAGAAATAAGTTGGTTGTATTACTGAAAGAGGCGGGTATTTATATAAAACAAGCCCCTATTTTCGAGGACCCTGAATGGATAGAACTAGAGTCAGAAGAAAAGACAATGCCTATTCCAGTAGGGCATATAATAGTTTACTCAGAAAACGAAGGATGTAAATTTGTTGATGAACAGGGCATATTTAAGGCTTGCGATGATATTGGATCATTTAAATATCTAGGTTTAAATACGCCACCAGTTAAGTTTGAACAAAGGACAGAATTATTGCTTTTGCTAGGCGAACTTAGTAATGACAGATTTAGCAAACTTCTTAGGTCAAATGAAGAAATTCCAGTATATGTGCAGGGTGTTAGATCGCGGCTTGAAGAATTGAGAAATAAACGCCTTTCTTCTTCAGCGGCTTCTTTTGCTAGAAGGTTGCATTCCCTTGTAACGCAAAATATGCTTTATGAATTTCCTTCTTCAATGATAGTTCGAAAAGGTCAAATTAAAACAGTAGTCGATGATATTAAAATACTTGTAGAAGCAAAACTAGTGCGAGTAGAAAAAAACGGTGTTATACGTATTGAATGGATGAAACCTCAATTTGGTTCTGCAGAAGTTAAACTATTATTTGATGATAATGAAGTTAGAGAAGATTTTGAAAAATATTTTTTTGGTTCTCGTGAAATTGTATTTGTTGCTGTCAATGGATTTAGTATTTCTGTCCCTGCTGATATTGCTAACGATGTTATCATGAGTGTTCAAGAGTTGCGCAAAACACTTCCAGTAATAATGATAAACAGAGAGGACTATACAATATCTTATAGTGAAGGCCCTATTACTTATTCTGGTGAAGGGGTTAGTTATAGAACCTCTGGCAATATTGAATCTCAGTATATTTCCTATAAGGACCTTGAATACTTAGGAACAGATGTAAGAACGCTTGCAGTTAATAAAAAAGTATTAATAATAGCAAATAGTAACCAAGAGGCAGAAGCCAAGAAAGCAGAAATTTTAAAGTTAAATGATATGGGCTTTTTGCCTGATAATATAAAGATTGCTGGATCCCGAAAAGAACTTGAGGCATCTATTAGTGAAGAAGAGTTTGATTTTGTTATAATAGTAGATAAAATTTTATATGATCTGCAAGGTCTGTCATTGCCTAAGATATTTATGGAATATAGGCCAGATGAGCTACAGCTAAGAAAGAGATTAGAAGATTCTACGTTAGTAAGTTCAGTATAATAGTCTTATTGATATTATAAAATTAGTCTGTATTAGTTAGTAATAATCTGATAATGGTATAAGAAAAAGAGGAGGTTGTTATGTTTAAGCGATTGATAATGCGTATCATATCAACAATAGTAGCAATTGTATTTGTTTTAACTCAATGTGGCTTTGGCGTGGGTCAGGCGTATGCTTTTTACAAGGCACAGAACCTGCGGCAAGAAACAGTTGAGTCAGAAGCTGGAGCTGTAGGTATCACTAAAGAATTAAAAGGACCTACCGTACAATCTAAAGCCGGCGCGATTGCTCAAAAAGAAAAAACACTTGCTATGGTTCAGCAAGAAGCGCAAGGAAATTCTAATGAGTTTATAGAAAATGAGAGGCTTTTAGAACAACTCTTTAAATATTTTAAAACGTATAGTCCTGAAGATCCTTTGATTACAAAAGGAGCATTTAATCTATACGATTTAATATTAGCAATACTAAGACAGCAGAAGATGAAAAAAGTTATAAGGAAAGATATAACTAAAGCAGCCGAATTGGGAGAATGGAGACTTGAGAAACTTAATGAATATGTATGGAAGCTACTCAATACCGTAAGATCAATTGGAATAGATGTACCTTATAAGGGTAGAAGAGCATGCAAGGGAACAGAAAATGCTGAAAAACCACCATGCAGACTTGATGCTAACAAACTAAGACAAACCGAGGGGGAACTTTTATATCAATGGCGAGATTACTTTATGCATGCAAATATTTTTCCTGGTTTTGAAGGTCACCTAATGATAACTTACAGAGAGCATGAGCCACAATTTATTGATGCTAAAATTATGCAGGATATGATGGAGTTGGCTTTTAAGAAACTACCAGATTATAGGATATTTTATAATCATGTGAGTAGATTAGAAAATGGAACGATATATGCAAATTGCGGTTCTTCAATTCCGGATCATAACCATTACCAGGGTATCCTAAAACACTTATCAGATGAATTGCCAGAAGGCTTGCCTGTAGAAAATGCTCCAAAAGAATTAATTGTTAGTGTTGAAGGTGTTAGTATAAGCAAACTTGTTAATAATCCAAGAAGAGGATTTGTAATAGAGGGGAACGATGTTACTTTAGTAGCTTCTAGTGCTTGGCGGGTTATCAATTTATTAGATGAAAAAATAAAAGAAGATATTGAAGGTTATGAACCAGACAATAAAAAAGGTTATATAACAGGTGTGGTAGGTTATAATGTGATTTGGACAAGACAAGCAGAAGTAGCGAGAATAATAATATTACCTAGGGCTGCCGACAATAGGCCGAGCATTGCTGTGCAAGATGGCCATGAAAGAGATCTTTATAGTGGCAACAAAGACAAGGGAATCATTGGTATTAAAAACAAGCTTCTTAAAGAATTACAGAAAGAAAATCCAAAAGCAGATATGGATGTCTTAGCCGGTTTATCTAAAGACAAGGTTGAACAGCTTTTTGAAAACATTAATCCTACTGAAGAAGAAAAGCAGGTATTTGATAAATTTGATATTGGTATTGCTTCTATTGAAATGTCAGGAGTAATAATTACTAGTAACAGGCGAGATTTTGAAAGACTTACGCCAGAAATAGCACAAGAGATATACGATGAGTGCAGCACTTCAGAAAAATTTTTAGAGCCAATTTATGATAAAATTAAAAAATTAGTCAGTACTGCTGGGGCAACAGGCACGCCTGAAGAAATCTTTGAAAAACTTAAACAAGCGGCTCAGAATTCTGATGTAGATGGTGTTTATTTAGCAGATGATCTTTCTATCCCTGATTCAACATGGCTTCGTATAAATAAAGATATGGACCCTATGGCTGGAGATGGAAAGTGCCTTATGGATGAACTTGAAAAATTTGCTGCGCGTTCGCCTATTGGTAAATTAGAAATTTATGATAGTATACTCTTGAATACACCATTTGTAATTCCTGCAGCCGTACCTACCGCAGGCGACGCCCGTGCAACAGGCATGCCTGCTAAAGCCAGCGCGATAGGTGCAGGTAACAGGCTTGTTGAAGATGTGCTGAGAGAATTCAAAGCGCTTACTCCGGATTCAGGTATAAAGACAGTGAAATTTCAGTTATTATTTTTTAGTGATGTTGACCTGGATCAGATTATTCATGGCCCATTTAATCAATCGGTTGATACAAAAGATGCGGATTTCCTAGATAAGGTAGAAGCATTCCTCGGAGAAGTTGCGCAGTATTCTTCTGATACAAATTATGTATCGGTTGTTAATATGCCGGAAGGAGTTATCAGGATAAGCAATTACGAAGCAGCAGCTGCAGCCATGGGTTTTCAGCTTCCAGAAACCGATGCGAATGAAATAATAAATGTCGCAAGCTGGATATGCAGCAGGTATCCGCAAGCCGATTATATATCTTTACAAGGTGATGAAGGCAGAAGAGGTTATTATTTGTATCCTTTTGTTTTTGATTTGGAAGTTTTCAATAAACAGTTACCCGGCAAATTAGTAAGTTTTATGCAGAATCCGTGGACATATTTTTCTAGTCTTCGCATTTCGTCAAAACTGCTTAAATATGACCATAATAGAGATGTCTTACGTAAAGCGCTGGTAAGAGTTAGTGATATCTATAACCTTTTACACACAAACAAAAGGCCTATTATGGGTGAGGTAATATTTGTTCATCCTGATATAGGTTATGATTTGACATTTTATGTTAGTCAAGGCGCAATGTCTGACAGAGCACCTGATAGATCAGGTCTGTATGTTGGCATAGTAGATATATCATTAATGTTGACTGCGGATAGAATAGCTGAAAAATTAAAAAACGATGGAGTTGCGCCGACAGTAATTGATATAGTTACGGGCGAAGAAGTGCAATATATATTGCCAGCTGTGGCAACAGATATTGCAGAATTACAAAAACAACTGTCACAAAACATTGCTACTATGCAGCCAACAGCTACAGAAAACTCCGGTATTGTTTTTACTCCTGGAACCGCATCTTTAGGATTAAATGTGCTTGTTAGCCAGATGGGCCTACCTAACAGGGTGCTGACAGTTGAAGAGTTGGGTCAATTAACTGATGAAAGGTTGCAGCAAATAGCTAGAGAATTAAAAGTAGATAGAGTTGTTTTGTGTGAACTGGTTACTGAAGTGCCGGTAGTGAAACTTTCTCCAGATACAAAAATGGTGGTAATTAAGGATCTAAATCAAATAAAGATCAGGATTGTAGATGTTTTAATGCGTTTTGGCATTACTTTTGATAATACGGATCCTGCTAAGGTAGAAGCTGCCAGAAAGGCCTATGAGGCAGCGGCTGCGATAGCGAAAAGCGTATAACTTGATTGGTACCAGGTACCTTATTGAAAGAAGACTATTTAAGTTGTACCTGGTACCAAAGATAATATAACACGGCGGGGACACCCTTAAAAGGGTGTCCCCGTTGTTTTGTTTAGCGAGCAATCCGCGAGTTTTTATTTTATCTTGCGCAATATATATTTTATGATATAATACTATTCCTATGAAAAACCCGAATTATGACACATTTATATTTGATTTAGGCAAGGTGCTGGTGGATTTTGACCACAATATCTCTGCCGCCAAGATCGCCAAGCTGACAGGCAAGGATCAAAATTGGCTTTATGAGCTATTCTTTGAATCAGAGCTTACCAGGTTATTTGATGAAGGTAAGGTTTCTTCCAGGAAATTCTACAGCGAAATGAAGAAGTTGATTGGGTTTAAAATTTCTTTCAATGAGTTTGTGCCTATATGGTCGGATATCTTTAAAGAGAAAAAAGATATGTGCGAATTAGTGTTGAGCCTAAAAAAGGATTACAGGCTAGTCCTTATGTCTAACGTTAATGAGCTACAATTTGAACATATAAGAAAGAATTTTTCAGTAATTTCTTATTTTAATGAATTGATATTATCATATGAAGTGGGAGCGATGAAGCCGGATCCAAAGATATATCAGGCGGCTATAAAGGTTGCCAATACTAGCCCGGACCGTATAATTTATACCGATGACAGGGCAGAACTAATAGAAGGCGGAAAGTTGGCAGGGATAAAGTCGTCTTTTGTATTTACAGATTTAGAACAGTTTAAATTAGACCTGGAGAATGTTGGAATAAAAGTAGGTGAAAGTGAATCCCTCGTAGATGCTTGTTATAATAGGTGACTCGGGATGAATTTTCATCAAGAAAAATAGGAGAAAATTCAATGGCAGACGAAAAGAAAGCAGCAGAACCAAAACAACAAAAGGCACCAGAAGCGGCACCGCAGGCAGCTCAAGCTCCGGCACAGGCGCCTGAAGCGGCAACAAAAAAGAACAAAAAGATATCTATAATGAATTTAAAGGAAGTTGAAGAAAAGATAAATCAGACAAGAGAAAAGATGGGCCGGCTTGATTCGCGTTACGGCAAGGAATTATTAAAAAGAAAAGAAGCATTAACGAAAAAATGAATAAAATGTAGGGGCGGGGTAACCCCGCCCCTACAACATAAATACAGGAATGCAATAATGGATATAGAAGAATTATGGCAAAAAGCCGTTACAAAGACAGAGGTCTATAAATCCAGGTTAAGATCTCTTTATACTTTTAGTCAGACAACCTTGCCTTATATATATCTGGCAGAGTCTACTGTTAATACTGGAGATGTTG
>Ga0172368_10008190_pt1 | contig 10720 bp, 5 predicted proteins | sample Lak11m_FD_114540 | JGI IMG/M metagenome (GOLD analysis project Ga0172368, IMG submission 114540) | Freshwater microbial communities from Kabuno Bay, South-Kivu, Congo - kab_022012_11m | ecosystem: Environmental > Aquatic > Freshwater > Lake | place: Democratic Republic of the Congo: South-Kivu...
CAACCACTGTTGCGCAGATTGGTTTGGAAAAAGTGGATACCCTGTTCTCATCGCAGCAGCTTGATGGTTTTCGAGCCGGGAAGGGCGTCAGGCAGGAAACGCAGGTGCGCGGGCAGCGCGGAGCCTTTTTTGTTCACGCGAGCCTGGAACTGGCTCAAGGCCAGGAACATAGCTGGCACCTGCTGGCGGATGTCAGCCAGGACACCAGCGCGATTGTGGCTCTGTCCAACCTGTTGCGCGATAAGCGCCGGCAGCTGCCTGTGATGATCGAGGATGATATCGCCCTGAATAACGCCAGGCTTGGGAAGATCGTAGCCAGTGCGGATGGTCTCCAGGTCTCTGCCAACCAGTTTTGCACTTCCCATCACTTTGCCAATGTCATGTTCAACGTCATGCGCGGCGGTATTTTTGGCGATGGTTATCGCCTGAGCCGGCAGGAATTTATCGAGTTCATCTCCATGCGCAACAAATCCACGCTCGATAAAAATCCGGATTTCTTTTCCCAGTTGCCGGAACAGTTGGATATCAATGATCTCCAGGCCCGGTCCGAGGCCAGCGAGCAGGTAGATTTGATCCGCTTGAGTTACGCTTACCTGCCGCTGTCATTCAGCCGGCGTCACGGCGATCCCAGCCGGCCGTGGAACCGCTTTGTGATCGATATAAAGAAGGAGGATGGCTCTCTCAAGCCCGGATATGAAGGAAACTGGCGCGATATCTTTCAAAACTGGGAAGCGCTGGCTTACTCTTATCCCGAATATATTGAAAGCATGATCTGCATCTTCCTGAACGCCACCACGGCAGATGGCTACAATCCTTACCGCATCACCAACCAGGGTGTTGACTGGGAAATACCCGAACCTCACAACCCGTGGGCCAATATCGGCTATTGGAGCGACCACCAGATCATCTACCTGCAAAAGCTGATGGAAGTCAGCGCCAGGGTGCATCCCGGCAAGCTGATATCCTTTCTTTCAAGGCCTCTGTTCAACCACGCCAATGTTCCTTACCGCATCAAACCGTACTCCGACCTGCTGAAGGATCCATACAATACGATCGACTTTAATTGGGATTTACAGGGACGGATCGAAAAGCGCGTGCGCGAACGCGGGACGGATGGAAAACTGGTTCTTGACCAAAATGGGCAGGTATTCCATACCACCCTGGCGGAAAAGCTGCTGACCCTGCTGCTGACCAAGCTGGCAAATTTCGTCCCGGAGGGCGGTATCTGGATGAATACCCAGCGCCCGGAATGGAACGACGCCAACAATGCGCTGGTGGGCAAGGGCCTATCGGTGGTCACCCTGGCTTACCTGCGGCGTTACATCCTTTTTTACCGGCAGATGCTCGAGCAGAATGGGACGGCCGCACTTGTTATCAGCAATGAAGTCCGCCAGTTCTTTTCGCAGGTGTTGCAGACCCTTGAACAGTACAGAAACGAGTTGGGGAATTCCTTCAGCAACGAACAAAGGCGAGCCGTGCTGGATGGGCTCGGCCAGGCCGGCAGCCAGTACCGCTCAGGATATTACCAGCACGGCTTCGCTGGCGGGTCAAGCTCCTTGCCGGTGACGGATTTACTGGCATTCCTGGACCTGGTGCTGCGTCATGTTGATCACTCGCTGCGCGCCAACAGGCGCAGCGATCATCTTTACAACGCCTACAATATCCTGCATCTGGGCAGCGGCACGGCCTCCATCAGCCACCTTTATGAGATGCTGGAAGGCCAGGTCGCCGTACTCTCATCAGGTTTGCTAAGTGGCGAAGAGTCACTGGCGCTGCTAGAGGCCACCAGGCACAGCCCGCTTTATAGGGAAGATCAGCACAGCTACATCCTGTACCCGGACCGCGACCTGGCTGGTTTCATGGAAAAGAATCGTCTCGACCCTGAACTGGTCAGCAGCCTGGCGCTGGTCGATGAGCTGGTCAAAGCCGGCGACAGGAGCCTGATCAGCAGGGATGCGAACGGATATTATCACTTCAACGGCCAGTTCCGAAACTACAAGGATGTGGCGCGCGCGCTGGATAATCTCAAAAAACAACCTCGTTATTTACCGTTGGTGGAAGCAGAGGCGGGAAACATCAGGCACTTGTTCGAAACATCCTTCCGGCATGATGAGTTTACCGGTCGTTCGGGAACCTTCTTCGCCTTTGAAGGTCTGGGCAGTGTTTACTGGCACATGGTAAGCAAACTTTTGCTGGCGGCCCAGGAAACGGTTATGCGCAACAAAGACTTGCCCGCCTTGCTTGAAAAATACTTCGACATCCGTAAAGGGCTGAGTTTTAACAAGGATCCAGCAGCCTACGGCGCCTTTCCCACCGACCCGTATTCGCACACCCCCTCCGGTCAGGGCGCCCGCCAGCCGGGGATGACCGGGCTGGTGAAGGAAGAGATCCTCACCCGCCAGGTGGAACTCGGTTACACCATTGAAAACGGCAGCCTTGTTTTTGACTTCACCCTGCTGGACCGGGATGAATTCCTGACCGAAAATGCACTGTTCACCTACCTGGGTGTGGATGGAGGCGAACAGCAGATTGAACTACCGGCAGGTTCCATCGCCTATACGATCTGCCAGGTGCCGGTCATCCTGCGAACATCGAATGAAAACAACATCAGCGTTCACCTCAGCGATGGCAGCCTGCGGCAGGTGGAGGGACACACCCTGGATGCCGCCCACAGCCGTCACATTTTCATGCGCGACGGCGTGGTGCACAGCCTGCTGGTCAACATCGCAGCGGCATGAATTTGCACAATATAGTATTTACTCTCCAGGTGAGATTTGTGTTCGGTAGATGCCTTGAATAAATGGAAGAGAGGTTTTTTGTAGAGTTTTTGTCGGGCTTCGCCCGACAAAAACTCTACTTGCGGAACTCCTGATGATTATGACCTGAAGCAAGGTTCGGTGAGTAGATCCGAAAGGTTTTTTATAGTGTTTCGAACGTGAAGCACTCAAAACACATCGTGCGGAAAAGACCACAAAAGTTACTGCGTTAGCAGGGGAGAGCGCCACACTGCCAAGAAACACATCTCGCATCGACAAAAACGCGTATATCCAACCCTATATGACCTGACCCTTGAACTGGCTGATGTAGAGATGATGGTAAAAACCGCGAGCATCCAGCAGCTGCTGGTGGGTGCCCTGCTCGACGATCCCACCATCATTGATCACCAGCACCCGGTCGGCATCACGGATGGTGCTCAGGCGGTGGGCGATGACGAAACTGGTGCGCCCTTTCATCAAGCGCAGCAGCGATTTCTGGATACGCGCCTCGGTGCGTGTGTCTACGCTGCTGGTGGCTTCATCCAGGATCAGGATGGCCGGGTCCGCCAGGATGGCGCGCGCAATTGAAAGCAGCTGGCGCTGTCCCTGGCTCAGGTTGCTGGCGCGCTCCGAAAGATAGGTCTGGTAGCCGTGCGGCAGCTGGTGGATGAAGTGGTCTGCATCCGCCATTTTCGCCGCAGCGATGCACTCTTCATCGCTGGCATCCAGCCGGCCATAGCGAATATTATCCAACACACTGCCCGAAAACAGGAAGGTATCCTGCAACACCAACCCGAGCTGGCGGCGCAGGTCATCCTTGCGCAGGTCGCGGATGTCGATGCCATCGATGGCGATACTGCCATCATTTACTTCGTAAAAACGTGTCAGCAGGTTGATGATGGTGGTCTTGCCGGCGCCGGTCGGTCCGACCATGGCGAATGCTTCCCCGGCTTTGGCTTCCAAACTCATATCCTTGATGATCGGGGTTTCAGACCGGTATCCAAAGCTAACGTGATCAAACTGGACATGACCATGGAGCACGGTCGATGGCTGCGCCGCGGGTGCATCATCCACCTCGCTCGGACTGTCGATGATCTCAAAGACCCGTTCGGCTCCGGCCAGCGCCGCCTGGATCGAATTGTACATATTCGCCAGCTGTCGCAACGGCTGGATGAAATTTTGCCCGTAGTTGATGAAGGTGGCGATGATACCGATGCTGACCAAGCCCTGCAAGGCCAACCAGCCACCCAGACCGGACAACACGATGACGAAAAAGTTACCAAGCACGTTGGTGAGAGGCATCAACAGCAGAGCATAACTGTTGGCAGAAATACCAGCGCGGAAAACTTCCTGGTTGCTTCGGCGAAAAGTCTCGATGGCTGAATCACTGCGACGGAAAGCCCTGACCACCTTTTGCCCGCTGATGGCTTCTTCCATTACCCCGTTCATCTGCCCAAGCTGCTTTTGCAACTCGCGGAAACCACGCCGGGTATAACGCGCAACAAACTCGGTGAACCAGAACATTATCGGCACCACCAGCACGGAGGCAAGGGCCAGCCACTTGTCCAGCACGAACATGGCCACCAGGATCCCGACCAGCGAGAGCACGCTGGCCAGCAGCGCGGTCACGTTTTGCGATACCGCCTGGTTGATGGCATCAATATCATTGGTCAACCGGCTCATCAATTCACCCGCCGAATGGCCGTCGAAAAAGCGGATCGGCAGCCTTTGCAGGTGGTCGAACAGGTCCTTGCGCAGCTGTTTGAGCGCGCGCTGTGAAACAGCCGACATCAACCAGGCAGAAATAGCCTGGAACAGGTTGTTCAGCAGGTAGACAGCCAGCATCCACAGCGCAATGTTCACCAGACCGGCAGCATCCTTCGTGGCAATAAAACCATCGATTGCCCGGCCCATCAAGTATGGGCCGACAAGCCCGAGCAGCGTATAAAACAGCACCATCGCCAACACCACGCTCAAAATCAGCTTGAAGGGGCTAAGATACGGCAGCAGGCGCGCCAGGGCATTGCGCGGGTCGCGCGCTTTTTCGATCCGGCCAGGGTCCGCCGGCCTTCTTTGCATGCTGGCGCGGACGCCACCACCAGGTTGGGTCATAGCGCTCATTGGCGGCCTCCTGTTTCAACACCGGCTTCTTCCAGCCTGACCCCACTGCCCAACTGTGACTCATAAATTTCCTGGTAAATGGGACTGGTCTGCATTAATTCGGCATGCGTGCCCTCGGCAGCCATGTGCCCATCATCGATCACCACGATCTTATCGGCTTTCAGCACTGTGCTGATGCGCTGGGCAACCACCAGGGTGGTATGACGGCGCAATTGCTTCTCCAGCGCTTCCTGGATCCTGGTCTCGGTTTCGACATCGACCGAACTGGTGCTGTCATCCAGGATCAAAATCTTTGGATCCATCAACAGTGCGCGGGCGATGGCGATGCGCTGTTTTTGCCCGCCCGAAAGGTTGGTGCCGCGCTCCTCAATATGAGTATCATAGCCACGGGAAAGGGCCTGGATGAATTCGTGCGCCTGGGCGGCCGTGGAAGCTGCCAGGACCTGCTCTTCAGCGGCAGTGGGAGCGCCGTAGCGAATATTGTCGCGCACCGTCCCGGAAAAGAGGACAGTCTCCTGTGGTACCACAGCCACCTGCGCCAGGAGCGAATCCTGTTTGAGATCGCGTATGTCGATCCCGTCCAGGGTGATCCGCCCGGCAGTGACATCGTAAAAGCGCGGCACGAGGTTGACAAGCGTGGATTTGCCCGCACCGGTCGATCCCAAAAAAGCGACTGTCTGGCCCGGATCGATGACGAGGTTGATATCCTTCAGCACGGGTTCGTCAATACCGGCATAGTGAAAAGAGACATGCTCAAACACCAGCCGCCCCGGCGTCATCTCCGGCAGGGTTAATGCCGAGGCAGAATCCTGCACCATCGGGACGGTGTCCAACACCTCGCTGACGCGTTTGGCGGAGGCCATGCCGCTGGCCCATGTATTCGACAGCATGGTCATCATAGTCAGCGGACCCATGGTGGTTAACAGGTAATTGGTGAAAGCCACGATCTGGCCAATCGTCATCTGCCCGCGAATGGACTGCATCCCACCCGACCAGATGACTATAACCATGCCTATATTGACAAACATGCTCAATATCGGCGACATGCTCGACATGATCTGCATCACGTGCACCGAGTGACCGGTGTAAGCCTCATTGGCACTCTCAAAGCGCTCACCCTCATAGTCCGCGCGCACAAAGGCTTTCACCAGCCGCGCACCGGCAATATTCTCCTGCAGGACCGTATTCAGCCGGTCCAACTTTTGTTGGACCGATTGAAATAGCGGCTCCATCTTCAATACAAAAAACACGATGATCAGCGAGGTAACCAGCAAAAGAGGCAGCATGCTGAGAGCCAGGCTGGGGCTGGTGTTGATCATCAGGATCAGGCTGCCGACCATCAAGAGCGGCGCGCGCGTCCCGATGCGCAGCGAGATCTGCGCCACGCGTTGGACGGCGGTCGTGTCGCTGGTCAGGCGAACCATTAACTGCCCTGTGTTTTGTTCGTCCAGGTTGCCGTAGGAAAAATCCTGGATGCGGGTGAAAAGCGCGTCACGCAGGTCGCGGGCGACACTCTCCCCAACCTGGACCGAGAGGATATTGTTGCCCACCGCGATGAGTGTGCTGACCAGCGAGATGGCGATCATGATCAGCGCGGTCTGGATGACCACATCCTGGTTGCGGGCTATGATGCCCTGGTCTATGATGCGCTGGATCAGACGCGGGATCGACAGATCCAGCACCACCAGCGAGGTCAGCAGCACCAATGCCGCCAGGGAACGCTTCCAGTACGGGCGGACAAACGGGAACAACTTGAGCAAATTTTGCATGATCTGCCTACCCTATGGAAGTCTCTGCAATTCAGGCACGCGCACAAGGATCAACCTGGAGAGCGCGAACGAACACACTGCAAAGAGTGCGATCGCCAGGCTAAGGCTCCAGACTTCGCCCAGATACCCGATCAGCAGGTTGCCAAACGGCGCAAAACCAAAGAAAGTCAGCGAGTACAAACCCATCACCCGCCCGCGGAAGGCATCCTCCACGCGCGTCTGCAGCAGGGTATTAAGGGTGGTGAACTGCACCATAAAGCCCACCCCGAGCCCAAAGGCCAGCAGCAGTGCCAGCGGGTAATAGGCCATGAAAGCAAAGGCGATCAGGATCAGTGGGAAGGAAATATTGGTAACCACCAGCAGCCAGCCGCGCCGGCCGTGGCTGATGCGGTGGGCCAGGAAAAACGCTCCAACCACTGCCCCCAGACCGGTGGCAGCGTTGACCCAGCCGAAAGCCATCGCCCCCTGCCCAAGCACTTTCTCCACAAAAGCCGGCAGCAGGGTGGCATAGGAAATGCCGAAGAAACTGAAGACAAGCGAAAGAAGAATCAGACCCGACATTTCGCGGTTGCGCATTGTATAACGCACACCGCTCACCAACTGCTGCCAGGGCGAGGCCGGGTTATGATCAGCACGGTGGGGCGGCAGTTTCATCATAAACAGGCTGAGGATCACCGCCAGGTAGGATATACCGTTCAGGGTAAAGCACCAGGCCGCCCCGATGATCGCCAGTAAAAGCCCCGCCAATGCCGGGCCAAGCACGCGCGCGCTGTTGAACATCATCGAGTTCAGCGCGATGGCATTGGGCAGGTCTTCCTTGCCAACCATGTCGGGCACAAATGCCTGGCGGGCGGGAGCATCGAAAGCATTGACCACCCCCAGCAGCGCCGCCAGCACGACCACATGCCATTCTTTCACGGCACCGGTAAATGACAGGGCTGCCAGGGCAAAGGCCAGCAGCATGGCGCCAGTCTGTGTCAGGATCAGCACCGAACGGCGCGAGACACGGTCAAGCACCACCCCTGCCCACGGCATGATCCCCAGGATGGGGATGGCAGAGGCAAAAGCCACCAGGCCCAGGGTAAATTCCGAATGTCCGAGTTGGTACACCACCCAGCTCTGGGCGATGATCTGCATCCATGTGCCTATATTGGAGATCAACTGCCCACCGAAAAATAATTGAAAATTTCTGTGGCGCATGGCGACAAAGGTGCCGCCGCCCACCACCCGCGGCGCGATCGGATTCTCGAAAAACTCTTCTGCAATAACTTGTTCATCCATAATGGCATACTCCTAAAAATGGTTAAGGTTGGGAGGGAAACCCTCCCCCCTATAACCGTCTACCCTGTTCCCAGGCCTAGCGCGCGCGTTTGGCTACCGGTGTGAATAACGGGCGCAGGATCTCCATCGCGCGCTGTACAGTTTCCAATTCAACTTCACCCAACCCGCCCAACACTTCTGCCATGTTCGCCTGCGCCCTGGCGCGGGCGGAATTAACAATCGATTCTCCCGCCTCCGTTAACCCTAACGTCAGCCGCCGCCGGTCGGCAGCCGATTCTTCCCGGATCACAAGCTCCTGCTTCACCAGGCAGTCGACCAGTTTTGAAACGGATGGCAGTGTCAGCCCGAGGAATTCCGCCAGGCCGGAAAGTGAAGATTCCGGGTTGACCTGGATAAAGCGCATTGTCCGGAATTGTGGAATTGAAATCGAAGCCCCGCGACCGCGGCGCATCTCCACCCGGATACGCTGGACAATCCTGGGGGCTGTATCCATCAATTCGCGCGAGCAGGTGTTTATCAGGTTGGTCATTATTACTTAGCCTTTCTAATCATTAGATTATGACATTGTATACCCCATTTAGAATCCATTGTCAAGCCCCTTTTTGCTCATGCCGGGGTTATGGAGGCCATACATTAAGCAACTAGAACGGTCCTCCCCAGGCGATGCGGAAGGACCGTGTGCGATGAGTGGAAATCCTGGGGCTGAATATCAGGCTCTCCAGGCAAGCGTTGGAAGGATCAACCGCGCCCGGCATCCCTCAGACCCTGCAAGTACTGCTGGTAGAGGCTGAACAAATAATCATCCAGATCGGAGGCATAATAAGAATCGCCATCCAACCCCGGGAAGAGGGCATAGTGCGGGATGGGCTTTACCACCGGACGGGTGTCTGCGAAACGCTTGATGACCATGGCGTGCGGCTTGATCGATCCATCCGGGCGGATAAGTCCAAAATGGCGTTCATGCCGGGATTCAAGACATGGCGGTTTTTGCCACAGTTCGGGGATGTAATCGGCAAAACACCACAAGAAGGCGCCAGTCGCACCGGCATCCACCAGGTTGGGCAGCACCTGCTCAATGTAACCGGCAAAATCAAGCTCGGAAGCCATGAATTGATCGCGGTCCTGGCCGTAAGCCTGCCAGACCCAGGTCTCCGAATCCAGGCCAGGCAGGTTGGTGCAGCCGCCGAATTCCTCCATCAGCGCCGGTTTGCCAGCCAGGGCAGCCGTCAGGGCAGTGGTAAAGGGCACAAAATCGGGGTCCAGCGGGCCGCGCGAAAATTTTGAGTACATCGGGTAAGAGTGCATGACGGGCAGGTCGGTCTCGCGATGGACCATGTCCAGGCGAAAGCCGTTGTCGCGGGTGATGCTGTCGGCATGTGTGCCCACCGTTACCAGGTGGACCGGGTCGATCGACTTGATCAGCGCAGTCATCTCACGCACCCAGACGCGCCCGGCCGCCGCATCCGTTGGCCAGGCAAAAAGATCTGGCTCGTTGCCCAGGTTCCACATCCATACGGCGGGGTGGTCCTTCAGCGCGGTTACTACCGTCCTCAAAAGCAGCCTTTCAGCAGAAAGCGCTTGAGGATCGCTGAACATATTGCGGTAATTACCGCCCGGTACAATCCCGCCGGCGCTGATGACCTGGCGGACAAAACCAAAATAGGGGGAGGGGTATCCCTCACGCTCGGCCAGCATCCAGCGCGGGGCCCAGTTGGGACCGCTCATGTGACCGGTGAAAAAAGTGATATCCAGCTTGAGCTGGTTATCCTGGGCAATATCCACCACCGTAACCAGGTTGGCCAATGAATTTTGGTCAACACTGGCAGGGTCAGGTTGAAAATCATCCCACAACAGGAAAATCCGCACAACCTGCAGGCCGAGATCACGAATAATGGCAAATTCCTCCCGCACCTCGGCCGGATCGAACTGCGACCACCAGTACATTGCTTTGCGACGCGGCCAGTAATTTACGCCGAGCAGGAATGGAGTTTTCATGGGATTCCTTTCAGACAGGATTGGGAAGCAGAGCCAGGCTGGCGAAGCAACCCACCGTTAGGTGGAAGAGTAATCATTCTTCTATCATTCTATACCAAACCAGGGATGGCGGATACTAATCAATAAACATGGCATCGCCAAATGAAAAGAAGCGGTAGCCCTCGCGGATGGCTGCCTGGTAAGTGTCGAGGATCAACTCCCGCCCGGCGAATGCGCTGACCAGCATGATCAGGGTGGATTTGGGCAGGTGGAAATTGGTGATCATCGCATCCACCATGCCAAACCTGTAACCGGGCAGGATATAAATGGATGTCGGTCCGCTGAACGGCTGCAACCCGCCAACCGGGCTGCCAGTCGCGGTGCTCTCCAGGGTGCGGACGCTGGTGGTGCCGACGGCGATCACGCGCCCGCCAGCCTTTTTGGTGGCATTGATCTTACCTGCTGTGTCGCTATCCAGTTCGCACCATTCGGTATGGATTTTATGGGCGGCAGGGTCATCTTCGGTGACCGGTGCAAACGTATCCAGGCCAACGTGCAGGGTGACAAAGGCCAGGTCCACCCCGTTTGAGCGGATCTGATCGAGCAGCGCGGGGGTGAAGGGCAGCCCGGCCGTTGGCGCGGCAGCGGAACCGGGCGTTTTGGCGTAGACCGTCTGGTAGCGCTCGGGGTTGGAGGGCTTATCATGGATATACGGCGGCAGGGGCACCTCACCATCGCGTGCCAGGTGACCCTCGACCGGTTCATCCACACGCACGCGCCGGCGCGAACCGTCCAAAACCTCAATGATCCCGGCCTGCA
>Ga0172368_10008191_pt1 | contig 10720 bp, 4 predicted proteins | sample Lak11m_FD_114540 | JGI IMG/M metagenome (GOLD analysis project Ga0172368, IMG submission 114540) | Freshwater microbial communities from Kabuno Bay, South-Kivu, Congo - kab_022012_11m | ecosystem: Environmental > Aquatic > Freshwater > Lake | place: Democratic Republic of the Congo: South-Kivu...
GGCGAACCACTCAACTTTCTTGATCACCACGTCAAATGCGGCAACGCGATTGTCGGCTTTGCGCGGCGCGAGGAGGTCGAGCGCGGCGTACCGGACGAAGCATTTGTCACGATGCCGGGCGATGACAAGGAAACCGCTGCGCTCGTGCGCAAGCGTAACAAGGCGGAACGCAAGGATCACGTGACCGGCCAACTTCCGCTCGCACCGGCTATCCAGAAACAGCTCGATGACATCCTGCGCGGCTGGCACGAGCTTTCCGGACTGCCCGAGCGCACGCCCGAGGACATCGCGACCAAAAAAAGCCGGTATCAGGATTTCACCAAGAGCGAGGACGCCTGGTTGCTCAACCAAATTGCGGCGATCCCCATCGCCCAGTTTTACATTGCCAAGGCACCGACGAATCTGCCCAAGCTCATTACCGATGCCGAGTTCCGACGATACTGGAAGGGCGAGTTAAGCCCGCAGGGGCAGGCCACTGCGGTGGCATGGGTGATGGGTGAGCAGAAGCGCTTTTTCCACTGGTTTCTGGAATTCCCCGAGATCATCCAGCGCGGCGGGTTCGACTGCATCCTCGGTAATCCGCCCTATCTCGGCGGGCAGGCATTGAGTGGCACCTACGGCCATTCGTTCTGTGAGTATGTGAAATGGGAATACGAGCCGGCCGGCTTGAGCGATCTGGTCGCTTACTTCGTCCGCCGCATCTACAGCCTTCTGCGCCCAGGTGGCTTGACGGCATTCATTACCACCAATTCCATCAAGGACGGCGACGTCAGGAAGGACGGACTGGAGCAAGTGCTGGCCCATGGCGGAGCCATCAACATGGCCGTGCGCGGCATCAAGTGGCCTGGCCGAGCCAATCTGGTGGTGTCGTTGGTCGCCTTGCACAAGGGTGAATGGCGCGGCAAACGCGTACTCGACGGCAAAGAAGTGCCAGTCATTAGTGCGTACTTTGAAGACAGCGTAGATGCTGGGGAACCGAAGCCACTTCCCGAAAATGCCAACAGCGTTTATCAGGGCTCCATTTTCTTGGGTGATGGGTTCCTGCTCACGCACGAGGAAGCGGATCGCCTGATCCAAGCCGATTCACGCAATCGCGACGTGGTTTGCAAGGTTATCAATGGCGATGAACTGAACAATCAGCCCACTCAGGCACCGCAACGCAGCGTCATCAACTTTCAGACGTGGCCGGAATCTCAAGCATCCGGATACGTCGAGCTTTTCTCGATTATCGAACAGCGGGTCAAACCTGAACGCTTGATACAGAAAGATAAGGGTGGTCAGGAATACTGGTGGCGCTTCCTTCGCCCAAGGTATGAGCTTTACGCCGCCATCCATCCGTTGGCGCGCTGCTTTGTCGCTGCGCGCACCACCAAGTACCTCAACTTTTCTGCGGCTCCGACAAACTACGTTTTTACGGATGCGCTGTACGTCTTCACCACCGACCGCTGGGACCTCTACGCCGTCGTCCAATCCACCTTGCACGAAGTCTGGGCGCGCAAATACAGCGGCGCGCTTGAAACTCGGCTGCGCTACTCGCCATCCGACTGCTTTGAGACCTTCCCGTTTCCAGAAGGACTGTGGCAGACCGCCAGTCCGACGTTGGCAGACATCGGCGAGCGCTACCACGAACACCGCCGCGGACTCATGCACCAACTCTGGCTTGGCCTGACCGACATCTACAACCTGTTCCACGACCGCGACCTCACACCCGACGCAGTCGCGAAGGTCAGCAAGAAGTCGCCGGAAGAAGCGGAGGCAGGCTACGAGGGCATCCTCGAATTGCGCCGCCTGCACCGCGAACTGGACATCGCCATCCGTGACGCCTACGGCTGGGCCGATCTCGACCTCGGCCACGACTTCCACGAAATCGAAACCCTCCCCGAGAATGACCGCGTCCGCTACACCATCAGCCCCGCCGCCCGCAAAGAAGTCCTCAAACGACTGCTCGCGCTCAACCACCACCGCGCCGCGGCACAGGTACCCGCGTCTCCAGTAAAGCATGGCAAACGAGCTCGCACGGCCAAGGGCGAAGTTCCCCCTCGCGATTTATTCGCATGAGCAGGTGAAGGCGCAGGCATATGAGTGATGAGATTCCGCTATACCCGCCAATCCCGGAACGCTTACGCCTCGCGGCGAAGCAGGGAACGTTGATCCCGTTCATCGGTGCGGGCGTGTCCCAGCTTGGGGGCTGCCCGGGATGGGACGAGTTCGCAAACGCGACGTTGCGCTTTTTCGTCCAGAAAGGAAAGCTGAGTCACGCGCAACTGGATCAACTGGCGAGCCTGTCCGCCCGAGTCAAGCTTGCTGTCGCTCTCGGGCTCGAACAGGAACACGGACTGCCAGTGAAGTTTGACGAATTGCTACGTCCGCCCGATGATCAACGCAAGGAACTCGGCGATCGCGTCTACGCCAGCTTGGCCAAGCTGGCATCGACGTTCGTGACCACAAATTACGACGAATGGCTCGACAAGATGCCGAGCGAATTGTCGATAGCTCCCGGTTCAGCAGCCAGCCCTGCGTCCGACCCTCCAAACTCGCTGCGCAATGTCGTCTACAGACCGGAGGACTTTGACGACGAAAAGCTGAAGACTCCCAATATGGTCTTGCATATTCATGGTTCGGTGCGAGACCGCAAGAGTATGGTGTTGACGACAGCCGACTATTTGGAGCGGTACCGGAGCCATCGCCTCGATGGAAGCGTGGGGCAGGAAAATCCCTTTCTTACCTTCCTCGAAATCCTTTTCAAGCTCAAGAACATTCTCTTTGTGGGCTACAGCCTGGGCGAACTGGAAGTCTTGGAATACGTGGTGCAGAAAGCACGGCAGGACCGCCCACGAAACAACGAGGAACCGCGCCACTACATCCTGCAGGGGTTCTTCTCGCATCAGCTGGAACTCAAGAAAAGTCTTGAGCGCTATTACCGAAACGAGTGCGGTATCGGGCTTCTCGCATTCTCGCGCGATACGCAGGATTGGCGCCAGCTTCTTGATGTTGTCGAGTATCTCAGCAAGGAGATTCCAGCAGGACCCGTGCTCGGGCTGCAGGAGCGCCGCGAAATGGAGGAACTCCTGAATGGCTGAACCGTTATCAGCCAAGCGAAGGTGGTTCCTTCAGCGCATGACTCAGGGCGATGAGCATGCCAAATGGGGCTTCGAGCTGTTGCTCAAGCGTGAGGACTTTGCCGGGTTCTTTGACCATCTCGACGAGGCCGGATTGTTTAGACCGGAATGCAACCCAGCGCCCGTTCCCGCAGAACCGGGATACGTCCGAATTCCATATTGGCCTGCACTGGACTATCTCCAGGCATGCGCCAAACAGGCTGGCGAGCGTAACGACATTGAGCTAGCGCGCAAGATCATGACTGTCGTTGGAGCCGTAAGCCGTGTTCGCGAACCGGATGGCGGTGTCAGAGACAACTACCACACGTACCGCGTGTTCGCCGAAATTCTTGGCCTGCTGCCAATAAGCACGATTACCCCCGAAGACTTGGGGCTGATCCCGGGGTGGCTGGAGAGCAAGTTTGATCGGGGCATGGTCGGGCACGCACTGGATACGGGTGCGTTGCGAAATTGTCTCGCAAGTGCATTACCCGAGGATTGGAATAAGGCGTGTCTGATTCTGCGCTATTGCACGGCCATACGCTGGATTGACGAACGCGAACTCGGTGAGAACCGAAGAAAGCCGGTGACGGTGGTCGATGACTACTGGCTCAAGGAATTGATCGAACATCACGCAAGCTCCCTAGGCGCCAAAGCGGGACGAGTTGCCTCAGAAATCTTCCTGGAGCGCATTAGGGAAGTGTTCCAAGAAGGCGGGCGAGATCGCGCTGCTTGGCTATGGCGGCCGGCCATTGAAGACCATCCGCAAAACCATTCGTGGAATGGGCCGGAGAATCGGTTCGTCGAGGGCTTGCGCGATGTCTTGCTGAGCTGGGTAGATCATGACATTGATACCGCTCGGCCTTTCATCGAAGGTCTTCTCCGAGATCCAGTAGAGATTGTTCGGCGAATTGCTATTTTTATTCTTGATCAGCGGTGGGCACTGTTGCACAACCTTTACGGTAGCGCGCTTGGGCCTCAGCTCTTCGACGCTGGCCACGTTCATGAACTCTATCATTTGCTCCGGGCGCACTTCGACGAGTTCACTGACGCGGAGAAGGCAGCCACTGTTGAAGCTATTCGCCAGCTTCCGCGTCCCTCACGAGGTGAGGATCCGGATCGGCTGTTGAAGCGCATACAGCGCGACTGGCTTACTGCGGTATCGGGCAAGGGGTATCAGCCGGCTGAGAGCTGGTTCGCGGAACTCATGTCTGATCAAGCGCTCGGAGCGCTTTCGGAACATCCGGATTTCCACTCCTATATGGAGTCCTGGTCAGGGCCTGGTCCGACCCCGTACCGAGTACAAGAACTGCTCGCTTTCGCGGAAGTCGGAACGCTAGTCGATCGGCTAAACGCCTTTCAGCAGACCGATTCGTGGCGAGGGCCGACGACACGGGCATTGGTCGATACGCTCGAAGAGGCGGTATCGACAAATCCCGGAATGTTTCAAAGCACCCTGTCCACGTTCCTGCATGCCAAGCGGCCATTTCAGTACGGCGTCATCAACGGGTTCAAGCGCGCATGGGAAGCTGCCCCCGAAAAACGCCCAGCAATTGACTGGGACCGTACCTGGAATTCTCTGGTGGATTTCTTCGAGCAGTTGGTAGGAACGCCGACCTTCTGGACTGAAGAGACCGTGGCGGATCGGGACCTTACCCCCAACCGTGACTGGATCCCTCCGGTCATTGCAGAATTTCTGAGGGCGGGCACGAAGAACGATGACAGAGCGTATTCCCCCGATCTTCTGCCGCGAACCTGGTCTTTGATTGGGATTTTGCTTGAGCACGCGGACGCAGTCGCCGAGCCGGGCGATGATGCCATGACGCAAGCCATTAACTCGTCGAAGGGAAAGGCGATCGAAACACTCTTCAGTCACGCACTACGCGCTTGTCGGCTAAGCGATCGGGCAAGCGGTGGACATGCCGACGCGTGGGTCCCGATGAAGCCGGTGTTTGACCAAGAAATCGCCAAATGCAAGAACGCGAACTACGAATTTTCCACATTGGCTGCGAACTACATAGCCAACATTGATTACATCGATCGCGATTGGTTGCAGGGTAACCTCAAGGGCATTTTCCCATTCGACTTTCTGAACAACTTTCACTGCGCCCTCGAGGGTCTCGCCTACGCACCTGCGACACGCCCCGTATATGCGCTGCTGGCCGAAAGCGGAATCCTGGACTTCGGGCTTCGACAGGAGGCCAAAGGTCGGCACGCTCGGGAAAAGATTGTCGAACGAATCGCGCTCGCTTTTCTATGGGAAGACGAAAGAATTGATGGCCCACGATTCTCCTACCTCTTTGAAGCTGGGCGAATCGACGATCTTGAGCAGGCCACCACATTTTTCTGGAGTGTAAGCAATCAGGATCTGTCGGATTCCCAAGTGGCGAGAATCCTCGCTTTCTGGGCACGATGCGTGACTTGGAGTCGGAACGCGGGCAAGCCACCAGAAAAGCTGCTATCCAAGCTCGGTCGCCTAAGTTGCTACATCAAGACCATTGGTGAGCACGAGCGGGAATGGCTCCTGGCGGTGGCCCCTTACGTCCACATCGGTTACGACGCTGACGATTTCATCGAAGAGCTTGAGCGCCTCGCGGACGTCAGCCCCGAAAATGTCAGCGCTGTGCTCGGGAAGGTTCTTGACACCTTCGTTCCGACATTCGACTTCCAGGATAGGTTGAGGTCTTTGCTGACGAAGCTCGCGGCGCACGGTAGGCGGGAAGACGCAATTGCGTATGCCGATCGACTCCGCCATCTTCGAGGAATGGAACAACTCTTTGCTCAATTGACGGCAGGTGCGTAGTGGGCGACGCGAGATTGGAGCCGCGCAGAAATCGTACTTGCATCGTTCACGACTCCCGGACTTTCTCATGGACGGCCTGACCGCCTGGATCGCGCACCCGCCCACAACCCAAGGCCTAGACCATCTGGGTACCCAGGCGCCATGCATCAGCCTCTACAGTCGACTCCTGCCGGGCATAACCAACGTGACCGACCGTGCGCGCTATTACTCGCTCTATCCGTGGCTGATCTGGAAATTCGATCAGCGCTTCAAGAGTGCGTCACCGAAAGATTTTGAAACCTTTTACCGGCGCGCCGATTGCCTGCTAACCCTGGTGGCCGAGCGCCACGCGCGCTGCGCTCAGGAAGCCGGGGCGCTGCACGGGGCGGCCATGATTGGCCGATTGACCTTGCTGCCGGCGCTCGACCGTCTCGAAGCCGGCGAGGCTCTACGGCTATCGACCTACGCAACGACCGAGGATGAGCCCGGGGCGCGTTACTTCAAGAACCGGCTCGGCGGGCTCGGCCAGTACTACCTTGGCACGCTCGTGGATCTCGGTTTGCTCCTCGGAGACCCGCGCTCGTGGATTCGCTACACCCGCGAGCGAGGCGAGGTCATCGCGAAGAGTGTCGAGGAGATTGTTCCCGCCGACCTGTTTCTCAAGACGATTCAGGAAGACGTGGTGTCGCTGCGGCGCTTGGATAACCTCGCGCCTTTTTGCTTCTGCCACCTGAAGGAAGGCACCAAGGAGCACAAGTTCCTCGCGGATTTGTTCTTCGGTCGTCTGGTCGACGAGGGAAGCGACGGTCAGCAACGCCGCCATTCGCTTGCTCTCGTGCTGTCGCTGGTCGACGCGATGGCGCAATCTGGGCGAGGAACGCTGGATATCGACTGGGTCCGAGGCACGCTGTATGGGCATAGCCTCGGCAAAGGAGCCTCCTGGAATTTCCCGCCTGTGCTGGCACCGACGGCGCAGGCATGGGCAACCTACGTCCGCAACGACCTTCTCTCGATTGCTGCGCAAACCGTTTTCTTCTCTTCCCTTTCCATTCTCGACCAGTGCAACCGGCGCTTCGATACGGCCGAGGACTTCGGCCGCTGGCTGTCTGGCCGTCCGGCGATCAAGAGGCTCGAAAAGGCAGTGGGCGGCAAGACCTTTGGCGACGCCCTCAGAATCGCGAGGCTTTCTGCGCCGCCACAGGCGGACTGGGACTCGGATCGCCATGAGTTCCAGCACGCATTCGACTGCATGGAGCGATTCAGGGAAATCGATGATGAAGCGGGCGCAGCTGCGGCGATCGGCGTGGCCGTACGGACGCTGGTACTGCTCGCCGCCCGGATTGAGCCTGCGGTTCCGGAGTACGACGCCAGTCTGCTGGCGGAAGAGTTTCTCAAGGGCTATCCCATCAATCTGCAAAGCTTCCGGCGGCACGCGTCGAACGGATGGCAATCCCTTCCGGTTCCGAGCCTGATCGGGTGGCTCATCAAGGACTGGGGCATCGATGCCCATCTGCGCATTGCCCTCCGCAAGCTGCGTAACAATCCCCAGGCGACGTTTCGACTGCGCCCCACCGACCAGGGCTTGGCGGTCGAAGATGAAATTCCGCCTCCCGTTCCCACCAACCCGCGACTGCGGCAGGCCATCCAGATCCTTCGTGATCTAGGCTGCATCGAGGAGAAGGGTGATCCGCAGGTGCCGGCACTCACGCCGCTGGGCAAGGCCTTGCTAGCGGAGGCCGTCCGTGGCTGAAATCTCTCTGCACGAAGTCCTCAAGGAAGGCGGATTTGAAGCCTCGCTGATCACGACGTTCAATGCGTATCTGCCGTTCTATGAGGAAATTGTCCTGAGCCGACTTCGGGCAGCCGGTTGCAGGCACAACGTCGTGCTGATGGACGCCGCGCAATGTCGCGTCGCCTACGCGAACGACGAAACGCGGCCGAAATATGCGGGCATGGAGTACACCCTCGTGCCCATGCGAAGCCGCGGCGCGTTCCACCCCAAGATTTTCCTCCTCGTCGGTCGCCGCAAAGCCGCGATATTCGTCGGCACCCACAACCTGACTCTGTCAGGCTTTGGTTACAACCGCGAGCTCACCACGCGCTTCGAGTTCAAGCCAGGGACGGAGGACATCGGGAACGACATTGCGCGCCAGGCTTGGCGTGCTATCGAGGCGTGGCTGGCGGCGCAAGGCGAGGTGTTGCCGGAACCCTTGCGTGAGGCGGTCCGCGCTGTGAGCAATTTCGGCGCGTGGCTGCGCGCACAGGCAGCCCCGCTCGCAGAGGTGGCGTTCCTTGCACAAACGCCGACCTCACCGGGAATTTGGGGTCAACTGCAGCCCCGCCTACCCGAGCGCGTGAAGCGGATCATCGTCGTCGGCCCTTTCTTCGACTCGGACCTTGCTCTGTTGTCGCAATTCAGGCAAACGTGGCCGCGCGCGCAGATTCTTGTGGGCGTCGATCCGGAGACGGCGATCCTGCCGGATCGCAGCGATGCGAAGAAGAAGTTCGATTTCCGCAACGCGGCGAAGCTGGGCAAGCGCGGCGGCTATCTGCATGCGAAGTGTGTTTTCTTCGACGCGGGCGGCGGCAAGGACGTGCTCGTCGTCGGTAGCGCGAATCCGAGCGCACCCGCCTGGCTCGGCACAGGGCGATTTGGCAATGACGAAGCCGTCATCGTGCGTTACGGTCGGGCGGCCAGCGATTCGGCCGAGCAGTTGGGATTGCCGAAGATCGCCGATCTTCGCGCGCTGGACACGAGCGACTGGGAGGCGCTCGCCGAGGCAAGGGCGGCTGCGAACATCGAGCCCGGTACGCGCGATGCCCCGCTGGTCGTGGCCAACTCCGTTGACGAAGGCTTGGGCATTCCGATTGCAGCCTTGAAATCCCATCGGCCGCGCTCCGCAACCGTGTTTGATTCCGTCGGGGACATCCTGCTCGAACGGGCGGTCCCCGTTGTGAATGGTCAAAGCCTGCTGATCAATGTGTCCGGTGAGGCTCGACGGCTCGCCTCGATGATCGTGCTCAGGTGCAGCGACGACTTCGAGTTGCGCGCCCTCGTGCACCAGACGCAGGCGGTGCAGGAATTGATGCGGTCCGGAAAGCAGGCCCAGCTGCGGGCGTCACTTGCGGGCCTCAGCTCGGGAACGGGCGACTTGGTGAAGGTGATCGCTGCGGTCGAAAAAGTGATCTTCGAGGAACCTGAGATCGAGAGCACGCTTCGCCGCCACACACCGGTCAAAGGTACCGCAGGCAATGACAACGAGGAGCAGACAAAACCGGAAAGTCTTGCCGGCAGTATTCAGGAGCATAGAAAACGGCGTGCGTACCGCCGCCTTCTCGAATCCGGCGATCTCGCCTACCTGCTTGACGTACTGATCCGGCGGCTCGGCGTTGGGCTGGAGCGCGATCACGGGCGGGATGGCAAAGGTCGTACCGAGGAGGAACTGGCCGGGACCGATGATGCTGATGATCATCCGCCGGAACGCGAGGGACTGGACGATTCCGATATCGCCAGGCTGTGCAGAAGCAAGGCGCGCCGCTTGGTCGGCCGCATGGCCAAGCAGATGGAACAGGCTGCGCGCCGCGCCGAAAAGGGACCGACTGTTCTGATTCAACTGGTGGCGGTCTTGGCCATCGTGCGCGAACTGCGTCTCGTCGAGCGCATGCCTCGGTGGGCGAGTATCCGCGAATCGCTTGTCAATCACGACGACGAGCAATTGTTGCTGGACGAAGTCCTGACGCATCTGTTCGGGCGAGGCTTTCAGCTTTACGAGGCGATCAAGGCTGCTCTCGGCGACGAACGCTTCGACGAACTGGCCCGCCTCAAGGGCTTGCTCATTTGGTTAGCGTGGGATTGCGAAGTCCAGCTCGACGAGCGATTCGATATCCGCGAGGAACCCGAGGACGTGCGGCGGCGACTGGTCGACAAAGCGGCGCTGCTCGAATTTGCCCAGATGCTCAAAGGCGACGCTGTTGCCCAGGAGGAAGCCGCGAATAGCATCCTGCAAACCGTCAAGGGGGGCGCTGCAGCCGCTGCGTCGCGATGGATCGCCGGGTATTTCGGCTGGGCGGACAAGCTGTCACGGATCGCTATCTCGACAGCACCGCCAAAGGGCAAGGGGAACGCACCGTTAGTCGTCGGTGACCTTGCTGTGCTCACCACCGAGAAGTCGCCAAAACTGCGCGTGGTTTCCTCGGTAACCGGACAGCAGGTGTCGTTAATCGATTTCGGCGACGAGGACGGGGAAATTGAATATCTAAGGGATCGCGTTATCGCGGTCGCGAGATGACTCCTGAGCGCCTAGAGGCAATGCGAAGCGTCGTTACTCAGCGACCAAGCGGGTAACTCGGCACCAGAAACGTGTCGCAACAATTAAATTTTCGCGACACGACATCTTGACGCGTCGCCGCTGGCGACATAAGCTTGAAACATGGCGCAGAAATCGACTTTTGACGACATGAAGGCCACCGCAGGGTGGCGACCAGATCGCCCCTATAACGACCTGCCCCGCCTGCCTCCCGCGACAGAGCTCGAGACGAAACTGGTTTTGAAACAATGCGTTACGGCGCGAGCCGCGCTCGCCGAGTTGAAGCAGGCGGCGGAGTTGATCCCGAATCCGGCGATGCTGATCAATACCCTCCCCTTGCTGGAGGCGCGGGCAAGTTCGGAAATCGAGAACATTGTGACCACGGCCGACAAGCTGTTCCGGCACCTGCAAGCCGACTCGGGTGCCGACCCCGCGACCAAGGAGGCGCTGCGCTACCGGCGTGCGCTGCTCGAAGGTGTCGGTGCCCTGAAGAGCCGGCCCCTGACGACACGGACGGCCGAGTCGATCTGCAC
>Ga0172368_10008192_pt1 | contig 10720 bp, 8 predicted proteins | sample Lak11m_FD_114540 | JGI IMG/M metagenome (GOLD analysis project Ga0172368, IMG submission 114540) | Freshwater microbial communities from Kabuno Bay, South-Kivu, Congo - kab_022012_11m | ecosystem: Environmental > Aquatic > Freshwater > Lake | place: Democratic Republic of the Congo: South-Kivu...
GAGCCAATTGCAAAAGTCTAATTTATTGAGATTGCTTCGTCGCTACGCTCCTCGCAATGACCGCAAAGACGCCATTTGTCATTGCGAGCGAAGCGCGGCAATCCCCTTCTTGAATACTTTTGCAATTACCTCTGTTGGGCATAAATATATATAAACCGGCTTCGTTTATAAAAGTAACAGGGAGAGGGATACGGCGCTGCATATAAATAAAAAAAAGTGTGCGATTAATTACCCGGTCAGAAGATCAGTACCCCTGCGCAGAGACCCAGCCCCGGCAGAATTTCTGTCTCCTGGCCGAACAAGATTGTGCAATCTCTTGTAATTATCCGTAATTACATCACATTGCCAATTAATCCTTGACATTTATTTTTACCGGCGCTATCAAACTCAATCTCATTTTCTACTCGGGCGTTGCAGTATACGCAGTGATACGTTAAGCAATACGATTGAGAAACTATAACTCGCCAGCGCACTAACTCTCCAAACATGACGAGGTTAGTTCGGTGAATGATCTTTATTACTGGATTGCCCTGCGGTTAGCCTTTGGCATTGGCAATATAAACTATAAGAACCTTGTTAATCATTTCGGGGCCCCGGAGAACGTCTTTAAGGCCCGACCGGATGAACTGGGACAGGTTGAGGGAATTACTGCCCGGGCTATCGATTACATCAGGAATTTCAAGCCTGACCGGGCAGTTGATAAAGAACTGGATCTCATCAATAAAAAAGCGGTTGCTATAATCACGCTGAACGATGCGGCGTATCCGAAAAACTTAAAAAATATCTATGATCCGCCGCCGCTGCTCTATGTCAAGGGGGCGTTAAGCAGTCTTGACGACGCGGCCTTTGCCATCGTCGGCTCGCGCAATGCCAGTGAATACGGCATGACTGCTACAGAGCGCATCAGCAGAGAACTGGCAATGCACGGCATCACCATTGTGAGCGGCATGGCCCGGGGGATTGACTCCTGCGCCCACGACGGCGCGCTGGCAGCCAGGGGCAGGACTATAGCGGTTCTCGGCTCAGGCATTGATGTTATCTATCCGCCCGAAAACAGGCGGCTGTACGAATCCATAACCAGTCACGGCGCGGTTGTTTCCGAGTTATCCATGGGCACGAAGCCGAACGCCTATAACTTTCCGGCCCGTAACCGCATAATCAGCGGGCTGTCGCTGGGTGTCCTGGTGGTTGAAGCAAGTCTGCACAGCGGTTCCCTGATAACAGCGCAGCTGGCGCTTGAGCAGGGGCGCGATGTATTCGCCGTTCCCGGCAACGTCCACTCCTACAAGAGCAAGGGAACGCACAAGCTGCTGAAAGACGGCGCCCGGCTGGTGGAAAGTGCTCAAGATATCCTGGAGGAAATCCGCGTCAACGACTCAGCTGCAGCCCCCCGGGAAGAGCTCCCGGACAAAACAGTTGTGTTGAGCGGAGAGCTGCAATCCGTGTATCAGCAGCTGCATGAAGAACCGCTGCACATGGATGAGATAATTGCGAAAACCGGATTCACCAGCAGCAGGCTCTCGGCACTGCTCCTGGAGCTTGAGCTGAGCAATCTGATACAACAGCTTCCGGGCACACGGTTTATAAAAAAATAAGAGCGCACAAGCTCCTCGGACCCGGGGAATGCTGCGGCAATCCCCATCGCACAGAGTGCAGAGGTAACCTTTACATGGCAAAATCCCTCGTCATTGTTGAATCTCCGACTAAAGCAAAAACCATATCACGGTTTCTGGGCAGCGACTTTGAAGTGCATGCATGTCTGGGACATATTCGCGCCCTTCCCAGCAAGCAGGGCTCGGTAGACATCGAAAACGACTTTGAGCCGAAGTATGAGATACTTCCCCAGAGTAAAAAATATCTGAAAGAGATATCCAAATCTCTCAAACACTGCTCTACCATTTATCTTGCGACAGACCTTGACCGTGAGGGAGAGGCCATCGCCTGGCATCTTCTGTCAGCTTTGAAGCTGACTTCTGATGCTGACGGCGATCATGCTGGAGGAAAAACCGGAAATTATGTAATACAGCGAATTACGTTTCATGAAATCACCAAAGACGCTATCAACGAGGCGCTGAAAAACCCCCGCAGCATTTTTAAAACGATGGTCGATGCCCAGCAGGCGCGTGTCGTGCTTGACTATCTGTTCGGGTTCAACCTGAGCCCCTTCCTTTGGAAAAAAATCCGTTACGGTCTTTCTGCCGGCCGCGTTCAATCCGTTGCCCTGCGGATCATCTGCGAGCGGGAACGGGAGATCCGCGCGTTTCAGGCTGAGGAGTACTGGAGCATTAAGGCGCAGCTGTCGCCTGCGGCAGAGAACGATGCCACGGATGTTTTCTCCGCCCAGCTCATCCAGATGAACGGGCAGAAACTTGAAAAGATGTCCATCAGCACGCAGCAGCAGGCGCATGAGATAGTCCGGAGCCTGGACAACGCCCAATACCGGGTAGATAAAATCCAGAGGAAAGAGGTTAAAAGAAATCCATCTCCTCCCTTTACCACCAGCACCATGCAGCAGGAGGCTGCCCGCAAGCTTGGCTTCTCCGCAAAAAGGACCATGTCCACAGCACAGCGGCTCTATGAGGGGATTGACACGGGTAAAGGCACCATGGGCCTCATTACCTACATGCGGACTGACAGCGTTCACCTGGCGCCCGGCGCCGAGAAGGACATACATGATACCATAGTCACGCTGTACGGAAATGAGTTCTCCCTGAAAGCGCCGCGGGTTTTTCAGCAGAAATCGAAAAATGTGCAGGAAGCGCATGAAGCAATCCGCCCCACAGACTTCACCCAGATACCGGAAACCATAAAGCATGCGCTCAAGCCTGATGAGTTTAAGCTCTATGACCTGATCTGGAAGCGGACATTAGCCTGCCAGATGGCCCAGGCAGTGCTGGACCAGATATCCGTGGATATCACCGCGCAGGAGACTTTTATCTTCAGGGCAACCGGCTCGACCGTACGGTTCCCCGGGTTCATGCAGGTCTATATCGAAGGCAGGGATGAAGAAAACGGCAATGGGGACGGCATGCTGCCGCCGCTTCAGGAGGGCCAGGCGCTTAATCTTGTGGACCTGGTCCCGGAGCAGCACTTTACCCAGCCGCCCCCCCGCTACACTGAAGCCTCCCTGGTGAAGGCGCTTGAAGAATACGGCATCGGCCGGCCCTCAACCTATGCCACCATCATCAGCATCATTCAAGAGCGGGAATATGTGAAGCTTATCAACAAACGCTTCCATCCGGAAGACATCGGCCTTATCGTCAACGATCTGCTGGTCAATCACTTTCCCAAATATGTTGACTACGAATTCACCTCGTATCTGGAAGATGAGCTTGATGAGGTCGCCCGCGGCGAAATCGCGTGGAAGCCGGTGGTGCGCAGCTTCTGGGAACCGTTTATTTCCCTCATCCGGCAGAAGGAGCAGGAGATACAAAAGTCTGACCTGACAACTGAAAAAACCGAGGAGTCCTGTCCAACCTGCGGAAAACCCCTGGTAATAAAACTGGGCAGGTTCGGCCGGTTCTATGCCTGCAGCGGCTACCCGGAATGCACCTATAAAAAATCCCTGAAAAGCAACGGTGAAGCCGGCGCTGAGCCGCAAGTGACTGATGAAAAGTGTGAGCTGTGCGGCCAGCCGCTGGTGATAAAGGAAGGACGCTACGGGGCGTTTCTCGGCTGCTCAGCCTATCCCGCGTGTAAATACATCCGCTCGCTGAACAAGCCGGTGACCCTGGACATAACCTGCCCCGCGTGCGGAAACGGTCCGGTACAGGAAAAGAAGAGCCGCCGGGGTAAAATATTTTACAGCTGCTCGACCTACCCCAAATGCTCCTTTGCCTCGTGGGACAAGCCGATTGACGAGGCCTGCCCCCAGTGCGGATCGCCGTACCTTGTTGAAAAAAAATCCAAACGCTACGGCACGACGGTTAAATGCCCTGACAAAGAGTGCAAATACAAACGGACCGTGGCCGAACCTGACGAAGACGCATAAGGCCGCAGCGCAGGCATTCGCCGCCGCTCGCCGGCTTGCGCGGCACGCTCAGGCCGCGCATGCCGGGGCAAAAACTTCCTGACTGAGTACCACGCAGTCCTTCAGCTGCAGAACGATTAAACCCCGTGAGCCTTTCCGCGGAAACAATCCATATCATCGGCGCCGGCCTTGCCGGATGTGAAGCTGCCTGGCAGGCTGCCCGCAGCGGCTGCCGTGCGGTCCTGCATGAAATGAAGCCGCAGCGTTTTTCCCCGGCGCATGCTTCGCCCGATTTTTCGGAACTGGTGTGCAGCAATTCTTTCAAATCAAATGACCTTGAAAATAGCAGCGGTCTGCTCAAGGAGGAGATGCGCTGCTGCAATTCGCTGATAGTTGCAACAGCCGATGCTCACCGGATTCCTGCCGGCCAAGCGCTGGCAGTTGATCGGGTTCAATTTTCCCGCGTTATTACCGAAACCCTTGAACAGGATGAGAATATAGACATCATCCGCGAAGAAATCACTGAAATACCGGCTGAAGGGGTAGTCATCATAGCAACCGGGCCGCTCACGTCGGATCTCTTCGCAGCGCATCTCAACCAGCTCCTCGGGCATGAGTTTCTCTATTTTCACGACGCCATTGCCCCGATCGTTGAAGCCGACTCCATAGATTTTATTAGTGCATTCAAAGCCTCACGCTATAATAAAGGAGCTGCAGACTACATCAACTGCCCGCTTTCACAGGCAGAGTACTACCGGTTTGTCAGCGAGCTGCTGGCGGCTGAAAAAACGCCCCTCCGGGAGTTCGAGACCTTAATGCCCTATGAAGGATGCATGCCTCTTGAAGTGATGGCATCCCGCGGCATAGAAACCCTCGCGTTCGGGCCGATGAAGCCCGTCGGCCTAATTGACCCGCGCACCGGCAAACAACCCTACGCTGTCGTGCAGCTGCGCCAGGAAAATGAAAGCGGCGCCCTGTATAACCTGGTTGGTTTTCAGACCCGCCTTAAATGGCCGGAGCAGAAGCGGGTTTTTTCCCTGCTGCCCGGATTGGACCATGCGGTTTTTGTCCGCTACGGAAGCCTCCACCGGAACACCTATATTCACTCCCCTTCCCTGCTTCTGAAAACGCTGCAGCTGAAAAAGAATCCGCGTATTTTTTTTGCCGGCCAGATCACCGGCGTTGAAGGATATATGGAATCTGCCGCCATGGGGCTTGTGGCGGGAATTCAGGCAAGCCGTTTTGCCCGGGGTGAAAATCCGGCAACGCCGCCGCCGGTCACGATGACAGGAGCTTTGCTTGCTTACATCACCAGCCCCTTTTCAGCCGCGGCCTTTCAGCCGATGAACGCGAATTTCGGCATCCTTCCCGCACTGGAAGTGCCGGCCGGCAAAAAAGAGCGGAAAAAAAAGTATGCGGATCGGGCGCTTACAGCTATCAAGGACTGGCGGGAACTCCTCGTTGGGCAGGCGCCCTGAGGCTGAATAAATACCATTGTTTATTGTTAAAACCTGTTCTTCACGTATCACGCGCAACGCTTCCGCAAGCATTGACTTGCTATTTACCCGGCTTGATTGTATTATGTGGCACAATTTTTAATAAAGGATTAGCATGGGCCTCTACACAGGATCAGCAAGCTATATGCGCTATAAGGTTGAAGGTGAGCTAAGCGGCAGCCTGAAGGAAAACGTGCTGGCGCGATTGAATGAGTGTTCTTTCAAGGATCTCGATCAGCTCAGCGGCAGGGATACCTCAATCGGCTGGGTGTCGGTGGAAAATATGGCCTCGACATTTTTCGATGATCTGCATTTTGCAAAGGACCCGTATGTGGCTGTTTCTTTGCGCATTGATACCCGGCGTATCGCGCCGCTCACGCTGAAAGCTGCCTTGCTGCGCGAGGAACTGCACTACAAAAAAAAGACGAATAAAGAACGCCTGTCAAGGAAAGAAAAAGAGACGCTGAAAGAACAGGTCAAAAACAGCCTGATGAAAAAAGCCCTGCCGGTCCCCGTGCTCTATGATATGTGCTGGAACACTGCCACGGGAATACTGCTCTTCTTTTCTACCAATAAAAAAGCTAATACGCAGTTTATGGACTTCTTTATGTCCACGTTCGAGCTGCCGCTTACGCCATTATTTCCCTATGAGCTTGCACAGATGCTCGGATCCGTCAAAAAGGGAAAAATCAGGATCGAGAACGCCGTAAACCCTTTTGCGGACAGCAGCCGCGCAAAGATACCGGCAATGAAGATAAAGGTCCCGGCATAGAACCGGGACAGCAGAAAACTTCCCGGATAAAATATCAGATATGGGCACAGATACGGTTAAACAAAACAATCAGCTGGGCAGGGATTTTATCACCTACCTCTGTTATAAAAGCGATAGCAGCCAGGGCTTGTTTGAGTGCGCCGGCGTTAAAAGGATACACCTGTGGATCGGTGATAAGGTTCTGCTGGCGGACGACAACACCCCGCCCAACAGCATCAGCTATTCCGGTGAATATTTTACCGGTGCTGATTTAAAGCAGGCCATAAAATCCGGCAAAAAGGTCATCGAGGCCCAGTTGAGGATAGAGGCGGATGAAACCGCCTGCACGCTGATGCTCCGGGGAGAGAGGCTTGATATTGTCAACCTCCGCATCCAGTCATCAGGCGCCGCGACAGACGACAGCGAGGCGCAGTTCTATGTCAGGATGCTTTGCATCGAACAGATTAACGGGATTCTGGATGACCTGTACTATCAGTTCCTCCGGGAGATAAGCGGGAACAGCTGGGAGCATGAAGGGTATAAGAAGTTTCAGACCTGGCTTAATAAAAATGATTAACAGGTTATAAAAAGGAGTAAAGGAAGACATCCATGTTAGACCCTAAATTTATACGGGACAATGCCGAGCTAATCAAACAAAAGCTGGCTGCCCGCGGCGTAAAGCTTGACCTTGAGCAGTTTCTAACACTGGAAAAACAGCGACGGGAAATGCTGCAGGAAATAGAAAAGTTCCGCGCCGAGCGAAATCAGGCTTCCGACAGCATTGCCCGGATGAAAAAAGAAAAGAAAGACGTTCCTCCCGGGGTATTCTCAGCGCTTAAAGAAACGTCGCAGAGAATTAAGGTACTGGAAGATGATCTCAAGTCAATCGAGCCGCGTATCAGCGACTGCCTGCTCATGATTCCCAATATTCCCCATGCATCTGTTCCTGCCGGTCACGGCAGCGATGATAACCCGGAGGCACGGCGCTGGGGAGCGCCGCCGGAATTTTCATTCCAGCCGAAGCCCCACTGGGAACTGGGAACCCAGCTGCAGATTCTTGATTTTGACCGGGGAGCAAAGATTACCGGCGCCCGTTTTACGCTTTACCGTGGTGCGGGGGCTCTTCTGGAGAGGTCTCTCATAAACTTCATGCTTGATCTGCACACCACCCGGCATGGGTACACCGAGATGCTCCCTCCGTTCATGGTCAACCGGCAAAGCATGACCGGAACAGGTCAGCTCCCCAAATTTGAAGAAGATCTCTTTAAAATAGAGGGCATGGACTACTTCCTGATACCTACCGCCGAGGTGCCGGTCACCAACATTCATCAGAACGAAATACTTGACGAAGCAGAGCTTCCCCTCTGCTATACCGCCTATACCCCCTGTTTCAGAAAAGAGGCCGGATCATACGGGCAGGATACCCGCGGCCTCATCCGGCAGCACCAGTTCAACAAGGTTGAGCTGGTGAAGTTTACCACGCCGGAAACCTCCTACGAGGAGCTGGAGAGCCTCCTGAATAATGCTGAAGAGGTTCTGAAACGGCTCGGGCTGCATTATCGCGTCGTCACCCTGTGTACCGGTGATCTTGGATTTTCCTCCGCGAAGACCTATGATATAGAGGTCTGGCTGCCGGGCCAGGGGCTTTACCGGGAAATATCGTCCTGCAGCAATTTCGAAGACTTTCAGTCCCGCAGGGCTTCTATCCGCTACCGGAGGACTGAAAATAAAAAGATAGACTTTGTCCACACCTTAAACGGCTCCGGTCTGGCTGTAGGCAGAACCCTGGTGGCAATTCTGGAAAATTATCAGCAGGAAGACGGAAGCATCCTGGTTCCTGAAGTGCTCAGGAAGTATATGGGGGGAATGGAAAAGATCGCGTGAGTCGGTGATGCTTCAACTACCCTTAAACCAGACAAGCCGGAACCAAATACTTTGTTTCGTGATTCGATATTCGTATTTCCTATTTTTCTTGCCCCAAAAACACGAAAATAACAATTAATTTTTATTTTCAAAACCCTTCCATATTTTAAGAGGTATATGCCTTTTAATAATCAATGGAACGTTTCCCTTACTATTATAGAAGGTCCCGACAAGGACAAAACCTTTGCCTTCACGGAGCCGGATAACTTCCTTATCGGAAGGGATTCTTCCGGGACGAAAGCTCACTACCGCTTAGGTCAAAAAGATACCCGCGTTTCCCGCAATCATTTCCTCATTGAAATAAATCCCCCGGATTGCTTTTTAAGAGATGCAGGAAGTCTCAATGGAACCTTTATTATTAAAGGAGATGAACAGGCTGTTTATTTCCTTCAAGGCCGGCAGGAACGAGCCTGGCAGAAAAAAGCAGCTGGATATATTCAGCAGTACCAGTGTGCTACTTCAAGCAAGGCAGATGGCAAGATAGCGCTTCATAATAATGATATTATTGCCGTTGGCGGTACTCATATACGGGTGACGATTATTACTGAACCGTATAAAAACCTGGAAAATGAGCACTATAAAGGGCTTTTTAATTGTATCCGCTGCGGGAAAGATATCGGCAGGAAACTTCTGGTAAAAGATGCGCTGTCACTTATTTCTGCGGATTTTATCTGTAAGGATTGTCTGAACAACGTCCGGGAAAAGAAAGCTCAAAAGCTTGCTATTACCTGTTTTAAGTGCAGCAAGGATATCAGCTCAATCGCCAATGCTGATGGTCGGGCGGAAGAACTTAAAGATGTCGCGCTGTATATGTGCGACACGTGCGCTGCGGACGGTAGGCATGATACTTCTCTACCAGACATAAATAAATATCAGCTTCTTAAAAAACTGGGTGAAGGTGGATTTGGCGTTGTGTTTTTAGCGAGAGACAAGAACACCGGAAGATTAGCTGCCTTAAAAATTACCCGAGAAAAGATAAAAGACGAAATAAAACTTATTCAGCGCTTTAAACGTGAGATCGCAATCATGAAGGAGCTTCGTCATCCGAATCTGATACGGCTATATGACGAAGGCGTGACGGAGCAGAACAGCATTTATTTTGTATCAGAATATTTAGCCGCGGGGAGTCTGGCAAACTTCTCTCATGCAATTAGAAAGGAAAACGCGTTTGAAGATAAAAGCCTGAGTTGGAAAATCCCCGGCTTTTTTATAGTCAATGCGTTACGAGGGTTATCGCATTTACACAACCATGGATATATTCACCGCGACATAAAGCCGGAAAATATTCTCATAGGCACTTATGCACAAGATAAAACAATTACCAAGGTGGGCGATTTTGGGCTGGCAAAAAATTATATGTTGCGCGGCGGCACCATAACGCAGCAGGGCGATTTTTTAGGAACCCTTTTCTTCTGCCCCCCTGAGCAGATCTTTGATTTCAAAAATACAAAACCGTCATCCGACATCTATTCGATGGGTATTACGCTCTATTACGTCCTTGCCGGTGAGTTTCCTTACAACTTCCCGTCCCGGAATAAATGTCTTGAAATGCTTTCTAAAGGCGAAAGACCACCCGATCCAATTTCTATTATCCTTGGTGATGAAAAACCAATTCCTGTTGAAGAAAAGCGAAGCGACCTTCCCAAGGAATTTGCCAGAGCCATTAATACGGCTATCCGTAAAGATTCATCCCGCAGATTTGCATCATCCGAAGCGTTCCAAACAGCTATAGAGGCCTGCCTTAGATGAACGCAGTGTATAAAACCCATCCCGGAACAGTACGAACCAACAATGAGGACAAGGTTCTCATTGATCCGGAGCGCGGTATTTTCATTCTGGCGGACGGCATGGGCGGCCACCAGGCGGGTGAATTAGCAAGTGACATCGCGGTAAAAACTGCTCATCAATATTTAGTGGAAACCGCAGGGAAAGCAATAAAGACCCCTGTCCGGAAACGTCTGGTTCACGCTCTGTTTAAAGCCGATGATGCTATCAAGGCCGCTTCGCGAGAGAATTTTAATCTTAATGGCATGGGAACGACGCTGGTTATTATGTCAGTTACGCATAATACCGCTACGATTTGCAGTATCGGTGACAGCCGCGCCTATTTGATTCGCAATGGCGCGCAGCAGATCACCAGAGATCAAACCATGGGAGATTATCTTGTTGAACATTCTAAAATAAGCCGCGATAAAGTGCCGCCACACCTGTGGCATACACTTACCCAGGCAGTGGGCGCCACCGATATTCTTGTGCCGTCATTACATACCGTGAAGCTTCACAAGGGAGATATTCTTCTGCTTTGCTCAGATGGACTCACCAACATGGTTTCTGATGATACGATAGAGAAAACAATTTTAATGCATAACAGTGATTTAAGCCAGGCTGCAGAGAAGCTTATTGAGTGTGCGAATAAAAATGGCGGGGTTGATAATATTTCAGTGATACTGGTCCAATGTTAATACCTGAATTTTGCACGCAACTACCCATTATGAGCAGTTAACATTATCTTTTTTTCACCGACTCATCCGCTTTATTTCCCATCCGACTGTTTTTTTGTACCGACGGAACTTTTGGTAC
>Ga0172368_10008194_pt1 | contig 10718 bp, 6 predicted proteins | sample Lak11m_FD_114540 | JGI IMG/M metagenome (GOLD analysis project Ga0172368, IMG submission 114540) | Freshwater microbial communities from Kabuno Bay, South-Kivu, Congo - kab_022012_11m | ecosystem: Environmental > Aquatic > Freshwater > Lake | place: Democratic Republic of the Congo: South-Kivu...
CAGTAATCCAGGATGCTGCCATCCCTGTCAACCGACCTGTCGATCTGCATGTTGACGTTGACGCCAGCATCGATCATGCCGGTGTTGGTGATGCTGAATTGCAGCTGGTTGATGATCAGCTTTTGGGGAACGTATTTTTTCAACAGCTCGATCTGCATCGGGTTCTGGTTGCTGACGCCAAAATATTTGACCTTTCCGCTGTTTTGCAGGATCGTAAACGCTTCGGACACTTCTTCTGGCTCGACCAGGGCGTCCGGGCGGTGCAGCAGGAGCACATCCACATAGCCGGTCCGCAGGCGCTTCAGGCTGCCGTCGACCGCTTCCAGGATGTGTTCCTTCGAAAAATCAAAACTGGTCTTGCGAATACCGCACTTGGTCTGGAGCAGCATTTTTTCGCGCAGGGCGGGGTTCATGCCCAAGGCGGCCGAGAACATCTCCTCCGACTGCCCGCCGCCGTAAATATCGGCGTGGTCAAAAAAATTGATGCCATCCTCAAGGGCAGTATGGACCAGGGTGGATATTTCCTGGTGTGACAGGCTCGAAATACGCATGCAGCCCAGGGAAATTTCGGAGGCCTTCATATCACTGTTCGGGATGTTGATATATTTCATCTCAGCTCCTTTTGATGTCTGGAAAACCGACTCAGCCTATTTCCAACGGCTAAAAGCTATCCTACTTTCACGTCGCCGCAGATGTGCACGTGTATGCCCATTTCGCTCAACATGGCTGCCTTGGCTGCCAGGGATTTATCGGCGACATCAGCAGATGGGGCATACACCACCTGGATGTGGTTGGCCTTGTGCTGTCCCATCAACTGGTCACGGCTGACGCCGTGCAATACGGCGCTCATGATCGGCCACTGTGGAGTAGTTGATTCCCAGCGGAACTTCATTTCCTCAGCGGGCAGGCTTACCACGCTGCCGCGCCCGATGTCGCAATGCAGGGCGCCACCCATGACGTATACCCGGCTCCAAACAATTTCGCCCGGTTTGCTCTCGCCTTTGATGGTGCCGCCACCTTTTGGAAAGTACATGGCTGGCTGGCGCTCGCTGGTTGAACCGGCATAACCATTGAGCAGGTGCGATGGGGGCACTGCGCCTGAAATTTCAAAGACCCACACAAAACCGTCAATCCCATTCCCGGAAAAATGTTGGCCCCAGCGGATGTCGTGCAGGGTGGTGGCCGGGTCCAATGACATGGCAGACCAAACGCGGTTTGTAACCAGCGCATCCACGGCGGCGCATTCATCCACTTCGTTGAAATGCGGGATCGCTTTTCCGGGGAAGAGTTCGTTTCCGCTGCCTTTTTCAATTACCGGCGGGCGGGAAACGTTGTTGAGCAGGCCTTCCGCGAGATCCGAAGCGGGCGCCATATCCTTCAACCCCTGCTGGTACTGGATGCCGATTGCGTCACAACCAAAGAAATGAGCCATATGCACAGCCGCCACATACATCTTGAGCTGTTCATGGATCTGGGCATCGGTCAGCTCGGTGGCATCGTCACTGCCGGTGTGGAAGGTCATTCCCTGCTGGTCGAGCCAGGACCGGGCCTGCCTGGCATCATCATCGGTTACCAGGCGCATTTCCGCCAGCAACGCGGATTGGCTGAATCTCTCCTTATAGACGCCAAAGGGGTTGAGCAGCTCATCGTCAACAATGGCGTTGTACATGCCCATGCAACCTTCATCAAAAATGCCAATAATGGCCTTGTTTTGTTTGAGATCCCTGGCAAGGGCAGAACCAAGTTCGGCTTCCCGGGGAGGAAGTTGCTTGATGTTCAAATCCCGAACATGGCTGTTATCATGAATGATGGCTCCTTCGAGGAGCCATTTGCGGATCCCTTCGACAAAAAAATCATCCTTGAAATCTTCACTCCAGATGGTGCTGTACCTGACGCCCATCTTGGTCAGCCCCCCGTTCAGGTTGAGCATGCCCACCAGGCCCGGGAACTCACCACTCCAGTTTGCCACGGTCAGGATTGGCCCGCGATGATCGCGCAGCCCGGCTAATACGTGGTAGCTGTACTGCCAGACGGCTACAGCGACAATGATGGGGGCATCAACCGGGATCGTTTTAAATATATCCATACCCATGCGCTGGTTCCATATAAAGCCGTGTTTTTGTTTTTCATCATATGGATGCGCCCGTTTTACGGTAAATCCTTCGGCAGCAAACGCAGCGCTGATTTTTTCCTCCATGTCAGCCTGGGCTTGCCAACAAGTCTGGTTGGCCGGCAAGCGTAAATCTCCGCTGGCCACCATAAAAATCTCGTTTTTTTCAGCTTTGGGTTGCGTTCTCATCTGAGGGATTTGATAGGTTGACATTCGCTTATCTCCTGATAATTATTAATGGACAGTCATGATGACAAGTTTTGAGTTGGGCAGGTTAACTTGTTTAGCACCATATTGACTGGAAAATAGAGGACTTGCCAGATATAAATGCTTATACAGACAGGTTCGATCTGAGTGGGGTATCCACTGTGATTGATGTGTTTCCTTCCAACGGGTAACCGCATGATTTGCGAATGATCAGTTGAGTTTCCAGGTTAATTCTCTGGATGGGGTTATCGGGGGTGCGGATGCGGTCCAGTAAAAGACGGGCGGCAATCCTGCCCATTTCGAACGTGGGCTGCGCGATCACCGTCAGTGGGGGTTGGAGCGAGGTAACCCAGGGCATATCATCAAAACCTACGATCGCGATCCCGCCAGGGATGGAGATGTTGTGTTCGTGAATGCCTTGCATGGCGCCCAGGGTCATTAAGCCATTTGCCACAAGCACTGCCGAGGGCTGTTTAGCGGAAATGAGAAGGGTCTGCATGGCTTCGTAACCGCCATCCTGGCGGAAATTGCCAATCTCAATCCTGGGCGGAAGATTGCCGGCGTCTTTCATTGCCTGCAGATAACCCATCTGGCGGTAGCGCGCTGTAGTGCGGTTTTCGGGACCGCTAATAAAGGCTACATCTCTGTGCCCCAAATTTATCAAGTGGTTGGTGGCCTGATAGGCTGCGTCGACGTTGTTGATGGTGATCGTATCGATCTTCAAGCCTTCGACTGTGCGGTCGATGGATAACATGGGCACACCCGCCTGGAGAACGAATTGGTAACGTTCCTTTACGGGTGTTGTGGCCGCAAAAATAATCCCGGCCACACCTTCTTCCAGAAAAGCGTTCAAGTGCAATTGTTCGATGCGCGGATCTTCATTTGAATTGCCGAGCACCAGCACATAATCTGCCTGCTGCAGAGCTGATTCGATCCCGGCCAGGACACTTGTAAAAAAAGGATTGCTGATATCGGCAAATAATACGCCAACTTTGCGCACCACCCCCGCCCGCAAATGACGGGCAGCCCGGTTGGGATAATAGCCCAGTTCATCTATTGCCCGTAAAACCCTGGCCTTCAATTCATCTGTCACCTGGCTGCTGTTGTTCAACACCCTTGAGACTGATGCCGTTGATACACCGGCTTTTTCTGCAACCTGCTGAATGGTAACGTTGGTGGGCGAACTTTGATTAGCCATGAAATAACCGCCATAATTGTTCAATGGAAGGGGGTACAATGTAAACCTTTACAGATTATCTTACATTTGCGGCGGTTTGTCAATTGGCATATTTTCCGGTTTGAGCAATATTATTCGTAAAACACCAATTATTGTCACAATAAATTGGTATTTCTGCTATTTGGTCGAAAAACAACCAGGCAAATTATCCTGATTGTCCAATATACAGCCAGGAGGGTTAAAGATGGTGAATTTACAAGATCATCTATTGACAAATCAAATGAAATCGTTTACATTTAATTACAGTAAGTTTCATGACGATTCGATGTGATTTTTGATGAAGTGAAAAGGAGGCTGCGGGTTTGCCTGGCTGTGAAATTGGCCTCGCGATCCCATCCTGGAAAAAATTGACTTCAACCTCTGAAGGTTAAAAGAAGTATTTGTTGTTTGCCTACCCACAAGGAGAGAATCTGAAATGAACAAGAAATTCACCGTATTAGCAATCCTGACCGTCATCTCAATGCTTTTGGCTGCCTGTGGAACACCTGCCACCCCGGCGCCTGCCGCTGGAGCCACCTCTGCACCGGCCGCAGTAGATACCGCTGCACCGGCCAAGAAATTTGTCCTGGGATTGGTTTCAATCACCGTTTCCGACTCATCCAACGCCCGTTTCATCAATGGCGCCAAGGAAGCTGCCGCGAAACTTGGCTGGGATGTAAATGTTGTTGATGCCCACGGTAATGCTGATGAAGCCAATGCCGCTTTACAGAACCTGACCCAATCCGGCGCCGGCGCGATCATTGACCTGGTCTTCCCGGTTACATCGCTGGGGGCTGGTTTGCAGGCCACCAAGGCAGCCGGAATTCCGGTTGGAACATGGGGTGGTGGTTTAGGCGATGGTGTCGTTGCAACCAACGGTACCGGCGGCATCCAGGCCCAGCCTATAGTTGAACAGATGGTGAAAGATCTGGGCGGCAAGGGTTCCATCCTGGCATTGACCTATCACACTGGCGAAGTTTGCCGCGATCGTGAACAGGTCTTTGACACCATCGTTGCCAAGTATCCTGACATCAAGGTCACCAAGAATGAAGTTCCGATTCCAGGTTACCTCGAAGCTGGCGCTTCCTTCACCGCCGCCTGGCTGGCCGCCCACCCGGACGGTTCCGAACCGCTGGCCGTCTGGGGTTGTTGGGATGATCCCGCCCTTGGTGGCATCTCCACTCTCAAGCAGCAAAACCGCAAGGATGTAAAGGTTTACGGTCAGAATGGCAACGTCGATGCGATCGTGGCTGTCCAGGAAGGTTACATGACTGCCACATCCTGGGCCGCCGTTGAAGAAGAAGGCCGTGTAATGGTCGCCACGATCGATGAAGCCCTCAAGGCTGGCGCAAGCTGGACCCCCAAGGCAGTTGAAGTCCCGGTTGTGGTTGTGAATGCGCAGACCATTGAACAATTCCTGAAGGATCACCCGGACGCAGCTGGCAAGAAATAACCTGGTTTCCGGGAATATAATAAAGATACACAAACTCATGTGGAAATAACACATCCACTGAAGCATGTCATGGCGAGCCGCTGCACTTGTTTTGGCGGAGTGGCAATCACCAACTAGGAATTAGATCGCCACGGTGCGTTCCACCTGTCCTGCCGGATCTGATGGGATGGCACGCACCTCGCACTGACATGTAAAAGCTGACAATTGAAACAGAATTTGACAAAAGGTTTGCCATCCATGCTGGCTGTTCCCGAGATCACCTCACCTGACCAAAGTGCCGAAAAAAGGGCGAACATGCGAGAACCATTTCTGGAAGTGATCGGACTACGGAAACATTATGGCGGTGTCCAGGCTCTCAAGGGAGTTGATCTGAAGGTGCAGGCCGGCGAGGTCCATGGACTGGTCGGCGCAAATGGCGCCGGCAAATCGACGGTGATCCGCATCCTGGCAGGGGTTACGACCCTCGATGCGGGCACCATCCTGCTGGATAATAAGCCGTATGTGGTCACAGACCCGCAGCATGCGGCGAGACTCGGCCTGAGTTTTATCCACCAGGAACTTAACCTGGTTCCGAAATTCAGCGTAATGCAAAACATGGCCCTGGGTTTACCCAAGGCAAATACTCTTGGTTTGATCAACTGGCGCGCTGTCCAGCGGGAAGTGAAGGTGGCTGCCGATCGGGTGGGCATCAACTTCCCGTTGGATGTGCCGGTTGGCGAATTAAGTGTTGCAGAGCAGTGGATGGTATCGATCGGGCGAGCTTTGGTCCGCCGGGCCAGGCTGATCGCCATGGATGAACCCACTGCTTCGCTTTCAGAGGGAGAAACGCGTCGCCTGTTCCAGATCATACGCGAGCTGGCATCGGACGGGATCAGCATCCTGTATGTATCCCATCGCCTGGATGAAATCCTTGATCTTTGTAATGGCATCACTGTTTTCAAGGATGGCCAGGCGGTATTAAGTACCAATGTAGCCGAAACCAACAAGCAAGCGCTTGTTTACGCAATTGCAGGTAGAAATATCGCCACAAGCAGCTATTCGGAAGCATCCACTGTTTCGTCATCTCCGGTTGTATTGGAGACGCGCGGTCTCTCGCGCGGCCGGAGCGTGAAAAATGTTTCCTTTTCACTGCACCGCGGCGAAGTGCTGGGGTTGGGTGGGCTGGTTGGATCCGGTCGCACCGAACTGGCGCGACTGCTTTTCGGCGCAGATCGCCCGGAAACCGGCACGATATACCTTGAAGGGGTGCGCTGGAACTCGGATAGTCCTGACAAGGCAGTTGCCAGAGGGATAGGTTTCGTTCCTGAAGAGCGCCGCCGCCAGGGGTTGGTCCTTGACCAATCCGTCAGCTTCAATATCAATCTTCCAACCTTACATACCCTGCGTTTTGCGCCTTTCATTCCCTTACTCAATCACCGTAAAGCGGACACTACAGCTCAAGCCATTTCAAACCGTTTACTTGTCAAAACACCCTCGGTCCATACCCGTGTCGGTGATCTGAGCGGTGGCAATCAGCAGAAGGTTGTGATCGGGAAATGGTTGACACGCGATCTTAAGATCCTTATTCTTGATGAGCCCTCCCGTGGTGTGGATGTTGGCGCGCGAGCGGAAATCCATAAAATTATTCGTGAGCTCGGCGCGAACGGCGTAAGCGTGATCGTCATATCATCTGAAGTTGAAGAACTGCCGGGTCTATGCGATCGTGTCCTGGTCATGGCAGAAGGCAGGATCGCCGGTGAGCTGGTCGGCCAGGAAATAACCAAGGAAGCAATCATTCATATCAGTTATGAAAATACCATCAATGAAACCGGAGATGGAAATGGATAATCGAGGGATACCACCCGAAAGTGCGATCAAAGACAAGGTGCTGCAGGCTCCTCGCACCGTGAGCGGAAAGCCATTTGTTTTTGTGGCCAAGTACGGCACCCTGATCGGCATGTTCCTGATGCTGATTTCCTTCAGTATTGCTGCGCCCAAATTCTTCGCATCCGTCACAAACCTGGTGAATATCGTTAACCAGGCCTCCCTGACGGCGATCATAGCGGGCGGGCTGACCATGGCCCTGGTTGTTGGCGAGATGGATTTGAGCGTTGGGTACACTGCTTCGCTGGCGGGGGTGCTCGTCACCGGTCTGATCGTCGACCAGCACCTGCCCGTACCCGTGGCGATCGCGGTAGTCATACTGGTCGGCGGCCTGATCGGTTATATCAACAGCCTGTTGGTGACAAAGCTGCGTGTTAATTCGGTCATCGCCACACTTGGCACAGGTTCCATCGTGGTTGGTTTCAACTTTGCTTATTCACAGGGTGTCCCGATTGCCTCCGGTGTGCCGGAAGCCTTCAAGAACATTGCCCTGGGACGTTTAATGGGTATTCCGAATAACATCATCATCATGGCGGTGGTGCTGATCATCCTATGGTTGATCCTCAATCACAGTGAATGGGGCCAGCAGATCCAGGCTACGGGTGGCAATATCGAAGCAGCCCGCCTTTCAGGCATCCGCGTGGATGACATCAAGAGCCTGGCGTTCATTATCGCAGGGTGTTGTGCTGCAATCACCGGAATCCTGCTGGCTTCCCTGATCGGTTCCGGTACCACCTCGGCGGCGGATGGCTATTTGATGGCTTCATTTGCGGCTGTCTTCCTCGGATCCGCCACGCTAAAAGATGGTGAATTTCACATACTGGGCACCTTTATCGGTGTTTTGATTATCCAGATCGGTTTCAATGGGATGGCTCTTTTTGGTGTGCCAACCTTCTACCAGTATGTCTTCCGCGGCTCCATCCTGATCATTGCAGTCGGCTTGAGCACGGTTGCCCGGCGGCTTTCAAAGCGTTGAAATTAGATCGCCTCATCATTTTAAAAGGATAAAAATATGGCTGAATACTCGATTTGGATGCTTGAATACGCTCACTGCCTGACCCAGCCTGTTTCCAGTATTATTTACTCACAACACAACAAGGGCGAGCGGCTGCTCACCTTTACTTACCTGGTGTTAAAAAGCAAAGACCATTGCATCATGGTGGATGTTGGCTATGACTATGCAGATCATGGTCGCGAACTGGCTGATAAGTTTGGCGTGGTCGATTGGCAGCCGCCTGAAAAGGTGCTGGCGAAAATTGGGGTAAAGCCCGAGGATGTAGACACAATATTCCTGACACACGCCCATTTTGATCACATGGGCAACCTGCCGGCCTTCCCCAATGCCCATTTTTATCTGCAGAAAAAAGAGATCAATGATTGGGTTTGGGCATTATCTCTGCCCAATAAATTCAGTTTTATCTCAGCCGCCACCGATCCAGGCGATATTACCAGGGCGGTCATGCTGGGAGCAAAAGGTCGAATGACGCTGGTGGATGGCCCGCTTGAAAATGTGCTTCCGGGCGTGAGTCTCCTGCCCATTTTCGACAGCCATACATTTGGCTCGCAGTTGATCGTGATCGATAACGAATTATCGAACGGGAAAAAGGACCGCTGGGTTGTTGCCGGGGACAATTGTTACGCATATGAAAACCTGTTAGGTGTTGAGAACAGTGGTGTCTATCTCCCGGTCGGATTTGGTGTAGGCAGCCAGGTCAACATGACCATGGCTCTGGATAAAATGATGGAACTGACGAATGGCAACATTGACCGGATCATTATTGGACACGAACCCCAGTCATGGGAACATTACCCATCCTGGAAAACCCCGGATGGTCTTTATGTGGGCGAGCTTCACCTCGCGTCCGGCGAGCATTCACGCCGCCCGTAAGAGTCAGATAGAGATTACCAACAAGAATTATCGTTGCTTCAGTAGATTATGATTAGCAATCATCTTCAGGCTTTGATCCTTCTGGAAGCCTGAAAAGCCCTGGTTTTTTACCTGCAAGTAGAATTTTGCGCCCGAACTTGGCGCAAAATTCTACACAAATCATTTTTCTACTTTATTTTGAGAGTACCTCAGCTTATACAATATTGACGTAATAATAAGGATCGAGTGGCGGTTTAAAAGATCTTTTAAGTTCGTGCTCTTGGAATTCTCCTCAACCATTTATTCCTGCCAGGGCAGGGTCAGCGTGAAACAGCTGCCTTGCCCAACGGTGCTTTCCACGCTTACACTGCCGCCGTGCAGCTCAACCATCATTTTTACCAACGCCAATCCCAGCCCCGTGCCGTTATACTGGCGTGCCAGGCGGGAATCGAGTTGTTCGAATGGCGTGAACAACCTGCCAAGGTCTTGTTCCTTGATACCGATGCCAGTATCGATCACGCAGATACGCACATGCTGCTGCTCCGGCACACCTGTGACCAGCAGTTCAATCCTGCCGCCCTCCGGGGTGAACTTGACGGCATTGCTGAGCAGGTTAATGATCGATTGGCGGATGCGGCGTTCATCGATCTTGACGATGATCATCTCGGGCGAAATGTTGAAGCGTACTTCCTGTTTTTTTTGCGCCGCCAGGTTGTTGATCATTTCCAGGCTGGCGTGGCATACATCGCTTAGCAGGCTTGCTCTCAGATCCAATTCCACTTTACCGGCCTGCAATTTGCTGAAATCCAGGATCTCATTGATCAATTCCAGCAGATGCTGACCGCTTTTTTCGATGCCCTGGATGGCCTTGCCTTGTTTCTCGTTCAGGTTGCCATAAGTGTTGAGCTGCAGCACTTGCGATAAACCCAGGATGCCGGTCAGCGGCGTACGCAGCTCGTGGCTCATGGTGGCCAGGAATTCATCCTTGGCGCGGGCTGCTTTTTCCAGGGCGTCGTTGGCAGATCTCAGATCTGCGGTGCGCTCAAACACGCGCTGTTCGAGTTCGGCGTGAGCCTCCAGCAGCGCTTTTTCGGCTTGCTTGCGATTGGAGATATCGTGGATGATGGCCAGCAGCATCCTGCGCCCGTTGATCTCAACTGGACCGGAATAAACGTCCACATCGCAAACCTGGCCTGAGGCCTGCCTGTGCATGGATTCGAAATGAGTTTGTTCGAATTTGTTGTTGGCGCTCAATACAGTCCGGATCTGATCTTCAGTCCGGCTGCTGAGTTGGAAGATATTCATTTTTGATAATTCTTCGATTGACCAGCCATAAAAATCGGCGGCGGCCTGGTTGGCTTTGACAACAGCCCCGTTGAGCGGATCAATCAATAGTTTGACGGCAGCGCTATGATCGAACATGCCGTGGTACATCTGTTCGCTGGCAACCAGTGCTTCTTCGAACTGCCTGCGCTGGTTGATATCACGCGCCACAGCCCGTAATTCCACATGACCGCTTTCCTCATTGATGTCATAACTGGATATTTGTTCCACCCACACACTGCCGCCATCCTTGCATTGCAGTTCCAACTGGTTGGTGAAGTAATCCTTTTTCGATATCTGGCCGGATCGAAACCCGGCGACCTGTTCGGGGAAGATCTGTTCAGTCTCCTGCACAGATTGAGGCACAAGCAGGGCTGTTACCGGATTTGCCAGGCATTCCTCGGGTGTGAACCCGCATAGTTTTTCCACGGATGGGCTGATGTATAAGAATCGAAGGGTTTCCGCATCCATTGTCCAGACAACATCCTTCATGTTCTCGGTCAGGAGGCGGTATTTTGCTTCGCTTTTGCGCAAATCTTCCTCGGCCTGCTTGCGAAGGCTGATATCCCGGAAGAAAACCAGATCGCAGGTCCGCCCATGCCACTCGGTGCGGGTGGCGGTGACATCGGCCGGGAAGCAGATGCCATCCTTGCGATGGACAAGTGTTTCATAGATGGCA
>Ga0172368_10008197_pt1 | contig 10715 bp, 10 predicted proteins | sample Lak11m_FD_114540 | JGI IMG/M metagenome (GOLD analysis project Ga0172368, IMG submission 114540) | Freshwater microbial communities from Kabuno Bay, South-Kivu, Congo - kab_022012_11m | ecosystem: Environmental > Aquatic > Freshwater > Lake | place: Democratic Republic of the Congo: South-Kivu...
ACCACGTTTAATATGCGCCTTAAAATAAACCTTTCCAAAATTAAAAAAAGACTTAAACTTAAGGTATAACCAACAAGAAAAGTTCTTGTATAAAATGTTTCTTGCAAAAAAAACAGAATTATAATAGCGGAAATACTTTGAGCAAACACGCTTTTTAATATGGCAATTAACTCAAAGCTAAAATCGCGGCTGCGGAACTCGTCATATATATTGTTTGCTTTGGCAAAAAAACCCCAAACCAACAAAAGCCCCATCAACAAATAACCCGCCGAGTAATTTGCAGAATAGACTTCTCTTCCGGGAATAACATACATTGACAATATAAAACAACTTATCAATATTGTTATATCGGCGCCTACCCTAAAAAAATTTAATTTTTGACGATGTGATTGCATAATTATGATATCATTTAAATTTGTCTTCTGCTAGCCAATTAGATATGGCACTATATAAACTATATTTAAAAACATAACCAGCTTCAATAATTCTTTGAGGTGAAATATGTGTAGAAAAAAAGAGCTTTTGAATGCGGCGTGGATGAATTGAATTTTTAATACCTATTGAATTAACAAAAGAGAAAAAATAACTTAAAAATAAAAGTATTTTATAAGGCATTATAGGAACAAACCTTTTTATATTTAAGACTTCTTTTATAATATTAACAATACGCCCAATCGAAGAATCATCTGGGAAAACGAAATTATAAACTATGTGATTTAAGGAAATTTCATTGAGTAAAATCTTATTAATTAAATTGATAACTTCTTTAACATAAACAATACCCTTTATTGTAGTATTTTTACCTACAAATAAAAAAGTACCCCTTAATAAAGACTTTACTAACCTAGTAAAATTTGCATTCTCGCCAATACCAAACACTACACCAAGCCTTAAAATTATCAACTTATTTGACGGATCTCTATTAGTCCAACTAATTAGAGTTTCTTCAGCAAGCAATTTAGATATACCATACGCAGTATCAGGACTTGTTAAGTCTTCTTCTGAATTTACTTTATCACCTGCCCGATAAGTCATCATTGTACTAGTAAAAATTATTTTCTTGATTTTTAGATGATTACTTAAATTTATTACATTCTTTGTCCCAAAATAATTAGTATAAAAGTAAGCGTCCCAATCATATCCAGGCTCTTTGCAAAGTGCTGCCAGATGAATCAAAATATCAATATCGAAATCTAATTTAATTTTTAAATCTTTTCGTATATCCGCATTAATAAAAATCAGTTTATGATTGACAAACTTTGGTGGAAGTATATCGATACAAACAATATTAGTGATATAGCTTTGTGATACTAAAAATGAGATTAAATTTGTACCTATAAAACCAGAACCACCTGTAATAATAATATTCATAAATCTATAACCTTTTTTGAAAAATATTTAGAGTACCAGTAATACTTTTGACCACTGAGTAACTTATTAACAAACCTTGGGAAACTTAATGATATAGTCCCTAACCTATAAGCGAACCATTTAACTGCAGATTGAATTATCGCATATGGTATTAAGTATTTATTTCCTTTATATAATGTTTTAACCAAATACTTCAAATAACCGACACCTCTTTTTTCAGCCGATGAAATATATTTATTCAACCAACGATTTTGTGACCTGACATATCCGGCATCAAAGTATCTTTGAAATTCTTGAATGAGCGAATAATTGTGAGAATGGATTACAGTAGCTTCTGCGACATACTCAACATTATAACCATTAATTAACAAACGAGCAACAGTATAATAATCTTCCCACGTGAGTGTTGCTTTAAAACCACCTATTTTTTCTAAAGAAGAATTAAGATATGCAGAAAACGAATCACTAAAGAAAAAACAGAATACGCCAAGTTCATCAATATCTAAAAATGTTTTTTTTATATTTTTATTTGGATAATTATATAAACGTGGAATTGATTCCAACATCCCCGCTTCCATACGTGGTAATTGACGCCCATAAGTTGCAACAGCTTCACCTTTAACTATAGGAGCAACTAAATTTTCTATAAAATTATTCTTCAATGGCAAAATATCCTGCGTCAGCATTACAACAATATCAGTATTCAGCATTTGCCTGCCAAATTCTCTTGTTGCACCATGGTTGAAGTCCAACTTAGGAATTATTACAACATTTATTCCTTTATTTTTTAAATATTCTATAGTCCCATCATTAGAAGAAGAATCTATCACTAATATTTTGAAATCATTTTTATATTCTAGCAAAAACGAAATTAATGTTGTTAGTTTCTTTAAACCATTATAACTTAAAATTAAAACACCCACACTATTTTTTTTAATATTTGTCATTTTTAACTTTTATAATTTTATTAAAATATAGTAGTAACCTGTTTTTTTGTTGTTCCCTTAAATACTTAACTACTTTTATATTGCTATAAAAATCTTTTTTAATCAGAATATTTTCAAGATATCCTATTAAATAATACAATCCCTTTAAAAAAAATGGTTTTTCAAATATTATTTTCACTGTCTTCAGTATTAAAAAAAGCTCATTATATCTTAAATATGAACTATAATATCCTTTTAATTTTGCCTCTTTTTTATATCCAACAGCTGAATCCATAGGTTTAAGATGATAAACAATTTCAGAATAAATAATTTTAGTTTCGTACCCCTCTAGATTTGCTTTAATATTATCAATTAAGTCCCAATATTTAAACTTTTCTATTGGTAATATATCATTAAAGCACTTAGATGAATATATTTTTGTATTTCCATATGTATGGTCTGGATAATTTTTCGAAGTAGGCTTTCCATTTTTTTCAAGAACTAACCCTGAAGCAATACCAAGGTTTGGGTTTAACTCAAAATATTTAAATATATTTTCAAAAAAATTTGATTTTATATCTAAATCAGCATCAAACTTAACAATAAAATCATATTGATTTACATTTTCATTTTCTAAACCAAATTCAAAAGCTTTCATAACATTTGCGCCTGGTATCCGTTCAAAATTATTTGTAATATTTTTAATTTTTATAAAAGGATGTTTTGTTTCATACTTTTCTATGATTAATAAAGTATCATCTTTAGAATTATCATTTACAATAATCCACTTAGCTGGAAGAATAGTTTGATTAAGAATACAGTTAATAGAATGCTCCAAGTATTGTGATTCATCTCTAACAGGTGTTACTATTAAATATTTTTTTTCCATAATACAAAATTTATTTTAAGTTATCCTTTTTGTTTTCTATAAACCATTCTATTAAATATCCTCCTATTCTACGTGCAAGCCCACTTAAAAGAAAAAATGGTAATACATATACAGGAGAATTTTTTAATGCAAACATTATAAATTCTTTAATATTGCCCCCTCCTTTTTTAGTAAACAAATGTTTCCAATATTTACGCAAGTTTTTTTTTTGTCTTAAATGAAAATCTCCACATTCTTCAGGATACATTATTATCTTTGCATCATAATTGCAGAAAATATTAAATCCTTTTTTGCAAACACGTAGTGTGAAATCATAATCTGCAGAACGTTGTGGAAAATTATTTTCATCAAAATAACCAATATTTTCAAAAATAGCTTTTGGTATCAACAACCCTCGCCCTGGAAAGTGTGTAACAGTATGTATCCCTTTCTGTTGATTTTTAGGTATTATATCGAGTAATTTTTTAGAACCTGCATTAAACCAAGTCATAATCTCGCCTCCATAAACTGGTTCCATTGTATTTGCATCAAGAGCAAAAGCACCAAGTAATGCATTTGGTGTTTTTTCAGCCCAATATATCATTTTCTCTAAAAAATCTTCATAGGCTATAGTATCGTTATTTAAAGTTAATATATAATCTGCATTATTTTCCAATGCATATTTAACACCTAAATTTGTTGCCGCGGTCCACCATAAATTGCCGTCACCCTTAATTACGTGAACTTCGGGGAATTCATTAATAAGCATTTCTGATGTACCGTCAATCGAACCATCGTCTATAATAACAATACGATAATTATGATATGTTTGCTTATCAAGCGAAAGTAAGCAGTCCCTTGTGTATTTTATCCGGTTATGAACCGGTATTATTATATAAATCAAATATTTACCATGGTTTGTTTGGATTTTTCAGACGACAAAATATATACGTAGAAAAGCGTAACAAATGGGGCAATAAAATAATAGCTTATCCCATTAACTGTTATAGAGACCAAAACTATATTAAGAAGTAAAAGTAAACCAAATATTTTGTTCGTGGTAAATTTTACAAATTGAGCATATAATTTATACCAAAACAAAAATAAAACTGAAATGCCAACAATTCCGTACGCGATAAAATCCATCAATATTTCACTTTCAAAATTTCCTACAAATCCTAAAATAATTGAATATGTTTTTCCTAAGTTCTCGAGACCATAACCAATAATAAGATTTTTAAGTGGCATTCGAGAAAAGAAGTCAGACATTGCACTATAATTATCGACTCGGTAAGTAAATGTATCCGCTCGATAAAAATTGTCAGTGATGACCGAAATAACTTCTGGCAAAATTATAAGAAATATTAAAAAGGAAATGATAATTAATACATTTAAGAAAATTTTCTTTTTGTAAATTTTTACAAAGAATATTATATCTGTGATTAAAATAGCAAGTATAGCAAACCTGGAAGTATTTAAAAAAGCCGCTAACAATATGAGAGCAATAATTATAAAATATTTTTGCTTATGAGAATCATCTAATAATTTAAGTAATAATAAGTTATAAAATGGTAACTGCCCACCCCAATAGTTGTGTTGCCCTAAAAAACCAGACAAGGGAAAGCCAAAATTAAATGGATTAAAAAGACTAAAAGACTTACTAATAATTAATCTGCTTTGCCAATTTGTATAGTTCTTCAATTCTGTGAATTCGCCAAAAGCTAAATAATTCCCAATATACGATTCATAAATTGATCCAATTAATTGAAATAAAAATAAAACTGAAATGATTGGAATAATTTTTTTAATGATATTAATTACCTGTATATCATTAAAACTAAAAAAGTAAAAAAGTAATACTATAGAAGCAAAATAAGTAGAAATAGCATTTAAAAAGATGTTGGGAGACAATTCCATTAAATAATAATTGAACAAGAGTAAGCATGAGAAACCATAATAGTATATAAATAATTGTGTCTGGTTATACCTTATAATAAGTTTTTTAGATAACAGTAAGTAAATAAAAGAGAATATTATAACTGTTAATTTAACAGTTAACACATTATTTTTCCCAAAATCGAAAAATGCAAAAAATAAAGGGGCATAAAGCATAAAAAAAATTACAAAAATATCAGTATTTGATTTACTATTAAATTTCATGAAAGGTTTCTCAGTATTTCCTGTATTTTATCTCTAACTAAACTTGAAACGGAAATTTTACTAAAAATTATTCTATTTCTATTTTCAAAACCCATCTGAATATAATTAGAGCAAGGTTTTTCGACACAAAAAAGCGACCTAATCCCGTTCGCAATTGATTCAACATTATAAGGATTTACTAAAATACCACAACCATCTATTTGCTCTTTAATCCCTGGAATGTCAGACCCTATAACTGGGCAACCAAGCCCCATGCTTTCTATATAAGGTATACAAGGTTCAGGTATTAGTTGCGGCATTATCATTGCTGCGGCATTTTTATAAAAGGTAAATATCTCCTCAGCGGTTAAGTAGCCTGTAATAATAAGATCGTTGCTTATATGCCAATCATGCGCAATTCTCTTCAGTCTTTTTTTAATACAGTACTTCTCACTTATAGTGTTGCTGGAACCTGTAAAAACTACTTGAATATCTATACCGTCTTTCTTTAGATACTTTACTGCTTCAAAAATCCGGATATGGTTTTTATGCGGCCAAAACTGCGCCGGGTAAAACAAAAATTTTTTTGTGACTTTGTGTTTATTTAATAATTCTTTTTGACGACTTGTGCTCACATTAATGTTGAGTTCCGTTGGCACTTCATGGGGGATAACAATAATTTCTCCCTTGGGCTCGTAATAAAACTTTAGGTAGTCTTTGCCTACTTCTGAATCAATAAAGATTAAAGATGCGCCTTTACATACTATAGAATATAAATCTTCTCTATACTCCCACAAGCCATCACCTGCAGTATCCTGCAATTCTGGATTCAGCCTATGACCTAAAGACTGAAAAGAAGCAGCGTAAGGGATATTACATTTCTTTATGTCTATATTCGGAGTTGGGAATATTCCAAAAGTTATTTTATTTTTTTTTATTGCTTTATTGAAGTCAGACTTAATAATATCTACACCTATTATTTTAAGTATTTTTATTAGTAGTTTGAAAATAAAAGTATAACCATAAGCTACAACTTCAATATTTTTAACATCAGGTTGGATAAAATCTATATATTTTTTGTAAACAAATACTACTACCTTCCCTTTATATTCAGTCTTATCAAAAATTTCTATTAATTTAAGAGAATATTTAATTTTGCTAACATCTAGCGCCATTGGTGGCAAAAATAATCCAATCATTATATCCCCTAAATCGAAGTTTTAATATTTTTGATACTCTCACAAATATATTCAATATCATTTTTACTAATATTTGTGCTTGATGGAAGATAAAACCCATTTTCTGATAAATAATCTGATACAGGGAAATTTTCACCATTTTGAGCTTTATAATTTTCAAGGCATGGCTGTTTGTGCATTGGTATAAAAAATTTTCTTGTTTGGACACCGTAGTCTTCGAGTTTATCTAAAAGTACATCACGAGAAACACCAAATTCCTTTGGATCGATCATAGCAGCATTCATCCAATAAATATTTTTACATCCTTCATTTTCTGGTTGAAAATTAATCCCCTTAACATCCTTTAAGAATGTCTTGTACAACAAGTTATTGTGTCGCCTCATATCTATATAATCATCAATTTTTTCAACTTGTGCTACACCTATTGCGGCCTGAGTATTGGATAATCTGTATTGATACCCGATATCTTCGTGACGGTATGTTCTTTCACCAGTTAAAGGGAAACATAAATCTTTATAATATTTAGAGCGATTAAAGTACTCAACGTTATTAGTAGTTACCATTCCACCCTCACCCGTCGTAACTACTTTGTTTGAAAAGAAGCTAAATGCAGCAATATCGCCCAAGTTTCCACATTTTTTACCAAAATACTCTGCGCCGTGAGCTTCGGCAGCATCTTCAATTATTTTAAGGTCGTATTTGGTAGCAATCTCCCAAATCGGGTTCATATCACAAGGATGACCGTAAATATGCACAACCATTATTGCTTTTGTTTTTTTTGTAATTTTCTCTTCAATTTTTGAAGGATCAATATTCCATGTGTTTGCTTCTGCATCAACATAAATTGGAATCGCATTCAAATATATTACAGGTAATATACTGCATATCATTGTAAAATCCGGAACAATTACTTCATCACCATCTTCAACACCAATTGCTTTTAATGCTAAGTGTATAGCATTAGTTCCATTTGATACAGAAACGGCATGTTCAACATTACAAAAATCTGCAAATAATTTTTCAAATTGGTCGACAAATTTTCCTCTTGAAGAAATCCAATTAGTATCAATTGCTTCATTGATATATTTTTTTTCTTTACCATTCAAAAATGGTTCACAAACAGGAATGTTTTTTTCAGTCATAAATTCTCCTAAAATTTTATTTTATCCATTAATTGATTATAAGGTCCTTGTCTGATTTCTATTAACTCACTTTGTTCAATATTCTTCAGAGAATGACCTCCGTCAATGAAAAGCATAATGTCACCTGAAACAATGACAAGTGATTTAACGAATAATTGGTAATTGTCATACAAGATAACTTCAACTTTACCTTTTTTCACAATAAGGCATTCCATAGTTTTTGTTATCACTCTTTCAAATTTTGGATGATAATGCCTGATTGTTTCATGACCTACCGAATTGCTAATGTACGCTATCTGTAATTCATGATAATCTTCTGTAATAAAACTTACCCCTGTCTTAATGAAATCATGCTTTAAAATAATTGCTATTAGGGTTTTATCGTTGCTAAATATTTTTTCTAATTCCATAACTGCCTAAATATATTTATTCGGGTTTAATATTTTTTCTAACTCAATATTAATATTTTCATCCTTACGATCACACACACGGCATTTCATTTCCTTATCAACATCCATTTTTAATATTCTGTTGCGAATATTTGAAGACCATATTTCCCAAATATTTTGCTCTTTGATATTTCCATAACAAATATGATTATAAACTGACGTAGCCACCTGAGGGCAAGGGTAAACATTTCCAGCTTTGTCTATTGTAATGTTGAAACGCTGCGACCAGCAAGTATTAAAACTTTTATCATGTGCAGAATAATCAAACTTTAATACAACAATATTCTTTCTTTCATACTTTTTCAGCATAGCAATTACGGGGGGTATTTCTTCTTCAGAAAGATAACCAATCGGCTTGGCTTGATTCGGAACTTGAGGAATGGAGAATCTTAAAACATCAGCATAGGGCTCAAAGGTGTTAATAAATTCTTGAATATGTTCTTCTTTTGAATTCTCTTTGAACAATAAATAACCCATATTTATCCTAAGTTTTGAATTCAACGTTTCTTTCTCGTTTTTTAATACTTTAATCTGTTCTTTTACATATTCAAAAACCTCTTCTCCTTTTTTTACGCCATGCAGAAGATTATAAACTTCACTACTTGCAGAATCTATGCTTAAGGTAATAAAATTACCGTCAGTCATTCCAGAATTTAGTAAGCGACTTAGTTTTTGATTAAGCTTAAATCCTTTTGTATGAATTCCAAAATGGATATTTCTTTGTTTTAATAATTCTATAAGCTCATAAAAATACGGATAGCTAATAGGATCGGTGGTTATTCCAGATATATCTATAAGATTTGTTCGCCCTTGCAAATCATCCAATAACTTTGTATAGTTTTCTATCGATAGCAAGCCGTCATTAGCTTTTTGCAATTTCCCATAGCAATATCTGCAATGGATAAACCCGCAGTCTGGTCCTGGGTGAAACTCTACTTGCATTGGATAATCAACATTTTTTACTAATCTATCAATTAAGTCTGCTACATAATTATACTTGAACATATCTTACCTTTTATTTATAAGTGAACATTTTTAATACTTTATGATATCCCAACCACAATTTTCATTTCATCCCAAAATTTATCGTATTCTTTTCTCCAGAATATTCGAAAGAATAATATATACAAAGAAATCGCGAACAGTATAATTAATAAAATTGAGAATACACTTATTGAGATTTCAAATAATTTTAGCATAGCTAAACTTAATATTATACCGCCAGCCATGACGAATGAACTAAACAACGACGAATATGAAAGTCGAATAAATTCTATCACTTTGAATTTGAAAATCCTAGAAGTTAATACCATCTGGGCGACAACATAAACCCAGTCATTTAAAGCACGAACAATGCTAAAAGCTATCAATCCATTCATCGCACCAAAAGGATAGCATGCAACCGCAAAAAGTAAATTGATCATTATTGATTTTGGATACAAATCTGGACGGTTTAAAATTTTAAACATTTCCCGCTGAGCCCAAATGTTTCGTACCGCTCCCTCACCTATAACACCAATACAGAGCACAAGCGGAAGTCCGTGCCATTTGTTCTTTGAAAAAAGCAAAGGGATTAAATCAAATGAAAGCACTGCTACTGCAACTGTTACCGGAATGTTGAGCAACATTACTCTTTTAGTAACCTCAAGAAATGAATACCTGAGTTTATCAATTTCTGCTCGCATTTTGCTCAACATTGGATATACAATCCCGCCAACCGGGCCATTAATTGCGTTATAGAGGACATAAATAATCTGTCTTGATACTGTATAAATTCCCAGAGTTGCTAGTCCGCCAAAATAGCCGAGGATAATTCGATCCAAATTGGAAGATAAATATTCCTGTAGCTTTTCTACAATAATCCAGCGCCCAAATTTAATCATCTTCTTCATAGCTTCCACGGAAAAAACAAATTTTGGGATCCATTTTCCAACCAACCAATAACCGGCGTTCACAAAAAGGCTTTTTGATAATTCCCCTGCAACTAAGGCCCATACCCCATAACCGTAATAAGCTAATGGCAAGGTTATGCCAATTGAAACAATAAGAGGCAAAACTTGAATTTTGAATAGTCGCTTGAATTTCATTTCCTTTTGCAGCAACGCCCATTGGATCGTACCAACGCTATTGAAAACGACCGCAAATCCCAAAATAGGTAATACCTTTTTAATTAAAGGCTCATTGTAAATATTAGCAACTATTGGTGCTGCAGCCCACATCAATCCAAAAACAATTAAACTTAATCCAAGATTTGACCAAAATGCGGTACTTAAAAAAATATCATTGATTTCAAACTCTTTAATTATAAAATCGCTAAAACCAAGCCCCTGGATCAGATTTATAACTCCAATAAAAACACTACATATAGCAATGATTCCAAATACAGCCGGTAAAAGTAATTTAGCTAATAAGATTGTTACTATCGGGGTAATAAACTTTGGCAGCATGAATCCAAGTGCAACCCATTTTACCGATTTCAATGAATGCCGTTTTATTTGATCGTTCGATTCCATCAATTACAGATTTTGATTTTTCTTTATTGTTGCCGCAATTTCTTGTGCAAGTATTTTTGAACCTAATTTATTGTAATGAATACCATCATCAAGCAGAACAGCGTTTGA
>Ga0172368_10008201_pt1 | contig 10712 bp, 7 predicted proteins | sample Lak11m_FD_114540 | JGI IMG/M metagenome (GOLD analysis project Ga0172368, IMG submission 114540) | Freshwater microbial communities from Kabuno Bay, South-Kivu, Congo - kab_022012_11m | ecosystem: Environmental > Aquatic > Freshwater > Lake | place: Democratic Republic of the Congo: South-Kivu...
GCAGATGCAATCGTTGTTCTGAAGCTTAGTTACTGGAATCGCTGGAAAGCGGACCAGATCGCCAATCAGAGCATTGCCGAGATCCTGGTGGATTGGCTCTGGGGCAGCGGCAAATGGGGCATTGTCATCCCCCAGCGATTGCTGAAAGTACCTGATGACGGAATTGTCGGTCCGGCAACCCTCTTTGCAGTGAATTCCGCAAATCAGCGTGGTCTTCATTCAGCCATATTCCAGGCCAGAGGTCGGTTCATTCTTGACCTTGTCAAAAACCATCCGGAGCAAAAGAAGTTTTTAGACGGATGGATGAATCGTTTGAACAAATTCAAATTCGTCGCATGATAAAACCGGGTTTTCTGATCCTTTTCCTGGTCGTTTCATTGACCGGGTGCATTTCTGAGCAAAGATGCCAGAAACGGTATCCACCGTCTGAAAGAACCGAAACTGTCGTACAGCACGATACCGTCACCACCGTGAAAGATTCCCTGATCCCGCTTCCTGCCGATAGCGGTTTGATCCGGGCGTTGCTTGAATGTCAGGAAGGGAAAGTGGTGATAAAGCAGATTGAAGAGATAAAACCCGGTAAGAAGGTAGTTCCGTTTATTGACCTGAAGAATAATGTTCTGACCACCGGAGCAAGGGTTGACAGCAGTTCCGTCTATTTTGCTTGGAAGGAGACCCATATCCGGGAAAGCAAGATTCAGGTCAAAACGGTAATGAAGCCAGTCTATAAAGTGAGCGGGTTTCAGAACTTCCTGATTTGGTCGGGAGGCATTGCCTGGTCGATCCTTCTAATCCTGATCGGCCTTGGCCTGATCCGGGCATTCATTAAGAAGAAGCTTCCTTTATGAACCATGTGCAGATTGACAAAATCCAACGATCATTACCATCGACCTGGAATGATCTTACCCGAAAGCAGCTTTTTTATGTCTCCAGGCTTTTCCGGGGAAAGTTAACCATTTTTGAATTCAGGGTTAATGCCTTGCGGGAATTCCTTTCCATAAAAAGAAAGGCCTTCAAACGGATCGACCCTGAGGATGCTCATTTTCTCTGCGAGAAGCTAGATTTCCTGACAAAAGAGGTCACGCTGACCAGGAATGTCATCCCGGTGATCCGAATCGGTCTGAGGAAGTATAATGGCCCTTCGGATGCCATGACCAACTGCACATTTGGAGAATTCACCCTAGCCAGCTCGGTTCAGGATGAGTTCCATAAATCCGGTTCGGAAGACCATCTTGACCAATTGGTGGCCATCCTTTACCGGCCAAAGAAGACCTTATGGTTCATCCGGAAGTACTTCACCGATCATCAGGATCCCCGGGTCAAGTTCATGAACCGGTCGTTGAAGAAGCGAACCGCACAAATGGCGAAGATTGACCACTGCTTAAAGTATTCGGTGTTCCTTTATTTCAATGGGACATTGAATTCATTGACCAGCCTTTATCCATACGTTTACAGGCAAAAGGATGACACAGACAGCCAGGATAACAGTTGGGCATCCTTGATCATCACCCTTGCTGATGGCAAGACGGATGACAAGAGCCTGGAAACCGTCATGAATTCCAATCTTTACAATGTCTTCATAGGCCTGAATAAAAAGGCCAAGGAGTACCAGGATTACCTGGATAAAATCGAAAGTCATGGCAGACATTAGCAGTTATATCGAGTATTTCCGAAGGATCGCCGATGAGCAAAAGGAGATTAACGGGTTCTATATGATGGACATCAACGAAGTCCTCGATGGTCTTCGGTCAACTGTAAAATATCCCGCCCTAATCCTTGAAAACCTCTCTGGCAGCTATAGGGCTTCAAATCTTGATAATCCGCTGGAGGTGATCAATGGAGGATTCTTGATCATCGGCCACTTGGTTCAAATTGACGATTTTTCCGGTGAAATGCAGCTTGTTTCAAAAATGAAGCAAATCGGAACTGATATCATTGCCCGGATGCTATATGACCATATTAAATGTGAACCACTTGCCCTGAAAGCCATTCCAGGGTTCAATATCAATTCCGTGGGTTATGAAACCCTAGGGCCTGTATTTGATAATGACTATGGGGTGATATTTTCTTTCAAACTCCAGAATTGTCTTGATTTGGAATATGATCCTTCCAAATGGGAAAGGTTATAGGTTTTTCTCTTTTCTATAAACGTTTCAGACAGATTTCTAAATTTTTTTACATCTGTCTTGTAAATTGTAATATTATTTTTTATAATATTGCTATAATGTTTAACAAAACTCTGAAAATCATGTAGAAACATCATTTCGATATAGCGTTTAGCCGAGATTCCCTGCTATTGAAACCGACCAAATTTTAAAGTAAACCAGGAAGTTTAAGCCTAAACGCTCACGGTAAGCGTGAGCGTTGCTTAGCATGGTTTACGGGTCCTTGGTCGGACCTCAATAGCGTGTGATGGCAACTGTCTCACGCTATTTTTTTTTGGTGACAATAATCCACAATAAAAACAGAACGAGGATGAGAATTCAGATGAAAAGAAAAAATAATTCTTGTTTTTGCAATATTATTATTATATTCACACGCGAGATATTCCAGTTTTGTTAGGTTAATAATCTCAATTGTAAGGTTTTTCTTTTGATGAACACAGTAAATAAATCCAATAGCATGAAAATAAAAATTGAAACAAGGTTACTTTTTTTCATCATTATGTTTTGCATAGTATTTTTACAGGCAGGATGCAAGAAAAATACTGACAAAGATGGAGAAACTCAAAGTTTTAATGGAATTCATGAAATTCAATTTACAGATAATCAGAATATTACATACAAGCTCCAAGTAAAGGAAGGTTGTTTACAAGATATTAAGAACATTGACTTTAAATTGATTGACAAATCAGAACTTGACAGTTCTATTTTACAAATGGTCGAATTCATTGGAAAACCCTTTTCTATTATCACTTATGAACCAATTAAAGGCCCAATATATGTTACAATTACCATTCCAATTGAATTATATCAACAATTTCAACAATCTGGTGTGCGGCCAAGTGTATATAATATTAATCTTCAGAATACTGATAAATCAATTGATATTGCAGATTTTCAACAAATTGATAATAGTATTATTGTTGAATTAACAGGATTTTCATCCAATTTAAAAGAAAATTCAAGTTCCTTAGGGCAGGTGAGTTTCATGGGAACCTCAGTATGTAAAGCTGAAATCGAAACATGTGCTGATCAAATTAAAGTATACTTAAATTATCCTATAAAAACGGGGTCAAATACAGTTTTAATTACTTCAGATAATCCCCTTGGATGTAATAGTATAATAAAAAGGTACTATGCTGAAATTGAAATAAATGGAAATATTAACTCAAGAAGTGATGATTTTGCATTAGGAGAAATAGTAAATCTTGATTTTACATATCTAAATGTTGCCAGAGGTAAAATAAAAATAATGGCAAAGTGTCCAGGGTTAATTCCGTTAACTAATTGGGTTATTAATTTAAAAAATAAATCCTTTGTTATTGATAATGTGACCCAATCAGATGTTTCACAAATATTAGAGGAGTTTAAACCAGTTTATCTGTTTAGTAAAAACGAAACTAATTTCCCAATACCAATTGATAATGCTTTTCCGGAAAATTTAAGAGAAGAATATATCAGAAATTTCGATGATTTTAGTTTTCCGCAGTCCATTATTAATACTTCTGGTACTGCAACAATTTATGGAACAGCAACATATTGTCCAGATATGAATGATGTTATGGCTTTAAGTTATTGGTCATTCTATTCTCAAGATACTAAACCATTGTTGGGGCATGAAGGGGATTGGGAGATGGTAACAATTTTTGTAAAAAATTCAATCCCTATAGGGGTGGCTTTTGCCCAACATGTTTTCCCTGCAGTTTATAAATCGTGGAATGAAATCCAGAAATTTCAAGGGACAAACCGTCCATTAATTTTTATTGCAAATGGAAGCCATGCATCATATCCCAATGCCGGCAACTACTATATTTTTGATAATGCCGATGGGCAAGGTGTCGAGCTAAAAGATTATGTATTTAATATTATGCCCCGGCTAACTGACATTAACCTATTTAATCAATATAATTGGTTATTATACACTGGATTTGTTGGAAAGAAAGGATTACCGTTAATATCAGTTAAAATGCCTCCGTATAATGGAGAACCTGAAAAATGGCTTGATCCATGTAAATGGGCAAATATCCTCAATACGCAATTATTGCCTATAGTTGCTACACAGCCAATCATTAATATTACAAATACTTCTGCCACAAGTGGCGGTAATGTGACTTTGGAAGGAATGACCCCAGTTACAGCCCGCGGTGTTTGTTGGAGTAATTCTACTAATCCTGTTTTTTCTGACAATCATACATCAAATGGCTCAGGAGCCGGGAGTTTCACCAGCAATATTACCGGTTTATCCCCGAACACTCCCTATCATATCAGGGCTTATGCTACAAATTCAAGTGGGACAGTTTATGGTGAAGATAGAACCTTTACCACTACAAATGGGAATCCATCAGGAGATATCCTTCCTCTTGCTGTTGGCAATTACTGGACATACCTCCCAGACATTACAACGCAAACCGTAACCATTAGCATTACTGGTACAATTGATATTCAGGGAGAAACTTGTTATAAATGGTTCGCACAGGGCGATCAAGTTGAATGGTACTATAAGAATAAGAGCGATGGATGCTGGGCTTATGGTTATAGCGGACCTTATCAGTACCCACCTGATTTAGAGTACAAATATCCGGCAAATTCCGGTGACAACTGGATTACAAATTGGATAGCTGTTCCCGTTCCTACAACCATGACATGCGAATCAACTAACGTCACATTTGAATCATACACGGGGTGTTATAAGTATCATTTCATGCTGCCAATGAAGAAAGATAATTTCTGCACCAATTTATTTAAAGATGAGCTAAAGATGAAATTATCTGGATTGAAAACCACAGCAACTGATGGATATGATATCTATCAATATTTTGTTCCCGGATTAGGTATGGTTGGTTGGGAGAATTATTTTCAAGGAACTCGCCTATATAAAGTGGTTTTAACGGATTACCATCTAAATTAACAATATTGGTTTTAAAATTAGGAGGAAAAATTATGAAATATTTTTATTCGCCGAAAAACATTAAACAATCTATTTTCATATTTATCATCATTTTAATTGAAAATATAGGATTATATGGTCAAACACCAAACTGGTCTTGGGCAAAAAATGCAATCGGAAATTCATCAGAGTTGGGGTTCGGTATTACAACCGATGGATCAGGGAATATATATATTGTAGGAGAATTCTCTAGCCCAAACTGTACGTTTGGAAGCAATATATTGACTAATAATGGAAATAGAGATATGTTTCTTGCCAAATATGATCCATTTGGAAATGTAATTTGGGCAAAAAGTGCTGGGGGAACTGAGGATGATGCAGGTATAAGCATTTGTACTGATAATGAAGGGGATATATATTGTACTGGATATTTTTATAGTCCTTCAATTACATTTGGAAGTACGACTTTAAACAACATGGGCATGTGTAATGTCTTCATTGTTAAATATAACTCGGCTGGAAATGTGGTCTGGGCGAAAAGAGCAGGTGGCAATAATCAAGATATTGGTCGAAGTATAACTAATGATGGAGTTGGAAATATATATGTTACAGGTGAATTTCAAAGTCCCACCATGACTTTAGGTAATATTACATTAACGAATGCAAGTAATTCAGGTGGTTTTACAGACATTTTCATTGCAAAATATGCCTCTAATGGAGATGTGATCTGGGCAAAAAGTGCAGGTAACATATATGCGGATCAGGGGTTCGGCATCACTACTGATAAAGAGAATAATATATTTCTTACCGGGTCTTTTATGGGACCTTCAATAACATTTGGAAATTTTACATTAAATTGTCCTCAAGGAAGTTATTGTCCCTTTATCGCCAAATACGATCCTTCTGGGAATGTTCAATGGGCTAAAAGTGCAACGAATAATTTCGGTACAGATGAAAGTTATGGGATTACAACTAATATGGAAGGGGATGCCTATATTACAGGAAAATTTTCAAGTACATCCATTACCTTTGGAAGTACTTCTCTCACAAATTCATCTCTAAATGGTGGCACTGATATATTTGTTGTTAAATATAATTCACTTGGAAATGTAATTTGGGCAAAAAGTGCTGATGGAAATAATAGTGGAGAGAGTCAAAGTATTATTGCAGATTCATTAAATAATGTTTATATTACAGGTCAGTTTAAGGGTCAATCTATAATTTTTGATAACATTACGCTAAATAATGTTAATCCATATTTAGTTACAACTGATATTTTTATTGCAAGTTACGACTCATCTGGAACCGTTAAGTGGGCAAAAAGTGCAGGTCAATCTAATGATGATAGAGGGTATGGTATAACTATAGACAAACAGAATAGTATTTATCATACCGGGGGGTTCTTATTATACGACATTTCTTTTGGTAACACTAATTTAATTAATTCTGGAGCATATGATGTTTTTATTGCTAAACTCGTCTCATGTGCAAATATAATAATTCCTACACCAATCGCTGAAAACAACGGGCCTGTTTGTATTGGTTCCACTCTTTCATTAACATCATCAACAATTCCAGGAGCTACCTATTCTTGGACAGGACCAAATGGATTTTCTTCATCGATACAGAATCCTACAGTAAGCAATAATGTTACACCCACAATGTCAGGCATCTATAATGTTACGGCTACTGTTGATGGATGTACAAGTGAAACTGGATCAACTGAAGCCATAGTTAAATCCATCTTACCAAACCCAGACATATGTGTTGTTACGGTCGATAGTATATCAGAAAAAAATCTTATTATATGGAACAAACCAGTAACATCAGGTATAAATCATTTTAATGTTTATGTAAAAGGTACGCAGGGGAATGTTTTCAATTTAATTGGGAATGTTCCTTATAATTCGCCAAGTTTGTTTTTGGATACTGCTTCCAATCCTGCACAACAGGCTTATAGCTATAAGATTTCGGCATTTGATACCTGCGGTCAAGAAACTGAACTTAGTGCTTATCACAAAAGTATTTATTTAACAGTCAACAAAGAAAATGACAGTATAAATAATTTGTTTTGGAATAATTATGAAGGATTTCTTTTCTCATCGTATTATATTTACAGAGGGACAACCTCATCAAATTTGACACTTTTAAAAACAGTTGATAATACAATTAATTTTATAACAGATAAAGTACTGTCTTCAGGGGTGGTATATTACCAAATCGAAGCATTTAACCCTAATCCCTGTTCACCTTTTGAAAAAACTAATTACAATGTTACACGGTCGAATATTGCAAACAACAAACCTACCTCAATTTTGGACAATGATAATGAAATAGAGTTTAATATCTATCCGAATCCTGCCCAAAATCAAATAATTATTGAATTCCGAAACTATTCAACTATAGTTAAACCCTTTCTTGAATTATTTTCTATAGACGGACATTTACTTAAAAGTCTACCTATATTAGGAATGAAAACGCAAATTAGCATTGCTGATTTAACGACGGGAGTCTATATCATTAAAGTTGAATTTCAGAATGGAATTTCAGTCAGAAGAATAATAAAAGTTTAACATTTTAACAAATAAATAAGGCAAATGTAAAATTAGGAGGTGGATTATGAAAAATCTATACATTTTATTTATTACAATTATATCGATAAATTTTGCAAATGCTCAAGGCTGGCAAATTATTAATCCCGGGCCAAACCTCTCTTCTGTTTGTTTTACTGATGCCAATATAGGATATACTGTCGGAGATCGTGGCACAGTCTTGAAGACAACAGATGGTGGAACAACCTGGGTTAATCAGTTTTGGGGGACATCTAGTGTTCTATACTCCGTTTATTTCGTTGATGCCAATACCGGGTATGCAGTGGGAGTTGGTGGAATTATTTTAAAAACAACCAATGGAGGAGTAACCGTTAATAGTCTGTCTTCTGGAACAACAGCTTATTTAAAATCTGTAAGGTTTTTAAATGCGAATAATGGATATACAGTTGGTTGGAATGGAACAATTTTAAAAACAACAGATGGAGGAACAACATGGATTGGTCAGTCCTCGGGAATAGCTAATACACTTAATTCTGTTTGCTTTACTGATGCCAATACTGGGTATGTGGTGGGAGATGGTGGAATAATTCTGAAAACGACCAATGGAGGAACAACATGGAATAGTCAATCTTCGGGAACAAGTAATCATTTATTGTCTGTTTATTTCATTGATTCAAATACGGGATATGCAGTTGGTGGAAATTTGTACAGTAATGGTACAATCTTGAAAACAACTAATGGAGGAGCAACTTGGAATAATCAAACTTCAGGAACAACTGCTTGGCTTAATTCTGTTTATTTTACTGATGTCAACACGGGATTTATTTCGACTAATGATGGTAAGATTTTAAAGACAACTAATGGGGGAACAACATGGAATAGTCAACCATCGGGAACAACTTATTCACTTAATTCCATTTATTTTATTAATGCGAATATTGGATATGCATCTGGAGATTTCAGCACTATCTTAAAAACAACTAATGGTGGTGTAACTTGGATTATTCAGTCCTCATCTGGGATAACAACAACGCTAAATTCTGTTTATTTTACTGATGATCATACTGGATATGCTGTGGGGGAAGGTGGATTAATTCTGAAAACGACTAGTGGTGGTACTACCTGGAATGTTCAGGCCTCTGGCACAACCAATTCTCTTAAATCAGTATTTTTCGTGAATTCTAATATTGGTTATATTGTTGGATGGTACAATACAATCCTTAAAACAATAAATGGTGGGGTAACATGGATTAGTCAATCAGGAGGTTTTCAAGATCTTTGTGCAGTTTATTTTGTTGATGCCAACATAGGATATGCCATAGGGGGTGATCAAATGATTAAAACAATCAATGGTGGAACGACTTGGTTTCCTCTCTCAACAGGTGGGACTGCACTACAATCAGTTTATTTTACTGATGCAAGTACTGGATATGTTGGATGTTATTATTCACAAATTCTTAAAACAACTAATGGCGGTAATACTTGGAATATTCAAACTGTTCCAGCTGGGGGCCTGTGTTCTATTCATTTTACTGACGATAATACCGGATATGCTGTCGGATTTGCAGGAAATGTATTAAATACTACAAATGCAGGTACAACTTGGAATGTTCAATCTTCTGGCTTAGGTAGTTGGCTTCAATCTGTTGACTTTCCAGATGCATATACAGGATATACTGTAGGATATTATGGTACAATTTTATATACGATTGATGGGGGAACCACTTGGAACGTTGAAACTCCATTGACAAATTACCACCTTTGTTCCGTTAATTTTCCTGATATTAATACTGGATATGCGGTTGGAATAAATGGAACAATTCTTAAATATACGAAATATGCAGTTGAGATTAATGAAATAAATAAGAAAAGTAACATAACTATTTTCCCTAATCCTTCGACAGAACAAATAACCATTCAATTATCTGAATCAAATTATTCCGTTATTAATCAAATAATTATATATAATCTAATGGGTAGGGAATTGATTAAAGAATCGACAAATTGTTCAAAATGTGAAATAAATATTAATGAATTACCGAGTGGGCTTTATCTTACAAAGGTTTTTACCCCAAATGGGATTGAAGTAGGTCGATTTTTAAAAAATTAATAAATAAAACTCTGATAATTTTTCTCAGTTTTATGTTTGTATTGTAGTTTATAAAAACTCGACATTATGAAAACGAAAACAAAAATCTGGATTTACCCATTATTTATAATAGGATTGTTATTTATGCTTCTAAGCAGTTGTAAGAAAAGTAATGACGACAATAACAGTATCAATACGCCCGAAACGGGTACTGTAACTGACGTTGATGGAAATATTTATAAAACCGTAAAAATAGGTACTCAATGGTGGATGGCTGAGAACCTGAAAACTACCAAATATAACGATGGCATCTCCATACCACTGGTAACAGCTGATACATTCAGTAATTTAACCACTCCCGGATATTGTTGGTATAATAATGATGCTGCCACTTACAAAAACACTTATGGTGCATTGTACAACTGGTACGCAGTAAATACAGGCAAACTAGCCCCTTCTGGCTGGCATGTCCCCACCGATGCAGAATGGTCAATTCTGACTAATCTGCTTGGAGGAGATAGTATAGCAGGAGGGAAGATGAAAGAAGTAGGTATAACACATTGGCTTTCACCAAATACCGGCGCTACCAATAGCAGCGGGTTCACTGCCCTTCCGGGCGGCGCCCGTGTCCATCATGGACTTTTCGTTTACGTTGGCCGTGATGGAAGTTGGTGGTCGGCTACAGAGTGGAGTTTGAGTTATGCATGGTTACTTTACCTGAGTTACAATAATCCGGTAGCACTCCATGTCGTCACCGGAGATAAGTACCGAGGTGTTAGCGTCCGATGTGTAAAGAATTAAGTGATCCCAGACGCACACTAACGACAGGGAACTAATAATCCCGGTCAATATAAGTGAGCTTGCTGTGAATATTCACCAATACCTTTTTGCCAAACGTTATTAGAATTGAAAGGTGAAAACCAAGTAATAAATGAGTATCCTTAAACGTAAAATTATGAAAGAGAAAGTAAACCTTTGGATTTACCCCTTCGTAATAGTGGGAGTTTTATTAATACTTACAA
>Ga0172368_10008203_pt1 | contig 10712 bp, 9 predicted proteins | sample Lak11m_FD_114540 | JGI IMG/M metagenome (GOLD analysis project Ga0172368, IMG submission 114540) | Freshwater microbial communities from Kabuno Bay, South-Kivu, Congo - kab_022012_11m | ecosystem: Environmental > Aquatic > Freshwater > Lake | place: Democratic Republic of the Congo: South-Kivu...
ACCAGTTCCGCACCGAGTGCTTCACAGATGCGTTGAATCATGCCTTCCCGCATCTCCCGATCCCGGGCGTTGACCCGAACCTTGATCAGTTCGTGATGATTCAGTGCCAGATCGATTTCATTCAGTACGGCATCACTGATGCCAGCCTGGCCGGTGATGACCACCGGTTTCAGGGTGTGGGCCTTGGCCCTGAGAAATTTTCTCAACGCTATTTTCAAAATTGAATTCTCCATCAACAAGCCATGTCACGCAGCCGCAGTAGCCAACGCTGGCTCAATGAGCATTTTTCAGATGAGTTTGTCATCAAGGCCCAATCGTCGGGGTATCGTTCCCGGGCGGTGTTCAAACTCAGGGAGCTGGACGAAAGGGAGCATTTGTTCAAACCCGGTATGGCTATCGTGGATCTGGGAGCCGCCCCCGGGGGGTGGTCCCAGTATGTGGCAGAATGCCTGGGCAAAAACGGTAAAATTATAGCCCTGGATATTCTGCCCATGGAAGCGATAGCCCAGGTGACTTTCATACAGGGGGACTTCAGGGAAGAGGCCGTGCTGGAGCAACTGCGGGAAGCACTCGCTGGCCAGCCGGTTGACCGGGTGCTGTCCGATATGGCGCCCAACATGACGGGAACCCGGCCCGTGGATCAACTCCGTTCGATGCACCTGGCCGAACTGGCCCTGGAAACCGCCCGTGAAATCCTTAAACCGGGCGGTGCGTTTGTCGTGAAACTCTTCCACGGGCCGGATTTCGACACCTATGTCAAGACCTGTCGGCAACTGTTTGCCAGTGTGTCGGTCAAGAAACCCAGGGCATCGCGTGATCGCAGCCCCGAGGTTTACCTGCTGGGCAAGTCATTCAGACCCTGAAGAGAGGTCTTCGAACCGGTCGGTCAGTTCACCGGAAAGGGCCGCCAGTTCGTCGAGTGACAGCACTTTCGCCGCATCGAGGATAACGACGAAGCGGTCGTCGATGTTGCCCATACCGGCGATGAAATCAGTGCGAATCCTGGAGCCAAAGGCAGGTGCCGGTTCGATATTGCCCTGCGCTATCTCGGTGACCTTGTTGACGGCATCCACGACGATGCCGATCACCTGGTGTTGTTCCGTATCGGTCAGTTCGACGATGATGATGCAACTGCGCCGTCCGATCCGGGTCGGGTGTTTCCAGAAACGTATCGCCAGATCGATGACGGGGACCACAGAACCCCTCAGGTTGATGATGCCCCTGACCACCTCCGGCATCATGGGAACCTCGGTCAACTGACCGTATTCGATGATCTCCTTGACTTGCAGGATGGCCAGGGCGAACGATTCGCTGCCCAGGTTGAAGATCAGGTATTGATGATCGCCGGTCGTTTGCGACAGACCGGGTATTTCGGATGCGGTATTGAGCATGCTGTTCCGTCCCCTGTTAGAAATGGGTAAACCCGTGTTCGTCGAGATGGGCGTTTGGCAAAACCACCTTGGCCGTCTTGGGCAGGTGGGTTCCTGTCTTGCGGCTGGTGGAGCGGTGCGTCACCACACCCTCGATGACACCACCCACCTTGAAAAAGGCCATGGTCTGTTGCAGTTCCAGCGATTGTCCGCTCATTTCTTCTGCGGTGGCCGACAATTCTTCAGATGCCGAGGCACTCTGCTGGGTGGCCTGGTTGATCTGGTTCATGGCTTCGGAAATGTGCTGGGCACTACTGGCCTGTTCGTCGGAGGCAGCACTGATTTCCTGCACCAGTCCGGCGGTCTTCTGAATGGACGGCACGATTTCCTGCAACAGGGTGCCGGCCCGTTCCGCCAGCCCCACACTGGAGGAAGCCAGTTGGCCGATTTCCTGCGCGGCCACCTGGGAGCGTTCGGCCAGTTTTCTGACCTCGGCAGCCACCACGGCAAAGCCTTTGCCGTGTTCACCGGCCCGGGCGGCTTCGATGGCGGCGTTGAGGGCCAGCAGATTGGTCTGGTAGGCGATATCGTCGATGATGCCGATGCGCTCGGCAATCTGTTTCATGGCCTGAACCGTTTTATTGACCGCCTCCCCGCCTTCGGCGGCTTCCCGGGCACTCTTTTCGGCAATCTTGTCGGTCACCCGGGCGTTTTCCTTGTTCTGGTTGACGGAAGCCGCCATTTGCTCGATGGCTGCCGAGGTTTGTTCTACGCTGGCCGCCTGTTGCGAGGTGGCCTGTGACAGGGATTGAGCGGTCGCATTGACCTCCTCCGAGGCGGCTGCCAGCGAGTTGGCCACATTACGCACATTGGAAAGGCTCTCCGAGAGCTTTCGTATCGTGTCATTGATTGATTCGGCCAACGCCAGAAACATGCCCTGATGGTGACCCATGAGTTGTTGGGTCAAATCGCCACGGGAAACGGCAGACATGATGTCGAGAATTTGCATTAGCGGCTCGCTGACAGCGGTCATGATGCCGTTCATGCCCTGAATCACGCCCTGAAACTCACCCTGGTGTCGGGTCAGGTCGCCCCGTTTATCCAGTTTGCCTTCGGCCACGGCCACGGACAGGGCTTCGGCATCCTGAATCAGTGCCCGGAGCGGATGAATCACGGCATCCAGGGTATCGTTGACACCCTGCACGATTTTGCGGTAATCCCCCTGATGCTGACTGGCATCGGCGCGGGTATCCAGTTTGAGTCCGCGTCCCGCCTGGGCCAGTCGGGCCGCATCGTCGATCAGGGCATTGATATTGCGGATGGCGAGATTCAGGTTGTTTTTGATGCTGTTGAAATCACCCTGGTAAGGATCGGTGATGGGGGGCGGAATGTCGCCCCGGGCAATGCGATCCACATAATCGGCGGCGACATTCAGCGGCCCGATGACCGCATCCAGCGTATCGTTCACCCCTTCGACGATCTTGCGGTAATCCCCCTGATGGCGGGAGGCATCGGCCCGGGTCGCCAGTTTGCCCTGTATGGCCGCCTGCGACAGGCTGAGGGAGTCAGATACCAGTTGGGTCAGGGAGGTTTTGACTTGCTGCATGGCCGCCATGATGCTGGTGTGGTCATCGGGTCTGACCATGATGGTCAGGCCCAGATCACCTGCGGCTATGCTTTGGGCGATACGGGCAACCTCGGCGGGTTCTCCCCCCAGTTGCCGGAGCAGGGTTCGGGTGATGAAGGTGGCGAGTACTATGCCCAGCAGGGTAACCAGGACGGACAATCCGATCAGGATCGACTGGTTTTGCTGGTAAGCCTCGCGGGCCTGTGTGGCTGAATCCTGTGCAAGTTTCTGCTGTTGATCGGCCAGTTGGCTCAGTAATTCGCTCCATTTCTGCCCTTCGGGTGTAGCATGGGTCGTCTGATACCGAATGGCCTCCTCGTTTTTGTTTTGCTGACCCAGCGCGATGACCTGGTTATTGGCCGCACGCGCCATTTCACTCTGGGCCTTGATACGGGCCAGCAATTATCGCCCCTCGGCCGTGATGACGGTGTTGTCCAGTTGGTTGGCCAGATTGTCATACGTCATCCGCAAGGTGCGAAGTTCCGTTCCCTCTTGCCGCATGGCGGCTTCGTCATCCAGCATGATGATATTTTTTACCCGGCTGCTGACCTCCTGCTGCAGGGTCTGCATCCGGAGTGCGGTCATCACCTTGATGCTCTTGTCGTTGACGATATCATCCATGCGTCCCCGGGTTTGATTCATGCCGTTGAGTCCAATGCCGGAAGCGATCAGCAGGAACAGCAGGATGCTCCCGAACCCGGCGACTAACTGAGTAACTACTTTCATGCCCCCCATCGAAACACCTCACTTTAGGATTTGAACTGAATAAAAGAAGGCCGGTGGAATGCGTACCTGCCCGGCCCGAAATTTTTGCTGCACGGCAACGGGTAGCCAGTTGGGCCAACAGAACCTAGAATAGCCGTTTTTTTTCGGCCCCCTTCAACATGAACGATCAACTTTCCCACCGCGTACTGTCCATCAAACCCTCTCCCACCCTGGCGGTGACCGCCCGGGCCGCTGCCCTCAAGGCGGCTGGCCGGGACATCATCGGGCTGGGTGCCGGTGAACCCGATTTCGACACACCCGAACACATCAAGCAGGCCGCCATCAAGGCGATACAGGACGGTTTCACCAAATACACGGCAGTAGACGGCACGCCGGGGCTTAAAAAAGCCGTTGTGGCCAAGTTCAGCCGCGAAAACGGGTTCAACTATGAAACCCGGCAGGTGCTGGTGTCCTGTGGTGGCAAGCAGAGTTTCTATAACCTGGCCCAGGCTTTACTGAATCCGGGAGATGAAGTCATCATTCCGGCTCCCTACTGGGTGTCCTATCCCGATATGGTGCTTTTGGCTGAAGGCGTACCCGTCATTGTGTCAGCCCCGCAATCGCAGCAATACAAAATAACGGCTGAACAGTTGGCAGCGGCCATTACCCCTCAAACCCGCCTGTTTGTCATCAACAGCCCTTCCAATCCAACCGGAATGGCTTATACCCCGGATGAACTGAAAGCCCTGGCCGAAGTACTGCTCAGGCATCCCCGCATCCTGATTGCCACGGATGACATGTACGAACACATCATCTGGACACCCGGCAGTTTTGCCAACATTCTGAATGTCTGTCCTGACCTGTATGCGCGTACCATTGTACTCAACGGTGTCTCCAAGGCTTATTCGATGACCGGTTGGCGTATCGGCTATTGTGCAGGGCCTGAGTGGTTGATACAGGCCATGACCAACATCCAGTCACAGAGCACCTCCAACCCCACATCGATCTCCCAGGTGGCGGCAGAAACCGGCCTGAACGGCGACCAGTCGTTCATACAGGACATGGTGACGGCGTTCAAATCCCGCCATGATTTTGTAGTTTCGGCCATGAACCGGATTCCGGGGGTATCCTGTTCGGCGACCGATGGCACCTTCTACGTCTTTCCCAACGTACAGGGTGTGATAGCACGGATGGAGGGAGTAGCCGATGATCTGGTGTTATCGGAACGCCTGATCGAGGACGGCGGCGTGGCGGTCGTACCGGGGTCGGCTTTTGGCGCACCGGGCCATGTCCGTCTGTCCATTGCCACCGGCATGGCCAATCTGGAAAAAGCCATGGAACGGATACAGAACGCCTGGATGTAAACACGCTGGCGGAACAACTGCCCGCCCATCAAGGTTCACCCGGTTCTTCATCGGGTAGAAAACCGGCCGACTGCATGGCCCACAAACGGTAATAGGCCCCTTGCCGGTTCAGTAAAGCGTCATGGGTTCCGTCTTCCACGATGCGGCCCTGATCGAACACGAGAATACGATCCAGACTGACAATGGTCGACAGGCGGTGAGCAATCACGATGACGGTTTTACCCCGCATCAGTTGCTCCAGGCTGTCCTGTATCGCCCTTTCGGTGATCGAATCCAGGCTTGAGGTGGCCTCATCGAGGATCAGAACGGGTGACTGGCGGAGCAAGACCCGGGCGATGGCCACCCGTTGCCGCTGTCCGCCTGACAGTTTGACACCGCGTTCACCGACCATGGCATCATAGCCTTCGGGCCGGGTCTTGATGAACTCATCGGCCCGTGCCTGGCAGGCTGCATTCATGATTTCATCCAGTGTGGCTTGCGGTTTACCGTAGGCGATATTTTCACGCAGACTGCGGTGGAACAGGCTGGGATCCTGCGGAATCAGGCTGACCTGACGGTGCAGGGATTCCTGGGTGATCGTGGCAATGTCGGTGTCATCAATCAGAATCCGACCCTGTTGCGGGTCGTAATTGCGCAGGATCAAATGAGCCAGGGTAGACTTGCCCGACCCTGACAAGCCCACCAACCCCACGCGCTGACCGGCCGGTATCACGATATTCATGTCGCGAAACACCCATTGTTCAGGCACGTAGGCGAAAGAGACCCCACGAAACTCGATGCGCCCTTTATCAACGTTCAGTTCATCGGCATCCGGCTGATCGGTCAGTTCGTGCGGACGTACCAGGGTTTTCACCCCGTTGGACACGGTACCGATGTATTCAAAAAACTCCAGGAAACGTCGGCTCAGGTTCAGGGCATCGCTGATGATCAACAGGGCCAGCCCGGTCGTCATGGTGAAATCACCCACCCCGATCTGTCCGGAAGCCCATAATGACAGTGCGTAGTACAGAACGCCCAGACGCAGAATGGCAGCCGAGACAAACTGGAACCAGCGTACCCGCTCCATGTACCAGAACGTACGGCGGGCGGCTTTTTTTTCCTCATCCAGAAAATTGTCAAGATAAGCGCGTTCGTATCCTAAGCGGGCAAACAGGCGGGCATTGGTGATGTTGGTGACCGAATCGACGATTTTGCCGTTCACCTTGCTGCGCACCTCGGCGTAGGCCTGGGCATAAGGTTCACAGCGGGTTGCCAGCCAGTAGGATATCGCGACGTACAGAAAGGCCCACCCCGCCACGAACAGGCCCAGTTGCAAATGGGTGTGAAGCAGCAGGCCAATTGAAATGCCGAAAACGATAACGACAGGCCAGAAATCAAACAGCACCGTCCATAAAATATGGTTGACACTCATGGCCGTCTCGCTGATGCGATGAGCCAGGGCACCGGCAAAATGGTTGCTGAAATAACGGTGGGAGTGATATTGCAGCCAGGCGTACAGTTGCCGGGTCGTTCTCATGCGGATGCGGGGGCCGATCAGGATCAGGCAGGCTCCGCTGGCCCGGCTGAAGACGATTTCCCCCAGATTGAGTCCTGCAAACAACAGCAGGGGGAGTTTTAGCGTTTCGAGCCAGTCGTCGGGATTCTGTAAACCCTGACTGACCGCATCGACGATGCGACCGATGGCGTAGGGTACCAGGATATTGCTGGCGGCCTGCCCGGTTTCAAGCAGGGCCATCAGTATAAACCAGCCGGCATACCCGGAAACTGCGTAAAGAACGAAGCCAAAAACGCTGTCCGGAAGGGCGGAAGAGGGGCTGTTTCCGGCAGCCCCTTCGGTTTTGGCCATCAGGTTTTGAAATAGCTGATGGCTGATTTCAGGTTATCGGCCAGGCTTGCCAGCGAGCGGCTGATGGCATCCGTGCGTTCGGCTTCCCGGGCACTGGCGGCCACCATTTGTCCAACCCGTTCAATGTTGCGGCTGATTTCCAGGCTCATGCGGCTTTGCTGTTCGACCGCCGAAGCGATGTGGCTGTTCTGGGTAGTGATGGTGTTGACCATGGAAGCGATATGATCCAGCTTCTGACCTGCGGCATTGACCTTTTCCACGCTCAGTATGGCCCGGTTCTGATTCTCGGCCATCACACTCGAAGCCCGTTGCGCTGTTTCCTGTAGACGCTGAATCGTATCCTGTATCTCCTGGGTGGATTTCTGGGTACGGCTGGCCAGAACACGCACTTCATCGGCAACCACCGCAAAGCCACGCCCCTGTTCACCAGCCCGTGCGGCTTCAATGGCGGCATTGAGGGCCAGCAGGTTGGTTTGCTCGGCGATGCTGCGGATGACATCGATGACGGAACCAATGTTGTTGCTGTACTGGTTGAGTTCACCAATGACCATGGAACCCCGTTCCACTTCCAGGGCCAGTTGATCGATCACCTGCTTGACTTCCTGAACCATGTTGTAACCGGCCTTGGTTTCCTTGTCGGCCTCCTGAACGGCGTGGGCCGTGGTGTAAGCGTTGTTGGCGATGTTGTCGACACTGGCAATCATGGCCGCCATGGCCTCCTTGACCCGCTCCGTACCTTCGAGTTGCTGACTGACACCCTGTGTCAAATCGGTAGTAATGGAGGACAGACTGGCGGATTGAACCGATATGTCGGTTCCGGTCTGGGTAATATGCCTGATGGTCTTTTGCACCTTGGCCAGAAATTTGTTGAAACTGCTGGATAACCAGGCGACCTCGGTTTTACCCTTGACGTTCAGACGCTTGGTCAGGTCACCATCACCCTTGGCCATTTCCTCAAGCCGCTGCCCCAATAACGTGAAGGGGACTACGATCTGTTGTTTGATGACGATATAGGACAGAACGGAGATACCGGTGAGGGCAAGGATCAACAGCCCGGTGATTTTGAACAGATGGGTCTTGAGCAGGGCATCGGAGGCATCCAGTGATTTGATGATTTCAAATGCGCCGTGCAGTTCGCCTTCCGTTTTGCCTTCCATGGCATAGCCCAGTACGTCTTTCCCCTCGGTGTTGTCCCAGTACAGGCTGGCATTGACCGGATCGCCGTGACACATCAGGCATTCGCTGCTCAGCCGTACCGGACGAAAATACCGGATCGTGTTGCTGGTCTTATCCTGCTGGATGAATTCGTTCGCTTCCGGGTGGGTAGCAAAAAAATCAAGCACGTTTTGTTCGGCGGCATCCGGTGCATTTTTGGGATTTCTCGGATTCTGGCGGGGTGTGCGTAACTCGAATCCCCCCTGCTCACTTTGTTGTCCCACCACGCTCCAGGCCTTCACGACGGGAATGGTCGCCAGAACACGGCTCCGTCCCTCCTCCGGAGAAGAAGCCGCCACCATTTTCCTGAGTGCCTCGGCAAACTTCATGTCCCGCCAACTGTGCGAGGCATCCGTGCGAATGGATTCGGCCACCTGCAACAGGTTTCGGGCGGATTGCACTTCCATTTGGATGATTTTTCCGCGTTCGACGCTGGAATAAATGCTCAGCAGGGTTCCGGTCAATATGAACATCAGGATAGTGATCCCGATGACTGCCCGAAAACCGATGGAATGCCAATTCATGGTTAGGTTCTCGTAAGGTTGAAATCACGTTTGCACCGAATCCCGGGATACGGTGCAGGCAAGTTTAGCAAATTCAGCCTGATTCCAGTACGAGCAAGTCATGAACCGGTTCCATCAAATCAATCCCGGATCATTAAAAGACTCTGGGTATGTATCCATTCCCGCACGCGAAACAGCAGGAAACCGAGGATAACCGTAGCCACCCCCCACAGAAAATCGGGATGCTGTGCGATCAACCGTTGCGTTTCATCCAGCAATTCCGGCTTGAATTCCCTGTACAGCAGATAACAGGCGATGCCGATCACGAACAGGCCAAAGACACGGCGGAGTACGTTCGCCTGGATGCGGCTGGAAAAAACGCCACCGATCAGACTGCCGAGGGCAGCGAATCCGGTCAACAGGGCTGCCAGCCGGTAGTCGATGTGAACATGGGTAATGTATCCCGCCAGACCGGCAATGGCATTCATGACGATGACCAGTAACGACGTACCGACAGCGGCGTGCATGCGCAAGCCGCCCAGCAGATTGAGTGCCGGCACAATGAGAAAGCCGCCGCCTGCACCTACCAGTCCCGTCATGCCGCCGACCAGCAGACCATCGAACAGGATGGCCATGACCGGCAAATGGGCCGGGCAAAGGGGTGCATTCTTTTCAGCGGCACTGTCTTCCGTACGACGGTTCCGCAACAGGGCGAAAGCCGTGCCGAACATCAGGGTGGCAAACAGGAGCAGCAATATGCCGCCCGGAATGAAGGCCGCCAGACGGCCTCCGCCATAGGCTCCCAACATGCCGGCCAGACCGAAAACCAACCCGGTACGAACACAGACCCGTCCGGCCCGGGCGTGACCCAGCATGGCAATCAGGCTGGTCGTACCGACCACCAGCAAGGAGGTCGCGAAGGCCGTTTTGGGGTCGATGTTCAGCAGGTAAACCAGAACGGGAACCGTGAGAATGGAGCCGCCACCACCCAGCAGACCCAGCAGCAGCCCGATAACGAGAGCCAGGATGATTACGAGTGTCATGGATTTTAACCGATCGGTGATTAGCCTTGACGGGTGGGATGGGGTTGACCGCAGGCCTGGTTGGCTGGCATGGCTTCATCGATGTATTTGGGATAGGGGAGATTCAGTTCATTCATCAACCGGACGAAGTCATCGCGGTTTCGATGACCGCCCAACCGGGGATTGATGGCCATTTCCTGCTTGATGGTCGAAACCGTGTGGCCCTGGTAATCGTGCCCCGGATAAACCAGCGTGTCCCCGGGCAGCGTAAAGAGTTGTTGGTGAATGCTGTCATGAAGGGTGCCTGCATTGCCCTGTTGGAAGTCGGTGCGTCCGCAGCCATTGATGAACAGCGAATCTCCGGTAAAAACCCTGTCGTGCATCACCAGGCTAATGCAGCCATTGGTATGGCCGGGCGTATGTCTGACTTCGAATTCGAGGTCACCGATTTGCAGCAGCACACCGTGGGTCACCAGCAGATCGGCGCAGGGGGCACCGGCATCACGATGTACTACGCTTTTACTGCCCAGTCGTTGCCGCAGAAAACCCGAGGCGGTGATGTGGTCGGCATGTACATGTGTTTCTACGGTATAGACCAGGGTGAGTGCTTCCTGCTCCAGCGACTGTAAATAATTGTCGGCCTCGCTGGCAACCGGATCAATGAGAACGGCCCGCCCGGTACGGTTACAGCCGAGCAAATAAGAAAACGTGCAGGTATCTGCTTCGAAAAACTGCTTGAAGATCATGGGGTCACCTGAAGTGATGAGGAGAGCGGGAAGAATTTACCAGCGAACCAGCCAATTTCATGCCAACATGGGCTGTCAACCCCCGTCAGCCTATCCTCAAGCCTGTGGGTATGAAACAACACCGCAAGCGAAGGGCAGAAAACCCGTCAACATCTGTTTCAACCGTTTCACGATTGTTTCATTTGATACGCTGGACGAGGCGTTCACCCGGCCAGCCCGTCCCTACCGCAGGGATTCTATAGTTGACCCCAAAGTCAAGACTAAAAGTATCTTTTTCTAAGTTATTGTGTTCTTCATCTGTTTTATCTCTATAT
>Ga0172368_10008205_pt1 | contig 10712 bp, 7 predicted proteins | sample Lak11m_FD_114540 | JGI IMG/M metagenome (GOLD analysis project Ga0172368, IMG submission 114540) | Freshwater microbial communities from Kabuno Bay, South-Kivu, Congo - kab_022012_11m | ecosystem: Environmental > Aquatic > Freshwater > Lake | place: Democratic Republic of the Congo: South-Kivu...
AAGCGGTGTTCCAATCCCCAAGTCCCCTCTGCTCCCCGCCCCATTGGGGCGGGGCCGGGGGTGGGGTGTGCGGCTACAATTTTTCTTGAGAATGCCATAGATCACTTGCGCGCGTTGCTTGACATCAATTGGGGCTTATGATACATAAGGGTATCATTTCCTCCAGGCTGTCGCATCCGATAGACAGCCTCGCTTTCCCCATCCTTTGATAGAAAAGAGCAGCGGCGCTGTATGACCTCTTACCTCGAACACCGTCTTGTCAATGGCTTTATCCACAACTGGCTGGTTGCCGGGCCGCGCATCGCGTCGGTCGAGGGATCGCTGCCCTGGCCGGCCGACGAGGGCGGGCCAGGCCTGCAGGCGCTTTACCATGCTCTGCCGCAAGCGCTGCGCCAGCCTGTGGCGGATCTGAGCCTGGAGCCGCAGGAGATGACGGAAGTGGAGTTAGACGGCGCGCGTTTATCCTGGCGCTACGCGCGCTGCCTGGATGACCATTTGATCGATCTCTCTTGTGAGCTGCCGCGCTGGAACTATTTGAGCGCCTGGGCATACACCTCGCTCAAGCTGGACGCGGCGCAGACGGCTGAATTTGAGATCACCAGCGATGGTCCGGCGGATGTCTGGCTGAACGGAGCGCACGCGCTGCGCGTGGAAAGCTTTCAGCCCGGCGGGCGCGAGCGCGTTTCGTGTGCGGTCGAACTGCGCGAAGGCCTGAACCCGATCCTGGTGCGCTTTGAGACGCTGGGCGTGCGCGCCTGCCCCTTCGGCCTGGCGCTGCGCGTGCGCGGCCTGAGCGAGGAAACCGCCCAGACTGTGCAGGTGCTGGTGCCGAGCGGTGCGCGCTACCCGCGCCGGCATGAGATGATCGAGGAGCTGTTCGAGAAGGCCTACCTGGAGGAGGTGGTCAATCACCGCGGGGCGCACTTCAACCTCCGCTGGGCCGAAGACAAGGGTTTCAGCATGAAGTATTCCTTCCAGATCCAGGACCCTGAGGGGCTGTGTTATGTGGAAGGCAATTGGGAGACCGGCGAGGAAAAGCTGCATGACGTCGGGCACACCTACCGTCTCAACGAGCGACCTTATTATGTGGCGCTGCGCCCGATCTTGCTGGAGTATTTCGATCACAACCTGCGCTATGAGAAAAAGCTGCCAATCCACGTGCTGGATAACGCCTATGCCAGCACGCCGGCTGGCACGCTGGGGGAGCGCAACCGCGAGGCTTTGGAAGACGCGGCCAAGCACGCCAACCTGTACGCCGAAATCGCCAAGCTGACCCTGGGGCGCTGGCAGGATTTCAAGCCAGCCGCGGTGCTGGACGCGGTCCAGCGTGTCAACCGGCGCGAAGCGGACAGCCCGGCCCTGCTGGTGGGGCTGTTGGGGTTGATGCAGCGCTGGATGAACGACGCCAGGTTCGCCGAGCCGCTCAAGAAAGCGCTGCGTGAGTGCGTTTTGAACTTTAAGTACTGGCACGACGAAGGTCCGGCGGGGTCGGACGGGCTGACGTTTGAGCGCGAGAGCGAAAACCTGCAGCTGCACGCCAGCCTGGCGCTGGCCGGGCAGCTGTTCCCGCGCCATACCTTCAGCGCCAGCGGCAAGAAGGGCGCAACCCAGCGCAAAAAGGGTGAGCAGCTGGCTCTGGACTGGCTGCGCAAGCGCGGCGCGCTGGGCTGCCAGGAGTGGGATTCGAACGACACTTTTGCGCAGAACCTGGCGGCGCTGGCCCATCTGACCAGCCTGGCCGAGGACACGACCCTGCGCGAGCTGGCGGCTGTGATGATGGACAAAACCTTCTTCAGCATGGCGGTCAATTCGTTCAAAGGCGCGTTCGGTTCATCGCACGGGCGCACCAGCGCTTCGATGTTGAAAAGCGCCCAGCTCGAGGCCACCTCGGGCATCGCGCGCATGATGTGGGGCACCGGCGTCTACAACGGTCACAACCACGGCACGGTCGCGCTGGCTGCTTCCAATTACGAATTCCCGCTGCTGCTTGGGGATATTGCTAACGACCCGGCCAGTAAAATATGGGTCAGAGAACGCAGCCTGATCGACGAGGCCAGCGCTGCCGAGGTCAACCGCGTGACCTACAAGACGCCCGACTATATGCTTTCCTCGGCCCAGGATTACCGCCCCGGCCAGCGCGGCGGGACGGAGCACATCTGGCAGGCCACTTTAGGCCCCGACGCGGTCGTGTTCACCAACCATCCATCCAGCCTGAACGGTGAGGCTGAGCACCTGCCCGGCTTCTGGCTGGGCAACCGCTCCTTGCCGCGCGTGGCGCAGTGGAAGGACGTGCTGGTGGCGGCTTACCATCTGCCCGAGAATGATTGGCTTGGGTTCACCCACGCCTACTTCCCGATCTACCAGTTCAGCGAATATGAGATTATGACCCAGAAGTCGAGCGAACAGACCTGGGCGTTTGCGCGCAAAGACAACGGCTACCTGGCGCTGACCGCTGCGCGCGGCTTCACGCTCTCCTGGCGCGCCCCGGACGGCTACCGCGAACTGCGCTCGATCGGGCAGAACAACCTCTGGCTGTGTCACATGGGCCGGGCTGAGACGGATGGCGACTTCGCCAGGTTCAAGAAGCGCATCCTGGCCATGAAGCTGGATTTTGAGGGGCTGAACGTGCGCTGCAAGACCCTGCGCGGCGAGTATCTCTCGTTTGGCTGGGAAACTCCGCTGTTGATCAACAACAAGGAACAGCCCCTGCGCGGATTCCCGCATCACGACAGCCCGTACGCAAAGGCCGCACTGCCCGCGACGCAGTTCGAAATCCAATCCAACGACACCGCCATGCGCCTGGATTTCTCATAGAAAAAAGATGTTCTGCGGCCAATAAATTAAACAAGTGTTGTGAGCGAATTTGGCGCGAAACGCCAAATTCGCTCACAACTTTAGAATCCGGTGTACCAGAGCAGGAAACAGGCGAAGGGGATCGAGGCCAGCGCACCAGTCAGCGCGGCGTAGATCATGATCTGTTTGCGGTCGCCTTCGCGCGGGATGCGCCCGCCGATGATGCCGCCGGCAAGCGTGATCGGAGTCAGGATGACCAGAATGAGGATCGACGCGGGCAGCAGGCTGGCGCCTGTGCCGGCGCGGTCGATGACGGGGAAGATTTGCCGCCACATGGCGCCGAACAGGATCGCTGTCAGCGTGCCGGCAATCCATCCCGCCAGCGCGTTGAGCAAGTGTTGAGTAAATTTCATCCGCTTATACCTTTACAATCTTGGCTGATTTTGGGCGCGCTCCCAATTTGGGGTTGATTCGTTGTTGACACAGCCTTGTTGTTATACTAGAATTATAATGCTTAATAAAATCACATCGCAAATTCAAAACAGAGACGATCAGTGCTTTTTCCTGGAACGAAAAGCCGATCCTGGCCGGTAAAGGGGTTTTTTCGTACAGCCGTGACGTCCAACCGGTGCCGAAAACGGGCTTTTTTTTCCTCATACTGGGACGTTGTGGATCCTTCCAGGAGAAAGACTTCTCCCTTTTGATGGAGTGCGTTCTATTTAATAATCACAATAGGACGTTTTGATTGCCCCATTGCAGCCTGCATCGATGCTCCAAATTCCTTAGCGCTGGGCAAAACCTCGGAAAGGAGGTGCAACACTCGAGAGTATAGTGTGCGTTTATTTTCCAACCCCATCCGATTTTTTGTTCTGATTGCATGTTGGTGGCTTAAAAAGGAGAAAAAGAAGCCATGTCAGGAATTTCACGTCGAGATTTTATCCGTTTGTCTGCGCTCGCCGCTGGCGGCGCTCTGGTAGCCGCTTGCGCCCCCGCCGCGACCGAAGCCCCCAAGGCGACTGAAGCCCCCAAGGCAACCGAAGCCCCCAAGGCGACTGAAGCCCCCAAGCAGGCCGAGATCAAGGCCGTGGACCGCAAACAGACCGTCAACCTGGCCTGGAGCATTGGTTCGCCGATCGGCGTGACCAACCCGTGGGCTTCGCCTGGTTACACTCACCAGGAAGGCAATGCGATGCTGCACGAGGGCCTGTCCTACTTCGCGATCTTCGCGAACAAAGACATCCCCTGGCTGGCTGAGAGCATGACCTACACCAAGCCCGATTTCACCGAACTGACCATCAAGGTCCGCAAGGAAGCCGCCTGGAGCGATGGCAAGCCCTTCACCTCGAAGGATGTCGTCTTCACCTGCAAAGGCCAGCTCGAAAACCCGAAACTGTCCTACAATGCCCAGTTCGCCGCCTATGTTTCCGACATCAAGGCGACCGACGACCAGACCGCGGTGATCACCTTCAAGCAGCCCTCGCCGCGCTTCAAATTTGAAGTGCTCTCGTTCAAATTCGACACCGGCATCGGCATGGTGCCCGAGCACGTCCTGGCCAAGGAAGCTGACGTCAACGCCTTCCCCGGCGGCCTGGAAATGCCCCACAGCGGCCCCTACACCTGCGTGACCTGGGACCAGAACCAGAAGATCTTCGACCTGCGCGAGGACTGGTGGGCGGTCAAGGCCGGCATCGCCCAGATGCCCGCCGTCAAACGCATCGTCATGACCAACATCGGCGGTCAGGTTGGCCAGAACATGGACACCGTTGCGCAGCGCGTCGTCAATAACGAATATGACGCCACGCTCGACATGCGCTCCTCCGTGATCGGCAACATCCTCAAGAACAACCCCAAGGTGACCACCCATTCCGGCAGCACGACCCCCTACGGGTACCTGGACTGGTGGCCAAATTCCCTGTGGGTCAACACCCAGCTCGAGCCCTATAGCGATCCGAACGTGCGCAAGGCGATGAGCCGCGTGATCAACCGCGATCAGATCGATGAACTGCTGTATGAAGGCGCGAAGATCTCGAACATCTACCCCTTCCCGCTGTATCCCAACCTGCAGAAGTTTGCTGACCTGCCCGAAATGAAGGCGCTGGTCGACAAGTATCAGCCGCGCAAGTTTGACATGGACGAATCCGCCAAGCTGATGACCGACGCCGGCTTCACCAAGAACGCCGACGGCCTGTGGGCCAAGGGTGGCGCGACGATCAACTGCACCATCAACGGCTTTGAGGGCATTCACTCCGACATCGTCCCGATCCTGGTCGAAATGCTGCGCAAGGGCGGCTTCGACGCCAACGTCAACTTCGGCAGCGATGCGTACCAGAACATGGCCGACGGCAAAGCCGGCATGTACATGTTCGGTCACGGCGCTTCGACGGTAGACCCGGCCGCGGTGCTCGACCTGTACACCTCCAAGTTCTCCAAGCCGGTCGGCACGACCGCGGGCAACAACGCCTTCTCGCGCTACAAAAACGAGGAATACGACAAGCTGTATGATCAGCTGGCTCCCCTCGGCGCGGATGACCCCAAGTTCACCGAATTGGCCGTCAAGATGATGGAATTCTACTGGAAAGACACCATCGATATCCCCATCATCCAGTGGCTGCACCGCATCCCCTACAACCAGACTTACTGGGTCAACTGGCCGACCGCCGATAACCCAGGCCCTGGCTGCAACGGCGCCTTCTGGGCCCACACCGGCATGCTGGTGATCACCAACCTCAAACCCGCCTAATTTTTTGAGTGAAAGGCTGCGTGGTGTGCAAACACCACGCAGCCTCTTTTCCGGCAAGTCCAGGGAATCGCCGGATTTCTTTTAATCCCCTTAACAAAGGATAAGCGACCGTGAGTATTAAAAAAGTTGTACAACGTCTCTTGTTCCTTATTCTGGTGATCTGGATCGCTTCGACCATCACCTTTTTTATCCCACGGATTTCGAACAAGAACCCCATCCGCGAGCGCTTCAACCAATTGGCGATGAGCGGCGGCTTTTCACCCCAGGACCTTGAGAAAATCGTCGCAGCTTATAACGCCAAGTTTGGCCTGGACAGGCCGTTGTACGAGCAATACTTCACCTATGTCTGGGGCGTACTGCGTCTCGATCTGGGGTATTCGCTCAATAAATACCCGAAAACCGTGATCGACCTGATCATGGAGTCGCTGCCCTGGACGATCGTGCTGCTCTTTGTGTGTACGATCCTCTCATTCGTCATAGGCAACCTGCTGGGGGCATTGGCGGCCTGGCCGCGCTCGCCACAGTGGGTCAAAACGATCGCGACCCCATTTGTCCTGCTGCAGGGTGTGCCGCCGGTCATCATGGGCGTGCTCCTGCTGTTTTTTGTCGCGTACCGCACCAAGCTCTTCCCGCTCGGCAACGCCTACTCGACCGGCATGGTGCCGGACTGGTCGGATCCCAAGTTCATTCTGGATGTGATCTATCACCAGATTTTGCCGGGCCTGTCGCTGATCCTCGGTACCGTGGGTGGATGGGTGCTTTCCATGCGCGGCATGGGCGTGACCATCCAGGGTGAGGATTACGTGCTTTTCGCCGAACATAAAGGCCTGAGCAACGCGACGATTTTCAAAGACTATTTTCTGCGCAACGCCATGCTGCCGCAGGTGACCGGGCTTTCGCTGGCCATCGGCACCCTGGTCACATCCGGCATCGTGATCGAAGGGCAGTTCGGCTTGCCAGGCTTGGGCAGGGTGCTATCACAGGCGATTCAGGCCAACGACTTTCTGGTGATCTACGGCGTCGTCTTGTTTATTACAATCGCCGTGGCGACTATGATGATCGTGGTGGAACTGCTTTACCCGTTGTTCGATCCGCGCATTCGGCACGATTAGAGAGGTCAGATGGCTACAATTACTGCTACACAATCTGTCACCTTGCAACCCAGCCGCCTGACCCTCGTCCTGCGCTACATGCGCCGCAACAAGGGCCTGGTGATTGGCTTAACCATCCTGATCCTGTTGATTCTGTTCACCGTGGTTGGGATGTTTACCATCGATACGGATAATGCCTACCCGCTGTCGGTCAAATCGAAACAGCCGCCCAGCGCGGAGTTCCCGCTGGGGACCGACTTCTTCGGGCGCGACCTGCTGGCGGCGATGGTGGTTGGCCTGTGGCAAACCGCGCTGATCGGCGTGATCGCCGGGGCGATGGGCACGCTGATCGGGGTCGTGCTGGGGTTCATCTCGGCCTATTTTGGTGGCACGGTCGATACGGTGATCAAGGGCATTTGCCAGATCCTGACGCCAATTCCACCCTTCCTGATCCAGGTCATCCTGGCCGGTTCATTGGATAAACGCAGTGTGACGATTTACACGATGGCCTTCATCGTCTTCCTGTTGTCCTGGATGGGTCCGACGCTGGTGATCCGCGCGCAGGTGCTGTCGATGAAGGAACGCCAGTTTGTCGCCGTGGCCAAGCTCTCTGGAATGGGCGACATGGGGATTATCTTCAGCGAGATTTTGCCCAACCTGCTGCCCTTTATCGCGGCCTCGTTTGTGGGTCAGGTGTTCGGGGCGGTGTTCGCGTCCTTCTATCTGGCGGTGCTGGGTCTTGGCCCGCTGCGCGAGCCGCTGCTGGGCAACACGATCTGGTCGGCGCAGACGCAAAGCGCGTTCTTCAACGGCTGGTGGTGGTGGCCGCTGGAGCCCGCGATTGCCCTGGTGCTGATCCTGGGCTCGCTGGCCCTGATCAATATGGGCCTGGACGAACTGGCAAACCCGCGCATCCGGCGCACGGAGTAAACATGGCAACCGAACCGGTATTGAAAGTCGTCGATTTGCAAGTTTCGTATTATGTGGACGCGGGCCGCGCCACGGCGCTGGCGGGCGTTTCCCTGTCGTTGAACCCGGTTGAGAAGTTGGGCCTGGTGGGTGAATCGGGCTCGGGCAAGAGCACGATGGCCCTGGCCATGATGCGCATGATCAAACCGCCAGGCCGCGTTGAAGGCGGGCAGGTGATCGTGGGCGGAGTGGATCTGCGCAAACTGAGCGATGAAGAGATGCTCAAGGCGCGCCTGAGCAAGATCGCCTATATCCCGCAGGGCGCGATGAACTCGCTCAACCCGGTCATGCGCATCGGCGCGCAGATGGTGGACGCGATCAAGGCCCACGACATCGAAAAGAAGATGTCAAAGGACGAAATGGTCGAGCGCTCGATGCAGGCGCTGAGCTCGGTTGACCTCAACCGCAACGTCTTTAAGATGTACGCGCACGAGTTGAGCGGCGGCATGAAACAGCGCGTCTGCATCGCGATTGGCATCCTGCTGCGTCCGCAGGTGATCATCTGTGACGAGCCGACCAGCGCGCTGGACGTGGTGACGCAGCGCCAGGTGATGGAAACGATCGACCGCGTGCAGAAGGACATCGGCGCGGCGGTGATCTTGATCGGGCACGACATGGGTCTGATGGCCCAGTTCGTCGACAAGGTGGCGGTGATGTACGCTGGTCGCCTGATGGAGATGAGCACGGTCAAGGAAATGTTCACCAACCCGAAGCATCCCTACGCCAAGGCGCTGATCAACAGCCTGCCCAACCTGGAGAACAAGGGTGTCTTCCAGGGCATCCCCGGTCTGGCGCCCTCGATTTTGCGCCTGCCGGGCGGCTGCGCTTTCCATCCGCGCTGCACGCACGTGATGGATAAATGCAAAACCGAAGTCCCCCAACTTCAGACGCTTGAAGATGGGCGGACGGTATCCTGTCATCTGTTTGCGGATAGGGCGTAACCATGGCCGAGCTGCTCGAATTTAAAAATGTGACCAAAGTTTATTCGCGCGGTCTGCTGTCGAAATCATCGACCACGGCCCTGGCGGACATCTCGATCAAGCTGGATGAAGACAAGCCGACGATCTTGACCGTGGCTGGCGAAAGCGGCAGCGGCAAGACCACCCTGGCAATGCTGCTGTTGGGTTTTATCAACCCGACCTCTGGCGAGATTCTGTATAAGGGGAAAAACATCAACACCTTGCGCGGCGACGAACAGGTCGCCTTCCGGCGCGAGGTGCAGGCGGTGTTCCAGGACCCCTTCGCGGTCTTCAATCCGTTTTATACGGTCGACCACCTGCTCTCGGTGCCGATTGACCGCTTCAAGCTGGCCAAGTCGAAGCGCGAGGCGCGCGACATCATGCACCAGGCCCTGACCTCGGTCGGCCTGCGCCCGGAAGACGTGCTGGGCAAATACCCGCACCAGGTTTCGGGCGGCCAGCGCCAGCGCATCAACGTGGCGCGCGCGCTGGTGCTGCGCCCCAAGCTGCTGGTCGCCGATGAGCCGGTCTCGATGGTCGATGCCTCGCTGCGCGCCAGCATCCTCGAGACCCTGCGCGGCTTGCAGCGCGACTACGGCGTGTCGATTATCTATATCACGCATGACCTGACCACCGCGTATCACATCGCCAAGACGATCCTGGTGCTCTACCGCGGCGGGGTGATGGAAGCCGGCAACGTCGATACGATCATCAAGGACCCCCAGCACCCCTACACCCGCCTGCTGATCGACTCGATCCCCTGGCCGGACCTCAACCGGCGCTGGGGCAGCACCGAGATCAAGGCGCGCGAGATGGACCTGCACGAGCAGGCCACCGGCTGCAAATTTGCTTCGCGCTGCCCATTTGCCTTTGATGCCTGCAAGGTGCCGCCGCCGATGTTTAAGCTGAGCGAGCAGCAGGTCACGACCTGCTACCTGCACCAGAGCCACCCCAAGATCCAAGGCGAAGAACTGGCTGAGATGCTGCGCGCCGAGCGCTAACGCGTCTGTTTCATCATTTGCCACAGTTTTGGCGGCATACGCCGCCAAAACTGTGTTAAGGGAGTTTTTTCTCAAATAGCCAGGGCGTTGTGTGTACATTTGGCGCTTCGCGCCAAATGTACACACAATTTATCCCTTTTCTGAGGTGATCTTTAAAGGACTGTTTTATGGGTAAAAAGAAAAAACAACATGGCGTATCCCCGGCCCATGCGCCGCTTGAGGCGCAGCCCGCGGCGCAGGTGCTGTATATCCATCCCGCCAAGCAGGGCGTGGACCTGACCTACAATGACCAAACCGGGCGGGCCTACAGCGTGATCCCGGTTGGCTTGCCCGCGCTGGCCAACCGCCTGCGCGAAAACGGCATCGAAGTGCGCGGGGTCAGCTATCCGCTCGAGCGCCAGCTCAGCCGCGCCTTTGATCTGGAAGCCTGGTTAAAAAAACACGCCGCCGCGCGGATCGTGATGATCGATCTGCACTGGTATGAGCACTGCTACGGCGCGCTCGACACCGCCCGCGCGGTGCGCGCGGCGCGGCCCGATGTGTGGGTGATCCTGGGAGGGCTGACCGCGAGCGGGTTTGCGCGGCCGATCCTGCAGGATTTTCGCGAGGTCGATTTCATCGTGCGCGGCGACGCCGAGCTGCCCCTGCTGGCGCTGGCGCAGCGCCTCCTGCAGGCAGGCAGCCGCGATCAGGCCGGCGCTTTGGCGCTGGAGGATATCCCCAACCTGACCTACCGCGCAGGCGGCGAGGTGCTCGAAAACCCCTTAGGCTACACGGCCGGCTGCCCCGAGATGGACAGCTTGAATTTCACCGACTTGAGTTTTCTCGATCACTACAAAGATTACTACGTGCACGAGTACATCGTCACGGATGTCGGCGCGGCTTTGAAGGCGCTCGAAACCCGCCCCTTTTGGGGCCGCTGGCTGTCCACGGCGCGCGGCTGCAAATCGGAGTGTTCGTACTGCGGCGGCTGCAAGACCGCCCATAAAACCCTGGCCGGGCGCAGCGGGCTGGTGGAGCGCGCGCCGGGCAAGCTGGTCGAGGATCTGCTCGCTCTGCAAAAGGGCGGGGTGATGCAGGCTTCGATGGCCTATGACATCGCCAACATGGGCGAGCCCTACTGGCGCGAGCTGTTCGCGCTGATGCGCCAGAGCGGGGT
>Ga0172368_10008206_pt1 | contig 10708 bp, 7 predicted proteins | sample Lak11m_FD_114540 | JGI IMG/M metagenome (GOLD analysis project Ga0172368, IMG submission 114540) | Freshwater microbial communities from Kabuno Bay, South-Kivu, Congo - kab_022012_11m | ecosystem: Environmental > Aquatic > Freshwater > Lake | place: Democratic Republic of the Congo: South-Kivu...
TGGCAAATGTTCGCGGTGGTCTCAAGCTGTGGCGCTTGTATGATGCTTTGAAGCTGCTATGAGTAAGGTCTATAGTTTTCGCTTTGATGATAACAATCCCCGTGAAGCCCAGGCCAGGGAGGTTATAGAGGTTTGGATCTCGAAGGGGTACTCATTACGTCACCTTCTTACAGAAGCCTTGAATAGTTTTTCTGAGTGTAAAGACTCTCACACTGATGTGCTTTATTTAATTAAGCAACTCGGAGAGATAATTAGGACGCCACGCGTACAATTGGAGGGTATAGGTGAAGATAATAAATCAAGGAATTCTTTACCGCTGAGTTCTGTATTTGTGTCAGAACTAGGTAAATCAATTAAGCCCGGTATAAGAAAGGATAAAGTAAATGTTGTGCCTTGAGAGAATGGATATTCACCTTGAAGCAAGGCAAATTAATCTTAATCCAAACGCAACAAATGCCCATTCATCTCCAACCAATCAATTCTCTGTTTGTAGTCAGGAATTATTATTTTAATCTTCCTCCAAAAATCTTTCGAATGGTTCTTTTCTTCTACATGAACCAATTCATGGACAACCACATAATCAATCACTGGCACTGGCGCCATGACCAACCGCCAGGCAAAACTCAAGGTACCTTTGCTGCTGCATGATCCCCAGCGCGTGTGAGCAGACGTGATCTTGACTTGGTTATAGGTGTACCCATGATTTTCTGCATACCAATTGGCACGCTCAGAAATGACCTGGTATGCCCGTTCCCGATACCATTGTTCGAATACTTGCTCAGCTTTCGGTAGTGCTGCATTGGCAAGCCGGAAATTGCCATTTAATAATAGCGCTGGTTGTTTCTCCTCAATAATGAGTAGCTGGTTGATCTGGCCGAGATACCAGAAACCCTCCCCATTAACAAATTCCTTTGGAACATAAGCCGGATAGGTAGCCTTGACCAGTTCCTGTTTCGCTTTGATCCAGTCGGTCTTCTTCTCGACGAGTACCTGAATGACATTATCCTTTGTCTTCAGAGGTGCGCGCACAACCAGATGCCCGTTTCTCTTGATAATCAAGGCAATTGTTTTTCGATTCGTGCGGACAATCTCATTAATAGAGATCATTTCTAAGTAAACCTGTTGTAACTGGCCAGTTCCAGAATCTTCTCCGCCACCTGGGTTCGGTTGTGGATAAAGTCTCGGTTGTTTTTGAAGGCAGTTAACATTTGACTGAGCAGAAATGACTTGAGTCTTTTCTGCGCTGCATAGTTCTCCCAGAAATCAGGTTGCCTGGTTTCACGACGGATGATCTCGAGCAGGTCGATTGTTGTCGAAAGTAACAGGTCGCGCTCAGCCTCGGGCAACTCGCTCAGGTCTTGCTTGCCATATAGTTCTCTTTTAAGCAATGCCAGGAATGGTAACTCGGTACGAGGATTGAGGCCGAAGTTGTTCTCGTTCTCTCGGCCTTGCTTGAGTGCCTCGAGCACCCCTTCGAGTTCTTTGGCGAGCTTGTCCCAATTGTCACGGTATTCAGCCAGCACTTTTTCGAGTTTCTCAGCCAGGCGCTCATAGAATTCCGGGTCAGTCTCCGCGTTTTCATTGATGTGCTGACGGATGGCATGCTCGATCTCTTTGGCCGTCGCCCGCGAGGTTTTGTTGCTGCCCAGTTTGGCTTTGAACTCCGGGGAGAATATCGGTAGCGGTGGGATCTTGGGATTTACACCTTTCGAAATCAAAAACTCGTCCACGATCTCGCGGATCTTCCTGCTGGCGTCCTTCAGGCTCAGTTTGTCATCCCGAAAACGGTTGCGTGCTGACTGGCTGATCCAGGCCAGAATTTTCAGGTCACCCACAAAGCGCAAGGCTTCAGGGTCCGGCAGGACACGGTCCATCGCTTTGTTGAAGGAGCGTACCTGGGCGATGAAATCATTGCGTACTTCTTCGTCTTCCAGCACATCCACGCAGGCATCAATATCGCTCATATGTGGCTGATCGTATTGCTGGAAGAAATTCTTGATCTGCCCGTGGAAGTACTTCAGCGTATCCAGGTTTGCGGAAGAATCACGCACAACCTCCAGGATTTCCGCCAGATCCTTCTCGTCATAAAGAGCCAGCGCTTCTCTCAAATGGCGCGTTACGCCCACATAATCCACAATGTACCCGCACGACTTTTTTGCTGCCACCCGGTTGACTCGCGCGATTGCTTGCAGCAAATTGTGGTCTTTGATAATGTTGTCGAGGTACATCACCTGTTCAATTGGAGCATCGAAGCCGGTGATGAGCATGCTCTGGACAACGATGATCCCCACCTCCCCGCTGACTCCGTCATCGTTGATCTTGTCGAAAGGCAGTTTGAAGCTCTTGATGACTCTCTCATGTTCATCTTCGTTGGTATAGGGTTTATAGAATGCCTCATCGTTGTTCGTCCCGGAAAAGACCGCCTCAACTTTCATCCGGCTGAGCAACGCAATATCCTCCGGGTTTCCACCCAGGGTGATCATTGCAGTAACCTTTCGTTTTAGCGCCTCTTCCAATGCCAGTTTGTAACGCACAGCCGCCAACCGTGAGACCGTCACCAACTGGGCTTTGAAGCGATTGGGGAAAACGTGCTCCAGGTAATGCTCAAGCATATCCGCCGCTTTGTCCCGGATGACTTCATTTGCCTCGAGGTAAGCCCGCCAGGTATACCGGTTCAGGATAAGCTGGCGCTGTTCCTCATCCACCTGGGCAAACACATCTTCAAAACGGCGGTTCATTTCTTCAACCCGTGTCACGGTGCCAGTATGCGTCCGGCCTTCGTAAACGATCTCGACCGTCACACCGTCATCCAGCGACTGGCGCATAGTGTACTTGTCAATATACTCCCCAAAACTGGTTTCCGTCTTTTCAATGGGCGTACCGGTAAAGGCGACCCGTACCGCGTTTGGCAGAGCCACTTGCAAGTTGGCACCCAGCAGCTTGTACTGCGAGCGGTGGGCTTCATCCACCATGACCAGAATATCTGCTGAATCGTTCAGTTCGGGGAAGCGCTGCTGGAGTTCACCCTCTTGGAATTTGTGCACCATGCCCATGATCAGGTCCGGGGTTCGTGTCCGCAGGAACCCTTTCAATTTGGCAATCGAGTCAGCCCGTTTGACATCATATCCTACCGGATGGATGGCGTCCCCCAATTGTTTCTCCAAATCGGTCCGGTCGGTGATAAAGACGATCTTGTATTTGGACAATTCGCGATCATGGCTGACTGCCCGGGCTGTGAACATCATGGTCAGTGACTTGCCGGAGCCTTGTGTATGCCAGACGATGCCGCTTTTTTCCTTGGGTGTCTCTTGGGATTTCAATCGGGCGATTATTTTGCGTGCAGTCCGATACTGCTGGTAACGCGGCACCAGTTTGATGACCCGGCCTTTGTCGTCCGAGGCAAACACGATATAACTGTGCAGGATATCCAGCAGGTTTTTCCGGCTCAACATACCCTGGATTAGCACCTGCTGGCTATTGACCGTCTCCCCGCCCTCCGTCTCGATCTCGGCCAGGGTGGATGGGTAGGGGTCTTTCCACTCGATAAAGTGCTCGAACTCGCCGGTAAGTGAGGTATAACAACACTTGTGCCGGTAGCTGGCCACCTGGAACTGGTTGTACCAGAACAATTTTTCATTGCCTTCGCGCTCAATCGGGTCGCGCAGATTGGCATACCGTTTCAACTGCGTGACTCCTTCACTGAGTGGGTCAGCCAGCAACGGTGACTTGCACTCCACAACCACCAGTGGCAGACCGTTCACGAACAGAACGATATCCGGGATGATGTGCTTCTCGGTGCCGGGGATCTTGAGTTTGAATTGTGAAACAGCCAGGAAGCGATTATTGGCCAGGTAATTGAAATCAATATAGCGGATATTCGGGCTGATTTCGCGCGTCTGCCGGTTTTCGCTGACCGGGATGCCCTCCAGCAATAATCCAAGGATTTCTTCGTTGGCTTTTAATAACTGGGTTGACTGCGGTGATTGGATGTGTCGGATGAGATCATCGATCTGGTCCTCTTCCAGCCATTGATTGATCTGCTTCAAACCTTCCCGCAGCTCACTTTCGATGAGCACCTCATGGAACGATTCACGCCTTGTCGAGGCTGGGTCATATTTATCACCCCGCAGGGTGCGCCAGCCCAGGCGTTCCAACTGGTGCAGGAAGGGTTCTTCGACTTGGTAGAGTTCGTTCAGGCCTATTTCTAACATGTAAAAATGCCTTTAATTTGAAGTAAAAAACGCGAAAATATCTATTCGTGAGATAAATATTTATTATTCTTCATCTCGAATGTGGATAAGCTCTCCAATAATATGATCAATATTACTATATTTGTTGCATTTTTCAATTATCTCATCCAAATAATTGGTGCATAGCGTTGGATCGGTTCTCTGTAATGAGATTTTTTTAGTTCTAGCTGCAACAATTAAACTTCTAGTAGGTCCATATGGTTTTTCTAATTCTCTATTAATGATTTCATCAAAATTCTTTATCGCCTCAGAGTGGCTATTCTTCTTTCCTAAGGCAACACCGAGGGAATGTTGTGCCATTGTATAAAGTAGAAGATTAGCATTATCTTTGTTTTTAATAGCTTCTTTAAGATATTTTATCTTTAAATCCAAATTTTTTTGTTGACCATAAATATCAGCTAGATTGTAGTACACGAATAAAGCAGTTCTTTTCGTTACTTTTGTTACAGCTCGACTTATTAAATCTATTGCCGATTTATACTCAAATTGCTCAGCTTTAAATTTCCCATAAGATACAAGCGCATAGATTGAATAAGGATCAATATTCAGTGCTTGTTGGAAGAATTCTTCTGCTTCTTGATACCCCAATGATGGCAATTGTCCTTCTGCCATTCTTGCGAGAAGAATAGCTTTCTTCTGGTTATCAGTTTTTGCTTCAAATCTATTGAAAAGATCTTCATATTGATACTCTTGTTCTTGCGCAAGTGAAATTCGTTGATGGTAAACTTCAAAGCGCGTTCGCGCATCTATATTTAGGCTTCCCATTTTTGCTAATTCAATGTTTGCGAAAGACAATGTTATAGGTAAAGCAATATATATTTTTTCTCCTGTTTTCTGGGCCGTTCGCTCAGTTACAAATGTGGATTCGATTAATTTTCCTTTAGCTCGTTCGGTTTTTTCAATAGTCCAATTCAAAACTGTTCGCCATTCTTGCATTGTTGGAGCTTCGCTAAATATTGGTAGAACAGCTAAAGCCTGTTGAGCATCTGAATCTAAAGATTTCCAAGAATTCCTAAAACTAAACTCAAGTAATGGAGACTGATTTGTCAAGGCTCGATTTAATATTGAATCTAAATCCTTTGTTCTACTATACTCACCTAGTATCCATTGGATTGCTAACGGCAATCCTCCTGAAATTTCACTGATTTTTTTTATTGATTCATCATTATTGACGGGAAAAAATAAATTTAATTCCTTAGATCTAAGCTTGATGAATTCTCTGATTTCTTCTAACGACAATTCTGGAACCTGTATTGGCATTTCCCAATCGCTATTCCGCTGTCTGCTTGTAAGCAAAACTTTCGCCTTGGTTTCCGGGGGAAATTCTCGGACAAATTCCATAATTCGTCCATCACTTACTGCTTCCATGTTGTCCAGGATGATTAAAGTAGTAAAAACACAAAGCAATTCAATCACTATCTCTTTTTTCTTAGGTAAATCCTTTTCACAGCATTCTTGATGCGAAAACAAATAAAGGATCCTGTCTATAAAATCTTCTATAGATATTAGAGAGGGAGTCAATGGTCGAATTCCTTGACCAACAGATAACTCTCGATCTTTTGCTGAGAGCTGGATAATTGCCTCGTATTTTTTTGTAGAATAATATTCATATGCAACTTTTGTTGCTAATGCGGATTTACCAACTCCACCAGGCCCATACAGATTTATTATCCATATCCGCGGATCTTTCTCTATAGCTGATTTTATTTTTTTTAAAAGATTTTCTCTACCGACGAAAGTTCCATATTCTTTTGGAAGTAACCGATAAAGTCCTGTTTCAATTGCAAAAGGTGAGGGGCTATTAGTAGCTTCAAATTGTTCAGCTTCTTGATATTTATCCACAAGATCTTCTAGTTTTTCTTGAAGCTTGGCTAAATCATCAAGTCTTTTTGTTTCGTCTCCATCACGAATATATATATCTCCTTTGCGTATACCCCATTTTTCGCTCTCCATGTAACTTGTTTTACATATTGATGGATTTTTTAATTTATTCGGTTTTGCTGATGACCTTACACAAATCAATGAAAAAAGGATATTTTTGTCCTCCATATTGATCGTATGTTCAACTATATCAGTTTCAATTTCCAAACCTGTACATTTTCGTACTAAATCGCGCAATAATTTTGTATCCAAACCAGTGCTTTTAGGTTTTCCAACTGGTATCCAACTCTTATCTAATACTCCTATTACTATATACCCACCACCAACATTCTTCATTCCTACAATGTCTTTGGAAATATTGACAACATTGTGGTCAATATTAAAATCAATATCCGCTTTAAAATCTAAATGTTCACATTCCCCATGACAGCTTAATAAATACCTTAGCCCTTCTACCGATAAATCACCCTGAACTGCCATTTTTTGAATTCTTGATATATTCATAATCCCTCTCCTAACTATCAACCACACGCACCTGACCGCTCAATAGGTCCTGCATCAATCCTTGTTTAAGTAAGGCTAGTTTAGATAATTCAGATTGTTCTGTTTTTATTGTTTTATCTGTCCCGGTTAAAATAAGAGCGATTTTTTCCTGCTCCTCGATTTTAGGTATGAAAACTGGCAAACCTGACAAAATCGAAGTATTCAAGCACTTCATAGTCGAGCCAACAGAATTATTTAATATCCATTGCCGACAATCATAGCTGTTTAGTTGATAGGAAAGAAATTTGGCATCAAATATTTTCCCCGGGCGCACTCTAAGACAACGCCCAGAAAATAACCAATTGTTTTCTCGCGCAGAAACATAAGCGCATCTATCTATTGCACCAACACGACTGAAAACCAAATCCCCTTCAATAATTTTGTATCTTTCGAGCCTTTTATAGTCTTCAACCCCTACCAAAGGTAAATTTGAGTGAATAATCTCATTATCCCCCAAATGTTCTACTGTAATAATTGGAATACCTTCATTTTTATAATCTCCAGAGTGTAACTGGCTACCGAATGGGCCTGTTTGAATCGATCCCCCGCCCTTTGCACATGCTTCGCCTAATGGCATTTGCGCCCAATTTTTCTTATCCGTCAGCAAATCGGACATCAGTCCCTGTTTGATGTACTGGTACTTTCGCACCAGAGCCTCGCTCTGTGAGATAGCCTCGTCCAGTTTGGAGAGGATGTCAGAAATTTTCTCTTGTTCAGCATATTCAAAGTAAGGAAGAAATATTTTATAAAGTCTGCCGCGATTGATTGATGGTACACCCGTTGCTTCATTCAGGGAATCTAATCCAAAATTCAGTAATGAATAATATAACCATTTTGTGTTATTACCATCTTTGGCGATCACGGCATAAGTCGTATCAATAGCCCAAAATTTTCCAGTTGTGTAAATTGGATTACCAAGCGTACCTTTTCTCCCAACAATAATCGCTTCTGTCTCAAATAATGGTTTTCGGGCATAACCTACAAGACCGCCTGTCCCAAAAATTGGAATACCCGAGTGTCCGATTTTTATCCCTGCAGGAGATTCTCCATAATAAATATCTGCAAGTTCTGAAAGAGTTTTAGTATTAATTGTCATATCCCAACTGAGTTAAATAGATATTCATCTTAGCTGAATTATCAACTCTTACCCGATTTAAATCATGAAGTGACAGAATGTATTTATCCCACATGTTTTCAATGATACTAACCAATTGATTACAATGCATTTTCAAATAATGTTCTAACTCTTCTGCAAGCAATTTAAAGAGTTTCTGTAGGATCAATCTTTTTGATTCGTCCTCTGTCAACGCGGCTCGGCGGGCATGGATCAATCCGGGTGTTGTCACCTCACCATCCTTGTTCACCTTGCCAAAGAGTTCTGCCTTCTTCTTGTTTAAAGCTAATTTAGTCTCCTTGTTTGCTTTCTCCATACCCCGGATGACCTCCATCAATCCACCCAACCGCTTCACTTCAGCCTCATCCACACCTTTCAAACCGTCCAGCTCCTCTTTCAGGCGTGCCAGGGCAAAAGTGGTTGTCAGAGGTTTTTTCTTGCCGTCCTCGTCCAGCTCGGGTTCGATCTCCAACTCACCCAGGGCTTCTTCCTGTTCAGCTTCCTGCTCAGCCAGATGGCTCTCCATCTCAACCAGGGCAGCCTGCTCGCTTGTGAAGAATGCCTGCAACAAAATCTCATCGCTTATCAGGCTGCTGCTCCAGCCTGTTGCCACAATGGTTTTCAAATCAAAGCGCACCGTCTCCCACCAGTTCACGAAGATCCCGGCGATCTGGAACTCATCCAGAATACCTGCCGATAGCAGTTCCTCCCGCAGCCGGTTCTGGAACTCACGCCGGAAAACAGACAGGTTGTTCTTACCTGGTAATTCGCCAATCGCCAATTCAGCCTCTGCCCACCATTCCGCCAGGCAGGCCTGCATGTCGGTATGTACAGATTGGACGGCAGGATGTTCTTCAATGATCGGACGGATGCAATTCTTTTCACGAACCTCGGGCTTAAAATCATAATAATCTGTCGGGGGTGAAGTTCGCTCGACAAACATCACCGCCTCATCCAATCCGTATTTCGTCAGTTGTGCCGAGTACAGGCTTACTTCCCTCTTCGGGATGCCTCCCACCAGGTGGGCCTGTACGTCCTGAATTTCAGGTGGAGGCGCATTGTCCACGTAGCGGCGGATGTTCAGGTTGTACTCTTTGGCAGCGATCTCTTCCAATGAAACTAATCGTGAATAAGCCGGAAGTTCCTGTCGCTTGCGATAGACCTGTGTCATTTTCTCCAGGTCTTCCGGACGCAAGTAATTCTGGGCACGCCCTCCACCGAACTCCCGGTCCGCGTTGATGAACAGGACGCTATCTCGCTCTTCGCGCGGACGGTTCTTGTTGATGACCAGAACACAGGCCGGGATACCCGTACCATAGAACAGGTTGGGTGGCAAGCCGATGACCGCTTTCAGGATGCCTTCCTTCAGGATCCCTTCACGGATCACCCGCTCCATTCCACCCCGGAACAGCACCCCGTGCGGCATGATGGTGGCCATTTTGCCGCCTGTTTTCAGGCTGGCGATCATATGCTGCACGAACATCAGGTCGGCTTTCTTTCCGCTCTCCGGTGTGAAACCGAAGTGGAAACGCTGCTCGAACTTGATCCCCTGGCGCGTGTAATTCTGCGAGAAGGGCGGGTTTGCGATTACCCGGTCAAATTGCCGGATATAGGAATTATCTTCATTAACAAATATCGGTGTTGCCAGCGTATCTTCATTTTCAATCTGGGCATCGTTGATATTGTGCAGGATCATGTTCATCTTGCAGATCGCCCAGGTGGTGCCGGCGCTGTCCTGCCCATATAGCGTCAGCAGCCGCGGATTCTGTCCCTGTTCTTCGATGTACTGACGCGACTGGATCAGCATACCACCTGACCCGCAGGTCGGATCATAAACCGTCATGTCTTCTTTGGGCTCGATGATATTGACCAGCAGCCTTACCACTCTTGCGGGAGTATAGAACTCACCGCCCTTCTTCCCGGCGCTATCAGCAAAGTCCTTGATCAGGTATTCATAAGCCGCCCCGAGCAGATCCGGGAACTCGAAATCCTCGTTGGTCAGGCGATATTTGTCGAAGTGGTGCACGAGAGCCACCAACTGGCTGTCTTTCAGTTTGGTTTTGCCCTTTTCAGAGTTAAAGTTGATGTGCTTTAACACTCCGATCAATTCCGGGTTGGCATCTTCCACGGCTGCCAGGGCTTTATTCAACTGGTTGCCAACATCTTCTTTCAGGTTGACGAGATAAACGACTTCCCCAGCCTCAACCTCATACGGTCCAGGCCGCCAGCGCGCCCGCTTCGGAACAAAAAAAGTCTCACCGTACAGGTTGGGATCTTCGATCAACTCGACCGCGTCTGCCTGGGAATAGCCCTGTCCAATCCACTTCTGGTACTCTTCCTCTTGTTGTACTTGGAACTGGTCCGAGACGCGCTTCAGAAACAGCATCCCGAAAATGAATTCCTTATATTCAGAAGCATCCATCTTGCCACGCAAATGGTCTGCGGCTTTGAAAAGGTGGGTTTCCAGTTGAGAGAGGGTGATTTTGGATTGGGGCATTAATCAACCTTTGCCTATGAATTTGAAATTGCTGTTCGTAATCCCACGTCAAGAAGGGAATTGAAAATGCAAAATAGAAATACCGATGTGAATTATATCGCGAAGGGAAAGAAAATTAATCGTAACTACATATCCTTGACTCTGTATGTTAATATATCTATATGGTAGAAAGAATCAAACGTCAGGCGGATAAAAGGATTTACCAGCCGAAAATCCACAGGCAATGCTTGGAAACAGTAACGAAAGCACGGGTATACGAATTAGGGGCTGCCTGTCTGGACTTGGCAGCGGAACCTACCTTGCCCTGGCAGATGGCAGCCCCCTGAGTGCGGATGATGGCGATTTACGCCTGGTATTACCGGATGAAGAAGGTAAATTGAATTTACGCATGCTGGCAGAACTGCAAGTCGTGCAATGATCAAA
>Ga0172368_10008209_pt1:0-2500 | contig 10708 bp, 4 predicted proteins | sample Lak11m_FD_114540 | JGI IMG/M metagenome (GOLD analysis project Ga0172368, IMG submission 114540) | Freshwater microbial communities from Kabuno Bay, South-Kivu, Congo - kab_022012_11m | ecosystem: Environmental > Aquatic > Freshwater > Lake | place: Democratic Republic of the Congo...
CAACATGGACGTACCCGGCGTCATCGGCCACGTCGGAACGGTACTCGGGAAGAACCGCATCAACATCGCTAACTTCTCGCTCGGCCGTCAGGACCGCCCGTCGGCCGAAGGCAAACCTCTGCACGCGGTCGCCCTGGTCGAAGTCGACGGCGATGTCCCCGACTCCGTCCTCGCCCAACTCAAGGAAAACCCCGCCGTCCGCCTCGCCGCCACCGTCAACCCCGGCGAGTAGCCATCGACGCGATCGAAACCAAGAAGGGCGAAGCTGCTCTGACGGCGTCGCCCTTTTCGTTTCCACGTTCGTGAATCGAGTCGCCGGTGATGGGGAACGCCTCGGTTCGTGACGGTGTCATAGTGGTGTGGTTCTCTATCTGGCAATTCGATGCAGCACCGCCCGCTCGTCATCGCCGGCGTCCTCCTGGCGTTGATGCTTACTGCGCTCACTGCGGGCATCATCGGCAGGCGGATGTCCGTTCCGCCGTTGCGGAAGGGAACGGGGTGCGGCTTCCTACAGAACTGCAATGGCCCGGAGCCTGGCCCGGGACCTCGGTTGATTGCGCCCAGACCGCTAGTCATCGAGCCTCTTGATCCTGAGATCAAGCCGCCTAGTTCCAGGGGTTACGCTTCAGAAGTTCAGCAAAAGCAGGAGGTGGGTCATGCTAGGTGCCCTTGATGGATATGGGCTTCTCGGTCATTGGCCCGCTCGCCCGGCACCGTATGCCTCAGATCCGGTTCTTGTGCATCCGCTCGTGCGTGTGCTCCACGCTTCTTTCAGACCCTCCGTTGCCCGAACGCCCTTGCGCTTCGCTACTACTTCACCTCCATCAGGTTGTAGAGGGGACTTTCACCCCCGAGCTGTCGAAAATGCTCGGCACACCAAGAAAAAGCCCCGGATCACTCCGGGGCTTCTTTTTAATCGGGCAACTTCCTACTCTCCCACGCACTCGCGCACGCAGTACCATCGGGGCTGAGAGGCTTAACTTCCGTGTTCGGGATGGGAACGGGTGGGACCCTCTCGCTACGGTCACCCAAAACTTGTCTGAGCTTTGGGATTGAATATTGACGGGCCACTACATCAAGTCGGCTGCCTCCTGAGAGGCAAAGAGCGGGAGCTCCGTATTAGGAGTAAATTTTATGGTCAAGCCGAACGGGCTATTAGTACCGGTAAGCTGAGTACATTGCTGCACTTACACATCCGGCCTATCAACCTGGTCGTCTTCCAGGGCCCTTAGTACCTTTCGGTTGGGAGATCTCATCTTGAGGAAGGTTTCGCGCTTATATGCATTCAGCGCTTATCCTGACCGAACTTCGCTACCCAGCTGTGCCACTGGCGTGACAACTGGAACACAAGAGGTTCGTTCATCCGGGTCCTCTCGTACTACGGACAAGCCCTCTCAAATCTCCTACGCCCACCACAGATAGGGACCGAACTGTCTCGCGACGTTCTGAACCCAGCTCACGTACCGCTTTAATAGGCGAACAGCCTAACCCTTGGGAGCTTCTACACCCCCAGGATGCGATGAGCCGACATCGAGGTGCCAAACCGGAGCGTCGATGTGAACTCTTGACTCCGATCAGCCTGTTATCCCCGGCGTACCTTTTATCCGTTGAGCGATGGCCCTTCCATACAGAACCACCGGATCACTATGGCCAGCTTTCGCTCCTGCTTGACTTGTAGGTCTCGCAGTCAACCTGGTTTATGCCATTGCACTCGACGGCGGATTTCCAAACCGCCTGAACCAAGCTTCGCGCGCCTCCGTTACAATTTAGGAGGCGACCGCCCCAGTCAAACTACCCGCCTAGCAATGTCCCTCCCCCGGATTACGGAGGTAGGTTAGAATCACAGAACAATCAGGGTGGTATCTCAACGCTGGCTCCACCGAACCCAAGAGTCCGGTCTCAAAGCCTCCCACCTATGCTGCGCAGACTGCCCCATAATTCATTGCTAAGGTGCAGTAAAGGTGCACGGGGTCTTTCCGTCTAGTGGCGGGCACCCGGCGTCTTCACCGGGACCACAAGTTCGCCGGGCAGGTTGTTACGACAGTCGCAGGATCGTTACGCCATTCGTGCAGGTCGGAACTTACCCGACAAGGAATTTCGCTACCTTAGGACCGTTATAGTTACGGCCGCCGTTCACCGGGGCTTCAATTCAGAGCTTCGACTTGCGTCTAACCCCTCCTTTTAACCTTCCGGCACCGGGCAGGCGTCAGCCCCTATACGTCGTTTTTGTGACTTTGCAGAGACCTGTGTTTTTGTTAAACAGTCGCCCTGCGCTATTCTCTGCGGCCCACGTCTGAGGTGGGCACCCCTTCTCCCGAAGTTACGGGGTCAATGTGCCTAGTTCCTGAACAACCTATCACCCGAGCGCCTTAGAATACTCATCTCGACCACCTGTGTCGGTTTGTGGTACGGACACCCTTCAGCTCCTTAGAGGATTTTCCTGGCAGACGAACCGGCGGATTTGCCTCTCCGGTCCTCCTCGCCCCCACCGCTGGAAACC
>Ga0172368_10008209_pt1:7500-10708 | contig 10708 bp, 4 predicted proteins | sample Lak11m_FD_114540 | JGI IMG/M metagenome (GOLD analysis project Ga0172368, IMG submission 114540) | Freshwater microbial communities from Kabuno Bay, South-Kivu, Congo - kab_022012_11m | ecosystem: Environmental > Aquatic > Freshwater > Lake | place: Democratic Republic of the Congo...
CGCTCCTCACGACGACTTTTGCCTCACCATTAAGCGCATCACCGACTTTCTCCTCGCCTTGATCGCCCTTATCGTCGCCCTCCCCCTCATGGCCGTCATCGCCGTCGCCATCCGCCTCTCCTCGCCCGGCTCCGTCATCTTCTCCCAGTTGCGCTGCGGCCTCAGTGGACGCCGTTTCAAACTCTACAAGTTCCGCACCATGGTGCATAACGCCGAACAGTTGAAGGGCTCTCTCGCCCATCTGAACGTGAAGAAAACCGCTTTCAAGATCCCCAACGATCCCCGCATCACCCCCATCGGCCATTGGCTCCGCAAATTCTCTCTCGATGAACTCCCCCAACTCCTCAACGTCCTCAAGGGCGAAATGGCCATCGTCGGCCCCCGCCCGCCGGTACCTGCCGAAGTGGCAGAATATGAGCGTTGGCAGCGCCGCCGCCTGCGCATGAGACCCGGACTCACCTGTCTCTGGACTCTCGCCGGCCGCGACTCTCTCGATTTCGAGGAGTGGATGAAACTGGATCTCGCCTACATCGACACTTGGTCGCTCAAACTCGACTGGTACATTATGTTGCGCACGATCCCCTACGTCCTCTCCGGCAAAGGAGCGCATTGAACAATGCAACTCGTCCCTACTCAATCTGAAGTGCTCGGCCTGCTGCGCAAAACGGGCGCCCTCCGCACCGGCCACTTCGTCTATCCCACCGGTCTCCATTCCGATATGTACCTGCAGGTCCCCATCGCCATGAGGCACTATCAGGACGCCAAACTGCTGAGCCGCGCCCTCCGCCGGAAAGGCCGCGCCCACAGCGACCTGCGCGCCATGAGCCCAAATCTCTCCATCGTCGCCCCGGCCACCGGCGGGTTCCCCGTCGCCTTCGGCGTCTGCGAGGCCCTCCAGGCCAAGCAGGTCTATTGGGCTGAATCCAACGAGCCCGGCGGACCGCTCACCTTCCGTCCCCACTTGCACCCCCAACCTGGCGAAAAAGTCCTCCTCGTCGACGACATCCTCCGCACCGGCAAAAAACTCACCGAACTGCGCAAGCTCATCGAATCCTACGGCGCCACCGTCGTCGCCCTCGCCGTCATCGTTTACCAGCCCAATCCAGAAACCCCCAGCTTCGGCGATCTTCCCTTCTACTACCTGGTCGAACTCGACGCCATGTACTACGCCGACGCCGACGCCGCCGAAGCTTCCCAACGCATCCAGGGCGAACCCGAAAAGGTCTGGATCTAGCCTCCCACCCGCCTTTAGGGGCGCCACTGAGTCTTTGTCCGTGGCGCCCCTTCGCCCTCAATCTTCCACTCCCACCCGGCGTCCGCCCCCCGCCGCTTCCTCAAACTCGACCATTCGGTGTAGAATTGCCCAGAGGCTACCATGGTCCTGACTAAACAAGAACTGATCGAGTCGCTCCAGCAGGAAGCTCGCATCCTCGTCCACCTTTGCAGCAAGGTGGAGCCAACCATGCTCGACTACCGCCCCACCCCCAAACAGCGCAGCACCATCGAACTCCTCCGTTACCTCACCGTCATGGGCCCCGTCCTCGTCGACTCCATCAAGGCCGGATCATTCCTCGTCGATCAATGGACCGCCGCCGAAACCAACGCCGCTGCGATGGACTTTGCCGCCGTCGTCAAGAGCCTGGAATCGCTCTCGCAGCGCTACGCTGATTCGGTCGCCGCCTTCTCCGACGAAGAACTGCGCGGCGAAATCGACCTCTTCGGCTCCAAAACCAGGCGCGGCCCGGCGCTGGTGAGCATCGTCGTCTGCGGCCATGCCGCCTACCGCACCCAACTGTTCTGCTACCTCAAATCCTGCGGCCGCGAAGAACTGAACACCATGAACCTCTGGGCCGGCGTCGACGGAGCCATGTGACATGCCCCCGGAAGCCGAAACCTGGAATCGGCCTCCCTTCGCACTCCCCGCTTGAGTCGCTCGTGCGCCCGCCCAGATCAGCATCCCGTCCGTAACCGATGCGCGCGGCCCCATAGACAGGAATCAACTTATGAGTCACTAGACGGCAAGTTCGCGCCGGGTGGCGCGCAGAAATCGCCGTTACTTTTTCTTCTTCGCCGTCTTCGACTTCGCCCGTTGCGCTTCGTAGTTCGCAACCACCTCGTCCACCGTCATCCGCCCCACGGCCTCTCCCACCACATCCAGCGGCAGATCCTCCAGCGTCTTGAACCGGACACACCCCTTTCCCATATCCAACTTCTTCCCCGACTCGGCAAACTTCGCCTTGAACCACTCCTCCAACTCCGGGTTCTGATACAGCGTGCATAGGTACAGCGATATGTACCCCTTCTGCGATGCCAGTCCCGCATACGGCAGCGGTTGCTTGGGATCGCAGTGGTACCCGGCCGGGTAGATCTTGTGCGGCACGTAGTAGCCGATCATGCCGTACTGCATCCCCTCGGCCATCCCTTTGGGCAGGTTCTTCCGGATGACTTGCCGGACCTTGTTGACTGCAGCCCGCCGGTCTTCCGGCAGTTCGCCCAGATATTCAGTCACAGTCGTGGCCTTGCTCTGCATAGTGAGATCCAGCATACACCGGAAACGGCGCCCGCATGGTCTTCCGTCCGCCTGATTTCAGGGCAACAACCTGGCGTAAGCCATTCAAACAATAGGCACAAACTTAGGTGGCTGGGTGGCCGCCAGCAGCGGCGGCCCTTTCTCGTTGCCCGGTCAATTCATTTGGGGCAATATTTGATGGCGAACAAAAGGCGAATATGATACTCTGAGTTCGCATGAGGAGCGCGTTTCCATTCGAGCGGGCCAATGGACCGGATCCGGCGGCTCTGTTGCGTGCCCAGGTAGAGCGGCTCGTCTCGATGGAGCGGCGGTTTGACCGCATTGTCCCGGTTTCCGGCGAGATCGACGCCGTGCTGCCGTTCCATGGCTTGCCGCTGGGTTGCGTCCATGAAGTACAGAGCTCCGGCTTGGCGTGCAGCATTGCGTTTGCGTCGTTGCTGGCTGCTCGCATTCCGGCATCGGAGGGGCAGGTGGTGCACGTGGCTCCTGATTCCAACTTCCACCCGCTGGGGCTATTGCCGTATGGAGTCCCGCCGGAACGGTGGATCCATGTCACCGCGCGCAATCCGGTGGAACTGGCCTGGACCGTGCTGGAGGCGCTGCGTTGCCCAAAGGTGTGCGCGGTATTGGCCGTGGTAAAGTCTGCCGATCTGACCCTGTGCCGGCGCTGGCAGCTTG
>Ga0172368_10008211_pt1 | contig 10707 bp, 4 predicted proteins | sample Lak11m_FD_114540 | JGI IMG/M metagenome (GOLD analysis project Ga0172368, IMG submission 114540) | Freshwater microbial communities from Kabuno Bay, South-Kivu, Congo - kab_022012_11m | ecosystem: Environmental > Aquatic > Freshwater > Lake | place: Democratic Republic of the Congo: South-Kivu...
AGTAACTTCATGTGTTGCAGTTTCAAATATCTCTTCATCACTTAGTCTTACAAGCTTCTTTTCAGTGATGCAAATCATTCCAGAATCAAGATGACAATGCGCAATTGCATTATCTCTCAGAGTGGGGCAGTTCCATATCTTAACCGGTGGCTGTTTAACACCCAGTTTTTCGGCCGCTTCAATAACCGCAAACTTAAACTTCTTTATTTTGTCTTTTAGAAGACCTTCTTTGAAGCCTTTATTTTCCATACTTTTAGAAAGGGAGTTTCCTATTAAATCTTATCTTTTCACATAATGCCTAAACTTATCATCCTCTGGATTCACACACTTAACAAGCCCCTTTCCCTGAAGTTCAATCAAAACCCTGCTTATTGAGCTTCTATGCTTTCCAAGCTCTTTTGCTAATTCGGTTGCTGTTTTAGGCTCAGTTAATCTGTCTAATACCTCTTTCCTTAGCTTTCTCGAGGTCTAACCGAATTATACTTTGCTTATCTCTCCTAGCTCCCGCATTTCAAAGAAATGAAAGCATTAAGATATCAATCTTTCAGCCCGCATTCTAAAGGACAACATTTATAAGTCAATTAGAGACTGGATTTTTATGAAGATTCCAAAATTTTTAAGAAGAAAAGAAATTCCTGCAGAGCAAAGAAGTTTTAGAGAGTTCTCAAGAACGAGTTTAGTAAGTGGAAAAGCCGCACAAACAGCAGAATATATCAGATTAATCGTAAAAGCAGTAGAACAAAGAAAACCCGTCCATTGGAACGCCCGAGAATTAATAGAAACCGGAGCAGTGAAAGGATTAGAAGAATATCTTCCAAAAGGAGATCTTCTTCTGCCACCAGAACAATTCCAAAGAATAGGTGTAAACACTGCAAGAGCCATATGGACTATTGGCGCAGGAACAGCAATATTAGCAACGGGATTAGGTTCTTGGTTCTATCTAAACCAGCACAAAACCCTTAAGCAAGAACCACAATCAAGAGCAATAAAACAACCGACACAAAAACAAATAGCAGGTCAGTCAATATTTAGAAAAGAACCTTTCGTATATACTGGTTCATTCCAACTAGATACCACTCCAACTAATCAACAAACAAACTCTCCAGAATATCAGCCTCCAAAAACGATGCCTCAACTAACAATTAAAACAAGAAAAGGAGAAGCACAATTAGCAAAAAAAGAACCAGAAGAGATTGTCCGATTAATAAAACACGATACCTCTCCAATTAAACAACCCTCTAAGCAAACAAAATCTAAAGAAAATTACCCAGTTTTAACTACAACAAATCCAATTTTAGCAACAACTTATCTTCCAACTTCACCAAGTCAAATAAAACCAAAAATAGAAACTCCAAGACAAATTGTCAAAACGCCTCAAAGGCAACAACCTTCAAAACTAGAGACAAGTTTAGAACCCGTTGCAACAACAAAAGTGAACGGGAAAAGAATAGAATTTTACCAAGTATCTAATCCTAGAGATTACAATCTTCCGTTTTCAATAAAGGAAGGAACAAATAATATTTCTTTAGAAAGAATTTCAGGAAGCGAACTCCCAAGTTATTCCAAGCCGCTTTCAAGAGTGAAAGCAGTATTAACAAATACCAATTTACCATCGGATGAAATGCCCTTGCTAGCTGAAGCAGGATATGAAGTCAAGTTAGCAGAAGTAAAAGTTGGAAGCAATACTTTTTACATGTTAAAAGACGAAACAAATCCAAAATCATTCAGATTAGCACAAAAGGAAGGCTCAAAAATACGTTCAGACTCAACAGGTAAAGTATATCTATTGCCTCAAGGAAAGAACTTCCCCGGCGTATTTGGTTATAAAAGATAATTAAGTCAAAATTCTCACGACTAATTTGAAACCATCGCTACTAGAGCTTAAAGTAAAACCATTATCGAATATATCCGAATATAAAGTTTCACCAAGTATAGATTTAAGGGCAGATTTTTCTTCCTCTGTTAGACTAGAGTCATCAATAACATAAAACCCATTATCTAATCTGCCAATATTCTTTCCGTTATAGTAAACATTTGTATCCGCCTCGTAATAACCAACGTTAATATTTGTACTCTTGCCGTTGTAATAAATATCTAATCCCCCGCTAGGACCAGAATCTATTATTGTCCATTCACTTTTTGCTGTCCCAGTAGTCGTCCCAGTTGTACCCATAGTTGTTGCACTAGAAGCAGCAATAATTGTAGGACTTATTTTAACTCCCGGCGCGACAATAATCTTATTATAACTATTTCCAAAAACAGAAGCCTGTTCACTTGCTCCCTCATTTGTAATTTTCTCAGAGTCAATATATAAATATCCATTTTTCAAAGAACCAACAACGGCATCACTATCGCTGAAATAAACAACTCCCCCCTTAAAGTAGAAACTGGTATCATCTCCATTAAACACAATAGTCTGTTTTCCATCAACAATACTCTTTAACGCAATTACCCCGACATTCTCTTCAGTGGTTGTCGTAGTCGTCCCACTAGCAGTTGTCTTCTGACTATTGGCTAATTTATTCTTTTTATCCAAAGCAATAGTCCCCTTAAGTTCCGCCCTTATAAGATAAGCCCAAGCCTTCATATCATTTCTATAAAACTTTTGAATACTTCCATCAATTGTAGAAATCAAAAGCAAAGCATCATTCTCAACATACTGTAACTTAAGCTCATTCTTCTTAGCTTCCCACGCCTTAAGCTTCTCATTAGCAACATCATCTCTGAACAAATCTCCTGACGCTTGCAATGCACTAATCTGATTACTTGATATACTTTGCAAAGTAGCATTAGTTATTCCTATGTTTTCACTCCCAATTGCGTTAGTTACGCTTCTTTTATCCAACCAGCACCTCATTGAAGAATCATCACAATATCCTACATCAACATATCTTGTAGGTTCTGTGCTTCTCCCAGGATTTAGAGTCGCACAAACTCTTACAACTCCTTGATTATAAACTGCAGGATCAACAACACTATTAACTCCTGCCTGAAGATTAGGACTACTAATTAAACCACCAATACTTGCTCCTCCAGATATACAATCCTTCTGTGAAGTTATTCCCGATTTATTAATTTCCTGCGCTGCAAAAGTATCTGAAAGATAATTAACTGCAAAATTAGTACTAACTTCTTGGAATCCGCAATCTTCTTTATCATTTATTCTTACACAAAGTTGCTTATACCCTTGAGGTGCAGTAAAGTCTCTTGTCTCAGATTTATACTGCCCTTTTGAAATAAATCCTGTTGCAACCATTACCTGCGAAGCAGAGTAATAATAACTTGTCTCTGGAGGATTCTTCAAATAAACAGAGTAATAAACTCCCTGATCATTCCCAGCAAATATATGATAATACACTTTATACTGTGAAGTTGCAGGAACCGTAGCGTCACTAAACTTGTAAGTATCGAATCTCGCATAAAACTGACTTGGACTATCTGGTTCAATCAATGAGTCAAATGTACTTGGTCCAACTCCAGATATATATGCTTTACAGAACATACTTCCAGCATCTTGAATATTTCTAACTTGGAATGCATTCATACTATTTACCGCATAAGTCTGAGTAAAGTAATTTACAGATTTCTCCGCATTATTCCATGCTCCAGCAACATTTTGATACTCTCCTCCCCCTCTTGCTCCTCCAGTTCCAGAACCAAACTCCAAAAGTTTAGGTAATAATGTGCTTGCAACTGGTGCAAACTGACTCCAGAAGAATTCACATGTATATATCGAATAAATTTCATCGCACACCCCAACCATCTGGCTTGTATTCAAACTTTCCTGCAAACAATCTCTATGCCCCTTAAGAAGAGAAACGTATGCATCTAATCCAGCCTTAACTCCAGTTAAGCAAACAGGCAACATTACCCCTTCCTTAAAGTTAGGCAAACAAAGTACTAATGAACCAATAACTCCAGACTGAATAACATCGGACACTTGGTATTGTCCTCCAAGATTACATCTTGAAGCAGGACATATAACTGGGTCACAAACATTAAACAATATCTTACAATCATTAACGCTCATGCTATCCTGACATTGTGTGCTTGGAGCAGTTGTCGTTGCCTCCGGTTTCAAACTTATACTTCCTCTTCCTCCAACATTTATTGTTGCAAGAGAATTGCCCTTTTGCTCTGCCGCCTGTTGCAATGCGATTGTAGCATCATTAATAAGTTTCTTTCCTTCAGCATCACTCAAACATGAAAACTGAGACAAAGATTGTCCAGTTCCGGTATTAACTAACTGACATATATCATCTCTCGCCCCCTCGAGGAATTGTTCCCTTCCATTCTTTCCAACATTACATACATAAAAACTATTTACTAATCCAGAAGATTGATAAGTTGCAATATTACCAAACCCTGCAGTCACCGGTTTAGTCGCGACATACCATCCTCTATTCAAATCAAATGGAACAAGTGCAGGCATTCCCTTATAAGGTTCATTATCATAATATTTTATTTTAGCATTCTTGTACTTATTCATACAAGTTATATCCGAAGCAGCATTAACACTGCTCATCTGATAAGTAGAAGAAAACTCTCCCGCGTTTATAACTCCATTTCCAGATACTGTGCTCTCATCTCTAATAGCCTCTCCTCCCTGATCCTTTAACTTTGTTACTGCAATAACCCCATAATTAGAACCTGCAGAAGATTTCTGTAATCCCACCGCATAAGAAGCAGCACTATTGAAATCTTTAGTCTCCTTATTCAATGAACCAGTAGAAGCGGTACTTGTTGGAGGAGCATTTACAATACTCATGTACTTAACTTTCTTTTCAGTATCTTGTGGGAAATATTTTTCATGCAAATCATCTGTTACAGGAACAACCTGTGCATTAATGCTCTGCTGATTCTTTGTACTAACTTGTGCAGCAACAGGCAAACCTTTTTTAGCCCAATTTTCTGTATTCAAATTAGTAACAAGCAAATTCTGATTATCTTGTATCTGAGAGGCAATAGTCCAGGCATCATTCTTTGACAAATCCTTAGCAACCGAATTAGAAGAACTCTGCATCAATAAATCAGTGTGCAAATCTCTTAACTGCTCATATCCATATTCCCCATTCTCATATCCATTTTTATTCTTTAACAATTCAGAAACACTAACCGTTTTCCCAGTTGTAGGATCAGTTATCTTTTCAGTCCCATACTTATCATTGAGATAATTTCTATAATCTGCCACAACTTTCTCTCTTTCCACATATCCTCCTCCAAACAATCCGCCATCAGATTTAGTATGTGCCTGCTCATATCCTTTCAATACCCCATTAACTTCAGTCATCGCTTTTGCTTTTGTCTTTACAGTATTTTCTATTTCCGCCGCATTAGCATTGTAACATTGAGTAATCGTCTGAAATTCTCCCTTGCTAACCATACTAGTACATTTCTCATTCCACCCCCCAACCCCCCTCATAACCTGTTGTCTTGCAGAACCAGTTCCATCCATTCCAGTTACAAAATTCTTAACAGTTAATATCGCAGCAGTAGCAAAACAAGTTGCCTTCAAACCCTTAACTACTTCTCCAAGAGATTCACTTATTCTCTCAAAATTATTTATACTCTCATTAAGTTCATTTATTCTATCTTTTGTCTCTTCCGGAGTAAGTTGTATCGCCCTTTTCTCTATCCCTATTACAACTGTAAGATTAGTTTCAGTTCTTGGTCCTTTAACACTTGGAGTAAGTCTTATCTTTGCAACCCTTTCAAGATTAACTCTATCCAATTTCAAACTTTGCCCGCAAACATTTTCAATCTGTCCAACTTTAAATGTCCAACTCTTTACATTAACCTTTTTTGTCGTAGTTGCTTTTCCCTTGCTGTCTGTGCTCTTTACTTCTTCTATACATCTCGCAGTCGCCCTAACACTTTCTGCCCCTATTAAAGAGTCAAGAGTAACATTTCCAACATTTGTAATCTCCATACTCTCTCCTTTATTTACGCTGAGGCTCTTTGCACCCCATGAGAAATCAGCACTTGCTTTCTTAGCAGGTTCTTCTAAACTTATAAGTCTCATCGTCCTATATTTATTATCAATATAAACCACATTAGCAGATTTGCTCGGATCAATTGTATTATATTTATTCAACTCGTCCTTGTAGCTTGCAACTTTTACTCCCTTTGGATAAAGTTTAATATATTCCTCTGCAAGCCTTGCTAAAGTTTGATATTTATTATACGCTCTTGACAAATCAATTGCATAGCTCAATGCTTTCTCCCCAAAGTATTCAGAAGTCTCAGCAGAGCCCGTTTTTTCTGCAGGATAATCCTTAGCAACATTTTCATAATTTAAAATAGCATCATTAAACACTTTTTCACTATCAGAACCATATTGCTCATCAATCAAATTATTCGCAACATCTGCGCCCTTCTCAGCAACAACTGATTTATATTCAATCAACGCCTGTTTAAGTTTAGTAAGATTAATACCATTTTCAACAACATCTACCTTACTAACCAGTTGAGGCATATCTTCTACAACCTTATACAATCCATTGCCATCATCTAAAGCATAATACTCTCCTCCAAGATATACAGTTGTATAAGATTTTCCATCGGGATATGTCATTGCGGCAGGAGTCACAGTCTTATTATCCTTCGTTCTAAACACATCAAATAAACCATTTCCTGGAAGTCTTAATTGTAAGTCTATCCTCTGTCCATTACAATTTACAGTCACATTCCCTGCATCGGACCTTATCTTATTTGGAATTATATCTACAACACTGCACTTATTATTCAAAAATCTGCTTCCCTTATATAACTGTACAACATCAGTACTGTCGCTATCTCCTATTTCTATAGTAGCTTTAGTTTCCTGCTCAACAAACCCGTCATAATTAACTTGCAATGCTGCTTTACAATAAAATCCAGGAAGATAAATCTCTCTAGAAGTTTCTCCTCTCTTAACCTTAACAGAAGTAAGTAATGCACTTCCGCTGTATATTGAAACCTGCGCATAATTTTCATCCACTCCTTCAAGTCTTAAGAAATACCTTCCTTGCCAGAAACTATTTTTATTTCTAACCGAAGCATCATTCCATTCGCTATCGCTTGTTGGTTCAAGTACAAATTCTGCAGTTCCAACTCCTAACGCATTCTGTATGTCATAATCAATAATGCCGTTAAGAGTAAGATTAACGTATTCAGGAAGTGAACTCTCATTCTGATTTCTTCTAAGTATAACAACTGCATATCCAACATTATTTATTAATGGACTTCCTAACAAAGTATCCCTTGTTCTTAATGCTGCCTGCGCAGGATGAAATCCTGTTCCAACAACTTCTTTTGGATAATTTCCCGAAAATCTTATTCCTTTAATCTCTTTTATATCTATTAGTGGATTAAGTGTAAGTGCATCAATCTGACAAAAGACAGGAACATTCTGCTCAGCGAGAATATCACTTCTAACAACCGTTGGTTGACATCCTGCTGGAGCAACCTGCAATAACACATCTTGTCTCGCTAAACAATTATCTCTATCAGCCAAAATAGGCCAGTAAGTTTGAATATCCGAAGCAGAATAATAAGAAGTAAATCCTTGATTGTAAGTATTATAATTTGTACCAACAGTTACCCCGCTTGTAAGTCCAGAAGTTGCGGCATAAGCATTGCTAATCAGGAATACAAAAACTAAACAAGATAAAAACAATCTTTTCATTCTAGTCCAACCCCCATACTATTAAATATCTCATAGTTATACTGTAATTGTTCTAATGAATCAGGTTTAGGAAATTCATTAACACTGACTTTCAAAACTCCATCAGATAGCATTTCAGGAAGCAAATACTGATCTTCTGCCTTGCCGCCACCAATCAACCCTGCTTCAATCTTAGTCTCTGGAATACTAATATCATAACATTCTTCTTTTGTCGAACCAAATAATCCTAACAATCCTCCTTCGCTAACCTGTGTACATTGAGTTTTTGTACTTGCAGGAATTCTTATAGTTGAATTACCATAAACATATACTGTAACATTATACAATCCCTCTGATAATCTAACCTTCCCATTAGTAGGAAGAAATGCATTCGCCCCATTCTCTCCAATAAACGAAACTAAAGCCATTCCTTTCAAACTCCCTCCCCCAACACTTAAATCAATACTAACATTATACAATCTATCTAAAATAATATCTGCACTGCTTTCGCTACTACTTGAAAACAAAATTTTTTTCTTTGCATAATTACTGGTTTCTGCAATAAGGTAACCATTCAAACAAGCAGGAGCTTTTCCACTAAAGCTACCCCCATTAGACTTTCCAAGATTGCATGCCTGATTAAAACACTGATAACTGATATCTACCTCATCTTTGATACTATCTAAATTATTGTCCAACAAATTAACCGTTACATCTTGCGTAAGGTAATCACACAACTTCATATCTTCACCGTAATCATCCTGATATTGTGCAAGCAAAGAGTTTCTTGGCATGTTCTTGTCAACAACTACAACAACAGGAAATTGGAATAATTCATTATTATTATATAACTGAATTAAAACAGGATAACTAACATCATAAACAAAATGATATGGTGCATAACAGAATCCAAGTGTCCCAAAGTCTCCTTCATTTCCAACAGGTTTGGCAATCATTAGCTCTCCATTAACTCCTTGTCCATTAATTTCTATCTTTGTTGGCCATTGGGGAGAATACATCAAATTAACATTACTATCTACTTGTTGATTGATAACAAAATAGTTATTTGTCTTGCTCTTAAGATCATAATAATCTCCTCTAAATTTAAGGGCGGCAACATTGGCGGCTAAAGCCTGCTTTATTTTATCCTCTACTTCCCCAACTTTCCATATCTTTGGGGCACATCCAGTTATAACTCCGTCAACTGGGGCATAAGTTCTTACAAAATCAACACTATAATTCTCAAGAAAAGCCTCGTCCAATTCTTTTTCATAAATTAGTTTAGCTTCATTGTAAAATGTGCCAAACATGCTATCTACACTAACAGAATAATCAGATTTAGTTGACGAAACCTCTCCGTTAGAGACACTCATCTGGTTTTTAACATCAACTTTAACATTCTTAGCATTGACTCTAACACTGACACTCGGCTTTCCTGATTTAATAGTTATTCCTTCTGAGTAAAATCCTTCGAAATCGCATTTCCATAAATTATCGGTTATATACGCCGCTAATTCTTTTTCAATCTGGCTCTTGCTTGGAACATTCTGTTTAACCAACCCATTTGCAGAAACGTAATACCAATAAGGTACCGGCGTACCCAAGAAGTCTAACTGATTTGACGAAGGAGCATAAGCGCTTCCAGGAATATAATCTACTTCTATACGTCCCCCTCTACTTCCAGATAAATCCAAAGCAAATTTAGCCTGTTGCTCAATACAATCAGAATAGTAATTAAATACGTTATCGAACTCTCCACTTCCTGGTTTAAAAGAAATCTTACCGCTAAAGAGCACAAATGCAATAACTCCCAAAGCAATAACGATAGCAACTATAATAATAATAGTCATTTGTGCCCTTTTATTTCCTAGCATTTCTCACCTCTACCTTATTTTTTATAAGTTTCATAATCTCAGTATTTATATCTCCCGCAATCACTTCCTTAAACTTCTGCCACAGCCTCTCGTCTTCAACTAAAAGAAGATATTTTTTCACCTTTATGCCTCCATTAAAGTAGTTTCTCTGATTTCCAGGGAAACTCTCTTTTCTAAAGAGAGTAAGCCTTTTAAACCTTGCTTATTAACTTACTTAGTAAGTTAATAACTAACTTGTTATGTTGAAGAAAAAGTCGACAGATGTTTTTTGCTCCCCGTTAAATGAGGATTTTATAAGAAACTTATACTCTCCTATATCCAAACCATTAGTAGACCAAGAAAAATTAAGTTCATTGTTCGGAATGTTATATACCTCATTTCTACCAATATTGAGGTAATATTTATAGTATGGAGAAACATCCCGACCAGTCGTAGTCCATGTGCCATTGCCTTTGTACCTTAATTTTATCTCAAATCTCCCATCTTCAACAATCGCGTCATAATTAGTTATGTTCCCAGTAAGCACTATAAAACTATCTGTACTTTTGTTATATAATTGATAATCATCGAAATTAAAGTCATAATCATTGTTGCCCAGAGTCATAGTCGAATTATCATAAGACACATTAACATCAAATGTTTCATTATCGGAAGTATAAACATTAAAGCAAAATTCTCCATCGGTGTTGGTTTTCTCCATACCAAACTCGTGACCATTGTCAGCATACAAAAGAGTAACATTAACGTCTCTTAGTGGTGTTCCATTTGTTAAAGAGGTCTTGCCGCATACTTTTGTTAATGAATTTGAATTACTAGTAAAAGGAATATTAATAATGTAATCCTCTCCAGGATAAAGAGTAAAACCATTACCAAACCCCGATATCACAATGTATGCACTTATCAAAGGCAAATTAACTGCCACAACTAAAAGCGATGACAATAAAATAATTTTACGTAATCTAATTGCTCTCTCTGAATCGTCTTCAAGAAGTTTAGAGAAATAATATATATTTCCCATTATAATCATTGCATTATACTATATTTAAGTATATATTAACCCTCTATAGTAACGACGATAAACCTTTCTTCGAATGGCCCAACGAAGAATACCTGAGCGAATACCTCGCGAAGGTTGCAGCAAAACCAAGTGTTTTGCTGGACAGCGGAATTCGAAAATTCTGCTGTACT